>Ga0307516_10000267_pt1 | contig 67005 bp, 58 predicted proteins | sample 19_EM_MG_FD_203310 | JGI IMG/M metagenome (GOLD analysis project Ga0307516, IMG submission 203310) | Populus trichocarpa ectomycorrhiza microbial communities from riparian zone in the Pacific Northwest, United States - 19_EM | ecosystem: Host-associated > Plants > Roots > Unclassified | place... | reverse complement strand
CTCCGCACCCGCCTCGCAGCGGTCCGGGAGGCGCTGGGCCCCTTCGACGACGTGCCGCCGCTGGAGGACGTCGTGGACGCCTTCCTGGCCTTCGGTCGCGCGGTGTCCATCGTGGACGCCTCGTTCGGGGATCGACTGCTGGCCCAGGGGCGGTGCGTCTTCGAGGGTGCGCAGGGGGTGCTGCTGGACGAGTGGCGGGGCTGGCATCCGTACACGACGTGGTCCACGACGACGTTCGCCAACGTGGCGGCGCTGTGTCCTTCGTTTGAGCGTCTGGGGGTCCTGCGGGCATACACGACCCGGCACGGTGCCGGACCGTTCGTGACCGAGGCGCCGCTGGAGCTGCCCGAGGCGCACAACGGCGTAGGGGAATGGCAGGGCGCGTTCCGGGTCGGCCACTTCGACGCGCCGGCCCACCGGTATGCGGCCGAGGTGGCCGGCGGCGTCGACGGCCTGGCCGTCACCCATCTCGACGTGCCACCCCGGGCCCCGGGCCTGCGGATCTGCACGTCGTACGACCTGGACGGCGCCCGCTGGGAGCACATCCGGCCCGGCCCGCCGCGAGACCTGGGCTACCAGGCGGCGCTGACCACCCTGCTGTCCCGGGCCCGCCCCGGCGACCTGGAACGCCCGGACGACTGGGCGGGCCGGATCGGCGACTTGCTGAACGCCCCGGTGGTGCTGGAATCACGCGGCCCCCGCAGCTCCGACAAGCTGTTCCGCCTCCCGGTCGCGGTGTAGCCGGTCGCTTCAGCATGGTCGGTCGTCGGTCGTCGGTCGTCGGTGGTCGGTGGGCTGGGTTCGGCGGGCCGGGTGGCCGGTGGCCGGGTGGCCGGTGGGTCTGGTGGGTCTGGTGGCCGGGTGGTTGGTGGGCTGGGTTCGGATGGCCGGATGGCCGGATGGCCGGATGGCCGGATGGTCGGTGGGTAGGTGGTCTGGGTTCGGCGTGAATTAGGTGGCCGGGTGGTTGGTGGGTCGGTGGTTGGTGGGCTGGGTTCGGCGGGCCAGGTGGCCGATGGGCCGGTGGGCCGGTGGGCCGACAAGCCGATGGGCTGGGCTCGGCGTGACTGGGTGGTCGGTGGGTCGGTTTCGGTGTGGCCGGGTGGTGGTTGGTCGATTTCGGCCTGGTTGGTCAGCCGATCGGGGCTGTGGCGCCGGGCGGCGGCGCCGCCGTCGGTTCGGTGCGGCGGGTCAGGTTGCGGGACGAGCGGACGCCCATCGGTGTCAGGCCGGAGGCCAGCAGGACCAGGGCGCAGATGACCAGGACCCGGTTGATGCCGAAGGCCCCGGACAGCGGTCCGGCCAGGATGTTGCCGATCGGCATGGCGATGAAGGAGGTGAGCCGGTCCCAGGAGGAGACCCGGGCCAGCACCTGGTGCGGGATGTGGTCCTGCAGGGCGGTGTCCCAGGCCACCACGAAGAACGTCAGCCCGGCGTAGCCGATCACCGCGCCGGCCAGAACCGCGATGAGCACGCCCGGCCACACGTAGGCGAGCGCCCACAACGGCATCAGCAGCAGGGCCAGCCAGCCCGCGCGGAGCAGGCGCACCGGGCGCCAGCGCAGCGCCACGGTCGCGCCCAGCACGCCGCCCAGGCCCTCGGCCGCGGCGATGAAGCCGGCCGAGCGGGCTCCGCCGAGCTGTTCGATCGCCACCACCTGCACCAGGACCAGAATGACGCCGTTCGCGATGTGATAGGCCGTCGCTGCCAGGACGCCCGTCAGCAGCCAGTCGCGCTGCCGGATCTGCCGCCAGCCCGCGCCGAGTTCGTGCAGCATGCCGACACGTGGTGCCCGCTCCGCGCGGGCGCGGATCAGCAGCGCCGCGACCAGCGAGGCTACGAAGCTCGCCGCGTTGACCGCGAAACCGGCAGTGGCCCCGAAGCCGGCCACGGTGAGGCCGCCGAGCGCCGGCCCGATGACCGAGCAGACAGTTTTGAGCAGGCTGAGCACCGCGTTCGCGTGCTGCCGGCGATCCACGGTGACCAGCATCGGCTTCAGCACGGTCATCGCGGGCTCGAAGAACGCGCCCGCGCCCGCCGACACCGCGGCGAGGGCGCACAACGCGGGCAGGTGGTAGGAACCCGCGCCGAACATGCCGGCCATCGCGGCCGTCGCGGCGAACCGGACGCCGTCGGAGAGGACCATCACCCGTTGGGGCTGGACGCGGTCCGCCCAGACGCCGCCGAAGAGGGTGCACACCAGCATGGCGACGATCGAGGTCGCCATGACCAGGCCGAGGTCGCCCGCACCGCCCCCGGCGACCAGCACCGCGACGGCCAGGGCCACGGTCTGGAAGCCGTTGCCGAGCCATGAAAGGGACATGCCGGTGGCAAGCAGCCGAAAATCCGTCATGCCGAGAGACGATAGTTCGGCGTCTAACTATTAGCCAGTTAATTATCAGACGACTCACGAATCTGGAATCATGGGGGCATGACCAAGCAGGCCAAGGACGAGGTCGACCACCACGTCGCCCGGTGGGCGGACTTCTGGGAGGACAACCCCGAGTTCGCCCCCGAGGTCGAGGGCGCCCTGGTGCGGATGAAGAACATCCTGCGGCGCCGCCGGCGTGCCGACGCGGCGGCGTTCCCGGACGGCAACTTCACGATCGAGGACTACGCGACGCTGCACGCGCTGATGGTGCAGCCCTACCCGACGGAGGCGACCCCGGCGCAGCTCGCGGAGGCCGCCAACGTCACCCGCGCCGCAATGACCAGCCGCCTGGACCGGCTCGCCAACGCGGAACTGATCACCCGCGAGGTCGAGCCGCAGGACCGCCGCCGGGTCGTGGTCCGCCCGACCCCGGCCGGCCGCGCGGCCTGGGAACGCCACGTTCACGCGGGCATGGCCCGCGAGCAGCAACTGATGTCGGCACTGAGCGCGGAGGAACTGCGGCAGCTGAACGCGTTGCTACGCAAGGTGATCCTGTCGGCCGAGGGCCGTCGGTAGCCGATCGCCGCCGTGTGGGTGTCGGTAGGCGGTTGATGCCGGGTGGCGGTCAGTAGCCGATCGCTACCGCGTGGCCCGCGGTGGTCGGGTCGGTGGCCGCCGCCAGCGTCGCGGTCGCCAGGTCCGTGCGGGAGATCGAATTGCCGCGGCGCACGGTGTGGTCGATTGCCATCCGGTACGGCTTGGGTCGGCCGTTGGTGAGGCGGGATGGCCGCATGATCGTCCAGTCCAGACCGCTGGCCCTGACTATCTTGTCGGTGGCCGTGAAGTCTGTGAAGGAGGCGCGCAGGAAGCGCCACAGAATGGGCTTGGCGAGCTTCGCGGTCAGAAAGTCATCGTGCGAGTCCGCGATGTGGCCCGCCGCGGTGACTACCACCAGTCGCCGGACGCCGGTTGCGCGCATCGCCTGGATGATCGACTCGGCGCCCGGCGCGCACACCGGGTCGTCCGCGCCCGGACGGTGGCCGAGCGCGGAGATGACAATGTCGCGGCCGGCTATGGCGGGCTCGATCGCGACGGGATCCATCACGTCGGCCCGCACCACCTCGACGCCGGCGGGAAATTCGGCGGTGGAACGCACCACGGCGGTGACGGCGTGGCCCGCGCGCAGGGCCTGCCGCACCAATTCGACGCCGGTGCCACCGGTTGCTCCGAACACAGTGATCTTCATGGGGAGCCTCCTGGTTAGTAAACGCTCACTACCTAGCTATGGTGGTGAGCGTTCACTAACCTGTCAAGGGTGGGAACCCGAGAAGTCATCCTCGACGCGGCGGCCGCCGTCATGCGCGACCGTGGCCTGGCCAACGTGACGACCCGGCAGATCGCGGCAGCGGCGGGCTTCTCGGAGGCGACGCTGTACAAACACTTCGCCGACAAGGTTGAGCTGATGCTGGCCGTGCTGCAGGAACGCTCCACCGGCTACGCCGAGCTGGCCGCCGCGCTGGGCCGGTCGGGCGTGGGGGCTCTGCCGGATGACCTGGAGGAGCGGCTTGCGGCGGTCGCCCTGGCCGCGATCATCTTCTACACCGACAACTTTCCGATGCTGGCGTCGATCTTCTCGGACCGCACGATCCTCGACGCCCACACCAGCGGCCTGCGCAAGCACGGCCTGGGGCCGCACAAGGTCAACGAGGCGATCGCGGACTATCTCCGCGCCGAGGTGGCGGCGGGCCGGCTCAGCGCGGATGCGGATCTCTATGCGGGGGCGGGCCTGCTGGCGGGAGCCTGCATGCAGCATGCCTTCCTGGGTCACATGGGCTGGGCCGGCCGCCGCGACGACGAGACGGCTGCGCGCTCCTTCGCGCGCTCGGTGCTCGCCGGCCTCCGGTAGCCCACGCGGTCTGGGGGCAACTCCCGCAAGGCGCCCACTGCCGAGAGGGTCAGAGGTACATGCCGGTTGCCGGCGGTGTTGACGGGACCGTCACCGGCTGGGCGCCGGTGCGCAGCGCGTACAGCTCGGCCAGGGTTGCTCCTTGCGACCCGATGCCGTTCGGCGTGCCCAGCCAGGCGACCGCCTCGCCGTACGGCAGTCGGCCGACCTCGATGCTGGCCAGGCACCGCCCGGGCCGGACCACGGCGGGGTGCAGCGTGGCCAGGTCCTCGTTGGTGGTGATCCCGATCAGCGCGTTGCGGCCCTGCCCGAGCAGGCCGTCGGTCAGGTTGAGCAGCCGCGACAGCGACTGCCCGGCGCTGGCTTTGGCGTCGCCGCTGATCAGCTCGTCGCAGTCTTCCAGCATGAGCAGCCGCCAGCGCGGCTCGTCGTCGTCGCCGCTGCCCAGCGCGACGCTCATCAGGTACGCGGGATCGCCGAACAGCCGCTCCGGGTCGAGCACGCAGTCGACCTGGCACCAGGAGCGCCACTGCTGGGCCAGGGCGCGCAGGGCGGTCGTCTTGCCGGTGCCCGGCTCGCCGTGCAGGAGCAGCAGCCGCCCGTTGACCGCCGTACCGTCGATGGCCATGAGGCGTTCCAGGGTGCGCGCCACCGGCTCGGCGTAGTTCGACCGGATCTTGTCCCACGGCGCCGCGTCGATCTCGCGCTGCACCCGCCGCGGGCCGTGCGCGCCGTAGTGCCAGAAGCCGATCCCCACGCTTTCGGCTGCCGGTTCGGGCTCCTCGACGGCGTTCTCGATCGCGACGGCCAGCACCGACTCGGCCAGTTCGGAGGTGATCGCGGTGACCGTGACCCGGGCCCGGCGGCTCTGCTTCCAGCGGGTGACATGCAGCGTCCAGCCCTCGCCGGCGGACAGCCGGCCGTGCCCGTCCTCCTCCACGGCGTCCCTGACGATGCGGGCGTCCTCGGTGGTCAGCGTCGCGTCGGCGCGCACGTTCTCCAGGTAGGTGGTGCGACCGAACGGCTCCCGTCCGGTGACGAACCCGTCAAGCGCCAGCAGGTCGACGACGTCCACCAGTCGGTCGCCGTCGTCGACGGCACCGGACAGCGGCAGCGCGGCGGGAGCGGACGGGGTGACCGCCGATTCCACCGGGCGGCCGGCGAGCCGGTCGACAGACTGATGGGGGGTACGCATTACCCCATGATCGACCCGAAGTGGGGGATGAGCATCCGGTTTTCCACCAGGTTGGTCCGATCGGGGGCGGCCGGGTGGGCGTCGAGCCGTCAGTGGCGCCGGGTCATCAGCAGCGCCGCGTCCAGCAGGCGGTGCCAGTCCTGCTCGGTCGGGTCGTCGCTCAATGCCCCCATGGCTGCCATGGCCTGCAGTAGGCGTTCCGGATCGAACTGCGTCGCCTCCGCGCGGAAGCGCGCCGAGCGGGCGAAGCGCATCAGCGAATCCGGCAGCGCGTGCGGCTTGTCGGCGGCGCCGTCCGCCACCTCGACGACCAGGCGGAAGCCGAGGGCGGCGGCGAGGCTGCGGACCGCGCTGAGCGTCGGGTTGCCCCGGCCGTTTTCCAGGTTGGCGATGTAGGGCACCGAGAGGCCCGCCTCCAGCGCCACCGACGCGATCGTGCGGCCCGCAGCCGTGCGGCGGTTGCGCAGCAGGACACCCAACTCGGCTATCTCCATGGAACACATTATGCCATGACTATCCTAGAAGAATGAGGAACCGGAGCCTGCGTCTGTTGTGGACCGCGACGACCGTGGACGCCTTCGGGTCGTGGCTGCTGGTCATGGCGGTGCCCCTGCAGGTCTTCACGATCACCGGCTCGGTGACGTCGGCGGGCCTCACGCTCGCGGTGGAGGCGGCGCCCGCGGTGCTGATCGGGCCGTGGGCGGGGGTGGTGGCCGACCGGTTACCGCGCCGGACGGTGCTGGTGATCGCGAATCTGGCCGCGGCGGCGGGCGTGGGGTTGCTGCTGGGCGGGCTGCCGCTGCTCTACGTGGGTCTGCTGGCCGAGAAGGTGGCGACATGTTTCGCCCAGCCGGCCCTGGCCGCCGCGTTGCCGGCAGCGGCCCGGAACCCGGCGGAACTGGCGAGCGTGAACGCGCTGACCGCCGTGAGCGCCAGCGTGCTGCGCCTGGGCGGACCGCTGCTGGGAACCTTGCTCGTGGCGCACGGTTGGTTCACCGCGGTCGTGCTCGTCGACCTGGCCAGCTACGTCATCGCCGCCGTGATCATCTCGCGGCTGCCCGCCATGCCGGCCCCGCCGGTCGCCAGCCGGCCCGGCGACCTGCTGCCGGCCACGCCGGTCGCTGAGCCGGCCGGACGAACGGGCGCGCTGCTGGCCGGGCTGCGGCGGATCATCCGTACGCCGGTCCTGCGCGGGCTGCTGGGCGTCACCTGGGTCTACTGGACCGCCAACGCCGCGCTGACCACGCTGCTGATCCCGTTCGCCACCGTACGGCTGGACCGGGGCGGCCAGGCAGTCGGCTGGCTCGTCTCCGGCCTTGGCCTGGGTTACCTGGCCGGCTCCGCGATCAGCCGCAGGGTGGTCCTGCGGTATCCGATCCGCACCGTCCTGCTCGTGGCCTACTCGGTGGTCGGTCTCTGCTTCCTGATCGCCTTCACCGCCACGACGCTGCCGGTGGCCCTGGCGGCGATCACCGTCAGCGGGGTGCCGGGAGCGATCACGCTCGTCGCCGTCCGCCAGTGCTGGCAGACCGCGGCCCCGAACAGCGAGACCGGCCGGGTCGCCGCGACCTTCGCCGCGAGCGACGGCACCGCTGCGGTCGCCGGTGCCGTGCTCGCCCCGGCGGTGGTGGCGGTCGCCGGTCTCGCCGCGGCGCCGGCGGCCATCAGCGTCGGTGTGCTGGCGGCGGCCGCCCTGGCGGCAACGCTCTGAGCGGGAGATGCCCGCGTCAGGCGCGGGCGAGCACGAAGACCGGGATCAGGCGCTCGGTCTTCTTCTCGTATTCCGCGTACGTCGGGAAGGCCGCGACCGACCGCTCCCACCACACCGCCCGTTCGTCGCCGGTGACCTCGCGGGCCACGTAGTCGTGCTTGTGATCGCCGTCCTGCAGCTCGACGCGCGGTTCCTTGCGCAGGTTGTAGACCCAGACCGGGTTCTTCGGGCCACCGCCGAGCGAGCCGACGACCGCATACTCGCCGGCGTGCTTGACGCGCATCAGCGCCGTCTTGCGCAGCAGGCCGGTCTTGGCGCCGACCGAGGTCAGCACGATGACCGGCCGGCCGCCGATGTCTCCGGCGCGCTCGCCGTTCGTCGCCTCGTACGTCTCCGCCTGCTTGCGGGCCCAGGCGGAGGTGCTCGGTCCGTACTCGCCGGACAGCGGCATGAAGAACCCTCTCAGTCGGACAGTGGGGTGAGGACGAAGACCGGGATGATCCGGTCGGTCTTGGTCTGGTACTCGGCGTACGGCGGCCAGGACTCGAGGGCCCGCTCCCACCACGCGGCCCGCTCGTCGCCCGAGACCTCGCGCGCCCGGTAGTCGCGCTTGACCTCGCCGTCCTGCAGCTCCACATGCGGGTTCGCGGCCAGGTTCCAATACCAGACCGGATGGGTCGGGGCGCCGCCCCTGGACGCCACCACCGCATATTCGCCGTCGTGCTCGACGCGCATCAGCGGGGTCTTGCGGAGCTTGCCGGTCTTGGCGCCGATCGAGGTCAGCAGGATGATCGGCCGGCCCTGCAGATCGGCGGCCTCGGTGCCGCCGCTGGCCTCGAACTTCTCGGCCTGTTCGCGCGCCCAATCCGACGGGCTCGGCGCGTATTCCCCGGTCAACGGCATGAGATTCCTCCTGTGTGCGACGGATGGATCAGAGAGCGATCAGGCCCGCGGCGGTCGGTTGGAAGCCGCAGGCGTCGAGGTAGAACGGTGCGAGACGGGGCTCGTAGTCGACGTGCAGCCACTGGCAGCCCCCCGCCTTGGCGCCGGCCACCGCGGCCGCCACCAGGGCGGTGCCGATGCCGAGCCCGCGGGCCTGCCGGGCCACCACCGTGTCCACGAGAAACGCGTGTGCACCACCGTCCCAGGCCACGTTGACGAAGCCGGCCAGCACCTCGTCGCGGTGGGCACAGACCCAGCCGAGACTGTGCCGTTCAAGCCTGCCCTGCCAATCGATTCCCTGGGCGGCATACCCGAAACCCGCGGCGTGCAGGGCGTCGAGGGCGGCATTATCGAACCCCGCCCGCCAGCCGTAGGCGATCGTCACTGCGCGAGCCTAGCCAGCGTCGCCGCGAGCTCGGCGTTGCGCCGGGCGAAGCCCGCCCACGCCGCCGGTGGCTCCTGCGGTGGTCGCGCGCAGCGGCGCTGGCTCCACGAGCGGACCCGGCCGGCCCGCACGGCGAACGACACCTGCCAGCCGTCGGCCCAGCCCCGCACCAGGAGATCAACCGGCTCCAGCGTGGTGACCTGCTGCGCGGCGGTGACCCAGCCGAGCGCGCGGAGCTCCTCCTGCACCCGGCCGGCCAGCTCGAAGGCGAGAGCGGCGGCGGCTCTGTCGCGTACCCGTTCCAGCTCTTGCCGGGCCGTCGCGACCGCGACCGGATCACGCCGCAGGACCGCTGCGACCGCCTCGGCGAGCTCCTCGCGGTCGCCGACGCCGCGCCGCGCGGCCAGCTCGCGCTCGGCGCCGGACAGGCCCGAGCCGGTGGCCGAGAGCGGATGCACGCGATGCAGCGCGCTGACCGCCAGCCGGGCGCGCGTGCCGCCGAGATAAGGCCCGAAGACCCGCACCCCCGCGACCGGCTGCCCGGCCTCGTGGGTGAGGCGCAGCCCGGCCGTCGCGGGCCGGGCATCGAGCCGCAGGTACGCCGGGACTTCCTCGCCGCCGGCCGTCCTGTTCCACCGGGGCAGCGATTCTTCCAGCAGGTTGCGTTCCAGCCAGGCGGCCTCGTGCACCGAATCGCAGGCCACCGCCTCGATCCGGGTGACCTGCGGGATCATCCGGCGCAGATGCCGGCGGTCGCGCAGATCGCCGCCGTAGGACCCGACGCGGGCCCGCAGCTCGGTGGCCCGGCCCACGTAGAGCACCCGCCCGCGGGCGTCACGGAACCGGTAGACCCCGGGCGCGCTGGGCAGCCCGGCGGCCAGCCGGCGGATCTCCGGTCGCATCTGACCATTATCCGCCCGGGCGGCTCGGCTAGCCTTCCGCACATGCCTGCGATCGGTGTCGGTGACATCACGTTGCACTACGAGGAGTCGGGCCGGGGTGCCCCGGTGCTGCTGATCCCAGGTACGGCCGCGCGCGGCCGTACCTGGTCGCTGCACCAGGTGCCGGCGCTGGTGGGCGCCGGTTACCGGGCGATCACCGTGGACAACCGCGGGGTCGGCCGCAGCGGCCCGGCCGCGCCGGGCCTGACGGTCGGGGACCTGGTGGCCGACGCGGTCGCGATGATCGAGCGGGTGGCCGGCGGGCCGTGCCGGCTGATCGGTACGTCGATGGGCGCGTACGTGGTGCAGGAGCTGCTGCTGGTCCGCCCCGAGCTGGTCAGTCAGGCCGTGCTGATGGCGGGCCGGGCCCGGCCGGACGCGGTGTCGCTGGCGCTGGCGGCCGCGAACCGCGTCATGGCCGGTGCCGGGGTCGCGCTGCCGCCGGAGTACGACGCGGTCAACCGGGCCCTGCAGAACCTGTCGCCGCGCACCCTCGAGGACCCGGAGAGCGCGCAGGACTGGCTCGACATCCTGGAGATGTCCCCGACCGACTGGTCCGACCCGGGGCAGCGCGCACACCTCGGCGTCGTGGTGGACACCGACCGGCGCCCGGCGTACCAGGGGATCCGGGTGCCGACCCTGGTGCTGTCCTTCGCCGACGACCTGATCGCGCCGGAGGCCCGCGGCCGCGAGCTGGCCGACACGATCCCGGAGTCCCGGTACGTGCGCATCGCGGACGCCGGCCACTACGGCTACCTGGAGCAGCCGGCCGCGGTGAACGACGCGATCCTGGGGTTCTTCGCCGGTGCTTGAGCGAATCCTGCCGCCGGAGGTGCGGTCGGTGCACACCCGCACGGATCCGCCGGGCGCCGTGCTGTTCCCGGCCGAGGCGGCGCTGCTGGTGAACGCCGTGGCGAAACGGAAGCGGGAGTTCACCACGGTCCGGCACTGCGCCCGGCTGGCGCTGGCCGAGATGGGGGTGGCGCCAGCACCGATCCTGCCCGGGGTGCGCGGCGCACCGGTCTGGCCGGACGGCATCGTGGGAAGCATGACCCACTGCGTCGGCTACCGGGCCGCGGCGGTGGGGCGCGCCTCACAGGTCGGCGGGCTCGGCATCGACGCCGAGGAGCACGGGCCGCTGCCGGACGGGGTGCTGAGCCTGGTCTCGTCGGCCGGCGAGCGGGCGCACCTGGCCGAGCTGGCCTCGTCGCGCCCGGGGGTGCATTGGGAGCGGCTGCTGTTCAGCGCGAAGGAGGCGGTCTACAAGGTCTGGTCGCCGCGGACGGGCGAGTGGCTGGGCTTCGAGGAGGCCGAGGTGAGCTTCGACCCGGTGGGCGAGACGTTCACCGCGCGGGTGCTCGTGCCGGGGCCGCTCCCGACGCTGGCCGGCCGTTACCTGGTCGAGGACGACCTCGTGGTGACCGCCATAGCCCTGCCGCCCACGCTGTCGTCGTCGACGGGGTAGTCGCCCGCGCCTTCGTGGTCAGCGGTCGGCGAGGCGCTGCGCGAACGCCATCAGATCCCGGCGTTCGATCGCCGCCGCCATGAGATCCGGAAACGCGTCCGGAGTGCACGCGAAGGCCGGCACACCCAGCGCCGCCAGCGCCGCCGCGTTCTCGTGGTCGTAGGCCGGCGCTCCCTCGTCCGACAACGCCAGCAGCACCACCACCTGGACCCCGGCCGCCGTCATCTCGGCCACCCGGCGCAGCATCTGTTCCCGGACGCCACCCTCGTACAGGTCGCTGATCAGCACGAAGATGCTGTCCCGAGGCCGCGTGATCAGCTGCTGGCTGTAGCCGATCGCCCGGTTGATATCCGTGCCGCCGCCCAGCTGGGTGCCGAACAGCACCGCCACCGGATCGCTCAGCTCCTCCGTCAGGTCGACCACCGCCGTGTCGAAGACCACCAGCGACGTCCGCAGTGACCGCAGGGACGCCAGCACCGCCGCGAACACCCCGGAGAACACCACCGAGGCGGCCATCGAGCCGGACTGGTCGACGCAGAGCACGACGTCCCGCTGCACCGCCGTCGCCCGGCGCCCGTAGCCGACCAGCCGCTCCGGAACGATCGTGTGCTGCTCGGCCTGGTAATGCTTCAGGTTGGCCCGGATCGTCCGGTCCCAGTCGATGTCGGCGTGCCGCGGCCGGTTGATCCGCGCGGCCCTGTTCAGCGCGCCGCTGACCGCCGCCCGGGTCTGCTGCGCGATCCGCTGCTCCAGCTCGCCGACGACCTTGCGCACCACCTGCCGCGCCGCGTCCATGGTCCGCTCCGGCATCACCCTGTTGAGCGAGAGCAGCGTGCCGACCAAGTGGACGTCCGGCTCGACCGCGTTCAGCATCTCCGGCTCCAGCAGCAGCCGGGTGAGGTCGAGGCGCTCGATGGCGTCCGCCTGCATCACCTGCACGACGGTGCTGGGGAAGTACTCGCGGATGTCACCCAGCCACCGCGCCACCTTCGGCGCCGAACTGCCCAGCCCGGCTGACCGGGCCGGGCGGCCGCCCTCGCCGTCGTCCCCACCACTGTCGGCACCGCCGTCGTACAGGGCCGACAGGGCCGCATCCATCGCGGCGTCGCGGCCCTGCGCGGCGCCGAGCGAGTCGTCGGCCGGGCCGCCGAGCACGAGCCGCCAGCGCCGCAGCCGCTCGCGCCGCGCGGGGTCTTCGATGTCCGTCATGCGATCTCCCGGCCCAGCAGGGCGCTCAGGGTGGGCAGCACCAGGCCCGCCCGGTCGTGGTCCAGCACCAGCGGCTCGGCGGCCGTGCCTCCCGCGCCGGCCGGCGCCGCGATCCGTTCGCCGATCGCGCGGCGCTCACCCGCGGCGAAACCGGAGAAGGTGCGGCGCAGCAACGGCAACACGTCACCAAACGCCTCCGCCGGGATGTCGGCGAGCCAGCCGTCCAGCAACTCCAGCAGCGCGTCGTCGTGCACGAGCAGCAGGCCGCCACCGGCGAGGAAACCCTCCACCCAGGCGGCGCCGTGAGCGGGCGGCGTGCCCACGGTCAGCGGCAGCCGCAGCCGCCGCAACACCTCGCCGGCACCGAGCCGGCCCGCGTCGAGCAGCAACCGGGTGACCCGGCCGGCGAGCAGGCCGTGCAGCTCCGCGCGCCGGGCGACCGACTCCAGCGTGGCCAGCCAGCGGTCGCGCAACTCGGGATCGTCGAGCAGGCTCACAGCGGAGTGCACGCCGTCGAGACGTCCGCGCAGCTCCTTGGCGGCCTCGTCGGACAGCGAGCCGACAGCGGCGGGCAGGCCGGCGCAGACCCGGGTCAGCAGGCTCGCGGTGACGGTTGCCAATCCAGCGATGTCGGTGCGCCGGACGTCGCCGTAGCGCAGGGTGCGCGCCAGCGCCGGGAGGGCGGCCATCAGGTGGTTGATGTCGGCGTCCAGCGCGGCCCGGGTGTCCAGCGCGGCCAGCACCGGCGGGTACGCGGCCGACAGGTCGGCCAGCAGGCACACCTCGACCAGCGCGGTCACGTCACCGAGCGAGGCCGCCCGGCGAGCCGCGTCGGTGACCTTCGTGGTGGCCGCGGCGACCACGGTGGTGCCGTACATGCTGCCCTCGACGAGCTGGACGGCGAAATCCGGCTGCCAGCGCAACCGCCACTGCTCCCGGAACGTGCCGGTGCCGCGCTGGGCGGCGTCGGGCTCGCCCCACGGCACGCCGATCGCCCGCAGCCGGTGCAACAGCCGGCTGCGCGCCAGGTCGGTGTCGCGACGCAAATCAAGATCGAGAACGCGTTCGAGCGCCTCCGGCTTGAGCCGCACGGAACGCTGCTGGGCGGCGAGATCCCGGGCGAGCGGCACGGCCGGCATGGCGTCGGGAACCCCGCCGAGCCGCTCGCCGACCACGAGCCGCCGCCCGATCAGCTCGACCCGCAGCGGCTCGCCGTCGCACATGACGGCCTCGGCCGCCTCGGTCACTTCGGCCAGCCCGGCGAGCGGTCGCCCGCGCACGGTCGCCAGCGCCTCGGCCAGCCGGGTGGCCTCGATGACGTGCGCGGAGGAGGTGGGCACCCCCTCGGCCCGGAGCACGTGAGCGGCATCGACCAGCCAGCGCGGCACGACATCGTCGCCGGTGGTGAACAGGTGGTGGTACCACCCCGGTGACCGCACCCCGGCGCCGTAACCGGACCAGGAGGCGAGCCGCCCGTACGTCCACGGCACCCAGGTGAACGCGACCTTGGCCTTTCTGCGGCCCTTGAGCAGCGCGGCATCCTCCCGAGCGGTGACCTTGCGGGCGAGCGCGGGCACATGCCAGGCACCACAGACCACGGCGATGTTCTCGTGGGTGCGCCGCACCTCCCGCAGCACCGTGCGCATGTAGGCCTCCCGCAGCAGATCCTCGGGATCCTCGGGGGCGTTCTCCCGGATGGCTGTCATCGCCTCCGCGATCGCCTCGAAGGCGGGCATGCCGCGATGCTCGACCACGTCCTCCCACCAGCGCTCGGGATCGTCGTAGCCGGCCGCGGCGGCGAGCTCCCCGATGGGATCCACCGGCCGCAGCCGCCCTGGTGCCGCGTCGGGATCCGGGGTCGTCAGCGGCGGAACGGGTGTGCCGCTGTCCGGATCCGCAACGGGCTCAGCGCCCGGTAGGTCCGCGGCCTTCGCGCCGGGTTCCTCCCCGATCTCCGCGCCCGGCTGGTTCCCGATGTCTGCGCCGGGCTGGTTCCCGATGTCTGCGCCGGGCTGGTTCCCGATGTCTGCGCCGGGCTGGTTCCCGATGTCTGCGCCGGGCTGGTTCTCAGGAACCGGGGTTGGCGGGCCGGCGGACGGTGGGGAGTCCGGGGTTTGGTCGTCGGTCAGGCGGTAGGCATATGGCAGGTCGAAGAAGCGGACCGGCACCCCGTGCTCCACCGCCCACCGCATCGCCTGCCATTCCGGCGAGAAGACCGCGAACGGCCAGAACGCCGCCCTGCCCGGGTCGTCGGCGGCATAGCCCAGCAGCGCCACCGGCGGCTCGAGACCGGCGTCCGCGACCCAGCGGACCAGGTCGTCGGCCTCGGGCGGGCCCTCGATCAGCAGCACCTCCGGACGCTGGCGGTCGAGCTCCTGCACCACCGCGCGGGCTGAGCCGGGGCCGTGGTGGCGGATGCCGTAGAGCCGCTCAGGCATCTCGGGCGGCACGGTAGAAGTCTCGCCAGTCGGTGCGCTCGCGGACGACGGTCTCCAGGTATTCGCGCCAGACCACGCTGTCGGAGACCGGGTCCTTGACGACCGCGCCGACGATGCCCGCGGCCACGTCGCCGGGGCGCAGGAGGCCGTCGCCGAAGTGGGTCGCCAGCGCCAGGCCGTTGGTGATCACGGAGATCGCCTCGGCCGTGGACAGGGTGCCGGTGGGGGACTTCAGCTTGGTGCGGCCGTCCTCGGTGAGGCCGGTGCGCAGCTCGCGGAAGACGGTCACGACCCGGCGGATCTCGTCGAGGGCGGTGGGCACCTCGGGCAGGTCGAGGGACTTGCCGAGCTGGGCCACCCGGCGGGCGACGATCTCCACCTCGTCGTCGGCCGAGGCCGGCACCGGCAGGACCACCGTGTTGAACCGGCGGCGCAGCGCGCTGGACAGCTCGTTGACGCCGCGGTCGCGGTCGTTTGCCGTGGCGATCAGGTTGAAGCCGCGCTGCGCCTGGACCTCCGTGTTGAGCTCCGGGACCGGCAGCGTCTTCTCCGACAGGACGGTGATCAGGGCGTCCTGCACGTCGGACGGGACGCGGGTCAGCTCCTCCAACCGGGCGATCGCGCCGGTCTGCATGGCTCGCATGATCGGGCTGGGCACGAGCGCGGCCTCGGACGGGCCGTCGGCGATCAAACGGGCATAATTCCAGCCGTACCGGATCGCTTCCTCGGGGGTGCCGGCCGTGCCCTGCACGAGCAGGGTCGAGTCGCCGGAGATGGCGGCCGCCAGGTGCTCGGAGACCCAGGTCTTGGCGGTGCCCGGGACGCCGAGCAGGAGCAGCGCGCGGTCGGTGACCAGCGTGGACACCGCGACCTCCATCAGCCGGCGCGGCCCGACATACTTCGGGGTGATCTTGGCGCCGTCGCCCAGCAGGTAGGTCACCACCGCCTGCGGCGAGAGCCGCCAGCCGGGCGGGCGGGGCAGCTCGTCCGTCGCGGCGAGCAGGGCCAGCTCCTCGGCATACTGATCCTCGGCGTGCGGTCGCAGTGCGGTCACTCGAACTCCCTATCGTTTCCCACGATCCGGCCGGTGCGCCGGCCGGTCGTCGGCGATCCGATGCCAGGCACGTTACCGATCCCCCCTGACAAGAATCGCCCGCCCTGCTCAGCGCAGCTCTTGCAGCATTTCGTAGCGGAAGTCGAGGGTCCGGGCCAGCTCGGCCACCGGCCGGACCCGCGACTGATCGCCGGACAGCTGATCGAGCTGCTCGGCCAGCGCCCCGATGTGCGCCGCGTATCGGGCCGGCATGGCCAGGGCCGCGGCCCGGCACAGCTCCGCCAGCTGCCAGCTGTGCTTGTCGGTGCGGGCCCGGAGCGCGATCGTCTCCACCACCGCGACTGCCAGCTCGTCCGGCCACTCGCCGGGGTGCACCGCGAGCAGCCGGTGGGCGAGGTGGTCCTCGCGCCGCAGGAAGTCCGCCGCGATCCGTGCCAGGTCGCCCGGCGGCAGCAGCAGGTGCAGATCCCACCGCACCGCCTCCCGCAGCTTGCCGGCGCCGTCCCCCGCGTCGGTGCCGACCAGCGCCGCGGCCCACGCGGAGGCGCCTTGGACGATGGCAGCCTTGGCCCACCCGTGCACGAGCGGCGTCTCCCAGTCGTGACCGCGAGCCAGCTCCACCACCGCGGCCGGATCGCGGTCGAAGGTAGCCGTCCAGCTCTCCAGCGGCGTTCCGGCGATGACCTCCTCCAGCAGCCACGCCTGCACGCCCGTGCCGCGCGCCGGCTGAGCCGCCACGCCATCACGCTGCAGCTCCGGCGTCAGCTCCGGGGGCGGGTGGACGACGAACCGGCCCGCCAGGCGCACAGCCCGGTGGGCGCGCTCCGTCATCCGCTGCGCCAGCGCCGACCCGGGGAGCCGTTGCAGCAGGTCGAGGGCGGCTTGCCGAACCTCCTTCCGGCGGTCGTCGAGCGCCTGCTCCAGGAAGGCATCGTCGGCAGTGGACAATCCGGCCTCGAGGACGGCCACGAAGCGGGCGCGATCCTCCGGCGCCTCCGCCGGCCAGGTGTTGCGCAGCAAGGCGAGCGCGGCGGCCGGGTCGGTGCCGCGCAGCTGGGACAGGAAGGCGATTCGCTCGCCGACCGTGCCGGTCTCCCACACCTCCGGGTCCGTGGGCACCCCCGCTCCGGGAGCTTCGTCGCGCAGCCACCGCCAGTCGGGCCGCATCCCCGCCAGCCAGGTGCCGCGATTGCCCGCGACCTTGCCGAGCGCGGGCCGGATCGTCCCGTTGCGCCGGCCCGCGTCCAGCAGCGCGGGCAGGGCCTCGGGTGGCACGCGCCCGCCGTGCGCGGCGGCCGCCGCCAGCCACTGGGCCAGCAACTCCTGAGTCTGCTGAGCGCCGCCGGGCGCTCCGCCGTCGGTGAGCAACCGCAGCAGCCGCGCCCCCGCTGCGGGCGGCAGCGGCAGATCGATCTCGGCGGGCGCGGCCTCGACCGGCGGATGCCCGGCCACCGGGAGGACGCCGGCCCGGCGATAGGTGAGCGCGGTCGCCGCGGCCTCCAGCAGGGTGAGCCCGGTCGCGGCAGGCTGATGCAAGGTGGACGCGGTTGCGGTGGGCTGATGCGGGGAGGCCGCGGTCGCGGCTGGCGCCAGCGAGGTGGACGCGGTAGCGGTGGGCTGATGCGAGGTGGACGCTGTCGCGGCGGGGTCCAATGAGGTGGGCGTGGTCGTCAGCGTCCTTTCGCCGATGTGGACAGTTGTGGACGCCCACGGCCGGCGGGCCGTCCCCACCAGCGCCGCCGCCAGCAGATCGGCCGGCAGCTCGGGCTGCTGCGGGCCGCCGCCCGGGATCGGCGCGGGCGCCGGCACCTGCCGCCCGTCGGCCCAGGCGGCGAGCGGTCGCAGCCCGGACGGCGACCATTCACCCGCGACGGTGGCCGGCGCCCCACCCGCCGCGGCCAGCAACCACCAGGGCTCGCGATGCCCGGGGGCCAGCGGCAGCGACTCCCCGGACGCGTCGGTGAGGAACCCGTCGGCGCTGGGCATCACCCCGGCGAGCAGCATCGGCGCGTCCGAGCGCCACGGCTCGGCGGCCACCGTCGTCGTCCATCCCGCCAGCGCGGCTCGCAGCCCCACCGCCCCGACCGGCGCGCTCAACGGCTGTGGCGTGCCGAATCTCTCCCGCACGAGCGCCCGCAGCGGCGCGGCTCCGGGATAGAAGCAGAGCGCCGCGTCGATCACCGTCCCCGGCACCACGTCGGCGGCCGGCGACTGGCCCGGCGCCGCGAACGACAGGATCAGCGCGAACCGCCCCGTCGCGGCGCCCAGCAGCCAGCTCCGCCGGGTGGTGATCGCGCCCTCGTCGCTGTCGACCTGGCCCAGGAACTGCCATCGGTCGCGGACCGGCGGAGTGGCGAGCACCTCCTCCTGGGCGACCGGGAAGCCGATCCGGGACCGGACCGTCGCGGCCAGCGCCGGGGGAAGCTCGTCGAGCCGGTCGTGACCGGAGACCAGCAGGCGGATCATCGCGAGCCCGCCGAGGAGCCGGTCAGCCCAGTGCGGGCCGATGCCCGCGACGCCGCCCAGCCGCCGCACCGCCGAGGCCACCGCCGGGGCCTGCGCGTCCACGAGGCGGGCGGCCATCGTCTCGTACGGCTGGTGGCCCGCCTGCTGCGCCCCGGCCAGCCCCTGTTGCACCTGGTCCTCCAGCCAGCGCCGCAGCTCCGCCATGCCGGCTGCGACCCGCTCGGCGCGCTGCTGCCCGCGTTTGCGGGCGGCCTCGGCGTTGACCGGCCCGGGCTGGCGGGGAGCGGCCCGGGCCGCGCGGCCGGCCAGCCATTCCGTCACGAAGGCCGGCGGCGCGGCGGCCGGGTCGACGGCCGCGCCCTCGGCCCAGAGCAGGAGCAGGCCGAGGGCGTGCTTGCACGGAAACTTGCGGCTCGGGCACGAGCATTTGTAGGCCGGGCCGGACAGGTCGACGCAGACCTGGTACGGATTTCTGCCGCTGCCCCGGCACAGCCCCCACAGCACCTCGTCGAGCAGCCCGGCCTCCTGCCACTTCGAGGCGCTGCTGACCCCGCGCGCGCCCTTCAGGGAGCTCGCGTCGGGGGCCAGGGCGGTGACTTCGGCGGCGGACCAGCGTTCAACGGGCACTGGAGCACTGTAGAAGTGGGGTACGACAGGAAACCCCCCAACCAACTGGTTCGCCAGGTAGGCCAGGGCATGAGACGCGGAGGAACACCAAACGGCTACTGAAGGCCGCGGCGGCGGAGTCTCGCCGAGCACGGCGTCGCAAGCACGCGGGTCGCTCGCATCGCGGCCGCGGCCCCGGCCTCGGCGAACGAGATTCTGATCTACTGATGTGAGGCGAGCGGGCTGCGATCTTCAGGCGGCAGTTGGGTCGACCGTGTCGCCGTCGTATGTCGCGGACCCAGTTCAAGGGGTCTCACGGCGAGAGTTCTCCGTGACGAGTCCTTCATCTTCGCCGCCGCCTCTTGCTTAGTGACTAGTGCCTGCATTAGTATGTACCTACGTTTCATTGTCTGGCTGTGGCGTACGGGGGTATCGTCGTGAAGGTCTACCACGGACATGTTCGGCGTCTCGACCTCACCGCCGTCCAGGTTGCAGCCCTGGACGGGCAGGGCCACGCGGCGCGTGCCCTGTGGAATCTGCTGCACGCGTGGTGGACGTGGGGTGGCAGGACCCGCCGGCCGAGTCTGAAGCAGGCCGACGAAGCGATCCGGCAAGCCCGTAGAGACATCGACTGGCTTGCCTGTCTGCCCGCGCAGGCCGCCCAGCAAATCCTGAAGATATACGTGCGGGCGTGGAAGAGCTGCTGGGAAGGCCGTGCCCAGGCCCCGGTGTTCAAGGCCCGGATGCGTGCGCGGATGGCCGTGGACGTTCCTCAGGCCCGCGACCTCACCGTGATCCGCGTGTCGCGTAATGTCGGGCAGGTCCGGATTCCCAAGGTTGGCGTCGTTCCGTTCCGCTGGTCCGGCCCGATCCCCGGCGTCGGCCGCGAGAGCGGCCGGATCACTGGTGCCCGGCTGATCAAGGACACGCTGGGCTGGCACGTCGTGTTCCGTACCGAAGTAGACGCCCACACGCCGGCATTGCACCCCGGCCACGCTGTCGGTGTGGACCGGGGCGTCACGGTGGCTTTGGCCTTGTCCGATGGCAACGATCAAACCCATGGGATGTGGATTCGGGCGAAGGAAGCCGAGCGGCTGCTCCGGCTGCAGCGGAAGGCGGCCCGGCAGAAGCAGGCCCAGAGGCCGGGGGAGAAGACCTCGAACCGGTTGTACCGCACGTATGACCAGATCGCCGGGGTGCGCGCGAGAGTCAAGCGCCGTCGGGGCGACTGGCAGCACAAAACCACCACCGCTCTCGCCGAGCGGTACGGCGTCGTCGTGGTGGAAGACCTATCCGTCAAGAACATGACCCGCAGCGCGAAGGGCACCGTCGGCGCGCCGGGCGCGAATGTGCGGCAGAAGGCCGGGCTGAACCGGTCGATGCTTAACGAGGCCCACGCCCGCACCGTCGAGCTGTTGGCGTACAAGCTGGTCGAGCGGGGTGGGCGGTTGTTGAAGGTCCCGGCTGCATATACGTCGCAGACGTGCTCGGCGTGCGGTCATCGCGACCGGGAGTCCCGCACCAGGGTCAGGTTCGTATGCACAAGCTGCGGCTGGGCGGGTCACGCCGACTTGAATGCCGCCCTAAACATTCTGAACGCGGCTGGGCTTGGCCGTGTCCGGACGTGGAGCCCTGCACTTGTGGGCGTCGAAGCGTCAACCACCAGGTGCGCGGCATGAAACGCCACCTGGAATCTGCCCTCTCCATGTGGGTAGAGGAAGTCAAGTGTCAGGCGCCGGCACGGACCCCGACGGCCGGGCGCGGTGGGCGCGGGTCAAGGGCCGGACCGAGGTCGAGGTGATCAAGACCTTCCCGAACGGGTACGGCTTCCGCCCCGGCATCATCCAGCCGACGCACGGCGCCACCTCGAAGACCCGCGTCTACCGGGTGGGCTACACGCTCGCCGCGCCGCTGATCTCGCTGCTGAACAGGTTCGCGCCGAAGCTTGTGACCAGCACCGACCGGCTCGGCCAGGCCATGCTGCGGGCCGCGCGCACCGGCTTCGCCACCCACATCGTGGAGAACGTGGACCTGCGCTGACAGCGCCCCGGCCAGCACCGCGCCGAAGGCGAGCACCATGCCCAGCACCTGCACCCCGGTGAGCGCCTGACCCAGGGCCGCCCATCCGACGACCGTTGCGACCAGCGGTGACAGCAGGCCGAGCAGCGAGACCCGGGCGGCGTTCAGGCGCTCCAGACCGCGGAACCAGATCGTGTACGCCAGCGCGGTGCCGACCAGCGACAGGTACGCGTAGCCGGCGATGTTGCCGCCCGTGAGCGTCGCCGGCAGCCCCTCGACGCCCAGCGCCAGCGGCGCGAGCAGCAGGCCGCCCGCGGTGAGCTGCCAGCCCGTGGTGGTGAGCAGGGACGCGTCCGGCCGCCCCCAGCGCTTGGTCAGCACCAGCCCGAGCGCCATCGAGGCGGTCCCGGCGAGCCCGGCCGTCAGCCCGATCGGATCGAGTCGGGCCTCGGCGGTCAGCACGGCCAGCGTCACCCCGCCCGCGCCGACGACCGCGGCGAGCACCGTCCGCAGGGCGACCCGCTCGGTCAGCAGCAGCACGGTGAGGCCGGCGACGAGCAGCGGCTGGGCCGCGCCGAGCACGGCCGCCATCCCGCCCGGCAGCCGGTACGCGCTGACGAACAGCAGGGCGAAGAACACCCCAATGTTGAGCGCCCCGAGCACCACCGAGCGCCACCACCAGTCACCGCGGGGCAGCCGGCGGGTCAGCGCGATCAGCAGCAACCCGGCCGGCAGGGCGCGCAGCGTGGCGGCCAGCAGCGGCCGGCCCGGGGGCAGGAACTCGGTGGTGACGGCGTACGTGGTGCCCCAGACGACCGGGGTCAGGGCGGTGACCAGCAGGACCGGCGGGCGCATGGCAACTCCCTCGACGAAAAGTATCTCGACATCAAGAGACTTGCTCAGGATTCCCTTCTTGTCAAGAAGCTCGACATCGAGAGAATGGAGCTGTGGCACACACCGACGGCGTCGACCGGATCATCGAGCAGTGGCAGCACGAGCGTCCCGAACTGGACACGGCCGCGATGGCGGTGTTCGGCCGGATCTTCCGGCTGGCCCGGATCGGCGGCGACGAGGCGGAACGGGCCTACGCGGAGTTCGGCCTCAGCCGGGCCGAGTTCGACGTGCTGGCGACGCTGCGCCGGGCGGGGGAGCCGTACGAGCTGTCGCCGGGCGCCCTGGCGGCCTCGATGATGCTCAGCACGGGCGGCACCACCGCGCGGCTCGACCGCCTGGAGAAGGCCGGCCTGGCGGAACGCCGCCCGTCACCCACCGACCGCCGGGGCGTGCTGGTCCGGCTGACACCGCGGGGGCGGGACGTCATCGACGGCGCCCTCGGCGCCGGCCTGGCGCGGCAGCAGAGCCTGCTCTCCCACCTGCCACCGGACACCCAGCGCCGGCTGGCCGACCTGCTTCGCGAGGCGCTGGGCGGCCACGACAGTTAAGGCTTGCGGCCAACCCCGGCGTACATCGAGACGTGGGCCGGGTTCGGGCGTGGTTCCGGCTCGTCCTGCGCCCGCCACTCGCTGACCGGGGTAACGCCGGGCTCGACCAGCTCCAGCCCGGCGAACAGGTCGGTGAACTCGGCCCGGTCCCGCGGCCAGATGTTGGTGATGCCGGCCGCCAGCGCCGCGTCGTAGTCCGCCGCCATCTTCTCCGGCAGCGGGTCCTTCGTCGCGTTGGTCACCACCAGGAAGCTGCCGCTGGGCAGGCCGTCCATCAAAGTGCGCACGATCGGCGCGCCGGCGCCGTACCCCTCGATGAAGTGCAGCACCGCGACCAGCATCAGCGCGACCGGCTCGCCCAGGTCCAGGGTCTCGCGCAGCTCGGGGTTCGACAGGATCTGCTCGGGCGACCGCAGGTCGGCCTCGATGTAGGTGGTGCGGCCCTCGGGCGTGCTGGTCAGCAGCGCCCGGGCGTGCACCATCACCATCGGGTCGTTGTCGACGTAGACCACCCGGCTCTCCGGCGCGATGCGCTGCGCGACCTCGTGGGTGTTGTCGGCCGTCGGCAGCCCCGTACCGATGTCAAGGAACTGCCGGACGCCCGCCTCCGCCGCCAGGTAGCGGGTGACCCGCTGCAGGAGGCGGCGGTTTTCCAGGGCGGCCAGCCGGGCCGTCGGGAAGGTCTTGAGGATCTCGTCGCCGGACGCGCGGTCGACCGCGAAGTTGTCCTTGCCGCCGAGCCAGTAGTTGTACCGGCGGGCGGGCTGCGCGGTCGCGCTGTCGATCTGGTCACTCACGAGGCCTCCAGGGTGGACACCCGAAGATCCTATGTGGCGGCGCCATGCCCGGCCGGAACGACCTCCGCCGCCTTCGGCGGTGGCGGCGGGCTGCCGTCGCCGAACGGCCGGCCGCCGAGCGCCGCACGCCCGTGCTCGGTGAGCCAGTTGCCCAGCTCGGGGCCGGCGGGCACGATCCCGGTCGGGTTGATGTCGCGGTGCACCTCGTAGTAGTGCTGCTTGATGTGCACGAAGTCGATCGTGTCCCCGAAGCCCGGCGTCTGGAAGAGATCGCGGGCATACGCCCACAACACCGGCATCTCGGTGAGCTTCTGCCGGTTGCACTTGAAATGGCCGTGGTACACGGGATCGAAGCGCACGAGCGTGGTGAACAGCCGCACGTCGGCCTCGGTGATCGTGTCCCCGGCCAGGTAACGCTGACCGGTCAGCAGCTCGGAGAGCCGGTCCAGGCGGTCGAAGAGCCGATGGTACGCCCGTTCGTAGGCCTCCTGGCCGCCGGCGAAACCGGCGCGGTAGACGCCGTTGTTGACGTCGGCGAAGACGAACTCGTTCACCTTGTCGATCTGCGCGCGCAGGCGCTCGGGATACAACTCGGGCGCGCCCTCGCGGTGATATTTCTTCCACTCCAGGCTCAGATCGATGGTGATCCGCGCGAAGTCGTTGGTGACCACCTGCCCGGTCGGCACGTCCACGATCGCGGGCACGGTGATGCCCTTGTCGTAGTCGGGGAACCGGGCGAGGAAGGCGTCCCGCAGCCGCTCGATGCCGAGTACGGGGTCCCGCCCGCCGGGATCCAGGTCGAAGGTCCAGCTCCGCTCGTCGTGGGTGGGTCCGGCGATGCCCATGGAGAGGACGTCCTCGAGCCCGAGCAACCGCCGTACGATGATGGACCGGTTGGCCCACGGGCACGCGCGGCTGACGACGAGCCGGTAGCGGCCGGGCTCGACCGGGTAACCGTCGCGGCCGTCGGCCGTGATCCGGGTGCCGATGTAGCGCTGGTCCCGGGAAAACTCACCGGACGGGTTGACGTAGGTCATACCGCTCATCGTGCCCGGCGCCGAGGTTTCTGGCAGGGTTGACAGATGACAGCCAAGGTCAGTAACTACCTGTCCCGCTGGACGGCGTGGGTCCCGGTCCTCGCCGTCGCCACCCTGATCCTGACGTGGGGCCGCGACCTGCCGCCGCCGGTGGTCGTCGTCAGCGGCCTGCTGCTGGCGGGCGCGGTGCTCGCGGCCGTGCACCACGCCGAGGTGGTGGCCCACAAGGTCGGCGAACCGTTCGGCTCGCTGGTGCTGGCCGTGGCCGTGACCATCATCGAGGTCGCCCTGATCGTGACCCTGATGATCAGCGGCGGCGAGAAGACCCAGGCCCTGGCCCGCGACACGGTCTTCGCGGCCGTGATGATCACCTGCAACGGCATCCTGGGCCTGTCCCTGCTGGTCGGCGCGATCCGCCGGCGCATCGCCGTCTTCAACTCCGAAGGCACCGGCGGCGCCCTGGCCGCGGTGGCGACCATCGCCACCCTGAGCCTGGTCCTGCCCAGCTTCACCACCAGCCGCCCGGGCCCCCAGTTCTCCCCGGCCCAACTGGGCTTCGCCGCGGTGGCGTCCCTCGCCCTCTACCTGCTCTTCGTCCTGGTGCAGACCCGGCGGCACCGCGACTACTTCCTGCCGATCACGACGGCCGGCGAGGTCATCGAGGAGGAGGCTCACCTCGACCCGCCGACCAGAAAGGCGGCGCTGACCAGCCTCGGCCTGCTGCTGGTGGCGCTGGTGGCGGTGGTCGGCCTGGCCAAGGGGGTCTCCCCCTCGATCGAATCGGCGGTGGCGGCGGCCGGCCTGCCGCAGGCGGTGGTCGGCGTGGTGATCGCCCTGCTGGTCCTGCTCCCGGAGACGATCGCGGCGGTCCGGGCGGCCGCGCGCGACCGCATGCAGACGAGCCTGAATCTGGCGCTGGGCTCGGCGATGGCCAGCATCGGCCTGACCATCCCGGCGATCGCCATCGCCATGATCTGGCTGCCGGGGCCGCTGCTGCTGGGCCTGGGCGGCACCCAGATGGTGCTGCTGGCGCTGACGGTGGTGGTGGGAACGCTGACGGTGGTCCCCGGCCGGGCGAACGTCCTCCAGGGCGGGATCCACCTGGGGCTGCTGGCGGTCTTCCTCTTCCTGGCCGCCAGCCCGTGACCCGCGTGGTCAGGCCGTAAGCCCGTCGGGTTTAGATGGGAAGGTGAGCCGACCCGTTCTGCTGCTGGATCTCGACGGGGTGTTGAACCCCTTCGCCGCGTCCTCCTGCCCCGACGGATATCTCGAACACGAGTTCTACCCGGGTGAGGGCCCCGAGCGGTATTGCCCCGAGCACGCCTCGTGGATCACCGACCTGGCCGCGGCCGGTGACCTGCACTGGGCGAGCGCCTGGGGCGAGGACGCCAACACTCTCTTCGGCCCCAAGCTGGGCATCGGACCGCTGCCGGTGGTGCCGTTTCCGCCGTTGCCGTTCCCGCCGGAGGCCAAGGTGCCGGCGGTCGCGGAGCTGGTGGGTGATCGCCCGGCCGCCTGGATCGACGACAACCACACCGAGGCGGGCCGCCGCTGGGCGGCCGGGCGATCGGCGCCCACCCTGCTGGTGCCGATCGACTCGGCGATCGGCTGGACCCGCTCCGACGTGGAGCTGGTCCTGGCATGGGCGGCCACCCTCGATGACTGAGTGGCTCAGGCGCTCTGCCAGAGGCCGATCAGGTTGCCCTCGGTGTCGTTGACATATGCCGAGAAGCCCATGTCGCCGACCGCCTGCCGGCCGATCGCCACCGAGCCGCCCAGCTTCTCGACCCGGGCCACCGCGTCGTCCAGGTCGTCGACGCCGATGACGATCACCGGGCTGGTGATCGGGCCCTGCTTGGCGAGCATGCCGCCGTTGATGCTGCCGGGCTCGCTGGGCCGGCCGGACTCGTCGCCCGGCGTGGTCGTCACCATCGTGTAGCCCATGCCCGGCATGCTCTGCAGCTGCCAGCCGAAGGCCTCGCGGTAGAAGGTGTGGGCCCGGTCGACCTCGTCGAACGGGACCTCGAAGTGGACGACTCTGTCCATGACCCCTCCTCAGGGGGATGCGGGTTTACGCTCCCTGACGACGTTAGACCTGGGCACCGACAAAAACGCGGGTTCAGTCGCGGACTCGAGGATTCTCGTCAGGGTGTGTCGAGAACGGATCGCTTACTCCGACTCACCCGTGGAAGTGCCCCACCGGGGGCGCCCGAGGGCTGGGAGACTGAGCCATGAAGTACATGCTGATGATGTTCGGCGACGGCGCGACCATGATGCAGACCCGCAGCCAGGAGTGGGTCGGCGAGATGATCGAGTTCATGGGCTCGTTCAACGCCGGCCTGGAGAAGGCCGGTGAGCTGGTCGAGGCGCGCGGGCTCGCCGATCCCACCTCCGCCAAGACGGTCAGCCTCGTCGACGGCCAGGTCGTCGTCACCGACGGGCCGTTCGCCGAGGCCAAGGAGTCGCTGGCGGGCTACTGGGTCCTTGAGGTGCCCGGCGAGCAGCGGGCGATCGAGCTGGCCGGCGAGGTCGTCGTCTGGGCCGAGCGGGTCGAGCTCCGCGAGGTTCCCGATGGGCCGCCCGAGCAGTGACCACGGATCAGCCCGCGGTCGAGGGCCTGCTGCGCGAGCTCGCGCCGCAGGTCCTCGGGGTCCTCGTCCGCCGGTACGGCCAGTTCGGCGCCGCCGAGGATGCGGTCCAGGAGGCGCTGCTCTCCGCCGCTCTCAAGTGGCCGGTCGAGGGCGTGCCCGACAGTCCGCGCTCCTGGCTGATCACGGTCGCGGGCCGTCGCCTGGTCGACGAGTGGCGCAGCGAGAGCGCCCGGCGGGCCCGCGAGGAGCAGGTCGTGCAGCTTGACGTTGCCGGCCCGGCCGTGGCCGTCGACCAGGACGACACCCTCACGCTGCTGTTTCTCTGCTGCCATCCGTCGCTGTCGCCGCCCTCTCAGCTCGCCCTGACGCTGCGTGCGGTCGGCGGCCTGAGCACCGCGGAGATCGCCCAGGCCTTCCTGGTGCCCGAGGCCACCATGGCCCAGCGGATCAGCCGGGCCAAGCAGCGGATCCGCACCAGCGGCCTGGGCTTCGAGGCGCCGCCGCCCGCCGAGCGGGCCGACCGGCTGCAGGTCGTGCGGCAGGTGCTCTACCTGGTCTTCAACGAGGGTTACACGACCAGCGCCGGACCCGAGCTGCAGCGCGCGGAGCTGACCACCGAGGCGATCCGGCTGGCCCGGATGCTGCACCGGCTGCTGCCCGGCGACGGCGAGACGGCCGGGCTGCTGGCGCTCATGTTGCTCACCGACGCCCGCCGCGCGGCGCGGACCGACGCGCACGGGGCGCTGGTGCCGCTGGACGAGCAGGACCGCAGTGTGTGGAACGCCGCGTTCATCGCCGAGGGGGTCGCGCTGATCTCCGGGACGCTGGGGCGGGGGCCGCTGGGTCCGTACCAGTTGCAGGCCGCGATCGCGGCGGTGCACGACGAGGCCGGCACCGCCGAGCAGACCGACTGGCCGCAGATCCTCGCCCTCTACGAGGTGCTGGAGCGGGTCTCGCCGGGGCCGGTGGTCACGCTGAACCGGGCGGTGGCCGTGGCCCGGGCGCGCGGGCCGCTGGCCGGGCTCGCGGTGCTGGCCGAGCTCGACGGCGACGAGCGGATGGCCGGCAACCACCGGCTCGAGTCCGTCCGCGCGCACCTGCTCGAACTGGCCGGGGAGCACGCCGCCGCGCACGACTGCTACCTGCGGGCGGCCGAGATGACGGCCAGCCTGCCCGAGCAGCGGTATCTGACCCTGCGCGCCGCGGCGCTGGCAACCCGTACCTCATCCGAACATTGACCCGGCACCGGGCCGGGCATGATGGTGCGGTGACCGACGTTCCGAAGGGCCTGATCCTGCTGGTCGAGGACGAGCGGCCGATCGCGGACCTGGTCCGGCTCTACCTGAGCCGGGACGGCTTCGGCGTGCACGTCGAGCACGACGGCGCGGCCGGGCTGGCCGCGGCCCGCCGGCTGCGGCCGGTCGCCTGCGTGCTGGACATCGCGCTGCCCTCGATGGAGGGCACGGAGATCTGCCGCCGGCTGCGCGCGGAGGGTGACTGGACGCCCGTGGTCTTCCTCACCGCGCGCGACGACGAGGTCGACCGGATTCTCGGCCTCGAACTCGGCGGCGACGACTACCTCACCAAGCCCTTCAGCCCGCGCGAGCTGGTCGCCCGGGTGCGCGCCCTGCTGCGGCGCGCGGCCGGGCCACCCGACGACGGCCGGGTACGGGCCCTCGGCCCGTTGCGGCTCGACTCGGGCCGGCACCTGGTCACCGTGGACGGCGCGCCGCTGACGCTCACCCCGACCGAGTTCGATCTGCTCGCCCACCTGCTGGGCCGCCCGGGACGGGTCTTCACCCGGGAGGAACTGCTGGCCAGCGTCTGGGGGTACGCCTCGCACGCGGGCACCCGTACCGTCGATGTGCACGTGGCCCAGGTCCGCGCGAAGCTCGGGCCGGCCGCAAGCCTGATCCGCACGGTCCGCGGGGTCGGTTACACCGCCGATGCCCAGGGGGTGTCTGGTGGGTCATGACGGCCTGCGCCGGGTCCAGCTTCCGCCTCGCGGCGCGGGCCGGAAGGCCGGATACAACCCCGGTATCCGACCTCCCGGCCCACTTGCGACGCGAAACCTGGACCTCGTCTCGGCGACGCCATGACCCACCAGACACCCCCTGGCATCCTGGGCACTCTCTCCGGCCGGACCGTTCTGGTCACCGCGGCCACCGCCGTGATCGCCGTCATCGTCACCGCCCTGGTCGCGCTCCCCATCGCCGTGCGCTCGGCCAACAACGCGGCCCGCGACGAGCTGGTGGAGAAGTCGGCGCTCGCCGTCGAGCTGCTCGCCACGGAACGCCAGATCGCCCGCGAGCGGATCGTCTCCCGGCTGCGCGCGGACGGCGTCGACGTCTACCTGATCCGGCGCGGCGCCGTCGACCGGGCCGGCCTGCCGGACCGGGTGATCAGCCAGGTGGCCGGCGGCGCGGCCGTGGACACCCGCGGCGTCGTCGGCGGGCGGGCGGTGCTGATCGTCGGCCGGCCGCTGCGCGGCAACACCAGCGGGGTGGTGCTGACCCGCGACATCGCCTCCGGTACGGCCGCCCGGGTCCTCGGCGGGGTGTGGGTGGCGCTGCTCGCCGGTCTGCTCGGCGGTGTTCTCGCCGGGGCGCTGCTGGCCCGGTTCATCGCCCGGCCGCTGCGGCAGGCGGCGGTGGCCGCGGGCCGGATGTCGGCCGGCGACCGGTCTGTGCGCCTGGTGGTACGCCCGCCGGCCGAGGTGGCCGAGCTCGCGGCTGCCCTCAACCAGCTCGGCGCGGCGCTGCAGATCAGCGAGGGCCGGGAACGGGACTTCCTGCTGTCGGTGTCGCACGAGCTGCGTACCCCGCTGTCCACGATCCGCGGCTACGCCGAGGCCCTGGCCGACGGGGTGGTGGCGGCCGAGGGCGCGCCGCGGGCCGGGCAGACGATGCTCGCCGAGGCGGACCGGCTCGACCGGCTGATCTCCGACCTGCTGGTGCTCGCCCGGCTGGAGGCCGCGGACCTGCCGGTCGACATCGTGCCGGTGGACCTGGTCGACCTGGTCGGCTCGGCCGCCGAGGCCTGGGCGCCGCGCTGCGGGCCGGACGGTCCGCGGCTGAGCACCGAGCCGCACCCGGAGCCGGTGCTGGTGGCCACCGATCCCGGCCGCATCCGCCAGGTCGTCGACGGGCTCTGCGAGAACGCCCTGCGGGTCGTGCCGCCGGGCGCCCCGCTGATCCTGGCGGTGCGGCCCGGTCCGCAGGGCGGCGTGCTGGAGATCCGCGACGGCGGTCCGGGCTTCACCGACGAGGACCTGGCGGTGGCCTTCCAGCGCGGGGCCCTGCACCAGCGCTACCGCGGCATCCGCCGGACCGGCAGCGGCCTCGGGCTCGCGCTGGCCGCGCGGCTGGTCGGGCGCCTCGGCGGCACCATCGCGGCCGGGCACGCCCCCGAGGGCGGCGCGATGTTCACAGTGACCCTGCCGTACGCGACATCCCCTTACCCAACCCGAACATGACGCTGATCCGGCCCGTGCACGCCCGGCGCAGTCTCTGCGCATGACACGAACCCGTATCGCGTTGACCATGACCACCCTGGGCCTCGCCGGGCTGCTCGGACTGACCGGCTGCGCCGCCGGTACGGCCCCGCCCGCCGCCCCGGTGGCCGCCGCCGCGGATGTCGCGGACGAGGCCTACGCGCTCGCCGCGGTGGGCCTGACGACCGGCCTGGAGGCGGACCCGGCGCCGTCGGCCTCGACCGTCGGCGGCGAGGCCGGCACCGACAAGGCACGCAAGCACCCGGGTGTGCGCGGGTTCCTCCGGAAGAACACCCTGCACGGTGAGATGACGGTGCAGGGCAAGAACGGCGTCAAGACCGTCGTCGTGCAGCGCGGCACGGTCACCGCCGTGGACGCCACGACGGTGAGCGTCAAGTCGGCCGACGGCTTCACCCAGTCCTGGACCTTCGGCGACAAGCTGCGGGTCGTTCAGGACCGGAAGACCGTCGAGACCGCCGCGATCAAGAACGGCGCGGAGATCGGCATCGCGGGCGCGAAGGACGGCGCCAAGAGCGTCGCCCGCCTGGTGGTGATCAAGTAGGCGACCGGGTCCAGGGCCCGCGCTCTTGGACCAGCGCGGGCCCTGTCCCCGCCCCCCGGAGAGAAAGGTCGGAGCCGGGTCACTGCAGGATGGCGCCCATCGGCGACATCAGCAGCTTGCCGAAGGCCTCGGCGGTGCCGTCCAGCCGGGCTCGCTCCCGGCCCAGCGCCTGCAGGTCATGGCGTACGCACCAGAGCTTCTGCGAGTTACGCCAGGCCACGTTGCGGGTGTACTCGATCAGCTCGCCCTGCCACCAGTCGTCCAGGTCGCCGTTCATCATGTCGATGATCAGCTGCCACTTCTCCAGGAAGCCGCGGCGCAGGCCGGGGATGGACTCCGCGAAGATGTCGTTGATCTGCAGGTAGTCGTGGTGCTGGTCGCTGTCGTCGACCGGGTCCGAGCCCAGGTGGTCGAACGTCGTCACCAGCGCGAACGGCAGGTCGAAGTTGATGTGAGCGTTCACCCCGGCGGCGGCCGACGGCAGCGGCCGGGCGTCCGGCCCGGGAATCCGGTGGAACAGCACGGACCAGGCCCGCGGGCAGCCGGCGCTGGCGTCCGAAAACTGGCGCAGGGCGTCGAAGTAGCGGGCGGCGAACTCCACGTCGAGGCGGGCCAGGAAGGCCGGATCGGCGAACCGGCCCGCGTACAGGCGCTCGAGCACGCTGGTCGTGATGGTCAGGTAGAGCTTGTTGAAGTCGGCGAGCGGGTTGCTCTGCAGCAGCGGCGGCACCCGGTCCAGTACGTCCTGGAGCTTCGTGAGCTGGTCGACCACCGCGGGTACGTCGTCGGGGTGCCCGGCCAGTACTTCGGCCATGTCCTGTCGGACAGGTCCCCAGACGGATTCGGTGATCATCGCGGTCCTCCACACACGGAACTTCCTGGCGGAGGCCCTCCAGCACCGCCCGGCGGCCTGGGGTCGCCGGCCGGCCGGGCGGTGCTCCCCCGAACGAGAGTCAGCCTTCCATCGGCCGGGCGCGGGGGGATCGGTAGAACGACGTATTCCGCGTACGCATGTAACGAAAAGGTCACGCCGCCCGGAGGAAGACGCGGCTGGCCTGCACCCGGGTGCGCACCTGGAGCTTGTCGAAGATGTGACCGACGTGCACGCCGACCGTCCGCTCGCTGATGAACAGGGCCTGGCCGATCTCCCGGTTGGTCAGCCCCTCGGCGACCGCCGCCAGGACCTCCCGCTCGCGCTCGGTCAGCACACTCAGCGCGTCGCCGGACTCGCGGCCCGGCGGCGGGATCGGCAGCGTGTCCTCGTCGCCGGTCAGGGCCACCCGGGCCCGCGCCGCCACCGCGGTGATCTCCGCCGCGAACGGCTTGGCGCCCATCGCGCGCGCGGTCGCATACGCCTCGCGCAGCGCCATCGTGGCCGCCGCCCGGCCCCTGTTCGACCGGCCCGGCCGGCGGGCGAAGACCGCCTCGGCCTGCCGCAACCGGGAATACGCCGCGGGGTAGGGCTGCTTGCGCCTGTCCCACGCCGTCGCGGCCCTGGCCCACAGCTCCGGGTCGTTGCGGTCGTCGATCCGGCTCTGCTCGGCCGCGCAGAGGTCCAGATAGCCGTCGACCACGGCGCGCACCGGCGCCGCCGCGCTGCCCGCGCCCCGGGCCATCCGCTCGACCACGGTCCGCAGCCGGCGCACCGCGGCCGGATCCACCGGCACCTCGCCGCCGGCCTGCGCCTCCGCCTCGGCGCGCAGCCCGTGCCAGGCCAGCACGCCGAGCAGCACCAGGTCGTCGGATCGGGTTTCGGTCAGGCCGCGCTGCACGGCGGCCCGGGCCTCCGCGTGCCGGCCCTGCCACATGGCCAGCCCGGCCCGCAGGGTCAGCATCGGCAGCACGTGCCGGGCGCCGCCGCCGGCCAGGATGGTCGCCACCGCCTCCAGATCCCGATCGGCCTGCTCGACGTCGCCGACGCCGACCCACAGCCGGCAGCGGGAGAGCAGCAACTCGACCGCGTCCGCACCGGACGGGCGGTGCCGCATCGCCGTGTCGAGCACCTTCTCCATCTCGGCCCAGTCGCCGACCCGGAAAAGCCCGTTCGCCGCGATTGCCAGCAGCCGGGTCTGGTATGTGCGCCCCAGCCCGATCTCGGCCAGCTTTCCCGCGCCGCGGCGGGCCACCAGGACGCCCTCCTCGACGCTGTTCAGCGGCCCGGTGAGCAGCTCGGCCAGGTGCAGGTAGGCGCAGCCGATGTCGTCCGGGTGCCCGGAGCGCTCGGCGATCTCCACGGCCTGCCGGATCACCGCCAGGCCCGCGTCCGGATCCTCCCGGAACGCCAGGCTGAAGCCGAGCGCCGCGCTGGCCCGCACCAGGTCGGCGGTCGAGCCGTCGGACTTCTCGGCCAGCTCCAGCGCGTCGCGGGCGCGGGTCCCGGCGTCGGCATACCGCCCCAGGTGCACCAGCAGCTCGGCCAGGTGCGCCGCCGCGCTGGCCTTTTCCGACGGGGTGCACCCGGCGAACGCCAGCGCCCGCTCGTACTCGATCTCCGCCGTCGCCGACCGGCCGGCCGCGGCCAGGTAGCGGGCCCGGCGCAGGTGGATCTCGCAGCCGCCCGGCCCGTCCGGGCGGGCGGCCAGCTCCTCGAGCCGGGTCAGCGCGCGCTGGTGCTCGCCGCAGCGGTGCGCCGACTCGGCGGCGTGTGCCAGCAGGTCGGTGTGCTCGGGGGCGTCGTCGCAGCTCAGCTCCAGCGCCATGCTCCAGTACCGGTGCGACTCGGCGTAGCCGTAGAGCTGCTCGGCGGCGTGGGCCGCGGCGACCACCGAGGGCATCGCGCGGGCCGGCTCGCCGGCCTGCCGCCAGTGGTGGGCCAGCCGGGTGTGGTCCGGGGCGCCCGGGACCGCCTCCAGCGCCTCGGCATACCGGCGGTGCCGGGCGGCGCTCTCGGCGGGCAGCACCTCGTGCTCCAGCACCTCGGCGACGACCTGGTGGCGCAGCCGGTAGCCGTCGGCCGCGCTGGTCAGGAAGCGGTGCGCGACCGCGGCCCGGACCGCCTCGATCAGCTCCGCCTCCGGCAGCGGCAGGACCCGGGCCAGCAGGGCGTGCTCGACCGGCTCGACTCCGGCGGCGACGGAGTGCACCACGTCGTGGGCGTGCTGGGGCAGCTCGTCGACCCGGGACAGGAAGATCTCGCGCAGCGTGTCGGAGAGCTCGATCCGGCCGTCGCGCAGGTCGCGGGAGAGCTCCTCGACCACGAAGGGATTGCCGCCGCTGCGCTTGTAGACCCGGTCGGCGTCCTCCGGGGCGACCTCCGCCCCGGCGATGGCGGCCACCAGCTCACCGGTGGCCTCGCGGTCGAGCGGGGCCAGGTCCAGCACGCGTACGGAGCGCAGCCGGCGCAACTCGGCGAGCACGCGCCGTAGCGGATGGGAGCCGTGCAGCGACTCCGAGCGGACCGCGGCCAGCACCGACAGGTTGATCTCGCCGAGGCCGGCCAGCAGGTACAGCAGCAGCTGCCGGGTGCTGCGGTCGGCCCACTGCAGGTCGTCGAGGACGAGCAGCAGCCGGCGGCCCTGGGCGAGCGCGCGCAACTGCTGGGAGACCCGTTCGAGCAGGACGCCCGCGCCGTCCTGGCTGGCGGCGGCGTCCACCGGACCGGTGTCGGTGTGCGCCCCGGCGCGGCGCAGCGCCTGCAGAACCGGGTGCAGGGGAGAGGCGTCGCCGATGTCGAGACAGGCGCCGGACAGCACGGCGGCACCCGCGTCACGCAGGGCCTCCGCGGTCTCCCGCAGCAGGCGGCTCTTGCCCACGCCGCTCTCGCCAGTGACGAAGACCGCCGCGGTGCCGCTCGGCCCCGCGTCGAGCAGATCCGTGCGAACCGCCGTCAAAGTGCCGGTACGTCCGACAATAGGCGCGTCGTCCCCCTCGCTGGCCATGCGTGGCAGCCTAGTGCCGATCCGGGTAGCACGTTCTCGTCGGTTCGGACTGTTCTGCGTCACAAATTCGACGCTGGGCCCACTGTCATAGATACGTCATTCTGCGGATCCGCTGTATCTCGCGTGCTGGCACCGTTCTCCTCGCCAATGCGGCGAAGGGACGTGGGGCATGAACAGAACGACGGCCGGCATGCGGTGCCGGCGACAGACAGTGACCGTGCTGTTCGTCGACATCGTGGGCTTCACCAGCATCATCGACGAACTGGACTGCGCGGACGTCCGCGACCTGCAGGTCGACTACTTCTCCACCGTGTCGGCCCAGGTGCGGGCTGCGGGTGGCGTGGTGGAGAAGTTCATCGGTGACGCGGTGATGGCGATCTTCGGCGCGGCCGGTCCGCGGGCCGGCACGCCGGACGACGTGAGCTGCGCCGCGTCGGGGGCGGTGCGGGCGGGGCTGCGGATCCAGGAGGCGCTGCGGGGGCGTCTCCTGGCCGGCCGGTTCCCGGTCAGCACCCGGGTCGGGCTGGCCACCGGCGACGCCATCGTCGACCTGGACCAGACCCGTGACGGCGGGTACGGGATGGTCAGCGGCAGCGTCGTGAGCACGGCGGCGCGGCTGCAGGCGTACGCGCCGCACGACACGGTGGTCGTCTGCGCGGCGACCCGCGCGGTGACCGATCACGCGGTGGCCTACCAGGAGATGCCGCCGGTTTCGGTGGCGGGTAAATCGGCGCCGGTGGAGCTGTCTCGGGCGCTGTATCCGCAGGTCATGACCACCGGACTGGCCCTGCAGCCCTGCGGCTGACCGGCCCGCCGGCAGATCCGGCAGAGGCCAAAGCTTCAGCGGAGCGCACCCGCGCCGATAAAGGCAGCGTGGGTGCATTGCCTTCTCCGTCGGCTGAGCCGGCCCTGTTGCGACTCGAGCCCGGCGATGCCGCGGGGCTCGAAGTGCTGGGCGAACTCGGCCGCGGCGCCCAGGCCGTCGTGTACCGGGTTCGCTACCAGGGCCGCGAGTACGCCCTCCGGCTGCTGCGCGAGAGCATCGCCGCGAACCCCAGTGGCGTCCGCGAGTTCCGCCGCCAGTGCGCCCTGCTGGCCGCCATCGACAACCCCGGCCTGCCCCGCGTGCACAAGTCCGGCACGGCCGGCGGCCGCCCGTACGTGATCATGGATTTGATCGAGGGCGAGCCGCTCGCCGTCCGGCTGGGCCGCGGCCCGGTCCGCGAGTCCGCCGCCATCCGGATCGCCACCGACATCGCCGGCGCGCTGCGGGCGACGCACGCCCACGACCTGGTGCACCGCGACGTCAAACCGGACAACATCATCGTCAGCCCCGACGGCGCCTGCCGGCTCGTCGACTTCGGGCTGGCCACCCGCAGCTCGGCCGAGGACGGCGGCCTCGTCGACGAGGCGGTCGCCGGCACGCTGATCTACAGCCCGCCCGAGCAGAGCGGCATGCTGAACCGGCCCGTGGACGCCCGCTCCGACCTGTACGCCCTGGGCGCGGTCCTCTTCGAGTGCGTCACCGGCGCGCCGCCGTTCGCCGCCGGTGACGTCGGCGAACTGCTGCACCTGCACGCCACGGCGCCCGTACCGGATCCCCGGGCCCTGGCACCCGGCCTGGGCGCCGCCTTCGCGGCGATCATCGTCCGGCTGCTCGCCAAGGACCCCGACGACCGCTACCAGGGCGCCCCCGGCCTGCTCGCCGACCTGCGGCGGCTCGCCGCCGGGGAAGCCGAGCTGTTCCCGCTCGGCGAGCAGGACGGCCCGGCCACCTTCGCCGGACCCCCGCTGACCGGCCGGGAGTCCGAGTTCGCGGCGTTGCGTGAACGCTGGTCCGCCGTCGCGGCCGGCCGCGGTGGCATCGCCGTGCTGCACGGGCCCACCGGATCCGGCAAGACCCGGCTCGCCGCCGAACTCGGCGACCTGGTCGAGGCCGCCGGTGGCACCGTGCTGCGTGGTGCCGCCGCGCCCAGCGACCAGCGGCCGATGGCGCCGCTGCGCACGGCCGTGGACGCGTACGTGCGAGAACTGTCGCAGGCCGTCGGCGGCGATCGCGCCGCCAAGCTGCTGCGGTCCGCCGCCGGCCAGGGCGCCGGCCTGGTGACCAGCCTGTCCCCGGCGCTGGCGGACGCCCTCGGCGTGCCCGGCGTGGCCGGCGAGATCGGCCAGGAACGGCATTCGGCCGCCGTCGCCGACCTGCTCACCGGCCTGGCCCGGACGGCCGGCCCGGTGCTGCTGCACCTCGACGACGTGCAGTGGTTCGACGAAGGCACCGTCCGGGTACTGGAGCAGCTCGCGGCCGGCCTGGCCGGAGTGCCCCTGCTCGTGGTCGCCACCGCCCGCAACGACGCCGACGGCGGGCCCGCCGTCGCGATGATCCTGAACCGCCTCGCCCCGGGCCCCGACACCGACATCACGCTGGCGCCGCTGGGCGCCGAGGAGATCGGTGCGCTGATCGGTGCGCTCTCCGGCGGGGTCCGGATCGACGGCCACGGTGCCGCCGCGATCGCCATGCTGACCGGCGGCAACCCGTTCATCACCCTCGCCTACGCCCGCGCCGTGATGGACGCCGGCCTGCTCACCCCGGACTGGGGTGTCTGGCGGATCGACACCGACGGCGTGCGTGACCTGGCCCTGCCCGCGGACTCCGCGCAGCTGCTGCTGGGGCGGATGGGCGACCTGCCCCCGGAGAACCGGCGCCTGCTGCGGGTCGCCGGTGTCGTCGGCACCTCCTTCACTGCCGGGCTGGTGGCCCAGGTCGCGGGCGTGGACCGCCGGCGGGTGCTCGACGTGCTGTCCGACGCGGCCCGCCGGGGCCTCGTGGAGCAGCGCGAGGGCGTCGTGCGCTTCCTGCACGACAGCATCCGGCTCGCGCTGCTCGACGGCCTGCCCGACGACGAGGTCCGGACGCTGCACCAGCGCATCGCCGACGTCCTCGATCTCGGCGGCGAGGGCGCGGAGGTGTACGCCCTGGCCCGGCACTGCGCCCTCGGCGACCCCGGCTACGAGCCGGCCCGGATGCTGCGCGCCGGGCAGGCCGCCGGCGCCCGCGCCCTCGCCGAGCACGCCCCGGACACCGCCCTGACCTTCCTGGAGTACGCGGCCGAGGCAGCCGAGAAGGGCGACCTCACCGTCAACAGCGAGTTCCACCAGCTGATCGGCATCGCCTACCACCAGAACGGCCGCTTCGCCGCCTCGGTGGCCGCCCTGACCGAGGCGCTCGCCGAAACCACGGACGGCAACGAGCGCGCGCGCATCTACATGCACCTGGCCCGGGTGCACGAGAGCAACTGGAGTGGTGCCGCCCAGGTGCACGCCGTCGAGCAGGGCCTGGCCGAGCTGGGCCGGCCGCTGCCGCGCAACCCCGTGCTGAGCGTGCTGTCCAGCGTGTGGCTGCTGATCATCGGTTGCCTGATCCGGTTCACCCGGCTGGGCTACGGCACCGCGAAGGGCGCGTACCGCGACCGCCTGCGGCTGCAGACGACGCTGTTCCACTACGGCGCCTCCGGCAGTGTCCGGACCCTGCGCCCGTTGCGGTCCCTGCTGTACGGCATGCGCCTGGTGCACCCGATCAGCCGGCTCGGCCGTTCCCCGGAGCAGGCCCGCGAAATGGTGGCGCTGACGCTCGCGTTGCGGATGTTCGGGTTCCGGCGCCTCGCCGACCGGATCACCGCGGCCGCCGCCCGGCAGGCGCACGAGTTCGGCGACCCCACGCTGGTGGCCCACATCGACTGGATGTCCGCGATCGCGATCCACGGCAGCGGTGCGGACTCCGGCGAGCGGGTCCGGCGGGTGCTGGCCGAACGCGACCGCTTCCTCGACGTCGGCCTGATCCTGGACTGCTACGCCGTGTTGGGCTGGGACTGGCTGCTGCGCGGCGACATCACCGAGGCCGAGGCCGCCCGCCCGGGCCGGCAGCGCTGGCTCGACGTCGGCGGGAACGCCGACCGCAGCGCCGTCGTGGCCGTCGACGCGGGCCTGCTCGCCATGCGGGGCCGGGCCGGCGAGGCGCTTGCCGCGCTCGCCCGGGCCGGCGCCGGGCCGAAGGAGATCCACGAGGTCGTCGACACGATCATCGCCAGGATGCTGTCCGCCATCGAACGCGACGACCTCGGCGCCGCCTTCGACGAGGCCGTCACGGAGTTCGAAGGGCTCGGGCTGCGGCCGCACGACGTGCTGCCCGCGCAGCACTGCTACTACGTCTACCTGGCGTACGGCCGGCTGGAGCAGGCCCGCCGGGCCGCGCCCGCCGATCGCGACGCCGCGGTGGCCGTGGCCGCGGCAGCCGTCGCCGCCCTCGGCCGGGTCATCCGCCGTCCCGTGGTCGCCGCCCATCACCGCGTCGCCGGCGCGGCGCTGGTCGCCCTGGACCCGACCCGCAGCGCCGAGGCGCTGGAACTGCTCGCCAAGGCGGAGCCACTGCTGCACCGGGTCGACGCGCCGCTGCCGGCCTTCGAGGCCGCCCTGGTACGGGCCCGCGCGCTGGCCGTCCTCGGCAGCACCGGGGAGGCCGACCGGCAGTCCCGGATGGCCGCCGGCATCGCCGAGAGCCGCGGCTGGCCGCACCGCGCCCGCCGGGTGGCCGCCGAGTTCCGGCTCGACACCGGCCGCCGCAACCGGGTGCCCGTCGTGGCCGCCCGGGGCCGGGCCGGTCAGCGCTGGGCCGCCCTCGAACAGCTCAACCTCGCCGCCTCCCGGGGCATCGACCCGGAGCGGCTGACCCGGGTCGCCCTGGACGAGACCACCCGCCTGCTCGGCGCCGAGCGCGCCATCCTCTTCCTGATGGACGCCGAGACCCAGATCCTGGCGCCCTTCGTCGGGCGCGACGCCAGCGGCCGGGACGTGGCCGAGCTGACCGGTTACAGCGCCACCGTCGTCGACCGGGTCCGGCACAGCCGCGAACCCCTCGTGGTCACCGGCACCGAGGAGGGCGAGGCCCTGGGCGCGCAGAGCGTGGTCCAGTTCGGCCTGCGCAGCATCCTGGTCGCCCCGCTGGAGCTCGACGACCGCCTGCTCGGCGTGGTGTACCTGGACAGCCGGGTCGCCAAGGGCGTCTTCACCGTCGACGACACCGACGTGCTGACCGCCATCACCCACCACATCGCGGTCGGGCTGGAGACGGCCCGGGCCGCGCAGCTCGAGGTCGCGGTCGCCGCCGCCAACCGCCAGCGCGATCTCGCCGAGACGATGCGCCGCGCGATGGCCCGGCTCACCGGCACCCTGGATCCGGAGCTGGTGCTGCGCCGGCTGCTGCTCACCGCCCGGCAGACGCCCGGCGCCAACCGCGGCTGGCTGCTGATGGGCACCGCCGACTCCACCGAGATCACCGTGCACGGCGGGCCGGCCCCGGTGCAGCTCGCCCTGGCGGACCACCCCGACCTGCGGGCGCTGCTGGACAACCGGCAGGCCGACATGATCAACGGTACGCCGCCCTGGGCCGGCGCCTTCGCCGACTCGACCGGGCAGAGCTGGCTCACGGTCACCCTCGACGACCGCAACGGCGCCGTCGGCGTGCTCGTGCTCGCGTCGGACCGGCCGGGTGCCTACGCGGCCGCCGACCTGGGTGTCGCCGCGGCGCTGGTGGGCCAGGGGATGGTCGCCTACGACAACGCCCGGCTGTTCAGCCGGGTGAACGAGCTGGCCACCACCGACAGCCTCACCGGCGTCGCCAACCGGCGGCGGTTCTTCGACCTGGCCGAGCGGGCGCTGGCCGGTGCCAAGGCGGCGGGCGGGCCGGTCACCGCGCTCATGGTCGACATCGACCACTTCAAGCGGATCAACGACGCGCACGGCCACCAGGTGGGCGACGACGTGATCAAGGAGGTGGTCCAGCGCCTGCTCGGCGGCCTGCCGGCCAACGGCCTGGTCGCCCGGTACGGCGGCGAGGAGTTCGCGGTGCTGCTGCCCGGCATCGACGCCTCCGGGGAGGAACTCGCCGAGGGGCTGCGCGCCTCCGTGGCCGGCACCCCGGTCGACACCCGTTCGGGGCCGATCCCGGTGACGATCAGTGTCGGCCTGGCCCGGCTGCGCCCCACCGACCCGACGCCGGACACCCTGCTGGGCCGCGCCGATGCCGGCCTCTATGCGGCGAAACTGGCTGGCCGGAACCGTGTCGTGGCTCACGACCCGGAGCATTTGCCCCTTTAGTCGTGTGTTATGAAGGCCGGTCCCCGGTCGGCCTCATGAAAGTCGTCGGAGGTGCCCGGTAGGCTCGCCGCGTCGTTGACACCTGCCACCGCCGGGAGTAGTACCTCGTGACTGCGCAACCAGAGATCCTCTACGGGGCTGATGACCTCACGCACCTCGAAGGACTCGATGCGGTCCGCAAGCGGCCGGGCATGTACATCGGTTCCACCGACAGCCGGGGCGTCAACCACCTCGCCAACGAGATCCTCGACAACGCCACCGACGAGGGCGTCGGCGGACACGCCGAGCACGTCGAGGTGATCCTGCACGCCGACGGCTCGGTGCAGGTCGACGACGACGGCCGCGGCATCCCCACCGACATCAACGCCAAGTCCCGCCTCAACGGCGTCGAGCTGGTGCTGACCCGGCTGCACGCCGGCGGCAAGTTCGGCGGCTCCGGCTACAAGACCTCCGGCGGCCTGCACGGCGTCGGCGCCTCCGCGGTCAACGCCCTGTCCCTGCGCTTCGACGTGACCGTCCGGCGCGACGGCAAGGTGCACGAGTTGTCCTTCCAGCGCGGCGTGCCCGGCGTCTTCGAGGGTGACGGCCCGTCCGCCGCCTTCGAGCCGCAGACCGGCCTGCGCGTGGTGCGCAAGATGAAGCGCGGCGAGCGCACCGGCACCTCGATCCGCTACTGGTACGACGCCCGGTATTTCGAGACCGGCGCCCGGCTCGACATCGACGTGGTGCGGGCCAAGCTGCGCAACACGGCGTTCCTGGTCCCCGGCGTGGCCTACGTGCTGCGCGACCTGACCGGCGAGGAGCCCACCGAGGAGAAGTTCCACTACCCGCACGGGCTCACCGACATGGTGGAGTTCCTCACCCCGGCCGGTGACAAGCCGGTCTCCGGGATCCTCATGGTCGCCGGCGAGGGCACCTACAAGGAGAACGCCGCCGACGCCAACGGCGTCATGCAGTCCAACGTCGAGCGCCGGGCCCAGATCGAGGTCGCGTTCCGCTGGGGCACGGGCTACGACCGGACGGTGGAGTGCTTCACCAACACCATCCGCAACGTGCACGGCGGCACCCACCGCAAGGGCTTCGAGCGGGCCCTGGTCCGGGCGCTGAGCGACGCGATCCGCAACGCCCGCGGGCTGCTCAAGCCCAAGGAGGACGTGCCGGTCCTGGACGACCTGCTCGAGGGCATGACCGCGGTGATCCACGTGCGGGTGCCCGAGCCGCAGTTCACCTCGCAGACCAAGGACGAGCTCTCCACCGCCGGCCTCACCCGGGTGCTGCAGACCCTGGTCGAGCAGCACATCAAGGCCTGGATCGACGACCGGCGCACCAAGAGCGAGGCCCGCACGGTCCTGCAGAAGGTCGTCGACGCGGCCCGGGTCCGCCTGACCCAGAAGCAGCAGAAGGACGCGGCCCGCCGCAAGACCGCGCTCGAGGGCGCGTCCATGCCGCCCAAGCTGGTCGACTGCCGCTCCACCGGCATCGGCCGCAGCGAGCTCTACATCGTCGAGGGCGACAGCGCCCTCGGCACCGCGCGGATGGCCCGCAGCTCGGAATACCAGGCGCTGCTGCCGATCCGCGGCAAGATCCTCAACGTGCAGAAGGCCAGCCTGCAACAGGTCCTGGACAACGTCGAGTGCTCGGCCATCGTGCAGGTGCTCGGCGCCGGCTCCGGGCGCACCTTCGACATGAGCACGATGCGGTACGGCCGCGTCATGATCATGGCGGACGCGGACGTCGACGGCTCGCACATCCGCACCCTGCTGATCACCCTCTTCGCGAAGTACATGCGCCCGGTGATCGAGGAGGGCCGGCTCTTCGCCGCCATGCCGCCGCTGCACAAGATCACGACGAAGGGCCGCAACGCCGAGACCATCTTCACCTACACCCAGCAGGAGATGGAGACCGCGCTCCGCCGGCTGGAGCGCTCCGGCAAGTCGGTGGCGCCGGTGAGCCGGTTCAAGGGGCTCGGCGAGATGGACGCCGACGAGCTGTGGGACACCACGATGAACCCGGCCACCCGCACCGTCCGGCGGATCACCCTGAACGACGTGGAGCGGGCCGAGGCCACTCTCGAGCTGCTGATGGGTGAGCGGGTCGAGCCACGCAAGAACTGGTTGATCGAGGCCGCCGGCCGCATCGACCAGGAAACGATCGACGCTTGAGCTAACCCGCAGCGGAAAACCCATGCAAGTTCGTAATACGAGGGGCTGTTTCAGACATGGCACGCCGTAAGAACGAGCAGTCCCGGGTGGACCTGTCGGCCTTCGACCAGGCCGGCGCCCGGGTCATCGACAACCCGCTCACCACCGAGGTCGAGGACTCCTACCTGGAGTACGCATACTCGGTCATCCACTCGCGCGCCCTGCCGGACGCCCGGGACGGCCTCAAGCCGGTGCACCGCCGCATCCTCTGGTCGATGCAGGAGCAGGGCCACCGCCCCGACCGCGCGTACGTGAAGTCAGCCCGCGTCGTCGGTGACGTGATGGGCCGGTATCACCCGCACGGTGACCTGGCGATCTACGACGCGATGGTGCGCCTCGCGCAGGACTTCTCGCTCAACGCGCCGCTGGTCGACGGGCACGGCAACTTCGGCTCGCCCGACGACGGCCCGGCCGCCTCGCGATACACCGAGGCCCGGATGTCGCGCGAGGCGATGCTGCTGGTCGGCGAGCTCGGCGAGGGCACGGTCGACTTCAAGCCCAACTACGACGGCTCCGAGCTGGAGCCCCGGGTGCTGCCCGCGGCCTTCCCCAACCTGCTGGTCAACGGCACGTCCGGGATCGCCGTCGGCATGGCGACGAACATGATCCCGCACAACCTCGGCGAGGTGGTGGCGGCCGCCCGGCACCTGATCACCCAGCCGGAGGCCGACCTCGACGCGCTGATGCGCTTCGTGCCCGGCCCCGACCTGCCGACCGGCGGCCAGCTGCTCGGCCTGGACGAGGTCCGCCGCGCCTACGAGACCGGCCGGGGCGTGGTGCGGATCCGCGCCCGCGCCCAGACCGGCCCGCTGGAGGGCGGCCGCGGCCGCCAGGCGATCACCGTGGTCCAGCTGCCGTACGGCGTCGGCACCGAGAAGATCATCGAGGCCATCACCGACGAGGTGAAGGGCAAGCTCATCACCTCCGGCCCGCGCAAGGGCCAGCGCCAGCCGGCCCGGCTGCAGGGCATCGCCGACGTCAAGGACCTCACCGACCGCGAGCACGGCATCCGCCTGGTCATCGAGTGCAAGGTCGGCGTCAACCCGCAGGCCCTGCTCGCCGACCTGTACAGGCTGACCCCGCTGGAGTCGTCGTTCGGCATCAACAACCTGGTGCTGGTCGACGGCCAGCCGCGGACGCTGGGCCTGAAGGCGCTGCTCGAGGTGTTCCTGGCGCACCGCTACGAGGTGGTCACCCGGCGCACCACGCACCGGCGCACCAAGCGGCAAGACCGCCTCCACCTGGTCGAGGGCCTGCTCATCGCCCTGATCGACATCGACCGGGTGGTCGCGATCATCCGGGCCAGCGACGACGCCACGGCGGCGAAGGCCAGCCTGATGAGCGAGTTCGGGCTCACCGACATCCAGGCGACGTACATCCTGGACACCCCGCTGCGCCGGCTCACCCGCTTCGACCGGATCGAGCTGGAGACCGAGCAGGAGCGGCTGCGCGCCGAGATCGCCGAGCTGAGCCGGATCCTGGACAACGACGAGGTGCTCAAGCAGGTCGTCTCGGACGAGTTGGCCGCGGTGGCCGCGGAGTTCGGCGGTCCCCGGCGCACGACGCTGATCGACGGCGACCTCAAGGAGGTCCTCGCGGCCTCCGTGCCGGCCGGCCCGCTAGAGGTCACCGACGACCCCTGCCAGGTCATCCTCTCGGCGACCGGGCTGATCGCCCGGACGGCGGCCGAGAGCGAGGAGGCGACGGAGGCCCGCCGACGCAGCGGCCGGGTCAAGCACGACGCGGTCCGCTCGGTCGTGCACTCCACCGCCCGCGGCCGGGTGCTGCTCGTGACCAGCACCGGCCGGGCGTTCAAGACGGACGTGCTGCCACTGCCGGTCCTGCCGGAGCAGTCCGGCACGGTGTCGGTGCGGGGCGGCATGTCGGCCTCCGAGCTGATCCCGCTGGAGCCGGGGGAGAAGGTCGTCGGCCTGGCCCCGCTGGCCGCCGAGGGCTCACCCGGCCTGGCGATCGGCACCCGGCAGGGCGTGGTCAAGGTCTGCGCCCCGGAATGGCCGGTCCGCTCGGACGAGTTCGAGGTCATCACCCTCAAGGACGGCGACGAGGTGCTGGGCGCGACCTGGCTGATCGACGGTGCGGAGGCCCTGGCCTTCGTGTCGTCGGACGCATCCCTGCTGCGCTTCCCGGCGAAGCTCGTCCGGCCGCAGGGCCTGAAGGGCGGCGGCATGGCGGGCATGAACCTGGCGGCGGGCGCCGAGGCGGTCTCGTTCAACGTGGTGAACACGACAGACCCGCAGCACGGCGAGCCGATGGTGGTGACCTCGACGGGCACCCAGGTGAAGGTGACTCCGTTCGGGTCCTACCCGGCGAAGGGCCGCGCCACGGGCGGGGTCCGGGTGCAGCGCTTCCTCAAGAACGAGACCAGGCTGGCGGTCGCCTGGGTGGGGCCCCGCCCGGTGGGCGCAAGCGCGACGGGAGACCCGGTGGAGCTCCCGGCGCCGGACAACCGCCGGGACGGCTCGGGCGAGGCTGTACTGATGGGCCCACAGATCATCGGCCACCTAATCGAACGCGGCTGACACCCGCCCCGGCTGGCCCGGCGGGGTTACCTGCTTGGCTGGCCCGGTGGGGTCACCTGCTCGGCTGGCCTGGTGGGGTTACCTGCTCGGCTTGCCCTGCGGGGGTTACCAGCTTGGCTGGCGCGGTGGGTTACCTGCTCGGCTGGCCTGGCGGGGCGTCCTTGCCCCGGCCGGGTCGGTGTCTCCGGCGGGGATCTTGCTGCGGTGTGGTCTGTTGCGTGCCCGCGCGCATCGTCGGTGCGGCGGCGGGGATTTGGCAGGTTTCGGGGCAGGCCTCAGGTCCGTGCCCGTCATCGCGCATTATCGGTCCGGCGCTGGGCAAGCGCGGCCCGTCCAGGCACGGCTTACCTGAGGGCGCTCTGCTGCGAACGCACTTGGCTGGGCGGCGGCGGGGGCCGTGCTCGGCATGCGCGAAGGATCACCCGGCAACCAGTCACGCCTTACCAGCTCGGGCGGACGCGTCCCGGGGTGGCGATGCGGGACAGGTCTGCCCGTAGCGCCGCCAGTCGTTTGGGGCCGAGGGCGTCCGCCCAGGGGCGCAGCAGTTCCGTGGCGGCCTCGTCCGCGGCTCGGGTGCACGCCCAGCCTTTCGGAGTCAGCACGATCAGGCGGGCGCGGGCGTCGTTCGGGTGCGGGCGGCGTTCCACGTACCCCTTGGTCACGAGTTCCTCGACCATCTGGCTGGCCGCCTGCTTGGTCACGTCGAGGTGCTCGGCGAGTTGGCCCACGGTCGCGCCGTCGCCGGCCAGGCGGACGAAGGCGAAGCCGTGCGCGGGCCGCACGTCGGCGAAGCCGCGGGCGCGGACGCCCGCGTCGACGCCTTCCACCAGGGCACGGGCGGCGCTGAGCAGGAGCACGGGCAGGTCGAGGAGATCACGGTCCACGGAAAGAGTTTGACAGGCAGGTCAAGTTGCTTGACTATTTAGTCAACCAGCTTGACTATCCGAGAAGGGAACATCCATGCCTGTCATTCGGGAACGGGACGCCGTTCAGCATCAGCTACACGGCGCCACCTTCAATTCCTTCGTCGCGCCGTCGTCCGGCAGCAGCGAGCTCTGTGCCTGGCGGCTCGACGTCGCCCCGGGCACGATCGGGGTGCCGCACCGGGTGAGCCGCGAGGAGGTGCTGCTCGTGCTCACCGGCGAACTGACCGCGACCATCGACGGCGTCGGCACGACTGCGCGCGCCGGCGAGGTGGTCTTCGTGCCGGCCGGCGGGCAGTTCGCGCTGGACAACACCTCCGACTCCGCGGCGACCGCCTGGGTGACCACCAGCATCGGCCTGGAGGCCACACTCGCGGACGGCTCCTCGATCAGCCCGCCCTGGGTGCGCTAGTCGGGCGACGCCCGGAGAAGTACGTGCCGAACGCCGCCACTCCTGCCGGAGGCGACGACGTGGGATACGCGCGGAACGCAGCCGGCCCCTGTTTGGGATGGCGGCGTCCGGTGGGATACGCGCGGGAAGCGACGGCGTCCGGTGGAGATACGCGCGGAAACGCCGCCACCCCGGGTCGGGGATGGCGGCGTTCGGTGGGGAGGGCCGCCTATTTCGACGGCTCGGGGATGTCGCAGGTGACCTTCGGGTTGACGCCCATCCAGTTGAGCGGACCGGCGACCACCGTGACGATGACCGTGCCGGCTTCGGCGCAGCTCGCGTCGCCGGTTTCGTTGAAGTATCCGCGCTCGAACGCGGCGATGGCGCCGAGGACGAGCCAGATGATGACGAGGACTCCGCCTATTGATCCTGCGCGCATCGGGGGCTCCTAGGTCGTGGGGACTGGCAGCGAGATACCCCGAATGCGTCGATCTTTAAACGGGGTTGCGCACCGCCTGCAGCGTGTAGGTGTGCGGCAGCCGGTTCGGACGGTCCTTCAGCTGCCATTCGCCGTTGCCGACCCGGTGCGTCTGACCAGGCAATGCGTCCCACGGCGCGGTGTCGTGCTCGACCAGCCCGGTCACCGTCATCCCCGCGTCGATCAGTGCGGTGACGATCTCGCCGAGCCCGTGGTTCCACTCGTGGGTGGTGTTGTGCGTGAACACGGCGTCGGTTTCGACGTACGTGCCGCCCTCGGTCCAGACCCTCGGTTCCTTCTGCTCGAAGTACGGGAACTCCAGTGCCAGCAGCCCGTCCGGGCGGGGATCGTCCGCCATCGCCCACAGCATCGGGTGGCCCTCGCGGATGAACAGCCGGCCGCCCGGGCGCAGCAGGTCCGCGACGACCTGGGCCCAGCCGCGGATGTCCGGCAGCCAGCAGAGCGCGCCGATGCCCGTGAACACCAGGTCGTATCCGCCGCGGTCGAGCTTGTCCGCGGCGCTGTAGACGTCCGACTCGACGTACTCGACCGGGGTGCCGGCGAGCGCCGAGATGCGCCGGGCCTCGGCGAGCGACGCTGGGGAGAAGTCCACGCCGGTCATGGTCGCGCCTAGGCGGGCCAGCGACATCGTGTCCGTACCGATGTGGCACTGCAGATGCACGCCGCGGAGGCCGCGGATGTCGCCCAGCAGGGGGAGGTCGAACCGGACCACGGCGCTGAGGTAGGCCGGATCGTCGGCGAACGCGGTCACCTGGTAGTCCGCGGAGGCCGCGTGCGCCGGTGCGCGGTCGTCCCAATTGGCGCGATTCAGGGTGCGGTAGTCGGTCACGGCGGTGACCGTATCCCAGGCCGGAGTCCCACGCCTGGTGGTTTCCACGCCCCGGTTGCCACATGATGTCAGTGGCATAGCGTTAGCTGGGTCGACGGGGCTGAATGCGAAGGTGGTAGGGGTTGGAGACCAGGCGCACCACGGTGCGGGACGTTCGCTGCGCGAACCGGGCAAGCCTGCTCACGGACCTGTTCCACGGCGGCCGGCAGAGCCGCCAGCAGCTCGGTGACACGACCGCGCTGAGCCAGGCCAGCGTGAGCAACCTGATCGGCGAGATGATCGACGAGGGCCTGGTCGAGGAGGCCGGCCTGGTCGGCTCGGACGGCGGCCGGCCGCGCGCGCTGCTGCGCGTCGCCCCGGGGTACGGCTACGTCGCCGGCGCCGACGTCGGCGAGACCCGCCTGCTGGTCGAGCTGTATGACCTGGCCATGTCCCGGCTCGGCGTGGCGCAGTTCTCGCTCGGCGAGGACGGCCCCGATCCGGAGCTGACGGCCGCGAAGCTGCTCGAGGGGCTGGAGGCGGTCATCGCCGAGGCCGGCGTCGAGCGCTCCGAGGTGCTCGGGTTCGGCGTGGGTGTCCCGGGTGTGGTCGACAACTCCGCGGGCTCGCCGGTCGTGCACTCGCAGACCACCGGCTGGGACGCCGTGCCGCTGGGCGAGATGTTGCGGGCCGGCACCGACGTGCCGATCTTCGTGGAGAACGGCGCGAAGACGCTGGGCCAGGCCGAGATGTGGTTCGGCGCCGGGCGGGGCGCGCGGCACGCGGTGATAGTCATGGTCGGCACCGGGGTCGGCGCGGCCGTCGTGCTGGACGGGCGCGGCTATCGCGGCGCGTTCAGCAACGCGGGGGAGTGGGGCCACACCACCCTGGTGTACGACGGCGACGTCTGCCGGTGCGGGGCCCGGGGCTGCCTGGAGGCGTACATCGGGTCGGAGACGGTCATCGCCCGGCTCGCCGCGGCGACCGGTCAGCAGCCCGATCCCAAGCTGCTCACCAGGATGCTCGCGGCCGACGGGGTCCTGGACTCCTCGGCCGCGGCGGTTATCACGCAGACCGTCGGTTACCTGGGCGCGGGTATCGCCGGTCTGGTCAACCTGTTCTCCCCGGAGCGGATCGTGCTGGGTGGCCCGGCCGGCTTGGCGCTGGGAGAGCGTTTTCTTCCCGACATTCGCGCCGCCGCCGCACGAAACGCCCTGCGGCATCCGTACTCCCGTACCCGGATCGATCTGTGCCAGCTCGGACCCGACGCCGTCGCGATGGGCGCGGCCACGCTGCCGATCGCCCGCCTGCTCGCCGACGGCGGCCTGCCGGCGACGCCGGGCCCGGCGACCCCGCTGTCCCGCGCCGCCCACCGCCGATCCCTGACCCGCGGCCGTCCGTAGGCACCCGACGCGGCAGCGAAAGCGCCGTGGGTGTGTCCGTTTGGTGTGTCCGTTCGGAGAATCCATTTAGGGCCGCGCCGTGAGCTGCCTGAATGGGAGGCTGGACCGACCGCAGCCCAAGGAGTCCAGGAGATGCCGCGAACCCGTTCCGCAGTCGTGACCGCCGTCGCAGCGATGTCGATGCTGGCAGGTGCACTGCCGGCTCCAGCCTGGAGTGTCCCGGTCGCTGGTTCGACCCCATCGCGGGCGCGCTCCGCGCCGCAACCGCCTATCCCGGACCTGCCCGAGACGTCACTGCCTGACTTGACCTCCGTCTCACCGCTGGACGAGGGCGAGGCGGTGCCACCGCTTCAGCCGGTCGAGTCCACGCCGGAGCAGGGCGATTCCCGGCTGGGCGCCTCCGCGGTCACTCTCGCGCCGCTCACCTTCTCGTTCAAGGCCAACGCGTACGGTATCTACACCGCGCCGCGCGACCGATATCCGTATGCGCGAGCCGCCCCGACGGCCCTGGTGGACAGCGGCGTGCACGATGCCGCCGGCGTCCGGATGCGCCGGATCGGCAACCGGCTCTACGACCACCCCGTCGGCCAGGCCGGATACGGCATCGACAATCTGGAGAGCTTCGTCCTCAACGGCGATCAGCGGTATTTGAACCGGGCGAAGGCACAAGCCGGCCGGCTGATTGCGCGGGCCAAAAAGGTCGGCACAGCCTGGTACATTCCCTACCCGTTCGACTTCTACCTGCATGGGCGGGCGAACGCGCGGATGGCCGCGCCCTGGTATTCGGCGATGGCGCAGGGACAAGCCATCACCCTGTTCGTCCGGCTGTACGAGGTCACCAACGACGTGGCGTACCGGAATGCGGCGGACGGAGTGTTCGGCAGTTTCCTGCGGCCGAGCGGGGCCGCCAATCCATGGGTGGTCCGGGTCGACAAATACAAACGGCTGTGGCTGGAGGAGTATCCGGGGACGTCCCCCGACCGCACCCTCAACGGCCACCTGTTCGCGACCTTCGGCATGTGGGACTACTGGCGGCTGACGCAGGACGAACGGGCGAAGACCCTGTATCAGGGCGCGCTGACCACGGCGGCGGACTACTTCACCGCATATCGCAATGCGAAGTGGCTCAGCCAGTACTGTCTCACCCACCCCACCGCACTGTCCGATGTCTACCACCCCATCCACATCAGGCAGTTCTTCAAGGTGTTCACCATGTCCCGGGGCCTGGCCTTCCTACGCCTGGCCGAGACGCTGTCCGCGGACTATCCACCGCCGGCCGTCAAGGGCTCGGTGATCTTCGCCGTCGGCAAGCACGAGGGAGTGAAGTTCACCAGCGCGGGGAAGGTAACCGCCCGCAGGACCTTGCGGTTGACCCGGTCCTCGTTCGCCCCGGCAGACCGGCGCGAGCGCATTCACGGGCAACCCGGGTATTGGTACCGGATCACCGCGGGCGCGCTGGCCGGCCACTACGTGCAGGAGAAGTACGCCATCTCGGCGTTGCGGGGCCGGTCCTTGACATATCCGCACTATCCGGCGCGCCGGGTCACCATGGCCGCGAACAGGACGTTCACCGGCTTCGAGTTCGACGACCTCGGCAAGGTGGTCACCCAGGTGAGCGTGGTGACCACCGAGGTCACGTCGTTCGGCACGATCGCATCCGCGGTGTGGAACGGGCGAGAGTACCTGCTCGCCGAGACAGGCCCGCTCGCCGGTCGCTGGATACAGCGCGGCACCCTGATCGTCTAGTAATGAACCAGGAACTCTCATCCCAAGCCGAACAGTCAGGATCCGGCCCCGACGGGCCGACCTTACGGACATTTACGACGAAGACGCCTGCACTTGACGATCGCTAGCCTTCCGTCCTGACCAACGGACGGAAGGTAAACGATGGCCTGGAACTGGGCTCCGCGATTCATCGCGATAACGGCAGCGGCCGCTACGTTGATCGCACTGGCGGAGGTGCCGGCATCAGCGGTCACCGTCCCCACGGTGAAGGCGGCGGCAGCGGCTGTGAAAGCCACCGCCTACGCGGACCTCGTCCAAAGGGCCGAGCGGTGACGTTGCGCGCGACCACGGCCGCCGGCATCCGTGACACGCCGTACCGCTTCGTGATCCGTGACCTGACCACGAGCCGCGTGGTCAGCACGTGCGGGACGGTGGTCACCTGCACGGTCACCGTCACCAACCGCAAGGGCACCCACCGCTACGAAGCAGCGATCCTGAACGGGCGGGGGGCGATCATCGCCGGCAGCGCGCCGGTGAAGGTCACCTGGCGATAGCTCGTCGCACTCGTACGGCGGCCCGCGACCGGGCCGCCGTACCGGTGCCGGATCAGTTCCCGCGGATGCGGCTGATCATGTCGCGGTACCAGAGCGCGGAGTGCTTCGGCGTGCGGGCCTGCGTGGCGTAGTCCACGTGGACGATGCCGAAGCGCTTCGCGTAGCCCTCGGCCCACTCGAAGTTGTCCATCAGGGACCACGCGAAGTAGCCCCGCACGTCGGCGCTGCTCACCAGGATGCTCGCGGCCGACGGGGTCCTGGACTCCTCGGCCGCCGCGGTTATCACGCAGACCGTCGGTTACCTGGGCGCGGGTATCGCCGGTCTGGTCAACCTGTTCTCACCGGAGCGGATCGTGCTGGGTGGCCCGGCCGGCTTGGCGCTGGGAGAGCGTTTTCTTCCCGACATTCGCGCTGCCGCTACCACCACGACGGAGACCCGGGCCGGGACGCGTGCGCCCCGGCCCGGCGAGGTTCACCCGACGGTGTACGCGCGGAAGATGGTGACCTGCGCGTACGCCCCTGTGGTAGTGGTGATCCGGCTGCGCAGCGCAATCGCGCCGGATGCCGGGTTCTTGATCGTCGCGAGCCACCGGGCGCCGCTCTTGCGGACCGCGATCGAGCGCCAGGTCTTCCCGCCGTCAAACGACACCTGGGTGGTGACGGTCTTCGCGGTGACCTTGCCCAGCTTCAGGTCCACGTCCTTGTGGCGACGGTCCGGCCGGATCTCCAGCACGGTGCTGGAGCCGGCCTTGGCCCGGTTGTTCATGTCCAGCCTGGTGGGTACCAAGCGGGGCAGGATGATGTCGGCGCTGCGGGGCTTGGCCTTCGGGTCCAGCTTCATCCGGAAGACCGCCTGGACACGCGGTGACAGCATGTCCGCCGGGTGCTTGATGCCGGGACGGTACCGCCGGGCGTCGACCTGGAGCGTGTACCAACCCTTGGCCTTGATCTTCGCGCCGAAGTCCGAATTCTCGCCCCGCCAGTCGGTGCGCCACTGGGACTTGACCACCTTGTGGGCACTGTTGTAGAGCGTCACCTTGGACCGTTCACTGGCCTCGGAGTACAGATCGTAGGACGGGTCGGTGAACATCAGCGAGGTGTTGAACCGGAGCTGTCCCGGGTTCGAGTACATCCGGGGAAGATTCCGGCCCGGGCCCCAGCCGGCGGTGAAGAATTCACGTCTGTACGACCGGCCCGCGACCAGCGTCAGGTTGCGGTTGTCGAAGCCCATCATGGCCGTGGAGCCGGTGCTCTCGGTGCCCCACCAGTTTGCCGACAACTGCCACTTGCCCGGGCTGGCGTGGATGGTGGCGACCGCCGGAGTCCGGCCGGAGAACGCCTGGATGCCGTACCCGGCGTGGCACGAGTTGGTCTCCTCGAGACGCAGGTCGGACTGGTCGCTACCGGCCGGTCCGCGCTTGGCCCGGGCGGTGACAGTGGCCAGCGACGAGGTCCGCCAGGTACGGGTCACCCCGGCTGGCACCTTCGTGGTGACCGCCGAGACCAGCCACACGCTGTTCGTCGTACTGTCCTCCCAGGCGGAGTTGTACGCGAACCGCAGGCTCTTCGACCCGTTCGGGATGACGAACATCTTGCCCGGTGTGTTCCAGGCCCCGACTTCGGTGGACGAGGCCGATGAGTTGGCGCAGATCTGCGTGCGCAGCTCCTGGTAGTACTGGCTGCCGGGGTTCCTGCTCAGGGACACCCTGATCGGCCGGCCTTGGCGCGCGTCGATCGTGGTGGTGGTCTTGCCGGACACCTTCAGCACCCGGGCGCCGAGCGTATCTGTGCCGTCCTTGGCCGAATAGATGTCGGTCAGCACGGCGTACTTGCCCTTCGGCAGCTTTTTCGCCTTGAGGCTTGTTGCGGTGTACTCGGAACCGCTGTCCAGGTTGATCAGTTGCAGCGGCACCCGGATCTTGGCTCCGGTGCGGTCATATGTATTGACGGTCAGGGTCGCCGCTGCCGCCGACGCTGATCCGGCGGTGGTCAGCAGCGTGACCGGCAGCAGCATGATGAGGGCCGCCGCCAGCACAGGAAATCTTCGCAAAGCTGTCCCCGTTCGGTGGATTGATGAAGCGGGATATTAACAGTGATCAGGGTCGCTCCTTGCCGGCCAGGCCGCGCGTGCGGAAAGGCCAGGTCACTGCCTGAGACAAGGCATCGACGCCGAGCGTGTCCCTCCCAACTACTAACCGAGAAGGGGTGAGCGGTGCGCGATGCGGGTGACCGGCGACTGGGCGCAGGCTCAGGCACGGACGGAACCAGTAGACGAGGTGACGGTAGCGATCAGCCAGGCCCTCCGCGATTGCCTTTGGCGCAGCGCCGGGTCTTGGCCCTTCACTACCTGCTCGATCTGCCGGTGGCGCAGATAGCGTGAATGACATCGAAACCGCCGCTCGACAACGTCGGCGAGGAGGACCGGTGAGTGCGGAGTGGCCCGATGTCGACTGCCTGCGGTCACCCGCGCTGCTGCTGCCCTGATGGCCGCCTTCGTCCGTCCTCGCACAGACTGATATCGGACAGAATTGTGGTGGCAGAAGGATCTTCTGGGAAACACTCGGCGCTGCCGATCAGGGCGACTATGTGGACTTCAGGTGGCGAGGAGACGAGCGATGACCGTGATCTCGGCGAGCATGGGGCAGTCGTTGTCGTGGCGGCGGTTGGCGTGGGCGGGCCTGGTGGTTGCCGCGGTCGCAGTCGCGGTGCTGGCCGCGGGGGGAACGTCGCACGTCGTGGCGGGCAAGATCCCTCAGGTCTACCCCGAGGTCGCGTACAACTCGGCTGCTGTGTAAGGGACGCCGGGCCGGCGGCGGCCATTCCTTGTGCCCGATGCCGAGCCGGGCATCGGAGCACGATCATGACTTCGGCGCGCAGATCGCCGGGGATCGCTGGCAGTCCTCGCTCTACAACATCTATAACCACCGGTACGGCGGCCCGCGACCGGGCCGCCGTACCGGTGCCGGATCAGTTCCCGCGGACGCGGCTGATCATGTCGCGGTACCAGAGCGCGGAGTGCTTCGGTGTGCGGGCCTGCGTGGCGTAGTCCACGTGGACGATGCCGAAGCGTTTCGCGTAGCCCTCGGCCCACTCGAAGTTGTCCATCAGGGACCACGCGAAGTAGCCCCGCACGTCGGCGCCCCGCTCGCGGGCGGCGGCGACCGCCGCGATGTGCTCCGCCAGGTACGCGGTCCGCCCCTCGTCGGCCACGTTCCCGTCGGCGTCGGCGCTGTCGTCGAAGGCCGCGCCGTTCTCCGTGATCACCATCGGCAGCCCCGGGTAGTCGCGGTGCAGCCGGACCAGCAGGTCGGTGAAGCGCTCCGGGGTGATCGGCCAGTTCATCGCCGTCCGCGGACCCGCCGGCAGGATCGGGCGCACGACCGGGGTTCCGTCCGCCTCGTGGGTGTTGCCCTGCTCGTCGGTGCCGCTGAAGTCCTGCCCGAAGTAGTAGTTCACGCCCAGCACGTCGAACGGCGCCGCGATGATGTCGAGGTCACCCTCCTGGACCGGGAACGCCGTGCCCCGGGCCGCCAGGTCCTCGACCATGTCCGCCGGATACTCGCCCTTGCGCAGCGGGTCCAGGTAGATGCGCAGGCCCATGCCGTCGGCGCGGCGGGCCGCCTCCCGGTCCGCCGGCGTGTCCGTGGCCGGGTCGGCCGTACCCATGTTGAGGGTGATGCCGAACTTCATCTCGCGCGTCGCCGCCGCCCGCATCCGCTGGGTCGCGAGGCCGTGGCCGAGCAGCAGGTGGTGCACCGCGGCGATGGCGTCGCCGAAGTCTCTGCGGCCCGGGGCGTGCACGCCGACGTAGTAGCCCAGCCAGGCCGAGCACCACGGCTCGTTGAGCGTGGTCCAGTTCTCCACCCGGTCGCCGAGCTTGTCGAAGACCAGCATCGCGTAGTCGGCGAAGCGGTACGCGGTGTCGCGGTGCGGCCAGCCGCCCGCGTCCTCAAGCTCCTGCGGCAGGTCCCAGTGGTACAGCGTGACCCACGGGTCGACACCGGCGGCCAGCAACTCGTCGGTCAGCCGGTCGTAGAAGGCCAGGCCGGCCAGGTTCGCCGGGCCGCGGCCACCCGGCTGCACGCGGGGCCACGCCACCGAGAACCGGTACGTGTCGACGCCGAGGCTCTTGATCAGCGCGACGTCCTGCGGCATCCGGTGGTAGTGGTCGCAGGCGACGTCGCCGTTGTCGCCGCCCGCCACGGCGCCGGGCACCCGGCAGAATGTGTCCCAGATGGACGGCGTCCGGCCGTCCTCGGCGGCGGCGCCCTCGATCTGGTACGAGGAGGTGGCGACGCCCCACTTGAACGACGGTGGCAGGTCGGCGTTGGGCAGGAGCAGCCCGGGTACGGACGTGGTGGTGGGGTTCATCGTTCTCCAGGAGGGGGGATGGTGGCTCAGCCGACGGGGTGCAGCCAGCAGGCGACGGTGCGGGTCGCTCCGTCCGGGGTGCCGGGGTTGCCGAGCACCGGAATGTTGGCGGCGCAGGGCTCGAAGACCTTCGGGCACCGCGGGTGGAACGAGCAGCCGGTCGGCATGCCCTTGAGGTCGGGCGGTGAGCCGGGGATGCCGGTCAGCTCGCGGCGCGGGCCGCGCAGGGCCGGGAAGGACGAGAGCAGACCCTTGCTGTACGGGTGCAGCGAGTCCCGGTACAACGTGGCGGCCTGCGCCTCCTCGACGATCCGACCGCCGTACATGATGGCGATCCGGTTGGAGAACTCCACCAGCAGCGACAGGTCGTGGGTGATGAAGATGACCGAGAAGCCGAGCCGCTCGCGCAGTTCGATGAGCTGACCCAGGATCTGCCGTTGCATCACCACGTCGAGCGCCGTGGTCGGCTCGTCCATGATGACCACCTGCGGCTGCAGGATCAGCGCCATGCCGATCATCACCCGCTGGCGCATGCCGCCGGAGAGTTGGTGCGGGTAGGCGTCCATCCGGTCCGCCGAGATGCCGACCAGCTTGAGCATCTCCCGGGCCCGGGCGTTGCGGCTGTGCGACGACATCTGCGGCTCGTGGGCGGCGAGCACGTCGGTCAGCTGGGTGGAGATCTTGTGCACCGGGTTCAGCGAGTTCATGGCGCCCTGGAAGACGATCGCCGTCTCGGCCCAGCGGAACGCCTGCAACTGCTTGTCGGTCAGGCCCAGGACGTCGTACGGCTCGCCCCGCTCCGGGTGGTAGATCACCTGGCCGCCGCTGACCACGCCGGGCGGTGCCAGCAGCCGGGTGAGCCCGTACGCCAGGGTGGACTTGCCGCTGCCGGACTCTCCGGCCAGGCCGAGGACCTCGCCGCGGTGCAGCGTCAGGTTCACATCCCGTACGGCGTGCACGGCCTGGTCGCCCAGCCCGTAATCCACGTTGAGATTCCTGATCTCAAGCACCGGCTCACTCATTGCGTCGACTCCTTGCTGCGGATCACCGGGGTCGGGCTGGCGTGGGTGTGCGGCGCGCCGGAGTTGTCCAGCACCGGCGTGAAGCCGACCCGCATCCGGACGGTGCGCCCCGAGGCGGTCTTGACCCTCGTCTTGCCCATGCTGCGCAGGCGCGGGCTGACGAACTCGTCGATGCCGAAGTTGATCAGTGACAGGGCGGTGCCCAGGAGCGCGATCGCGAGACCGGCCGGGACGAACCACCACCACGCGCCCTGCGCCAGGGCCTGCTGGCTCTGCGCCCAGAACAGGATCGTGCCCCAGTTCCACGAGGTGGCCGAGCCGATGCCGATGAAGGCCAGGGTGATCTCCGAGGTGACCGCGAAGATGACCGTGCCGACGAAGCCGGACGCGATGATCGCGGTCAGGTTCGGCAGGATCTCGAAGATGATGATCCGCCAGGTGGATTCGCCGTTGGCCCGGGAGGCCTCCACGTAGTCGCGTCTGCGCAGCGACAGCGTCTGGGCCCGGAGCACCCGGGCGCCCCAGGCCCACGAGGTCAGGCCGATGATCAGCGCGACCAGGGTGTCGCCGCCGCTGGGCACCGCCGCGGTCACGATGATGATCAGCGGCAGGGCCGGGATCACCAGGAACACGTTGGACAGTGCCGACAGGCTGTCATCCCACCCGCCGCCGAGGTAGCCGGCGGTGACGCCGATCAGGACCGACAGCAGCGTGGCGAGGACGCCGGCGGCCAGGCCGACCAGCATCACGGCCCGGGTGCCCACCAGGATCTGGCTGAACACGTCCTGGCCGAGGTGGGTGGTGCCGAACCAGTGGTCGGCCGACGGCGGCTGCACGAACTGACTGCCGCGCGCGTCCGGGTCGTAGGGCGCGACCCACGGCCCGATGACCGCGAACAGCAGGTAGACGCCGAGGATGATGATGCCGGTCAGGGCCTTGCGGTTGGCGACGAACCGGAACCTGCGGCGCTTGGCCGCCTTGCCCGGCCGCGCCGGCTGCGGCTGCGCCATCGCTCCCTGGCCGGGTATGACCTGGTCGATGCTGGAGGTGGGGATGGTCACCTGTCAGCCCTCCTTGCGGGTGCGCGGGTCGAGCAGCAGGTAGGCGATGTCCGCGATCAGGTTCGCCACCAGCACCGAGATGGTGATGACCAGGAAGATGCCCTGCATCAACGGGTAGTCCTTGGCGCCGACCGCCCGGAAGAGCAGGAAGCCGAGCCCCGGGTAGGAGAAGACGATCTCCACCAGCAGGGTGCCGCCGACGATGAAGCCCAGCGACAGCGCGAAGCCGGAGATGTTGGGCAGCAACGCGTTGCGGGCCGCGTAGCTCAGCGCCACCCGGCGGTCCGACAGGCCCTTGGCGTGCGCGACGGTGATGTAGTCCTCCGCCGCGACGGTGACCATCATGTTGCGCATGCTCAGGATCCAGCCGCTCACCGACGAGATGAGGATGGTCAGCGCGGGCAGCAGGCTGTGCTGCAGGGCGCTGGAGATGAACGGCCAGTCCGGGTAGGGCACGACGTCGGTGCCGTAGCCGCCCGAGGACGGGAAGAAGCTGTCCGGGCCGGCGAGCAGGTAGATCGCCAGCAGCCCCAGCCAGAAGTACGGCACCGAGGACAGGAACGTGGTGGCCGGCAGCAGGCCGTCGATCCACGAGCCGCGCCGCCAGCCGGCCAGCACGCCGAGGCTGGTGCCGATCAGGAAGCTGATGATGGTGGTGATGCCGACCAGCGCCACAGTCCACGGCAGCGCGCTGCCGATGACCTCGGAGACCGGCGACGGGAACGCGGTGAACGACAGGCCCAGGTCACCCTGGAAAAGCTGCTTCCAGTAGTCGATGTACTGGCTGAAGAGGCTGGCGTCCTTGTCCAGGCCGAACAGCACGTAGAGCGAGTCGATCGCCTCGCTGCTCATCTGCCCCTGGAAGCGGGCCAGCAGCGACTTGACCGGGTCGCCGGGGATCATCCGCGGGATGAAGAAGTTGATGGTGATCGCGGCCCACGCGGTGAAGAGGTAGAACAGGATCCGCTGGATCAGGAACTTCATCGGACCTCCTCCGGGTGCGGGTGCCCGGCGGCCGAGCCGGGCGACTGGGCGGCGACGGTGGCCTCGTCGTAGAGCCAACAGGCGGCCCAGTGCCCGGGCTTGTCACCGATTTCCAGCCGGACCGGCAGATCGGTCTCGCAGCGCGGCATCGCCATCGGGCAGCGCGGGTGGAACCGGCAGCCGCTGGGCGGCTTGATCAGGCTGGGCGGCTCGCCGTTGCCGCGGTCCGCGGCATCGGCAAGCAGGTTCGCGATCCGGTCCGGGTCGGGCGCGGAGTCGATCAGGAGCCGGGTGTACGGGTGCGCCGGCGACTGGGTCACGGATTCGCTGTCGCCGCCCTCGACCATCCGGCCGGCGTACATCACCATCGTGTCGTCGGCGAAGTAGCGCGCCGAGGCGATGTCGTGGGTGATGTAGAGGATGGCGAGGTTCAGCCGTTCCTTCAGGTCGCGCAGCAGGTTCAGCACGCCGAGCCGGATCGAGACATCCAACATGGACACCGGCTCGTCGGCGAGCAGGGCCTCCGGGTCCGCGCCCAGGGCGCGGGCGATCGCCACGCGCTGGCGCTGGCCACCCGAGAGCTCGTGCGGGAACTTGTCGAGGTAGCGCTCCGGCGGCGTCAGGCTGACCCGGTTGAGCAGGTTGGTCAGCGCGGCCTCCAGCTCCGCCGCGGAGTTGCCGGCGTTGTGGTGGATCTTCAGCGACCGGGTCAGGTGGTACCGGATCGTGTGCACCGGGTTCAGCGACGCGAACGGGTCCTGGAAGATCATCTGGACCCGGGCGGCGTACCGGCGGAACTGCCGGCCGCCCCGGACCCTCGTGCTCACGCCGTGCAGCTCGATGTCGCCGGCGGTGCGGGGATAGAGCTGGGCGAGCAGGCGGGCCACTGTGGACTTGCCGGAGCCGGACTCGCCGACCAGGGCGGTCACGCGGCCGCGTCGCAGCGTGAGGTGCACGTCGTCCACCGCGTGGACGGCGTCGTGCGTGCGGCTGAAAAGGTCGCGCAGCGTCCGGCGGACGGGGAAGTGCTTGGTCAGGCCGATCGCCTCAAGCACCACCTCGTTGGCCGGCGCCTCGGCCTCTGGGCTCAACGTCATGCCGAGTTCCTTCGCGGGGTGTCGGAACTGCCGCGGTGCGGGGCCCCGGACGGTACGAGCCCGTCCGGGGCACGGCGCTGCGGGTCAGGAGTTGGCGGGCTTGAGGTGCAGGACGACGTCCAGGGCGTTGGCCTGCGTGGGCTGGCCGGCGCTGTAGGGGTTGGTGTCGTCGGGCCAGCCGACCCAGTTCTTGGTGCTGTAGGCCATGCCGATGTTGTCCGCGCCGACGGGGATCATCGGCACCTGCTCCACGAAGATCTTCTGGATGACGGCGAGCGCGGCGGCCCGGCCGGCCTCGTCGCTGGCGTTCGCATAGTCGCCGAGCGCCTTGGTGGCCTCGGGGCTGTTGAAGCGGCCGAAGTTGCCGCCCGGGGAGGCGGTGCCGACCTTCTTCAGCAGCTTGCCGTCCATGATGGTCTGGTACAGGTTCCACGGCGTCGCGCCGCCGTTGGTCCAGCGGAAGGTGGCGTCGAACTTGCCCTCCTCGACGTTGCGGAACCAGGCGTCCTGGTTCGCCTTGTCGACGGTGGCGGCGATGCCGATCTGCGCGAAGTTGTCCTTCACGATCTCGAGCGAGGTCTGGTAGTCGGACCAGCCGCTCGGGTCGGTCAGAGTGATCTTGACGGGCTTGCCGCTCGGGTCGTTCAGCGTGGTGCCGTTGAGCTTGAAGCCCGCCTCGGCGAGGACCTTCTTGGCGCCCTCGACGTCGACGGCCTGCGTCTTGCCCTTGTAGTCCGGCGCGACGTAGGCGTCACCGGCCGGCGACGGCAGGCCGGTCACGCTGGTGACCAGCGGGTGGAAGTAGCCGGCCTCGGCCTGGTTGAAGATGTCCTCGCGGTTGACGACCATGCTCATCGCCCGGCGCAGGGCCACGTTGTCGAACGGCGCCTTGGTGGTGTTGATGTAGAGGCCGTGGATGCCGAGCACCGGCGGGGCCCACACCTTGTAGTGCGCCGGGTCCTTGTCGATGAAGACCGTCTTGTAGTTCGGGATGAAGACGAAGCTCCACTCGTTCGAGCCGTCGGACAGCGCGGTGGTCTGCGCGTTGTTGTCGGTGTACGACGTGTAGCGCAGCTCCTTGACCTGCGGCAGGTCCTGCCAGTAGCCCTCGGTGCGGGCGGTCAGCGTGGTGGTCTGCGGGGTGAAGGTCTTCAACGTGTACGGCCCGGAGCCGACCGGCGTCTTGTTCGGGTCGGTCGTGGGGTCCTTGATGGCCTCCCAGATGTGCTTGGGCACCATCGGGGTCTGGCCGAGCCAGGTGTCCTTGTAGACGAACATCGAGCTGGTGAACGTGGCCGTCACCGTGTTGCCGCTGGCGGTGATCTCGCCGTACGGGGTGGCGGCGAGGTTGATCCCCTCGTTCTTCTTGATGAGGTTGAAGGTGAAGGCGACGTCGTCGCCGGTGACCGGCTTGCCGTCCGACCACTTCGCGTTGTCCCGGACCGTGATGGTCGCCTTCTTGAAGTCCGGCGTCCATTCGACGCCGGTGGCCAGCCACGGGCGGGACGGCTCGGCGGGCTTCACCGGGTTCCACATCATCAGCGGCTCGTAGATCATCCAGCGGTAGCCGAGCGAGGCCCCGGCCGACGTGGTGAGGAACGGGTTGTGGTTCTCCGTCTGCGGGCCGTTCGGCATGCCCACGGTCAGGAACGTGGCACCACCGGCAGCTTTCTTGTTGCCCTCGTTGGGCGAGTCGCCGCAGGCGGCGAGGCCGCCGGAGGCGAGCACGCCCGCGAGAGCGACCGCGAACAGTTTCCTTCGCTGCATCTCTGAATCTCCTCAGATGGTACGGAATCGGGTGACAGGGGTGCCCCGAGGCAGGGCGAATCCGCCGACGTCGCAGCGCCGGCCGTAGGACGGGTTATGGGGGGTGTGTGACGGTGGAGAAGCGTGGCCTAGCTGGGGCCGGTGGAACCGCGGACGGTGAAGGTGGCGGGGATGACGGTGGGACGGTTGGGCAGGGGTGAGCCCTCGAAGTGGGCGAGCAGCATGCGTGCCGCCGCTTCGCCCATCTCACGCAGTGGTTGGTGCACAGTGGTCAGTGGTGGCTGGGTGTGCGCCGCCATCGGAATGTCGTCGAAGCCGACCACCGCGACGTCCTGGGGGATGCGTCGGCCGCTGTCCAGCACGGCCTGCATCGCGCCGGTGGCGGAGAGGTCGTTGTGGGCGAAGATCGCGTCGAACTCCACACCGGACGCCAGCGCCGCCTGGACGCCGGAGAAGCCGCAGGCGATGGTGAAGTCGCCCGGCAGCACGCGCTCGGCGCCGATCGGGTGGCCGGCCTCGGCGTAGGCGGTGGCGAAGCCATCGAGCCGCTGCACCGTGCAGCCGAAGCGCTCGGGGCCGGCGACGACCAGCGGCCGGTGCCGGCCGATGCCCAGCAGGTGCCGGGCGGCGGCGCCGGCACCGGTGTGGTTGGTGGTGCCCACGCTCGGGATCTGGACCGGCTGGGTGTCGCGGTCGTCGATGAGCACCACCGGCAGGCCGCGGGCGTGCAGCATCGCGATGTAGTCGAGGGTGCCCTCGGGCTCGATGACCAGCAGCCCGTCGAAGCTTTTGGCGGAAACCTGGGCGCCGAACTGGCGCATCGACTCCTCGCCGCGGTTGCAGGTGAACAGCAGCAGGCCGTAGCGCTCGGTCTCGAGCACGTCCACGGCGCCCTGCAGCACCTCGCCGATCCACGGCCAGGTGAGGGAGGGGACCAGCATGCCGACCACCCTGGTCCGGCCGCGGGCCAGGCCCACGGCCCGTGAGCTGGGCACATAGCCCAGTTCGTCGATGACCTTGCGGACCCGGGCGGCGGTGGAGGCGTCCAGCTCACCCTTGCCGTTGAGCACCCGGGACACCGTGGTCTTACTGACCTTGGCCCGGGCCGCCACATCGGCGATGGTGATTGGCACGTGTCCTCCGGCTTGTGTCGTGACGGTTGCTCCGGGGTTTCGGAACCGGTTTCGGGACCGGTTCCGGCAGTTAACTCCGGTGAGCCGGGTCACGTCAACGAGGCGGTAGCTTTATTTAGATTTCGAGACGGTAACCATGCGCCGCCGCGCTCACGCGCGGCGGCTGGGTGCTTGGCGATATCAGTATATATCGGGCTGATCACATGGCCGGGCGCCGGTGCCGGCGCAGGCTCGCGGTGATCAGCGCGACCACCGTCGTCCCGGCCGTCATGCCGGCCAGCAGGAGGATCGCGCCCACCGCGAAGAGCCCCGACTCGTCCTGGCCGGCGGCCTGCGCGGTCCACGCCGCGGTGAACGCGACGGTCATCACGGCGGCGGCCGGCAGCGCCGGCACCCGCAGCAGCACGGCGGCGACCAGCAGGGCGGCGAGAGTGAGCACGGCGCCGGCGACCTGGGCGGTGGTGTACGGGCCGGAGTAGTCGCCGGTCGCCGGGTCCAGCGTCATCGTGGTGTCCCGGCCCAGCCAGGCCCACCAGGCGAACACGGTGGCGGCGGCCAGGGCGAACAGGCCGGCGGTGGTACGGAACAGCGTCTTCGTAGGCATGGGATCGAACCTAGGCGGGTCGCCGCAGGCCCCGAATGAGCCCGCATACCCAACTCATCCGGGTACGGCGACGCCCTCCACCCGGCGCACCACCTCGGGCAGCACCGCACCCAGCGCGGCATCCACGATCAGGTCCGCGTACGGCTCGCCGCGGGTGACGCCCTGGTTGACGATCGCCACCCGGATGCCGTCCCGCGCGGCGCGCAGCACGAACCGCCGCCCCGACATCACCGTCAGCGAGGATCCCAGCACCAGCAGGGTCCGGGCCCCCGCGACCAGCTCGAAGCTGCGGCTGACCCGCTCGGCGGGCACGGTCTCGCCGAAGTACACGACGTCGGGCTTGAGCATCCCGCCGCACGACGCGCAGTCGACCATCAGGAAGCCGTCCAGCTCGGCGTCGTCGATCTCCACGTCGCCGTCCGGGTTGACCGCCGTGACGGCCGCCGCGAAGCCGGGATTGGCCGCCTCCAGCCGGTCGGAATGCGCCAACCTGCCGGTCAGCTCGCCGCAGCCCAGGCAGGTGATCCGGGCCAGGTTGCCGTGCAACTCGACCACGCCGTGCGCGCCGCCGGCCTGATGCAGCCCGTCCACGTTCTGGGTGATGATGCCGTCGATCCGGGCCAGCTCCTGCAGTCGGGCCACGGCCCGGTGCCCGGCGTTGGGCCGGGCGTCGCCGATATTGCGCCAGCCGAGGTGGCTGCGCGCCCAGTAACGCCGCCGGGCGACCGGATCCCGGGTGAACGCCTGATATGTCATGGGGGTGGTGCGCCGGGCCGCGCCGGAGGGGCCGCGGTAGTCCGGGATGCCGGAATCGGTGGACAGGCCGGCCCCGCTGAGGACCACCACGGCGCCGTCGCCGACCCACTCGGCGAGCTGCTCGATCTGCGTCACCGTTGCCGTCGAGTGCTCTTTGGCGCTCATGCGGCAGTCCTGCCTTGCGGTAGGACGGTCCCGGTCTTGCCCGCGGTTGCGGTGCCGGGTAGACGCTTCCCAGCCTCCTGCCCGCCAGGGCGGGTCTCACGGATGGCTCCACGTCCTACCACCGGGCCACTCCCGGCGGTGCTCACCCCGACCGCCACGAGGGCGGCGAGGTTACGGGCGGCGTTCAGATCCCGATCAAGGACCAACCCGCAGGTAGTACAGGTGTAGGTGCGCTCGGCCAGGGTGAGTTTGGTCTTCACGACACCACAGGCCGAGCAGGTTTTGCTAGACGGATACCACCGGTCGGCCACGATCAACCCACCACCGTTCCACAACGTTTTGTACGCCAACTGCCGGCGTAACTCTCCGAAGCCGGCGTCGGCGATGTGCCGGGCCAACCTGCGGTTGGCCAGCATCCCAGCGACGTTGAGATCCTCCACCACGACCGTCGCATGCCCGCGGGCCAGCCTGGTGGTGAGTTTGTGGAGCCCGTCGCGGCGCAGGTTCGCCACCCTGGCGTGTGCCTGGCCGAGCCGGGTCTTGGCGCGGAGCCACCGTTTCGACGGGTCCTTACGTGTTTTGCGGTCGGGGCCGTCCTTGCGGGACAGGGCTCGGCCCAGCGCCCGCAGCCGGACTAGGGCGGCGTTGAGGTGGCGGGGGTTGGGCACGAGTTCGCCGGTGGAGAGCACGGCGAGGTGTTTGATCCCGACGTCCACCCCGACCACCGGCCCGATCACCGGCTGCCGGACGGTGCGGTCGACCTCCACGGTGAACGCGACGTACCAGCGCCCGCCGTGACGGCGGATGGTCGCGGACATGATCCGTGCGGTGCCGGCGTCAAGTCGGCGGGCGAGTTTCCGGGCGGACTCGTGCAGTTTCAGACGGCCCAGCCGGGGCAGCACCACGTGCTTGCGATCCGGCTCGACCCGGATCGTCCCGGTGGTGAACCGCACCGACGGCGTCGTACGATGTTTCGCCTTGAACCGCGGGAAGCCGACCCTCCGTCCGGCGCGTTTGCCGGTGCGGGAGTCGGACCAGTTCTTCAATCCACGGGCCAGCGCGTCGAGGCCGGTGTTGTACGCCTCCTTCGAACATTCCCGCCACCACGGCGCGACCTCACCCTTCGCTGCGTTCCAGGCCTTCCGCAACGCGGGCAACGACCAGGACAGCGCCGGCGTCAGCGCGTCGTCGGGGAGGCCGTACGAGCGTTCTGCGGCCCGTTGATCCATCACGGCTTTCACTCTGGCCAGCGCCCAGTTGTGGGCTTTGCGGGCAGCCCCGGCGTGCGCGAGCACCGCACGTTCCTGGCTGGGGGTGAGGTCGAACGCGAACCGATACGCCTGCATCGTCTTCACGCTCACCCCTCTCTCAGCGGTTCCACGATCAGTATCAGCTGGGGGTACGACACTTTCCGGACCCACAACCCAACACCCAGGCCGACACGTCTCAAGAAAACTTTCGACCGCCCAAAGAGCGCTCAAACACCAACAGCTGATACCCCACCATGGTCCCTCACCCGCCACCATGGTCCCTCACCCGCCGGAGTGGGACGAAAGGTCGCACTCACGGCTATCTGTGCACGGACGGCCCGAGACCGGTAGATTGATCGGGTGGCCACCGTCGCGCGCCTGCTGCCCCGTTACTGGGACGGGCGACGCCTGCTGCAGTTCCTGACCGGCCTGGCGCTGATCGCCCTGGCCTTCGCGGTCCCCACGCTGCAGGATCCGGCCGACCAGCCCGCCGAGTCCCCGGTCACGATCATCACGACGGTCGACACCCCGCTGCCCGGGGGCCTCCCGGTGACCGAGGCCCCGGCGGGCACCGACAAGATCAACCTGGCGTTGACCCCGGAAGCTTCGGCAGCCGATCCCGCTGCCGGCTCCCCGGCTGACGTGGGGACCTCTGAGGCCGCGGCTCAGAACGCCGCCGCCCTGCAGGGTGGTCAGGACGGCGCTTACGGCTCGGCCTCGGTGCCCGGCGTTGCCGGGCTGCCGGGCCAGGCGTGGCACGGCGGGCGCCGGATCTGCTTCGAAGGCCGTGCGGCCGGCGGCGATGCCGCCCAGGGTGCGCACGGCGAGCGCGGCCCGCCGGGCATCTGAGCCGGGCGCACCACCCCGCATCACGCTGACGTCCCCGCCCGCTGACGGCGTCAGCCCCGTGGCTTTCATGAGCGACTCCTGTGCGCGTACGGGATCGGCTTTGAGGGTCGCCGTGGCCGCAACCGGCCCGCCCAGCGCCAGCTCCCGCCGAGCCGCAAGATCCCCTATAGAGAAGCCGGTGTTCATCGTGGAAATCGCCGCAACCATCTGGACGATCCTGCTGATCGCCGTCGCCGCCGCGACG
>Ga0307516_10000266_pt1 | contig 67107 bp, 110 predicted proteins | sample 19_EM_MG_FD_203310 | JGI IMG/M metagenome (GOLD analysis project Ga0307516, IMG submission 203310) | Populus trichocarpa ectomycorrhiza microbial communities from riparian zone in the Pacific Northwest, United States - 19_EM | ecosystem: Host-associated > Plants > Roots > Unclassified | place... | reverse complement strand
GGTTCAAATGTTAGGATTGTGATGGCCACGAGGACGACCCTTTGCGGGTGGCAGAACGACGGAAGGGCTACGGTTAACCAGGGTTTCAACGACTGGATTCGGACAGGTTGGAACTCCACAACGGGACTTGGCGGCGCTGCCGGCCTCGCGGACTCCGTTGCCGACACGGCCTCCAATACGCAAATCGACAATGGAACCTATGCAGCACCGGTTCGGATGTGCGTCACGGCAGCTTCTTGGGACGGCGTGCACAATCGTTCCGATTACCCGGATAACGAGTTTCAGCAGAGCATGGTCCACCTCTTCGCCAAGGCCATCAATGGGGTGCGTCGGTGATGCGCCGTATCGGCTGGCTAGCCGCAGCGGCGCTCCTTGTCGGGGGTGCGACTGCTACGACATTCCTCGGCGGCGCTGTCACGCTCGTCGGCCCCGGCAAGCTGGCGCTCACGATCACAGCGGACAGCACACCCACGTTTCCGACAGGAGTTACCACCCTCGCCAGCACGGCCGGGGTGCAGACCGCGCTCCCGTCGGTGGCCTCCACGGTGCCGTATTGCGGCACAGGCGCCGCCGGGGTTGCTGCGGGCTGCTCCACCCTTGGCGTGGCTGTGGGAGGCACCGGCCTGACCGCTGGCACGAGCGGAGGCATTCCCGGCTACACGGCCACGGGCACTCTTGCCTCGTCTGTGCTGATGACCAATCACGCCTTGATGCTTGGGCGCGGGGCAGCCGCCACGCCAGTGCCCATGGGCAGCCTTGGCACGTCAACGACGGTGCTGCACGGCGCGGCGGCGGGCGATCCGACCTTCGCGGCGGTTTCTCTCACCGCTGACGTCACCGGCAACCTTCCCGTTGGGAACCTGAACAGCGGCACGAGCGCTTCGCAGGCCACCGTGTGGCGGGGCGATGCAACCTGGGCGCAACCGGTGCCGAAAGGCATCAGCGTCCAGAACCCTGCGGTCAACGACGAGTACACCCTGTTCTACACCGCGGCGACCACGACCTTCACCGAACTCGACGCGGTGCTGCGCGGAAGCTCATCGCCTTCCGTCACCTGGACCATCAGGTTCAACGCTGATCGCTCGGCCGCAGGCACGGAGGTTGTCACTGGCGGCACCACGACGACCGGCACGACGACCGCGCAGGCTACGACATCCTTCAACGCCGCCTCGCCAGCTTCAGGGCAATGGGTGTGGCTGAAGATCACGGCGGTGTCAGGAACGGTGCTCGAACTGGCGTTGAGCGCGAAGGTCAACTGAGCATGATCCGCGCCGTGCTCTTGCTGGTTGCCGGGCTTCTCTTTGGGTTCTGCGGCCCCGCGGCCGCGCAAACGACGCTGTTCCTTCAGGACACCGGGGCCGGCTTCACTGGATACAATCTCGCCGGGCGCTACAAGGTAGCTGGCTCGATCCTCACCGCCACGGTGAACACCGCCGGCAGCGGCACAGATATCCAGTGGACCACGACCGCCGGCGGCGCGACGATTTCCTTCGCCTCTCGCCCCTTCACGGGGGCTATCACAATCGCCGGTACCGTCACGATCAACATCTGGACTGCGGAAAGCTCTGCAAGCGCCAACGCTGGGCTTCGAGTCAAGCTGTCCAGGCTTCAGGCCGACGGGACCAAGACCCTGTTCGCCACGCTGGATAAGGGAACCGAAATGACCACAGGGGCGGTGGCGCAGAACTACACGGGAGCGCCGACGAGCACTGCGTTCGTGAAAGGAGATCGGCTCGTGATCGAACCCTTCATCACCAATATCGGAACAATGGGTGGGGGATTCACCTGCTCTTTCACCTACAACCGGGCCAATTCCGGCGCGACAGGAGATAGCTTCGTGACACTCACGGAAACACTGCCACTGAACGCGGGTGTGGGATTCCGGTGATGCGCAACCGTTTAGGCTGGCTCGTCGCGGCGCTGATATTCCTAGCGTCACCGGCATGGAGCAGCACCTATTTAGGCGGCGGCCTCGTAGTGGAGGGCAATCCTCCGGCATTCAATGCTGCCGGCACGATCAACGTCAAAGCCTATCCATATTTGGCAAAAGGCGACACAACCGGCGTTTCGTCCTGCTCGATATCCGCCGCCGGCACGACGCTCACCTGCGCCGCAGCCTCATTCACCGCGGCGGACGTTGGGAAATCCTACTACCTGCAAGGCTCCGGTGCGGCGAATATCCCGCAGTTCGGCACCATCTCCGCCTATATCAGCGCCACCAGCGTGACCCTGTCGCAGGCGGCTTCGGTAGCGACGCCGCAGTCCGGCATCTACTGTTCGCCGGCATCTTGCCCCACCGTGTTGGCGGCTGGATCTGGCTACACCAACGGCACGCAGACCCTCACCATCACCGGAGGCACGTGCACGACACAGCCGCAGATCAGCGTGACTGTGGCGGGCAACGTGGTCACAGCCGTGCTGTCGATGGTGACGGCGGGCGTGTGCACCGTTGTTCCGCCTTCGGGTTCCGCCACGACGGGCGGCGGTGGCACGGGCGCGACTTTCACCACGGTAGGGTATCAGGCGGCCGGGCGCTTCCTCTACGGGACGGACGACACGGCAGCGATCACGGCAGCGGTGACGGGGGCTGCGGGCAAGAAGTTGATCTTCCCGGCCGGCGGCTATTGGCTGGCGAGCGCCACGACGGCGATTGCCCTGAACAGCATCGCCATCGAGGGCACCGGCAAAACTGGCTTCAACTACCCCTTCGTCGGCAATGGCTCATGGTTGGTGATCTCCAACAAGACCTCGGCCACCTTCAACGGCATGTCAGGCGTGAGTTGGGACGGGCTGAATGTCTACTATCCCGAGCAGGATAACAGCACCGTCACGCCGATCACCTTTCCGGCCCTGTTCGAGAGCGCGCAATTCGTCAACGACAGCTTCCAGAACTTCAGGATTGCCAATGCCTGGAATGGCTGGAACGTCCTGACGGGGGCCGGCAACGGCTGGGGCCGCGTCTTTTTCGACAACATCGATGCTTATTGCGTGGACAAGTGCTTCAGCTTCGCCAACGGGCAGGCCGACTTTTTCATGGTCGGGCCGCGCAACTACTTTGGCCCGGGCGGGTTCGACGGCGGCGCTGTAGCGGGGCCGGCGAACTTGGCGCGCTATACAGCGACATCGGGCGAGTTCATCCACATCGACATCGCGGCCGGCACGAAGACCACGATGGACGGCATTACGCTGGTCGGCATGGGCGTCAACGGAATGGCCTATGGCCTTCGCGTGCTCAGCGGGACCATCAATGTCTCGACGATCACCGGAGTGAATTTCGATCAGACGTTGACCCCGCTGTCTGTCGAAGGATCGACGGCCTCCATCGTCACCACGGCATGGACCGGCGGCGAGATCTACAGCACGAACAATTTCGATACGTCCCTCACCAGGGCGGTCTTCAATCTCGCCACCCAGGCCGCCACCTCGTCCTTGCTGATCACGGGCACCAAGGTCAGCTTCGCGCTGGGTTCGGTGGTGTCGATCACAGGAACCGGCATTACCACGCTGACGGTGACCGGCAACGAAATCCTGAACTACGGCAAGTCGTCCACGGTCGGCACCTATACCGGGGTAAATGTCGGGGCTGGTGGGGCCGGGCTCGCGACGATCTCCGGCAATACCATCGCCTGCAACCGCACGACGACCAGCACCATCTACGGCATCAACTCGACCGGCGCGGCCAGCTACATCGCCGATATCACGGGCAACACGCTCAAGACGTGCTCCTTCGCCATGAACATTGCGGGCTCTGCCGGGCGGCACAATGTCTCTGGCAATGGCAGCGTTTCGACAGTCGGGGCCGCCTCGCTCACGGATAGCTCGACCAGCGCCGGCCTGCTGATGCAGGGGGTGAACGCCTGGGACAAAATCCCGACGACGCGGGCGCCTACCGTCACATCTTGCGGATCGGGCTCGCCCACCGTGGCCACCAACGCCTCCTGGCAGCGCGGCAGCGTCGTCATTCCGACCGTGGCGACAGGCTGCACCGTGACCTTCCCGGCGACGCTGTCCTATGCGCCGTTCTGCACGATCAACATCAGCAGTTCGGCCATCACGGCGGCGGTCACATCGACCAGCACGACAACGCTGGTGGCGGCGTTCTCAGCCGATATGGCGGGGGCCACGATGTACTGGCAGTGCGGACCGTGACGTGCCTGAAGCCTTGAGGCGGCTGAGCGGATTCGTTGGAGCGTCCCCGGCCTGGGTCATGGAGCGTTACTCAAGGCGCTCAGAATAATTGACGAGTAACTTCATCGTGAGGACGCTATCATGAGCGAGGCCAGAGAAACTCTCGCCCAGCTTGGGGCGCTCCGGCAGGACGTCGGTCGGCTGGTAGGCTCCATGGAGGCGCTGATAGTGAGCGCCAAGCAGCGGGACGAGGACGTGCGGGACCTCCGGGACACCCTCGAAAACATGGATCGTCGTCTCAGCGCGCGAGCGGACGCATCGGATATGCAACGCGAGCGCCTGGAGACGGGGCTGTCCGAACTGCGCCGGACCGTGGAAAGCCTCAAGAGCCCGGTGCAGGAGTTCTCGGCCTGGCACGCCGGCGCGACCAAATGGGCGAGCGTGCTGGCGATCCTGGGCATCACGGCGTGGTCTGTGCTTGCACCTTTCGTGCCAGACGCGCTCAAGTGGACAGTCATCAGGCTGCTTGGAAAGTGAGGCACGAAATGGCCGAGCCGATTCCAGTCTACGCCGCGGAGGAGATGGCTGGCTTCGCGGAGCGCGATGGTATCGGCCTGGATGAGCCGCCGCTGATGTGGCGTCCGAACCGCTGGAGCCTCGTAGGGCTGGCTCTGGCGGCAGTCGGGTGGGTAGCGGCCTGGTATGGCGCCCCTGCCCTGTGCGCCCTTCTGTGAGCCCGTAGGAGCCGCCATGACCGACACCCCAGCCAACCTGACGACACCTGCCGCCACCGCAGCCATCGCAGTCGCCCAGGACGCTCAGAGCCTCATCACGGGCCTGAAGGCGGTCGATCCTGCTCTGGCCGAGCAACTGATCGGGAAACCTCTCGCCTACAGCAAGACGCCGTGGGGCACCGCGCTCGCTGGCCTGATCGGGCTGCTGGCCACAAAGTACGGGCTCGCATGCTCGGTGACTGTCGTGGCGGCGAACTGCCTGACCCCCGACACGATCAACCTCGTGGCGGGCATCGCCGGGCTCGTCGGGGCATGGGCCGGGTCGTATGTCATGCGCTATGTGACCAAGGCGCCGATCGCCTCGATCTTGCCGACCTCCACAACCCAAGGACCCACCCCATGAAACCCCTCCTCCTCGCCGGCGCGCTGCTGCTCGCTGCGTGCGGTGCCGACCCCACCGCCGTCAACGCCACCAAGGTTGCCCTGACGGCTGCCGAGACGGCGGCGACCATCTATGTGCAACTGCCGCTGTGCCCGCAGCCTACGGGGCGCCTGTGCAGCGACGCGTCGGTGTCGGCGCAGATCAAGACGGCCGACCAGGTCGCCTACGACGGCGTGAAATCCATGTCCGATGGCAAGCTCTCGGCTGCCGATGCGTCGGCGCTGGTGGCGCGGCTGGTGACGCTGATCCCGGTGAAGAAGTAGGAGGCCGCAATGTGCGCGAGTAGCGTTGTATCCGACTACGCTATGCGGCTCGGCCCTGTGCCACAGTGGCCGGCACAGGATTTGCGGCCGTTCGTGGATTGGTACCGAAAGGCACAGGAGTTCGACCGTAAAACCGGTCAGCGTGATTGCGTCGATCCAGCCAAAGACGTGCTGCTGAAGCAGATTCTTGATCGGCTTGAAGCGATCGAATCCCGGCTTCCTGCCAGCCCCTCATACATTCCGTCGTAGGACCCAACCCATGGACCCCATCACCCTCCAACTCCTGATGCTCGCCCTTCAGGAGGCCCCGCAACTGATCACCCTCGCCAGCACCGAGATTGCGGCGCTCAAAGGCGGCGCCACCCCCGAGCAGACGGCCGCCATCGACACCGCGCTCGATGCCGCCCACGCCAAACTCCAGGAGGCGACGCCAGCCTCGGGGGAATAGCCCGGCCGGCGCCCGCTGCGGTGTCGGCCGTTCCGAACGCCTACCCTGAATTGCCGGAGGTACTGTTTGCCCGCACCACCGTCGCCATGCCCGACGCGATCGACGCGCTGCGGGCGGTGGACGCTCTGGCAGAGGTTCAGCGCACCGCCTACATCATCTTCAGGAACGAGAGCAGCAACGGGCGCTCCGGCGTCAACAACAACTATGCCGGGGTGCAGGCCGATGGCTCGCGCTGGCCGCCTGAACTGACACACCTGTTCGCCGGGACCGTCGTGCTGCCGGAGAACGGCACGGGGAAGACGCGGCGGTTCGTGGCGTTCGCGGACGCTGGTGACTGCCTCGCGTTCCTCTGCAACCGCGTGCAGTCGCGCGGGCTGTTCGTTGGCGGCACGACGCATCTGGTGGTGACGATGACCATCCGCACCCCAACCGACCTGGCCCGCGCCTACCAAAAGGAGTGGGTGCGGGGTTCGGCTGCCGCGGAACCGGATGCGGAGGCGCTGGAGGGGTTCCTGTCCATGTACTGGCAGGCGCAAGGGTTGTTCGTCTAGCATGTCGGCGCCGCCCTACCCTTCCCCATGCCCTCCGTAGCGACCGCCAAGCCCCCTTTTTTGAGCCCGCTGGTGCGCCGGATCGCCATGTTCGCGGGCTCGGCGCTGGCGATCGGTGGCACGGGCTACGTGACCACGGTGGAGCGCGTCTTCCTGCCGACGCCATACGTGCCCTACGTCCAGTCCTCGGCGTTCTACGAGGCGATCCCGACTGACTCAGGGGCGCGGGCAGGCCGGCGGCTGGATGAGGTGCGGCCTGGCCAAAACGTGGTCAAGGTCACCCGATATTGCCTGCGCCCCCGGAGGTCCATCACCGATACCCGCGAGTTGCGCTGGATCACCATCACGGGCGACGGTCTCGGCTTGGTCATGGGCGCCTATAACGTCGAACTCCGGGATGACGACCGATGCTAGAGGCTTTGTTCACGCCGTCTGGCCTGACGCCCCATGGTTTCTGCCTGTTGTGGCAAGCCAATCTCGTCACCCCTACCGTCATCGCAAACGGCGTAATCGCGGTGGCCTATGTGCTGATCCCGCTGCAACTGGCGTTCGGGCTCTGGCGTGGCGGTAGCAGTCGCGCCGGCACATGGCTGTTCGTGGCGTTCATCCTGTGCTGCGCCGGGTCGCACGTGCTGGACATCGTCACGATCTACGAGCCTCTGTATGTCCTTCAGGTGGTATGGCTTGGGATTACGGCGGCGGTGTCGATGGCAACGGCGGTCGTGCTGCCAGCATTGGGGCGCGGAAGATAGTAGGCGCCGCTCATCCTACTCCTCCCTCCCCGTCACCCCGGAGGCGGTGGGGTGGGGCGGCTGGCACCAATCGCATCGAGCTGGCGAGCATCCAAGCCCGTCGTCATCGGTGCAGGAACAGCTATCCTCGAAGCACCCCCACACGAGACCTTCTCCGCCGCAGTTCGGGCATTCGCCGTCATCTTCCTTAGAATCAGGCATCTATCTTCAACTCCGGTTGCGCGCCTGTTTCGCGCCACCACCGGCGCTTAGGCGCTGTTGGGTGACGGGATTCTGCGCGAGGTCTGGACGACACGCTCCAATCTCCGCCGCCGAACAGCGCGTCGTCTTGCTTCCAACCCGATGCCGTCAGGCTTGCGCCGCTTTCTTCTGGAAGCGTGTAAGTGACGACGTGGACGAACCCGAGAGAGCCAGCCAGGCGGCGCAGACGCCCTAACAGCCCGGACGCCGCGCAAGCCGCATGCTGCCCGGACGGAAGAATGTCATCCAGCACGCAGCTGCGCACGATCTCGCAATGCCCTTGTTCCTGGAGCTTCCGCGACACCGGGCGCCCGATCACGCCGACGCCAACCAAGCGCTGTCCTTCCCAGCACCCCAGGGCGACGATTCCGCCTTGGCTCGGCACGTGATGGCGATGGTGCAGCCCGATAAAGCGGTTCGCCTCACGAAGCGGTATCCACGAGATGCGGAAGCGACGCTCACCCATCCGCCCCTCCACACACCACCACGCGCAACGGGTTGGGGTTACTCATGGGTGCCAGCGCGGCGGTTCCAGGATTCCAGGTCAGATATCGGGTATGGCGTGCTGATATGCCGGCCGTCCAACTTCACGATGGCGATCTCGCCGCATCGGCTTATGCATTCCACGAAGCCAACGTCGTGCGGGTGAGATATCTGCCGCACAGTCGTCCCTAGCCCCACCTCCCGCTCACCCATCGGCGTCGGCCGAGGGGGTGGGGACTTCGACCAGAATCTCCGTCTTGATCGGGATATCCGCGCCGCAGGAAAAGTGCGGGCCGAACACGGACATCACCGACCACATCTGTCCCGAGCACCAGCCGTCAGTTTCTTGCGGCAAGGTCGGTTCCTCGCCTCCGGTATATGGACGCCAGTAATCCAGCCAGATTTTCTTGCCGCGCTCTGTCAGTTGGAATCGCATCTTGTCGTTGATGTTGATCTTGGCCCAGGTCATCCCGCCCCTCCCTCGTCCCGCCGCGCGAGCGCGAGGCCGGCATCTGTTAACCGCATCGTGCGAACGCCGGTAGATTTGACGATCCCGGCCAGCACCAATTCAGACGCCTCCGCGATCTCGCTTTCAAACACAATCGTAGCGATGCCCGCCTCCCAATCCTCCAGCAGCCGGCGAAGTGCTGCGCGGCGGGCGGTCATGGGTTCTGCCTCGTGATCTTACGGGCCTTGCGCTGGGCGACCTGCTTGGCCTTGCGGGCGATCTGCGCTGGCGTCTTGGCCTTCCTGCGTAGGCGGGCTTGCTTCAAGCGGCGGCCCATGGGGGCGCCGGACATGGCCAGACCAGCGACCAACGCCATGGTTGCCATTGAGTATTCCATGGTCTGCGGCCGACGCGGCCCCTGATCCCCGCTCATCCCTGCGCCCTCGCTCGTAGGGAAGCGCGCTGAGCCTCCTGCAACGCCCTAGCCACGCGATAGGCGAGGTAGTTCCGGTTTGCTCCGATCATGCCGCGGCCGTCGTCGTAGATGGCCCTACGCGCATGTTCCAGCGCTTCTTCGTACGACCAGACTGATGGATCGTCCTGTCGGCTGCGTTCCGATGCGCTGGAGAGGGTGGGGTCAGGCATGGCGGCCAAATCCTTTCATTCCGCGCACGGCCTCATCAAATCGCCTGCGCCATTCAGCCTTGGGGAACGACCTCGCGTAGAGGAACGCGACCAGTTCTCCAGTGCTGAAGCCGCCCCGGCAGCCGTCCTCAATCATGGCCGGCTGCGGGCTGTATATCTCGCTGTAGACCTCATACGCCCGTAGCGTGACCGACTGAGGCGCTTGGCCGCCTCGAAAGCCGGTCTGCACCGGATGCACTGGAATTCCGTCACTCTCCATCCCCGTCCTCCTTGGCTGCGGCCAGGGCGCGGAGAAGTGCCCCGAGCCTTGCCAGCGATTCGGTCGGGGCAGACGCGGGAAGTCCTTCCGCGTTCGCGCTAGTAGCAGCCCATGCAATCCATGACCCAGGTGAAGCTGGCGCGCAGTTCATCACGGACCTGATCCGCCCCGGCAACTCCGCCTGCGCGTCGAGCGAGGTTTGAAGATTGGGGCGGGGGCCCCATACCAAGTCTCGGACTTGTTGCGGTCTTTCCGGCGGAATCCAGCCGTTGTGTGCCTTCTTTTCACGCCACCCCAGCATGATCCAAACATCCCTGGAAAGCGCCGCATCCCCACCCGCTTCCGCCCGCGCAGCCAACGCCAGCAGTGCGCTACGATCAGACATCGGCAACTCCTTCGAAGGGCTGGAGGGCGGTGTTGAGATCGGCCAATACGAGATCGTCGATCGTTGAGTGGAACGTAGCGACTTGGCCAGATACACGGCGTTCTTGCCATTGCTTTGCCGCCCGAGCCGCCCGCACCAGGGCAGCCAGTTCGGCCGGGGAGGGGACTGCGCAGATGTAGCGATAACCCCAATCGGCCATCATGCGAGGCGACACATCTCGACGCCCATGCCACCAGAAGCCGCCCTCGGGCGTGTCGGCGTAGTCCGGTATCCAGCGAGAAATTTCCGGATCGCGATTGCGGCATTGCACGTAGTGCATGGTGTCCGCGCCGCGCAGATGTTGGGGTGGCCCGCACCCATCCATCGCCGTGTCCGCCGGCTCGCAGGCTTTGGTCATGGCAACGTATCCTCGAATGTCTCGTGCTGTTCGCCGCGGAGCTTGATCGCCCTGGCGTTCTCGCAGGACATCATCAGTATGCGCAGACCGATGTTGTTGCCGGGGCCGAGTTGGTTGACCAGCCATCCGATACAATGAGCGTCGTCAGATTCATGGCATGCCATTACCGCGCGCGGACCGAAGCCAAGATCACCGGGCGCTGCGATCGTGCTCTTGAGGGCGCGGTGCAGCATGTAGGCGCTCGTCCGTCCACCGCTGAAGCTGATCACCGCCGGACCAGAGATGCGGAAATGGTCCGTCATGTTCCCTCTCCCGCCGACACGCTGGCGGGGATCTCGATTGGTCCCGGCGGCACTACCGGAGCATTGAGCCATCCCACGACGACGGCACTATCAGGCATATAGTTGCGCAGTTCTCTCAAAGCCTCTTCGTCGCTGAACGCGCTTGACCCCACCGCGTCCCATTGGCCGCCTGGCGTCATGCTGAGCGCGACCCTGACCACCACTCCTCCCTGCGCCGGTGGGGAGGCGGCGACCACCCACGCATGGACATCCAGCACCCCGAGCAAGCCCAGCCACCAATCGTTCGAGAATACCTCAAACGTTCGGTCTCGGCAGTAGCTCTTGATGATTCCCAACCTCGGATCACCGGCCATCCCCACCTCCATCGGCAGTGGTGGTGAGGAAGCCGTGTTCGATTGCATGCGCGTCTCGCAAGGTGCGTGCGAAATCAAAGAGCGCTGGACTCAATTGACGGACCGCCATCATGGTAGCGTCGGCCTGCTGCTGCGAGGCAAACCGCAGTGCTTGGTTGGCGTCGTCGGTCCACTTGAACTCCCATGAATGCCCGACCTGCCCGGCGCGCAAATAGAACTGCCCTGGCGCCTCGATAAGCCATGCGCTTTCGGTCATTATTCGTCTCCCTTATCTTCCTGATGCTGACGAAATGGAAACCGGCATGCCGTGCATTTTGCCTCGCATACCCCGGTCGCGTAATCAGGCGGAGAACCGGGTCCGACATAGGACATGGGGAAGGTGTTGCGGACGGTGATGTAACCGCTGTCCTCGCAACGTTGGCACATGAACTCAGACATCCCCACCTCCATCGGTCACAGCGTCGGGGGAGAGGGTGCGGATGGCGGCTTGAACCTGCGCCCTCGCCTCGCGTGGCACGATCATCAGCACGTTTGCGCGGCCGCATCTGACGAGTTCCATCGTGTCCTTGTGGAAACGGAAGCCGTCGAACGCCTTCGCCGCCGCCTCCAACCCAGCCCGCACGCCCCGCTGGAACTCGTCCTCCACCGGCACCATCCGGATCTGCGCCTCGATCCACGCCGCCGCTTCGGCGACGCCGCGCGCAAAGCTGGGCGGCACGTCATCGCGGTTCAACTCCGGCGCGTCCTTGGCGCTGGCGGCTAGGCGGGCGGCGGTTTCTAAGGGGTGCATCTCAGCCTCCTCTCATCCGGGCCTCGCCGAAGCTCATCGGCTGCCCGTCACCATCCAGGAACTCGTCGAGCTCGGCAGCGCTCAGCAGATCGGCCCGCTCAGCGTCCAGAGGCGTCGCCAGGGCCTCAAAGGCCTGATAGAGCCCCAGGGACCGCGCCTTGACCTCCAGGGCCTCCAGTTCGTCCGAGAAGCGCTCCAGGGCGTCCTTCAGCTTGGCGATGAAGGGCTCGTCGCGGCCGGTCTCGACGGTGTAGTCCGGCATGCGCGGGTTGTAGGAGTGGAAGATCGCCTTGTCGGCTTCGGCCACCAGAAGCTGGCCGGCGACCTGGCAGCGATATTCCGCGTCGTGGCCGAACAGCAGGTATTCCATCTGCTTCGGGATCGTGGGGGACTTCGCCTCGATCACGATTCCGACTCGCAGCAGATCGGCGCTGACCGAGGACACCCGATCAGGACTGGCGCCGAACCGCAGATCGTTGGTGCGGATGAACCCGACCGGCAGCGTCTCGATGTCGTGCACGAGTTCAAGCCGGGCGACCGCAATGGGCTCGTTCTCCTTGCCGTCGGCGATGTGCTGGATCTTGTCGAGGCTGTCGGCCTGCCACTTCAGCAGCCGCTCGCAGATCAGGCGGGCCGCATATTTGTGCCTGCTCTCGGAGAGCTTTTCGGTCTTGGGGGTCAAAACCGAATCGAATTCAGACGCCGTGGGAATGCCGGCCCGCGCTTTGTACCATTCGAGGCTGCCCTGCTGAAGCTTCCAATCGATGACGGGCATCAGGTGGCTGCCTTCTTTTGCTGCTGGCCGCGGATGGCTTCGAGCGTGCTCTTGGCTGCCATGAAGGCGCCCCCGACTTCGACCTCCTCAAAGGACCGGACGGCGCCGGAGAACAGCCGGTCCAGGAACGGCCCCTCCTCGCGCCCGACCTCCTTCAGCAGCGCGTCGAGTTCGGCGACCTGGTCGGCGGTGATGAACTTCGTGCCGCCGAGCTTGCCGTCATCATCGGCACCTTCCCGGACAATGTTGAACAGCATCTCCGCGCAGTAGCGCTTGCCATAGCTGAGGGTGCTGCCCATGGCCTGGAGGTTGTTGCGACCGGGGCCAGTGTCCAGCGCAAGCGGCAGAGAGACCGACTTGCCGTGCCCAGCCACATGCGTGAGGGTGCCCGTAACAACGGCGCCCCCGCCTTCCTTGGCGGTCATGTCGAACGACAGCGTGAAGCCGTATTTGTCCAGCAGAGGACGCAACGCGGTGTCCATGTCGGCCCATGTCGCGAAGGCGTATCCACCCTTCTTGTCGCCGAGGGTGACCATGCCGGTCTTCTTCACGCGCGGCATCTCAGCCTGGGCCTCGTGCAGCGCCTGATTGAAGGCAACCTTGGCTTGGTCACCGATCACTTCGCGCTGCATGTCGAGTAGGGCCTTCAGCTTGCCCGCGTCGATCGCAGGGTTCTCCAGCGCCATGGCGATGAAGTTCATCATGGAGTCCGGCGCGGCGACAGCCCCTTCCTGCGTCTTGGCGACTTCGTTGGCCATCACCGGTCCCCCAACGCGGAGAGGGCTGCTTCGGCGCGGGTGATGGCGTCCCGAGCATGCGCTGCCATGTCGTAATGCTCGACAACCTTGCTCTCGTGCTCGACGCGCTCGGCGTATTGGATCAGCCGGCCAACCGCCTCCCGCAGCTCCACCACGCGATCGACGGGCGCCGGCGTGAGGGCGGCGTTCAGGGCGTCGGTGGCCATGAACAGAGGCTGCCATTCGTCCACATAGTCACTGGACGGGGACTTATACGTGGTCCGAATTTTCCGTGCCGCCTCCACCACCTTCTCCCGCAGCGCCTCCACGTCCGGCGCCGGGGCGGAATTGGTGGGGTCTGGTGCGTCTGGGGATGTCGGAACGTTTGCCAAATTACGCTGTGAGCGCCAAGACATGCCACCATTGAGCCAACGGACTCCAAGCTCTCCGGAGGTTGCGATCTCTTCCACGACGCCTTCCATTTTGAATGCGTCCCATACGTGATCGCCGATCTTGAACTTCGGTTTCTCCACGTCCGTCTCCACGTCCGGCCCCGAGCCGTCGTTGGAGAGGTCAATGCCGTAGGGGGGCATGCCGTCAGTAGCCGTGCACGGCGTGTTGCCGCAGCAGAACCCGGCGTTATAGATCGTGGGATGGTCGCAGATCGGGTGCGGGGGCTCCTTCGTCTTGGCGCGGGCGCGGACGGCGGCGAGTAGGTCAGCCACCTCCGGCACAAGGCCAATCAGGTGGGAATTGGGGTTTGGGAACCATATCGTTGCCCAAGCCTCAGCCGCCTCGATCACCCCCACATCCTCCGCCGCCATGGCCGGCAGCGGGTGAAGGCTGTCCACGAACATCAACACTGTCGGTTTGCCCGGCCGCTCGATCTCCACCAATTGCGGGTTGCTGGCAGGGAAACGGACGATCCGCACCGCCGCCCAATCCCCAGATTTCCAGTCCTGCTTCTCGCTCATGCGGTCGGTTCCTTCTGCTTCAGCGCCTGGATGTGGAAGTAGATGCGCCGGCACGCGATGACGGCGGCCATTTCTCTCTCCTGTCGGCTGGTTCTGCACGAAATTATACACGGAATTACGCGCCCCGCAAGGCATGCTTGATATCCGTAGAAAATCGTGCGAGCATTTGCACATGACAGAGTTGCGAAGCTTCGTTTGGTTCCTCCGCGCCTGGCCCACTAGGCAGATGCTGGTCGACGACCTGGGAGGGGAAACCAAGTATACGACCGTCAACGCTTGGGAAAACCGCAACCGCATTCCTGTGGCGCACTTCGAGGCCATCGCGAAGGCGGCGGCAAAGCGAGGGTTGGAGGGCGTCACGCTCGAAGCCATGAAGGCAACCGAAGCCGCTCGCGTGGCGGCCGATCATGCCGTGCGGATCGAAAGACGCCAATCCAAACCCACAAGGAATCAACAGCATGCCTGACGCCCAATCGAACGGCCTGAAGCGCGAGGAGTACTACGAGATCATGGCGATCTGCGCGGAGCAGACGCGGATCAAGGACACGGCGGTCGGGAAGATCCGCGCGGCGCTGAAGCGGGCGACGGACGCAGGCGAGCCGGCTTCGGCGGTCGCCGAGATCCGCAAGATGGCGAAGCTGCCGGACGAGACGCGGGAGGCGCACTACGCGTCGCTGGCGAAGATGGCGGGCTACGAGCGCATCCAGCTTTGGAAGGCCGGCACGGACGAGCAGCCGCAGGGCGCGCTGATGGACATGCCGGAGCAGGTGGCGCCGAGCACGGCGCTGGCTGAGCAGGCGATGCTGGAGGCGCGGGCGTTCTGCCACGGCTACGACTGCTGCAAGGCGGGCGGCCTGGCATCGCTGAACCCGCACACGCCGGGCGATGCGGAGTACGTGTCCTGGCAAAACGGCTGGGTCGAATACGGCGTGGAGTTCGGCGAGCCCCCGGTCAAACAGGCCGACGCGAAGCCCCGTGGAGGCCGCCAGAGGGCCGCTGAGGCCGCAGCCTGAGCGCCCGCACCCTCGCTGTCGACCTGACGGCCAGGCGGCTTGGCTGGGCTTGTGCGGGGCTGCGCGACCATGCTCCGGCGTGCGGGCTGGTGGCGCTCCCTGGCATCGCCGATCTGAACGCGCTGGGCGTGGCCGCATTCAACACGCTGGACGACCTGGTGACGGCGCACCGGCCCGACCGCATCGTGTGGGTGCCGGCGACGGCGGTGGCGAAGAAGGACGAGAAGGGCAACGCGACCGTGCTGCAGACCAGCCTGCGGTCCTCCTTCGGGCTGAGCTTCCTGGTCAACGTCGTGGCCGGCAACCATGGGATCCAGGCGGTCGACTACAACGAGTCCCAGGCGCGCGCCGCCATCCTTGGCCGCGGCCGCTTCCACCAGCGGGACAGCGCCGGGAAGATCATCCGCAAGACTGCGACCAAGGCGACCAAGGCCGAGGCGCTGGCCTGGGCGATCCGCAAGGGCTGGCTGCCGGCGGGGGACAGGCGCGACGACGTGGCGGACGCCATGGTTCTGCTCGAGCACGATCGTCGGCACCGGCTGGCGGACCTGCAGTGGGGGAAGGCAGCATAGGTGCTCGCCGCTGACATCCCCGCCGAGCTCCGCTCCCTGACACCCAACGAGGTCGCCCTGGTCCGCTGGCTGCCCGAGGACGGGTCCTTCCGCCCGATCACCGGCCCGCCCATGGAGGCGCTGATACGGGCGCTGTGGGTGCGCTTCCCGGGCGCTGGGCTGGTGGCCATGAGCTTCGAGCGCGGGCTGCGGCAGGCGCACCTGGGGCCGCGTGGGCGGGCAATGCGGAGAGCGCTAGACACACATCTGTCACGGCGGTAAGGTTCCAGACGCAGAAACAGCCGCCCCGGCGAAAGGCGGCTGCTCTGTAACTGACCGAGGTTGGCTCCTCGGGGAGTAGGCTCATCAACGAAGTGGAGTTTCGCGATGACTAGCGACGACAACCTAGTTGCGTCCGACGGTAATGGCAAGGCCGTTCCCCCTTCACGATATGACCAGATGTGCGAAGCGAGGCGCCAATTTGCTGTCGCGTTCATCGTTTGGCTGCAGGAAAGCCGTCCTGGCTACTACGAAGCCATGGAGGAATCCACCGGCACTGGTCAACAATTACGACAGTTGACCGCACTCATGCTCGATGGAACGGTGGCATGAAATACACCATCGCAGCGATCCCGACCCTCTACCGCGGACGCATGTATCGCAGCCGCTTGGAAGCGCGGTGGGCGGCCTTCTTCGATGCGCTGGGCTGGGAGCACGAGTACGAGCCCTTCGACTTGGGCTTATGGTCGCCAGACTTCCTCCTGCCGGAGTTTAAGATCCTGGTAGAGGTCAAGCCTATTGACGCCTTCGACTATGAGACATTCGAGAAAATGTGGAAGGCGGCGCGGCCTGGCGGGGTCGTCAGCGCCCGTATCCTTCTTGTCGGAGTCGCACCACCTCCCGCTGCGCATGGCTATGCCCCGATCGGCTGGTACGGAGATGCCGATCACGAGGCAGAAGACGCGGTGACGGGCTGGCTAAAGCCGTCTCTAGGGCATCGATTCTCAGATGGGGTGACATGCTTCAGAGAGGGGTGGGAGACGCCGCCCAAAGGGTTTGTCGAGCATGCCAATGCCCTGTGGGCAGAGGCGACAAACACCGTCCAATGGAAACCGCCGGCATGACCGCTCACCGGTGGATGAAGTTCTGGCCCCAGGATTGGAGTGACGACCCAGCACTGAGGTCATGCAGCCTTGCCGCGCAGGGTTTGTGGATGCGGCTGATCTGCCTCGCGCACTTTGCCAAGCCGTACGGTCACGTGCTGATAGGGGGCAAGATCCCCACCGCCGGGCAGTTGGCGCGGGTGGTCGGCGGCGCCGAAACCGAGGTCCAATCCCTACTCGATGAGTTGGAGAATCAGGGGGTGTTCGAGCGATCTCGCGCCGGAGGAATACAATCTCGACGCATGATGCGAGACGCTGCTGCCTCGGAAAAAGGTCGGAAATCCGTGAAAAAGCGTTGGGACCAAGATACTGAAAACACATCGCATTCTGGAGGACCTAATAGGTTAAATGGCAATCACCATATAGGGACCCTAATAGTCCAAGAAGCAGAAGCAGAAGCAGAAAGAAAGAGTCCCCCTAAATCCCCCTCCGGGGGACAGATCGATTTCGACGAGTGGTGGCCCTTCTATCCGAGGAAGGACGCGAAGGACGCTGCCCGCAAATCCTACGCCGCAGCGATCAAGGCTGGAGCGACCCCCGAGGAGTTGCTGAGCGGTGTAAAGCGCTACCCGTTCAATCGAGATGAGCCGAAATACATCCCGATGCCGACCACGTGGCTCAACCAGGGGCGGTGGAAGGCGGAGCTTCCCCTCCAGCAGACGGCCACGGTCCGTACCTGCGACCCTCGCTATTTCGGCCGGGCCCCCGAGGTTGTTCGCGCCCTGCCGGAACCGCGCTGGTCGACGCCCGAACACGAGGCATGGGTCGAAGCGGGCCATGGCCGGATTATGCGCCTACCGGAGAATTGCCATGTCGGGTGATAGCGACCTACCCGGGCTGCTGGCGGATCTGGGTATCCGGTTGAAGTCGATGCGGGCGGGGCACAGCGAGAAACTGCGCTGCCCGAAATGCGGCGGCGGCCGCACAAAGGAGCTGAGCCTGTCTGTGACGATCGACACGGACGGCGAGGGGTTTGTGGCCAAGTGCCACCGCAACATCGAATGCGCCTGGACCGAGGGTCGCCGCACTTCGACCGGAACGCGATCCCCACGCGCACCGCAGCGCGTTGATCCTCCCTCCGCGCCCCCCGAGCACGCACCTACGGCTCGCGCCGTGCCAGAGACGATGTTCGCCTTCTTCGCCCAGCGTGGGATCAGCCGGGAAACCGTCGAGGCTTTCGGCTGCTACATGACTCGGCACTGGTTTCCCGGATCCGATGGCGACCAGGCGGCGCTTGTGTTCCCATATCTCGTCGGCGGCCGGCTGGTGAACCGGAAATACCGCAGCGCGACCAAGCAGTTCATTCAGGAGAAAAACCCGCTTGCCTCGCTGTTCAACGTCGACGCGGTGGCAGAGCCGGATGTGGTGTGGTGGGTCGAAGGCGAGGCGGACTGCATGGCCATGCACGAATCCGGGTATCCGCAGACCGTGACGCTCGCCAACGGTGCGCCGGCCGAGCTCCGGGAGGAAGACGATCCGCGACGCGAGGATGACAAGCGGTTCGACGCGCTGCGCACGCATTCCGATCTGTTGTCGAAGGTCCGCAAGTTCGTGTTGGCGGGAGACATGGATGGGCCGGGCGCGGTGCTGCGTGAGGAATTGGCTCGACGCATGGGACGCCACCGGTGCTGGCTGGTGTCATGGCCAGAGGACTGCAAGGACGCTTGTGACACGCTCCGCAAGCACGGGCAGGCCGGGGTGCAGGCTGCCGTCGAGGCTGCCGAGCCTTACCCCATCGAAGGGATCCACAGCATCGATGCGGACAAGTTGCTGGCCATGCGCCATGGTCAACCGCCGGCAACATTGACCACTGGCGCGATCGCCACCGACAGGGAGTTGCGGTTCCCCGCCGAGGGCAAACTGATAATTGTCACGGGCATGCCGACGCACGGCAAAAGTTCGTGGCTAAAGTTCATCGCCATCCACCTGATGAGCGAGCACAACCGGAAGTTCGCGATATTCTCGCCCGAAATGCAGCCGTGGGAGCAATTCGTGGCGCAATTCGCCGAGACGTGGACGGGCAAGAAGTTCTGGCCAGGGAACGGCCATCCAGGCATGACTGACCATGAGGTCCGCACGGCAGCCACCTGGCTCAAGCCGCGGTTAAAGTTGTTCTCCGCAGACTCGGAAGATGTGTCGCCGACCCTGGACTGGGTTCTGCAGATGGCGCGGATATCCGTGCTTCGCGATGGCATCACGGATCTGCAAATCGACCCCTGGAACGAGCTTGACCACGAGCGTGGCAACCTAACCGAATCCGAGTATATCGGCCGATCCCTTCAACGGCTGAAGGCATTTGCTATGCGGCATGGGGTCAATATCTGGCTGGTAGTACACCCGATTAACATGCGCCCACTCAAGCCTGGCATGAAGGTGGAAGCCCCCACCATGTACGACATCAGCGGCGGGGCTATGTGGAACAACAAGGCGGATCTGGGAATCGTGGTCTACAGCCCAGAGCACACCACGCAAATCCTGGTGCGCAAAGCCAGATTCACGCGCTGGGCGCGGCGCGGTGCCGTGGCTGAACTGTCCTATGACCCTGACACTGGCCGCTACCGGAGTGCAGCGATCCTTGAGGAGATCGCCGACACTCACGAGCAGCGGCGGTGGAACGACTAGGCTACTCGACGCGCTCGACGCGGTAGAAGCTGGGCTCCTCCCGGTCTCGGTAGGTTCGGATCTTCCAGCCGTGCTGCTTGGCGAAGCGGGAGGCGGACGCCTTGAGCGAGTTCGCTGCCCGCCGGCGCAGATGCACTTCCTCGGGCATTTCCATGCGGTAGAACTGGCCGGGCTTGAGCAGGTCGAAGTTGTGGGTGGTGCATGGCTTTCCGCGGCGCTGTGGAGCCCGTACAGGCCCTTCCTCTCCGGTCAGGTGGAATATGGCGGCCTGGGCCATGAGGACGGCTGTGGGCTCGTCCAGGGCTGCGCCAGGGGGTAGTGGCCACGCGAGGCCCCCCGCCCTGGTCATGCGCGCGGCCAGGCGCTCGGCGGTCAGCACGTCACGAGCCATCGATGTTCTTCCTCTCGACGCTGAAGGCGACGGCCACCACCCACGGGTTGGCTGCCCATGCGTCGGGGCCGTGGAGGGAGTTCCAAAGCCACTCATAGGCAGCGATAGGAGAGAGCCATAGATGTGCAGCGTGCGGCGCGGGCCACCGGAAGAATTCCTCAATATTTGCGCTTGCCAATGACAACCCTTCGGCAATCGCATCAGCCCGGCTGATCTCCTGCAACCGCTCCACCTTCACGCCAGTCACGGTGAGGGTCAGGCGGCTGGCCCAGCGCGGCATATGGATGGAGGGCTGCTTTTTCTCGTGGCGCGTGCTGAGCTTGATCTGTGCGCCTGCCGGCGGGATGCGGTAGGTGAGGTAAGGCGAGCCGCTGTCGGAGCAGTAGTCGATGCCCACGAACTTGCCGTGCCATTGCTGGAAAACGAATTGCTCGCGCACCCAGAGGCGGTCGCCGATCCGAGCGGGAACGCGACGCGGCGCGACGACAATCTCGTTCCCATAGACGGCAGGCCGCACAGCTTCCATCCATGGAGGATTGGCCTTCGTGGTCTTGTAGCCGGACGTGAACCGCCACCGGCACCCAGCCATATCTTGATCCGGCTTGTGAGGCTGCGGCTTCAGCAACCGCCGCGTCATGCCTTTCCTGCCGGCGAGCAGGGCTTGGACCATCGGCCCGCTGAATATGATCGGCCGGTCGGTCATGCCTTCTTCCTCCCCTTCTTCGGCTTCGGCGCCGGGCTCATGAAGCGCTGGGCGTCCTGCACCGTCAGGCACAGGATGCCGTAGTCACGCCGGTAGTTGGCGCCCATGTCGCAGCCGCGGTCCCACATCTCGAGCGTGCGGCCGTGGAGTTCGTAGCCTTCGACCAGGGCTTGCCGGCACCAGTTCACGATAGGCTCGCCGTCCAGATAGACCTGCGCCACGACGCCTCCGCCGCAGATCGTGCCGGCGGTGCGGTCCAGGGTGAGGATCATTGGCGCGTGTACTCCTCGAAATCGAGAGCAGTCCGCGCCCGCTCAATCATCATCAGGTGGTCGCGATTGTCTCCTGGCAGGGCCGCTAGGCGCTTATGGGCCCATTCCAGGGCGGCATCGCCGAGGGCCACCCAATGCATCGGCGAAAACCCTTCTGCCCCCACGGCGATATCCACAGTGCCGTCGTGGATGTGCAGCGTACCAATCACTACGCCGGCCGCGGGTTCGGCTCGAATCCCCCGGCGCATTTTGCTGATAAGGGCATCGATCTCTCGGGAACGCTGGCTCATGCCGCCCCCGCCCGCTTCAGCAGCGCCCGCGCCTCCTTGACGATGTTGTGCAGGTCCGGCCAGTCGATCGCCAGTTCGGTCAGCTTCTTGGCCGGGTAGGTCATGTCGACCTCGACCACGAGGCTGTCGAGCAGCGCGAGCGCGGGCAGGATCTCGGGGACGATCTTCTGCGCGTGGGCTGCGCAATCGGCGCCGGGGCTGAAGTGTCCGATCGGCACGGCTTGGAGCCCGTCGCGCAGCACGATCTCGGCGCCGCGCTGGCCGAGTTTGTAGGTGATCAGTTCGGCGAATTCCATGGGTCCTCCGGGAGGTTGAACATGCGGCGCAACTCGGCCGCGATTGAGCGCATGTCGAGCAACTGTTCCTGGAGATACCAGGCGCTTGGCAGGAACAGGGTCTCGATGATGCGGCATAGCTGCGCCATACGCGCCAGTTCTTCGGGCGTGAGTGGCGTGGTGCGGGTCATTTGCGGGGCATCCACCACTTGCCTTCAGGGCCGCATAGCAAGGGATTTTTGGTGTAATCCGTGGCCTGCCGTTGATTGGCGCAAAAGACCACGCGGGGCACTGGCAAGCCGGTCACAAGGTCGATGTCCATATTTTGCGGCGCGCGGCATTTGGCCAGCCACCGGCTTCGCCATTTGCAGTCCCAGCACAGTTTGACCGGAGCGGGCGAAGGTTCGGGCGGATATTCTCCGGTGAAGGTCATGCCGCCTCCTTCGGCCCGGCCGTGACCAGGACCGCGTCGCCGTCGGCACGGAACGTCATCTCCACGTCGTCTCCGTGGGGCTGCACAGCGACGGTTATTGTTCCCGTGAGCCCTCGCCGCACCGAGATCGTCAGCAGCGGGGTCCGCACGGAGAGTGCGTCCTCGCCGTTGATGTGCGCCGCGGTGATGCTGCGCAGGAAGTTGGGGCGCTGGCGCCGGCTCATGCGCGCTCCTCGCCCGGCCACGCCGCGCCCCGCCGCTTGATGTGCACCTCGTCGCCGACGAGGATGCGCGCCGGCTCGTGCAGCGCCACGGTGGCCAGGTCCACGCCCGCGCCGTTGGTGATGCGCAGGCGCTGCGGGTCGATCTCCTCGTCGGCCATCATGCGGGCGCAGAGCTCGCGCAGCATGCGGCTTGCGGCCTCGTGTGCTGGGATGCCGGCGCTGAGTGCGGCCAGGTCCAGGGTGACTACGACTTGCATGGGGTTCCTTTCAAAGCAGGGGAAGCTGGTAGCCGCGCGGCGCCGGGTCGTCGCAGTGGTAGGCGGCGCGCATTTCGTGGCGGTTCGACCAGGTCAGCGCGGGACAGGCTCGCAGGAGGCCGCATTTGACCGCCTGGGCCTCTCGCTCGGCGTGGACTGATGCGAGGTAGGCCGCAGGGTGCCGGGCCGTGGGCGGGCGCCAACACGCCTCGCCGGGCTCGCTCGCGCACGACACCACGGGGCAGCGCACGCCGCGCCGCGGATCGGTCGCCCACTCGCCGCCGCAGCGGGTGCACGCGATCACAGGTCAAGCTCCGGCTGGGCGGTTGCATCGCGCGCATCTTCCCATCCCCACTGCCACGGCGCCGGCCGATCTGCATCGAAGGGGATTCCCGCAGCGAACGCGCGCTTGCCGGCCTGATATTCCCAGCGTCGGGGCGCCTCGCCGAATATGTCTCGCTCGGCGGTCATCATGCTCCACCCGCCAGCCGACGCTCAACCTCGGCCCAGATCGCAATTTCCTCGGCATCCGATGCGCCGCGCAAGTAGGCGACAGGATCGCGACGAAACCGACGCTGCTGTGCTGCGATATAGGCGCGCCCCTCGCCCGGCGGTGCCATCGAAGGAACCGGCATCCCTGGAACCTCGTCGATGCTGTTGAGGATCGCCAGCACGTTGAGCCACTCGCGCGCCGTCATGCCGCGATCCTCCGTGCGCGCCGACGCGCATCCTTGCGTGCCCGCTCCTCCTCGGCATGGGCTGCCAACCGCGCCGCACGCTCCGCACGGGCTGGCGCGTAGACGGTGTCTTCCATCATCGCGTCATGCTGGCGCCGCGCGCTCACCGCCTGGGGGTCCGTCAGCTTGGCATAATATGCCCGCGCCTCGGCCTCGTGCTCGATCTTGAACCGCTTGCCGTGCGTGGTGTTGTTGCTGTTGTCGTCCCACTGCACGGACCAACACGCCTCATCCCAGCGGCAGCAGGATCCGGCCACCACATAGCCGCGCGTGATATGCTGAAGGCGCACGATGGGGCAGCCGTGCAGATCGCCTGTCCCCTGCTCAAGCGGGGTGATATCGGCATATAGGCCCGGGGTGATTGTCCCATAGTTGGCCAGACGCACCATGCCAGGAGGCACCGGCGGCATCGTCTCGCGTGTGTGCTCGCTCATGCCACGCCCTCGCCAACGTACAGCACCTGCTTGATGTCGAGCCACGTCGAGTGGTCCGCCCAGGCGTCCGCCCAGGCTCGCGGCTGCAGCGGCGCGGCCGTGTAGACGCAAACGCTCGTGCGCCCGCCTCCGGCCCGCGCACGCCCGCGCACGTGCCAGACGTGCGGGGCGCCAGGCATCGCGCGCAGGCAGCGTATGGCGCTCATGCGTCGAGCTCCGCGCACCAGGCCGCGAAGTCAGCAGGCTTGACGTTGGCGCCGCGCAGCATCGTCTCAACCTTGCGCTGCATGGTGCGCAGGGCCTGCACCAGCCGCAGCAGGTCCGAAGCCTTCTGCTCGTTGCCAAACTCGTCTTGCAAGTAGTCCATCGCCTCGGCATCGCCCGGCGGCAGTTGCACGGCCGTATCCCAATCGCTGCAAATGCAGGTCAGGATCGAGCGCAGGTCAGGGTGCACGGGCACCTTGCGCTCCTCCTGCTCGTGCTGCGCGACGGTGCCGGGCTTCAGGCCCCGCTCGACCGGCGGCCAGCCTGGGTGGGCACGATTGCCCACGCCCGTCCAGTAATCGAACTCCATCATGCCCACGGCGGGCTGTGTCGCGGCCGGCTGCACCTTCACCACGACAAGCCAGCGGTCGCTCGTGTCGTGCCAGTCGTGCGGCGGCTTGCCATGGGCAGGCACGCCCAAGCGCACCAGGGCCGCGGTGACGCTGAACAGCGGGCCGTCTGGCATGCGCAAGGCGTAGTCCTTGTCCTTGGGCTGCAGGACGCGCGGAAGGGTGGTGCTCATCGCTCAGCCCTCCCCTTCGCTGATGCGCCATTCGCCCACGCGGTTGCCGTTGATGTCCAGACACATACCTTCGTTCTCATAGTCCAGGTCGACCAGCGCTTTGCGAATGATCCGCTTCAGTTCCTCGTCGCGGCTGTATTCCGTCTCAATGAACGCGGCGTTGTCGCAGTCGATCGTCAGGGTGAAGCGGGTCATTTGCCGTTCCTCGTTGTTGCCGTGCACTGGCGCACGCGAGAGGGGCGCCGCAACGCCCCTGCCGTGTGCGTCAGGCGTTCGCCGAAATGCGCCGCCAGATCGCCGCGCGGTAGAGGCGCAGGGCCTGAAGCTCGGACTTGTCGGCCGGGCTCAGTTCGCCGTCGGCTTCCATCTTCTCCAAGCGGTGGAGCTCGGGCACAGTGACTGCATGCGCCTGATAGGCTGCCATGTATTCGGGGCTGCGTTTGCTCACTGCGCAACCCTCCGCCCCTGCTTTGCGGCCCAGCGGGCGCGGCGCTGTGCCGTCCTCCGCTCAAGCCGCACGCGCCGGTTGTCCTTCGTGCTCGCAATCGGAAGCCAGTCGGTGGGGTCGGAATGGTTGCGCATGGCTCAGACCTCCCGCGCTACGGTGCGCATCCAAGCCTTGCCGCCGAAGTAGTCGGCGCGCTCCATCGCATCGAATCCCGGCAACTTCCGCGATCCCTTCGCCACTCGCACATAGACACGAAAGGATAGGTCGGGCAGTGCGGCGGCAACTTCGGTGCCATAGCTGCCAACTTGCGCACGGAGCCCGTCCAAGGTCTTCACCTCGACGTGCCGCGCGGGATGCTCTGCGCCTGCACCAATGAGGAAACGTGAAGTCTCCATTGTGTGGCTGCCCGGCCGCGTCTCGTACTGCGCCTGAACTATTGAAAGCATTGCTTGCATTTGCCTGTTCCTCTGTTGGCCGGTCTGTGCCGGTAGCAGGACGTTGGCACAGCGTGCGTAATCGGTCAACTATTATTATTGACCAATCGTTGACCGTGTGCCAGGGTGCGCTCGCCGGGATGGGATCGCATAGGGCGATCATGGCCGGCCCAAGGAAACCGCCAATGACCGCTCAAGTCGCATGGTTCGTCTGCCGGTATGGCAAGATCGCCGATGATATCGCGCTGCCCCTCAAGGATGGCGTGCTCATGGATGACGCTACCCTTGCAAAACAGGGTCGCATGCGCGCGGCTCGGCATTTCAAGCGGCTGCATGGCCTGCACCCGTGCACAAAGATCGAAACAGAATTTCAGGGTGTGTTGCCCACCATCGAATACGCTGCCGCTTGAAAGGAAACCGTCATGCCCCTCCCGGAACGCCGCATCGAAGCCTGGGTCGAAACCGCAACCGACGCGCTCGACCGGCGCTACCTCACGGGCCGCGAGCCCCCCGAGTTTATCAGCACCACGCAATACGCGCGCGGGCTCGACATCATCGCGCAAGCCGCCAAGGATGCCGCTGCCGAAGCCAACGAGCTCGTCGCGCTCCACACCCTCGACAAAGCCGCCGCCATGCTCGGCGCACTCGGGAGCGTCCTCGCGTGAACGCCTATCGGTTCGCGTGGACGTGCTCCGGCATGGGCCACGTCTACTTCAAGGTATTCGATGGTCAGCAGCAGGCGGAAATGGAGTACGCCTCCATTCATTCGCTCGAACCTTACTACATGCAGCACCTCAACGAGCAGGGTCGGCAGGATGCGCCGCACGGCGTGAACCTCCTGCGCTATCATCACAGCCACAAGCCTGTGTCGCAGGATCTCCTGGATGCCTTCAACGCTTGGCGCCTCGCCGAACACCTCAAAAGCTGGGCCCACCTTGAAGCGAATCCGGCCCGTTATGGCGTGATCGCGGCGGATGACCCGCTGCGCCAGAGTCCCGAGGTCTTGCGCGGCGGGTGGTACGTCGTCGGCCGAGGCTGGGTTGAAACCGCGACCCCGCACCACGCCTCCAATCAGGATTCCGCAGCATGAGCGCGCCAGTGTGGGACCGCGCCAACCCGGCCGCGTCCGATCGCGCGTGGCTCACCATGCCGCATTGGCCGGTCAAGGTGTGCGTCGGCTATTTCCTCGACTATGCCGACTCACCAACCGCCAGCCAGGATGGCAAGCATGTGCTCGCCGTCGGTGTCTCGCCCGTGTGGGGCTCCAATCGCTGCACGTGGCATACTGACCGGGCCGGCGCTATCGCGGCCTTGGAAGCGCATTTCGACACGTGGCGGGCCGATCTGGTGCGCTCGCTGCGCAACCATGGTGGCATCGCTGGCGACGCGCACCGTATGCGCCGCATTCTCGCAAAGGAAATTGCAGCATGAGCGGCCAGCATGAATACGTGGTCTATCGCTTCAACGCGTGGCTCGCCCGGCAAGGATCCTGCGAAGCGTGCGGCTGGCTGGTGCAGGGCACGCACGAGACAAAGGCCGAGGCCGACGAACACAAGGCCCGGCTCCTGCGCACGGCGGAGCTCGAAGCCTGGGACTACGGGCTCACGCCGCAATTCAAAATCGTCCGGGAGCTCGTGGCATGACCAAGCAGCAGGCCATTGAAGCTTTCCGCGACCTCTGCCGCCGCTACGGCATCATGTGGACCGTCGACGTGCCGCGCTCAGCCTGGGACGTCCTCCACGCGTGCAACAAGGTGCTCACCGAAGCAGATCGCCGCGCCGCTCTGGGGTTGCGCACGTGAGCGCGTCCATTCAGTCGGTCCGCAATGCCTGCGCCGAGTTGCGCCACTCGGAAGCCCTGTGCTCCTGCTTCCTCAAGCCCTGCCAGTCCGCAGTCGTGCACGCGCTCGGCGAGGCTCCGGCCGGCTTCGTGGCGGTCCTAGACGATGGCTACTCCTGGCCCAAGCTCTACGGCGCAGGCCGCACAAAGGACAACGCGCTCGGCCAAGCCATTCAACAACTCGCCGGCGCCGATCAGCGCACGCGCCGCGACATCTACAGCCGCTTGCAACTCCAGCCCTGCACCGCTGCGCACCTTTCCGACATCGCCGAGTTGCTCGAAGCGGACGTGCTCCAATGGCTGTGAACGAGACGCCGGAGCCCTTCGCGGCCATGGATTTCGCCGTGGGCCCGTCCTTCTCGCACGTCGAGTGGTTTAAGGTGACGCGCGTGCCCAACCCGGAGCCCGGTACCACGCCCTTCCAGTTCTCTCGCATCGCAGATCCCAAGCGCTGGCCGGGCATGCCTCGCCGCTCCAAAGGCTGGCGTCGCCACGTCAGAAGGCTCAAGGCCGCGCACCGCTAGCCCAAGCTCTCAGGCCCGGCGCAAGCTGGGCTCTAGAATGAGAAACCCCACCAGACTTGCATCTGGTGGGGCTTCCTTTTAGGCTGCTGGCGGAACCCAAGCGGCCCTAAATCGTCCGGCGCGGACGTTATTAAGGGCTGGCAGGCCCGGAAGTCAAGCCGCGTCGGTAGTCACTCCGATAAGCTAACAGCCAGGGGTTCTAGGTTAGACGGGACCAACCGGCTGTGGAACCAGCGGCGCGGACAGGTCGGCATGGTGACATGCTCCTCCGAATGTGGCCCCGCCCGTCAAACCGAAGGCCGCCTGGGGCGCGTTTCCCTCTCGCTTCAATGGGGAACTGTGTCTTGAAAATCCCGCGCGCCCTTCTCTCCCTCGCTGCCGATCGCATCGACCAGCAAACCAAGCCCAATCCAATCCCGGCCAATTGGGAAGTGTGGCGCATCCGACGCGCTATTCGGTGGCTCATCAATGCATACAGGCCCGGCATCAACCGGACAGGTAGCCTCTGGATCCAGCGCGCTCTCAATCTGCGTGGCCAACCAGACCCGAACCAAATCACACCACCGCCAACCCGCCTCCTCGATCCTCACGCACTCAGGCCAGACGATCCCGAGGTTGTAGCCCGACAACTCGTCAAAGCCCGCTCCTACGATGAACTCCTCGCCATCCTGAACTCACCCGAGCATCGCATCGACGCCCACCGCAAAGGCGCCCCGGCTCTCCTCCGCCACATGCGAGACGCAGCCGCAACCGAACTCCAAACCCGCAAACCACCGAAGCAGCGGGGGAAACGTAGGAAGGGGGCACAATCAAAGCACTGAAATCCGCCGCGCGGTCTAAGCGAAGCGCAGCGCGATGAAAGGTGCAGGGCAAAGGCGCTAGACGCCAACCACGCTCTGAGGTTGCAGCACCGCCCTCCACCGCAATAGGGTCCCCCGGTCAATCAAGGGGTCGTACAGCCCATGTCAGCCGCCCTCCAGGCCGAACACCCGCCAGTCAATGATCAGGCCGCGTACGGTCAACAGGACGGCTCAAACGCGGTCAATGGTCGCTCGGTCACCACAAGCGAGGAGGCCGCTGACAGTGTGCCGGGGCCGATTGCGCCCACAGGCGCGCGCAGTGGTCGGATCGAGAACCTGCGGATGTGGCAGCCAGGGCAGTCCGGCAACCCGACCGGGAAGCAGGGCAAAGTCACGGCGATGCGGCAGTTGGCCGCCAGCAAGACGGTCGAAGCGATGGAAGCCCTGATCGCCATCATGTCCGATCCGACCGAAGACGGCCGCGTCCGCGTCGTCGCCGCTCAAGCCGTGCTCGACCGAGGCGCCGGGAAGGTGACCGAGCTCGTTCCCACCGCACCGCCCGCCATGACCCTGGATCTGGCCCGCCTCAGTGCCGACCAGCTGGCCGCGCTCCGGGCGATCCTGGACAGCGGCGCATTCGTGCCAGCACCAGAGCCAGCATCGGACGAACCACCCACCATCGACGGATCGGCGAGCTAAGTCGTTGATAGTGCGGCTGTCCAATGTCGCACTGCATCAGCAAACGACCGTTTGAACGCGGTGCGCTGACTGTACAGTGTGGTGATCACATACGGCGAGGCGATTGCGCGGCCGGCCGATGCGATCCGAGTTGGTCAGGCCGAGGCCGGCGGGTCAGGGCGGGCATGGATGCGCACGCGACCCCCGGCAGCCCCCCCTGGCCGGCTCCAATTTCTCGTATGCCGTCTGCGGCGCGCGCCATGAAAACTGGAGATCGCGTCTCGTGCGTTGAGACGAACGGACCTGTGGTGTGCGTACAGCTTGGCGCCGAAAATTTGCGGGAAATTGGGGGTTTTGATGATCGACGAGGTGATGCGATCGGCGTGTGAGGCCCGTGGTGTGCCTGTTCCTCCGGCACGCTGTGAGACGTGGGTGGACGATCACCGCGGTGCTGAGGACGGTCCGCATCGGCTGTTTGAGTTGAACGATTTGGTCCACCCGGTGCGGTGGCGGTTCGGCGCGAGCGGGGCTTTGCGGAACTTTGTGGTGTATCGGGCGGCGGACGATTCGCGTGGGCCGGCTCCGATTTGGCGCGGCGAGGATGGTTGGGAGGCTGCTGTGCGGGCGATTGAGGGTGTTCCGGCGGGCTCTCGCTGATCACAATGTGGTGAGCGTTTGCGGTGGTTGGGTGATCACGAAGGTGGGATTGGTGGTTCGCGGGCTGCTCAGCGGGGTGGTGGCGTGGTTAAAGGGTGCGGCCCAAGGATGGGAGGGTTCGATGCACCGCGATCAGATGAGCGAGCGGCAACTGCTCGGGCTGATACTTGATCGGCTGGCGGGCATTGACGGTCTTCTCGGGCTTGTTCATGAGCACCAGCACGTCATCATCAGGAGGATAATCGAAATGTCGGCAACTGTTGGCTCCAAGATTGCGGAGGTTCTTTCTGCTCTCGGTGATCTGAGTACCGATATCGCGACGGAAATGCAGCAGCTGAAGGACGCCATAGCGGCGCAGGGGACCTTGTCCACGGGGGATGCTGCGGCATTCGACGACCTGATCAGCCGGATCCGCGGCATGTCGACGACGCTGAAAAGCGACGACCCGACTGCTCCGCCGGTGAATGTCGATCCTGCTGCATTCGCTGCCGCCATCCAGTCGGCCCGTGATGCTGGCGCCACGGATGTTCAGCTGCAGGTGATTGTGGCGCTTGGCGATGGCGTGTCGCCGCAGATCAGCAAGGCGATGCTGGCTGGCGCGATTGCCACGGCGCTGGTTTCTGCTTCTGACGGTTCTGCTCCGGCGAGCGCTGCGCAGCTTGCTGCTTTGTCTGCGCTCGCTGCCTGAACGTCACGGGGGCTGCGTCTGGGGGTAAGACGGGCTGCTTCGGCGGCCCGTTTTGCTGTGCGGGGCTAGGGCGCCCGACCTCCTGGGGGAGGGTGGTGTCGAGCGCCCCGCCGCGCCTCCAGCTGCCCCGATGACCTCGCGGGATAGGCGGCGATCACGAGCTAACTCGCCGGCAGCGCTGTTTTCATGGCACGGCGGCGTTGCGCTGTCCAGCGTTTCGTGTGAAGATGTTTACACGATATTGGACAGGAGTTGAGCATGGAGATCGTTCACGCCGAGCCTCGGCTGACGCCGGCCCAGGCGCTTGAGGCGCTGAAGATCGCGCACGAGACGAAGGACCCGGCGGTGAAGGCTGCGGCGCTGCTGCTGCTGCACCCTGGCTACGTGGTGACGCAGGACTGGAAAAGCCTCGTGGAAGCGCGGGGCGGCAATCTTGGAGAGCAGACCGCGCTCACGCCCGAGCAACTCACGCGGCTGGCTGGCATGGCGCCGTGCTCTGTTCCGAGTCAGCAGCGCGAGCTCACGGACGCTGAGCGGAACCGGCTCGCGGCTGGGCTTCCGACATGAGCCCGCGCCACGAGGCTCTGACGGCGCTGTGCTGCTCGATGATGGGCTGGCGGCCTTGGCATGAACCGACGCCAGGCACGCCGATCTGGGGCGATTACACGTCGATTGCGCTGAGTGGGGAGGGCAAGCCGTGGTATTGGCACCAGGACAAGATCGCGTTCGTGTGGCGCGTGGCCGATGCGGCGCCGACGGCCGAGAATGCACTGCGGCCTTGGACGTGGCTGGACGATGTGCGCGTGATGGTGCTGAGCCGGGGCGTGCCGGCATGAGCGACCTGTTCGGCGGCCTGCCCGACAGCGTTTCGCTCGAGCGGCAGGTGGAAGCGGTGCGGCGGGAACTCAGCATGCGCCGGCGGGTGTACCCGCGGTGGGTCGAGAACGGGAAGATGACCGAGCGCCAGGCCGCCGAGGAGATTTCGGTGATGGAGGCCGTGCTACTGACGCTGGCGAATGTGCAGGCACTGCAGCGGCGGAAGGAGAGCGCGGCATGATGTGGTGCCCTACCTGCCAGTCGCACCACGACTTCGACTACGAATATTGCCCGGAGAAGTGGGCCCGCGACCGGGCTCATGAGCGCCTAGTGCGTGCCAGGCGCGACCGAGCCGAGCTCGACGCCCGCATCGCCAGCCGGTCCTCTGTGAGCAAGGACGACTTCCCGGCGTGGTGGGCGGCGTACTGGCGGCATGAGGCGGCCACAAGCCTGTTCGACCTGCATGAGCCTGCCGAGAAATCGGACGAGCAGCACATCCACGACGCCTTGATCTTCGGCACGTCATTTCGGCGTGTGACCTACGATTGGCGCCTCGATCCTGGCGTGAACTCGCAGGGGCGCGCTGCCTACGCCGACGGCATTCTGACCGCCGACGAACTGAGCCGGCTGCGGGCCGGGCAGTCGATCGTGCCGGAGCCGGAGCCTCCCGTGGCGCACATGAGCACTTCCTGGGTGCACGCCGACGACGAGCGCGCTCCTGAGAAGGCGCTGAAGACGGTGTTCATCTCGCACGAGCGCGCCCACGCGGCGGCCGGCGCCTTGGGCATCGCGCTCCTTCGCGTCGTCGACGAGCAAGGGCAATCGTGCCCATTGCCGCTGCGTCCCTCCGTCAGCAGCGGCGCACCTGAAGCGCTGCAGCAGATCCTGCAGGCGGCGGCGATCCAGGGTTTCACCATCGTCGTCGGGCGGCCCGCGCCGACCCACAGTATATAATAGGTACGCTGCACAGCATGCCGACGCCCGGACCAGACATGAGAGAGGCTGATCTCGAACTGAGGCACGATCGCCTCATGGCAGAGTGGCCGCCGTACAGGCAGTTGTGGGAAGGCGTCAGCGCGCGCTGGCAAGAGCGATTCGGCGCGGCTGGCTGGAACGCCATGAAGCGCGCGGCTCTGGAGGAGGTCTACCGGATCGCCGGCGAGCATCGAGGATGAGGTTGACGGCCGATGAACAGGCCTATGTGCTTTGGCGCTACCGCGGCAAATGGCCGCTCGGGCGCATCGCCGGCCACCTCGGCTGCGCGCCACAGACCGTTCGCAACTGCCTGGCCGCCTGGGGTATAAGCCGAACCGAGTACCGCTGGCGCGCAGTGCGACGGCGCTCAACAGGAGACCGAGATGCCGGGAATCGAACTGCCAGAGTTTGCTGACCATGGCGTGCAGGCCGTGGCAGTCTGGGTGCACGAGCATGTCGCTGCGCTCGAAGCGCGCGTTGCTGCCCTCGAAGCTGCCGCGGCGCCGGCCCCCGACGACAAGGGCACCAAGGGGAAGAAGGGCGACGCCACGCAAACTGCTTGACGCGCCACGCCGGCACGGCGCTGAGTGCTCGCGGTCGTGTGAACGGCGCATGTTTCCTCATCTATCAGACTTTGCCGCTTGGCAGCCCCCGGGGCCGTGGTTCAATCCGCGCCGGGGGTTTTTCTTTGCGCACGGCTTGCGGCTGTCAACTTTTGCGCGTAAGTTTCCACAGCAATTGGTGGAGGCAGGCATGACGCTGGTGGCGTATCGAGACGGAGTGGTGGCCGCCGATAGTGCGACCTGGGGCGCCGGCGGCCGCGTCATAACCGGCCACAACAAGAAGATCAGGCGCTTGAACTCCCCGCTGATGGCTGGCGCGCTGGTCGTCTGCGCTGGTGCTTCCGGTGTGATCGCGAGGTTCCATGAATGGCTGGAAGCCGGCGGGAAAGGCGAGCGCGAGGCGGTCAAGGCCGGCGATGGCTTCCAGGCGCTGATTGTCCATGCCGACGGCGGCGTGACACGCTACGACGAGGAGTGGCTGCCCTTCGCATTACAAGCGCCGTACCACGTGCTCGGCGCCGCCGAGGCGTTCATGCTCGGTGCCCTGGCCGCGGGTGCAAGCGCCAAGGAGGCGGTGCGGTTGGCCATGGTGCACACTGAGGGGGGCGCTGGCGAGATCCAGGTCGAGCAGTTGAACCCCGTGCTCGCTGCGAAGGCTTCAGATGTCATCGGGTTCGACCCGCTTTTCCCACCGAAGCTCTGGCCATTCACGCCGCAAGGCGCGCTGCCCCGGTGAGCGACAGGCCTCCCTTTTGCATCAACTGCCGCTGGTGCAACTCCGTGCAGCAGGTCGTGCCGGTGCGCAGCAGCCTGGGATCCGGCATCGAGCACTACTGCACCGCGCCGCAACTCAACGGGCCGGTCTACGACTTGGTCACCGGCGAGGAGCTCCAGCGAGGCATCCATCGCTGCGCCGTGCAGCGCCAGACCCACCTCGGCATGTGCGGGCCAAAGGGCTCGCTTTGGGAGGCGAAGGCATGATCACGCAGCAGATCGCCGGCTACAGCGAGGTGCGCATCAACCCGCCATTCGATGCCGCTGGCGCGCTCGCCTTCATGACTGCCCAGCAGCGCGTGGTCCATGCTTTCCTGCGTGGCGGTTCCGTGATGCGGGACGACCTTCGCCGCTGCGCGACAGTCGAGGTCGTCAACCGCGGGCAACCTGACGAGTTCGAGCGCTGGGTGGTAAAGGCATGACCCGCCGTGCCCTCCTCGCGCTCGTCTTCACTGCCTGGTCGAGCCCGACGTCGCCCGCGCGCCGGCGCTTCGTGTTCGGCCGGCCGTGACCGACACCGCCATCGTGGCCGGCCTGGTGCTCATGCCGGTGCTCGCCATCCTCATGCTGGTCGCGATCCACCGCTGGAACGCGCGCCAGGATCGTGCCCAACGCCCGGGGCGCCTGCCCCACCAACCCTGAAGGAAACGCCATGCCCCGCGCCCTAACCGAGCACATCGTCAACCCGGCGAATGACAAACTCACCATCGAAGCCACTGATCAGCCTGGAGCCGGCGGTGCGAACCACCGCTACGTGGTTGGCGGCTTCGACGTCTCCACCAATCCATCCGATGTCGACGATCTGCAAGGCGAACCGCTTGTCGTCCTGTTCCAAAACGGGACGATACCAGAGGCTGGCGTGAATGGCGTCACGCAGGAAGTCCTCCTCGCCATCGTCGCAGACCGGCTGCGGTCCTTTCAGAATGGACCGTTCTCCTGCAAGGAAAATGCCTGCGCCCTGACGCATATCGAGGAGGTGATGCACTGGCTGCAGCAGCGCACCCTCGCCCGCATGCGCTGAGGCGTCGAAGGCACCCACACCGTCTGAACACCGAAAGGCCCAACATGCCCTCCGAAATCCGCATCGCCATCACCATCCCCGCAACCGACGACAAGCGCGAGCAGTCCCGCCTAATCGCCAAGCTCGATCCCCTCCTGGTCGACTTCGAGGCCGCCATGACCGCGCACGACATCACCAGCGCCAAGGCGACCGTGACCTGCGTTGCCCTGCGCGCCGAGTCCAAGCCCCGCAAGCCCGTCGTCGTCGAGCCGGTCACGCCGGCCCGCGACGCCGCGGACTAGCTCGTGCAGGCCGGAGCAGAGGTCATGGCCAAGACGCCGAAGCCCCCGCCCCGGCCGCCGCAGCCCGCCGTCGTGAAGCGGCCCGGCCAGTGGCCGTTCGGCGAGCCGGGCACCCCGAGCTTCAGGTTCTGCGGAGCCGAAAGCGCCGACGGCAGGCCGTACTGCCAAATTCATGTACGCAAGGCATACGTGCCTCTCAGGTAACCACCGGCAGCGGCCCCATGGCCTTGGCACATCGAATCGGCATCTTTGCGCGAGAGCCAGGACAAACCGCTACCGCCCCAAGGCCCGGCTGCGATTCGTTCGCGGGGCCGAGGGGACCTTGAAGTCCAGAGCCGCGGCGGGCGAGGATAGAGCATGAGCACCGATCTCGCCGTTCTCGCGCAGGCCATCGCTGGCCAGGACATGACCGGGCTGCGTGACGAACTGCTGCGCGAGGCACAAAGGCGCAGCCTGCTCGATTTCATCCGCCACTTCTGGTCCCTGCTTGAGCCCGGCCGCGAGTTCGTCGAAGGCTGGCACATCGAGGCCCTGTGCGAGCACCTCGAAGCCACCGTCGACGGACGCATCACGCGCCTGCTCATCAACGTGCCGCCGGGCGCGGCCAAGAGCCTGATCGTGAGCGTGTTCTTCCCGGCGTGGCTCTGGGGCCCGAAAGAGCGGCCGGACCACCGCTTCCTGACCTTCGCATATTCTGAAACGCTAACGATTCGCGACCTGCGCCGCTGCCGCACCATCATCGGCAGCGCCGAATACCAGCGCCTCTGGGGCCACATCGTCCAGGTCAACCCGAAGATCGATAGCTCTGAAAGATTCGACACCCTTTCAATGGGCTGGCGCATCGCATCGTCGGTCACCGGCATGGCCACCGGCGAGCGCGGCGACTACCTGCTCATTGACGATCCGCACAGTATCCAGTCCGCCGACTCTCAACTGGTCCGCGAGACCGCCTTGCAGTGGTGGAACGAGGTCATCCCGACCCGCGTGAACGATCCGGTCAAGTCGGTCTTCATCGTCATCATGCAGCGCGTCCACAGCGACGACATCAGCGGCGCCATCCTGGCCAACCCCGATGGCTGGGTGCACCTCTGCATCCCCATGCGCTATGACCCCGACCGGCACTGCACGACCGAGATCGGCTGGGAGGATCCCCGCACGGAAGATGGCGAGCTCTATTGGGATGCCCGCTTCCCAGAGGTCACCGTGGCGCGCGAGGAGCGCACCATGGGTCCATTCGCCGTGGCGTCGCAGTTCCAGCAGATCCCGAGCCCCCGCGGCGGCGGCATCATCAAGTCCGAGTGGTGGCGGCTGTGGGACCAGCCGGCCTTCCCCGACTTCAACTTCATCGTTGCCTCCTGCGACCTCGCCAACTCGGGAGCCGACATCGCCCGCAACAGCTACAACGCCATGACGATCTGGGGCGCCTTCATGCGGGGTGACCGGCTGAACTTCATGCTCAAGTTCGCCTGGCGGGGCCGGGCGACGACGCACGAGACGACGCAGGAGATCGGCGCGCTATGCCGCGAGCACAAGGTCGACCACCTGCTGATCGAGGACAAGGCCTCCGGTGCGCACGTGGCGAGTGAGATCGTGCGCATCTTCGGCCGGCGGGACTGGCGGACGCTGACCATCATCCCGAAGGGGGACAAGGTCGGCCGACTACGCTCGACGGATGCGATCTTTGCCGAGGGCCTGATCTGGGCGCCGGACCGCGAGTTCGCGGACATGGTCATCGAGGAGGTGTCGACCTTCCCGAAAGCGCGCCACGACGACCTGACCGACACGGTCTCACAGGCCATCCGGTTCCTGCGCGACAACGGGCAGGCCCTGCTCCGCGAGGAGGTTGAGTTTGAAGATCAGGAGCGGAAGCGTTACCGTGGCGTGAGAAAGCCTCTGTACAACGTCTAGGAAAGCGCCATGTCTGGCACGAATTACACGACTTCGCTGCGGCTGGGCGAGCCGGTTCCGGGAAATCCGGCGGTGCGGAATGTCTGGGGCGGCATCCTGAATGCCGACATGACGCTGATCGAGGCGGCAATCACCGGGCTGTCCAGCGTGGCGCTGACGGGCCTGACGCAGAGCCTGACCACGGCCAATGGCGCGGCCGACCAGGCGCGCAATCAGATCATCAAGTTCACCGGCACGCCGGGTGGCACCTGCACGGTGACGGTACCGAGCGTGCCGAAGCTGGGCCTGTTCGCCAATGCCACGAGCGACAGCAGCAGCGTCGTACTGACCACTGGCGCTGGCACCACGATCACGCTGCCGGCGGACGGGTTCTGGTACTGGACCTACTGCGACGGGACCAACGTCATCGGTGTGCCGATTGCTACCCGTGACCGCGTGGTGGCCCCGGAGTTTGAGATAGATGACAATTTTTACATCGTTATTTCTGCCGGCGATCCTATCATCGCTTTCGATGCGACCGACTTTCTGACTTACGACCGCGCTCTCAACAAACTGGCCATGCTGATCGGCGGGGCGGCTCAGTTCGCAGTCGAGGTCGATCGCGTCTCAAGCCTGGTGCAATTCAACATATCCGCAGTGCCGCCCGCGACATCGACGTCTCCTGGATCTGCCGGCGACATCACGTGGGATGTGAACTATTTCTACGTGTGCACCGGCCCGAATAATTGGGCCCGAACGCCGCTTTCGTCGTTCTGAGCCACAAAGGAAAAACCAGAGCATGGCCGACATCGAGCCCGCCGCCGCTCCCGAGTGCGCCTCCTGCCGCTTCTTCGTGCGCATCGCCGAAGGGGGCGGCATGTGCCGGCGCTTTCCGCCGGTGCCGATCATGACCGGCCTGGCCCCACCGACGCTCGCCGGCCGGCCACCTACGCCGCTGATCAACACCTTCCCCGTCCAGGTCCCAAACGACTACTGGTGTGGCGAGCACGTGCTGGGTCGCGCCCCCGAGCCGGCGCCGGTCAGCTTCGACGTCTCGAAGATCACCCGTGGCCAGCTGCTGCAGCCCCAGGACAGAGATTCCCGCGGCGAGCCGCAACTCATCGACGTTGAAGGCGAAACCTGATGGCAGAGGTTTGCATCGTTGTCGACCCTTTGGTGTTCCCCATGGCGCGCAAACTGTTCGCGCCAGCCCACGTGATGCCAATCTTTGGCGCGTGCATGGGGCATAGGTTCGACCTGATCGTGGTGATCGGCAATGCCGACAATGCGCCGACAGAGACATCCAAAGCAGCCTGGCGGCAATGGCTGGACGAATACCTGCCGACCAAGCTGGCTCCGGGCGGCGTTCTGGAAAGGGCAACCTGATGGAGCGTTATTCTAAAGGTCGGCGCCCTCTCTCTCCGGCTCCTCTCCACGACGTCATTTTCGAGGTTGAGCGGAATCAGAAGCATCGGATGGCAGTGGCGCCCGACGAGTCCCCTGTCATCATTCGCATGGGCACCTTTGAACCAGGAAGCCCCGAAGAAATGGCAGCAGAGAAACATCTAGCCGCCTCGTTCAGGAGGGTCAGATAATGTCAGGCGGCCTCGCAGCGATCCCGTTCCCCACCGGTCTCCGGGAAGACCCGAACACCGTCGGGGAGCGCTTGCCGATCCAGGCGCAACGCGAGGCCGAACGTGTCATTTCGATCAGCCCGGAAGGCGAGGCCTCCGTCAGCAAGCCGCGCGACGTGCCTGACCCGGCGCTGCCCAACCACCTGCGCGGCAGCTTCGACGACAATCTCGCCGAACACATGGACGAGACCGACCTTTCCGGTATCTCAGCCAGGCTGCTGCAGGGCATCGAGATGGATATCGCCTCCCGCGCGGTCTGGGAAAGCAACGTCGCCAAGGTCGTCGAACTTATGGGCGTCAAGCTGGAGGACGCCAGCCCCAAGGTCGGTTCCGCCGGCCGGGTGGCCAATGTCGGCTACCCGCTGATCATGGACGCCGCCATCGGCTTCTGGTCCAAGGCGCTGCCGGAACTGCTGCCCGCGGCTGGCCCCGTCAAGGTGCGCGATGACGAGCCGGCGCCGGTGCAGATCACGCCAGACTCGGCCGCCGGCGCCCCGGGCGCGGGCCACAATGGCGGTCCCGAGCTCATCGAAGGGGACGATCCAGCCCCGCCGGTCGTCGGCCGCAGCGAGATCGCCGAGGCGCTGGAGAAGGACATGAACCACTACCTCACGGTGGTGGATCGCTCCTACTACCAGGACTACAGCCGCATGCTGTTCAGTCTGGGCCCGACCGGCACCGAGTTCCGCAAGGTCTTCCACTGCCCGATCAAGAAACGGCCGGTCAGCCAATGGGTGAAGGGCCTCAACCTCATCATCAGCCCCGACAGCACCGCCATGTCGGACGCCGGCCGCATCACCGAGCGCATCGAAATGCGGCAGCCCGTGGTCAAGCGACTGCAGGTCTCCGGTCACTGGCGCAACGTCGACCTCACCCAGCCGGTGCAGGAATTCAACGACGCCAAGCAGACCATCGACGCGGCCGAGGGCATCGACGGCACCTCGCAGGAGCCGCGCGACATCCCGCACACCATCTACGAATGCTACACCGAACTCGACCTGGTCGGCTTCGAGCACGAGGAGGAAAGCGAAGATTGGGACGGCGGCGACGCCGAGGCGCCCGACCGCTGGGACCGCACCGCGCTGCCGCTGCCGTATCGCATCACCATCGACAAGACCAGCCGCAAGGTCCTCGAAATCAGGCGCAACTGGCGCGAGGACGACGAACTCATGGCGCCGCGGCAGCGCTACGTCATGTACGGCCTCGTGCCCGGCATGGGATTCTATTACTACGGCTACCTGCACATCCTGGGGAATGCCCAGCGCGCCCTGACCGCCTGCCTGCAGATGTTGCTCGACGCCGGCATGTTCGCGTCCTTCCCGGGCTTCCTGATCGCCAAGGGCATGGCTCGGCAGGTCAACACCGACATGGTGGTCAATCCCGGCCAGGGCCAGGAAATCGACACCTTGGGCAAGCCGATCGGCGATGCCGTGCTGCCGCTGCCCTACAAGGACCCGTCGGCAGTGCTGGTCCAGATCATGGAACTGCTGGCGGACAAGTCCCAGAAAATGGTCGGCGAGGCCGACGTGCCCATTGGCGAAGGACGCGCTGACATCCCCGTCGGCTCGGCGCTGGTCGGCATCGAGCAGGCAAAGCAGGTCATGAGCGCCGTGCACAAAGGCCTGCACGCCTCCCAGGCCGAGGAATTCCTGCTACTTCACGAACTGTTTATCGAGGACCCGAGCGCGCTGAGCCGCTTCGCCAAGAACCCGGCGCGCAAGTGGGAGCAGGCGGAGGAACTCGCCTCGAAGACCCTGGTGCCCGCCAGCGACCCGAACGTGCCCAGCCACGTGCACCGCATCATGCAGGCCGTGGGGCTGCTTCAGATGGCGTCCTCGCAGCCCGGCGTGCTGAGCCCGAAGTGGGTCGCGTCCAAGGTGATGCGCATCATCGGCATCGGCTTCGACCAGAGCTCGTTCGCGCCGCCGCAGCAGGGTCCGCAGCCGGATCCCGCCAAGATGGCAGCGATCCAGCAGAAGGAAGCCGAGAGCCAGCGCAAAGCCGCCCAGGCCAGCGCCGAAATGCAGCTGCGCATGCTCGAAATCCAGATGAACATGGAGGCCAAGAAGGCCGAAAACGCCAGCCGCGAGCGCATCGCCACGATCCAGGAGCAGATCGAGGCCTGGCGGCTCTACATCGAGGAAATCCGGGCCCAGCGCGTTGCAGCGCACGACGCTGCGGAGCAGACCCTGGAGCACGCGAACCGAGTCGTCACCACCGGCCTGGCCGCGCACGACCAGTTCCACAGGCACTCGGTCGACCGGCACTCAGCGGAGACGGACCGCATCGCCGCCATGAACCCGCCCGCGCCAGCGAAGCCAAGCTGAACGCGCCCACTCGCTGAACGCCAGCACCGCCGCCGGCACCACGACGACCATCGACGTCCAGAAGCAGCCGATCACAAGGCCCTGGAGCATCAGCCACGCGAATTCCAGGCCGTCCATGTGGTAGGGGAAGTGGGTGCCGTTCATGTCGATCGCCCGTCCTGCTGCATGGGGAACTCAGTGCCTTGCCGCCAATCTGTCTGATCCCAGCTACCCTTCCCCATATTGCAGTCCTTGCACAACACCTGAAGGTTGGATTTCACCAGCCGAAGGTCCCAGTGCAGCCGGATCGGCTTGACGTGATCGACGTTCATCACGGCACCGTCGTCGGCTGAGAGGTTGCAGCATTCGCACTTCCGCCCGCGCTCCTTGAGCACGACGTAGCGGAGCGTCTTCCAGTCCCAGGAATCGTAGAACTCCGCGATGGCGTCCTTCAGGCCGCTGGCAGGCTTGGGCGCGGCAGCGGCTTTGACCTTCGGCGCCTTCTCCTTCTTGGGCGCTCCGGTCCAGCGTACCGTAGTGGAGTCGGTGACGCCGGCGGTCCGCATCATGTTCACCTTGAGATAGCGGATCATGCTGGCGCGGTTGGAGTTCCACTCAGTTTCCTGGCGGCCCTCCAGTTTCTCGATCTGTTTCTGTAGGTCTTGCAGGGTCTTTTTAGCCATCCGGGCAACTCCATGAGAGGAGTGACGCCAGGGATTGAATGCATGAAGGCGCGAGCATATGCTCTCTACCGGCGGCCACCTTCCCCAACGACAGGTGGCCACGGACTTTCAGAGGCTTCCAACCTCGTCAGTCCGCGAAAGGCTCCCTTCGGGGGGCCTTTCTGCGTTCAAACCGACCATAGCCACGGTCGCCCCGCCGGCGCAATACCCAACCTGTTGCGGAGCGTGGCCGTTCGGTGCCTATATGCGGGCTTCAGGGCTTGACCCGGCGAGGTGGACCATGGGCGTAGCTTCCATTCGACGTGCGCAGACCGGGCGGGCCGATGCCATGCTCAACCGCTGCGGCTACAAGCGCGGCGGCGCGGTCCATGATGATGAGGCCCAGGACAAGAAGCTGATCTCGTCCATGATCAAGAAGGCCGAGGACAAGGAGGACAAGCCGAAGCTGAAGTCCGGCGGCGCCGTGGCCGGCAGCAAGGCGACCGCCCGGCTGGACAAGCGCCCGCGCGGCGACGCCTCGCAGAACAGGGACATCACCGGAGCGACCAAGGCAGCGGTCAGCAAGAATGACGGGGCTCAGTTCAGGGCCAGCGGCGGCCGGACCGGGAACGACGACCTGGACGACGCATGGGAGAAATCGGATCAAGGACCAGCGGCGCGTCAGCGATATCAGAGCGCGCTGGCTGCCATAGCATCAAGGTCTTTCAATGATCTGACGCCCGCGCAGAAAGAGGAATTCAACCGCGCCAGAGCAGCGGACCGAGGGGCGAAGCCTGGGAAGTTCGTCGAGGGTGATGATATCGCGCACGCGCGCGCGAACTACGAAGGCTTCAAGCGCGGCGGCAAGGTGAAGCGCGCCCCCAAGGTCAACATCCTGGTCAATGCCGGCGGGCAGGAGCAGGCAAAGCAACTCGGCCAGCAGCAGGGCCTAGCTGCCGGTGCGAAGCTGGGCGCTGCGGCCGTGGCGAAGAAGATCGCTGGTGCTGGTGGTCCCCCCGGGGCCCCGCCGCCCGGCGCCGGCGGGCCGCCGATGCCGCCCCCAGGCGCCGGTGGACCTCCGCCCATGCCGCCGGGTGCCGGGCCCGGTGGACCGCCCCCGATGATGGGCCGGCCGCCCGGCGCGCCGCCCATGAAGCGCGGGGGTACCATCCCACACATGACGGCCGGCGCCGGCTCCGCGCAGGGCCGGCTCGACAAGGCGCGGCTCGGGCAGCCGTGAACCCACACGAACTGGTTGAACGTCTCAGGGAGAAGCTGCAGGAAGCACGCCACAGGCACATGGAAAGCCTCCTCCTGCAATCCGACGGGAATGAATTCCGCGAGACGCAAGGGAAGGTCAGAGGCATCGACGAGGCACGCACCGTGCTCGACGAACTGGTTAAGGCATTGAACTCGCAAAGGTAAAAGCATGAGCTCGGTCGCAACGACGGGTATGCTTCACGACATGAAACCCACGGTCGACATCGGCGCCGAAATCCGCCGGTCAGTGGGTGACCTCTCCGGCATCGAGGTTTTCGGCCAGCAGATCCTGGTCGGCATCTACCTCCGAGGGGAGACGACGCAGGGGGGCATCATCATGCCGGGCCTGCAGAAGGAAGACCTCTACCAGGGCAAGGTGGTGCTGATCCTCAAGATGGGGCCGACCGCGACCTCCGTCATGGAGCGCGACCACGACATGAAGCACTTGCCGAATCCATGGGGCGCCCGCCCCCCGCGCGTCGGCGATTGGGTATTCCATAGCGCCAGCCAGGCATTCGATCTGAACGTGAAGGGCGAAGGCGCCAAGACCAGCCCGGCCATCGCCAAGGACTTCCCGGCCATCCGTGACAAGGGCTGGCCCTGCCGGTTGGTCTACGCGGCGGACCTCTATGGGCGTGTCGACGATCCGCTGATGCTGGTCTGACATGGACCTCGCCACACACCTGCGCGCCTGCATGCCCGAGGCGATGAGCAGCAGCCCGCAGCGCGCCGCGCGCACCGCGCTCAAGGCGGAGATCGGCACCGACCCATCGCTCGCCGCCGCGGCCCGCGCCGCGCTCGCCGCCATCGACCCCGCCGTCCTCGATCGCGACCACATTTCCCGCGTCACCAAGACGCTGCTGGAGGAAGCACTCCATGGCTGAGTCCGACACCAACGTCCTCCCGGACGACGCGGTCATTTCCGGCTCGCTGAACGGCGAGGAGACCCAGGATGGCGAGCGGCCGGACCCGACACAGGCCGTCGAGGACGCCCGCCGGCAGGTCGACCAGGAGCGCGCCGGCCGCCTCGCCGCCGAGAAACGCGCCGCCGAGGCCGAGAGCACGGCACGCACGAGCGTCGCCAGCGCCCACGAGCAGGCGATCGAGGCCAAGATCGGCGGCTACGAGTCCCGGGTGAACGAGGCCCGCGCCGCGCGCCGCGCCGCCCGGGACGCCGGCGATCCAGACGCCGAGGACACCGCCGACGCGGCGCTGCAGGACGCCCTGGCCGACAAGAAGCTGGCGGAGCGCGAGCGCGACTGGCTGAAGGGTCAGCGCGAGACGGCGGCCAAGCAGCCCCAGCGCGAGAACGACGGTCCCCAGATCACCCCGGCGGCAAAGCAGTGGATCGACGCGCACCCGCGCTTCAACACCGACCAGGAGTACCACACCGAGGCGCTCGCGGCTCACCACCGGTGGGTCGCGCAGGGCAAATCGGTGGACACGCCCGAATACTTCGCCTTCGTCGAAAGCCGCCTTGCACGGGAGTTCCCCGACACAACCAGCACCCCGAGGCCCGCAGTGACCCAGACCCGCCGCCCCGCATCCTCGACGGCAGCTTCGCCCGCCCGCGGCGGCGACGGCGGCGGCGCACGCACCACGCAACTGACCGAGTCCGACATCGCCCGCGCGCTCGGCGTGGAGGTCAGCGACCTCAAAACGGCGGCCGACTGGAACGGCATGAAGTACGACGCCTACCTCAAGGACCAGGCCGAGATCATTGCGGCCAAGCGCGACGGACGCCCCACCGGCCTGTTCGGCGGCGGCGACGGCGCGACGTATCGCTGAAGGAACACACCATGAGCGACCCCACCGAGATCACCATCCCCGCCAGCCGCGCTGCCCGCGGCAAACCCGGCACGGACTCTGCCGACGCAGATGCCCGCAACGCGCGCTCGCCGCTTGCCCGTGAGGCCGCCGACGGCGTCGATGCCGACCTGCTTGAGGAATTCCTCTCCACCGCCGCCACCGCCACGCGCCGCGCCACGGAAACGCTGGTCGACGGCGACTTCGAGATCCCGAAGGTGGTCTATTCCCGGCTGCCGGGCTTCGACTTCCAGTGGATCACGGTGAAAATCTTCAACGAGCCGGTCGATCCTGGCGTGCTGGTGCAGACCGCCGAGGCCGGCTGGAAGCCACTTCCCGCTGCGCTCGCGCCCGAAATGCTGCCGAACGGCATCAAGATGGACACCATCGACCGCATGGGCAGCAGGCTGTACGTGCGCCGGCTTGAACTGTCGATCGCGGCGCGGCGCGAGTTGGAGAACAAGGCGAACGAGCAGAAGCAGGCGCGCATGGCGGCGGCGCTCGCCGGCGATCCTGGCCCGCTCAAGCGCGTCACGACCGACTACCAGAACGAGCGCGTCGTCAGCATGCCGGACGTGGCGAAGGAGGTCTGACGTGCCGCGGTTTCGCAAAAAACCCGTTATGATAGAAGCGGTGCAATTCACCGGCAAGAATGACGCCGAGTGCTTGGCCTTTTGTCCGACTGCATTCGACCCTCCCGCCTTGGCGCCCACGATCTGCATCCCGACGCTTGAAGGCACCATGACAGCCGGCGCCGGCGATTGGATCATCAAGGGCATCAAGGGAGAGTTCTATCCCTGCAAGCCGGATATCTTCGAAGCCACCTACGAAGCAGTCTGAGCGTTCCGCGCCAGGTGGTTTGTCCAATTTTCGGAATAACCGCTTGACGCGCGACAAACATCCCGCATAGCGTCCGGCCGTCTCCCCGAGCGCATCGCTGGGGTCGCATCAATCGGCGCAAAACTCAGCCGCGTATCGCGGGGAGCCTCCGCCCAGGTTGGGGCTTCCCCACATGACGACGGCATACGCGCCCTTCGGCCTCACGCCGGTCCGCTCGCAGCAGCAGAACGGACCAAATTTCGGGGCGAACCTCTACTACATCAAGCAGGGGTACGCGACCGCGATCGGGCTCGGCGATCTTGTCATCACGGGCGCGTCGTCCCAGCAGGGCTACGTCAACATCTACACGGCCGGCACCGCCCATGTGCTCGGCGTGTTCGCCGGACTCGCCGGCCCGTACTACGACACGGTGCTGCAGCAGTCCGTCAACAAGCAGTTCTGGGCGGGCACCGAATCCGCCGCCAGCGACGTCGCGTGCTGGATCTACGACGATCCCTGGATGGTCTTCTCGATCCAGGCCAGCGGCGGCCCCGTCCTCTACGCCACGGACCGCGGCCTGAACGCCGAGATCACCAACACGAGCGGCGCCAACACAGCGACCGGGCTCAGTCGGATGGGTCTCCTCTATTCCTCTGTGGCCGTCACCGCCACGCTCCCGCTGCGCATCGTCGGCACTTCGCAACAGGCGCTGGGGGGGACCGATCCGACGGCGTCTCTGGCCAGCCAAATCCTGGCCGCAAACGCCAACAACTACGCCCTCGTGAAGCTCAACACTTCCGAGCTCACGACCGCGCTCGGCATCTGAGGGAGTAGGCACCATGCCCGTTTCGACGAGTCAAATTCCGGGGCTGCTGCTGCCGGGCGTCCGCAAGCTCAAGGGCGACTACGCAGAGGTCCCAGCCGTCTGGCCGAAGCTGTTCGCCACTGGCAACTCCGACATGCAGACCGAGCGCACGCTGTCCATGCGCTACCTGCCGCTGCCCGCCCTCAAGGGCCAGGGCCAGCAGACCTATTTCGATCAGGGTGCGGGCCAGCGCTATGCCTACACACACACACACATCGCCGTCGGCCTCGGCTACGTCTTCACCCGCGAGGCGCTCGACGACAACCTCTACAAGTCCGCCTTCAACCCGACCAACCTCGGCCTGCTGAAGTCCTTCAAGCAGTTCAAGGAGATCGTGGCCGCGGACGTCTTCAACACCGGCAACACCTACAACGCCGCGAACGGCGGCGACGGCGTGGCCCTGTTCAGCACCGCCCACCCGGTCGACGGCTACTCGGTGCAGAACACGCCCACCAACCAGATCCAGCTTTCCGAATCGAGCCTGATGCTGGCCGCCAACCAGATCCGCCGCTTCCGCGACAACGCCGGCCTCCAGGTCGGCGCGCAGGCCCGGCTGCTCCTGGTGCCGCTGGAACTCCGCCACATCGCCAAGCGCCTCTCCGAAGCCCACCTGCGGCCCGGCACGGCGAACAACGACATCGCCTCCATGAAGGAGAACGACGACTTCCGCGACGGCTACATCGTCAACCAGTACCTCACCAGCCCCTATGCCTGGTTCGTGCTGAGCGACCAGGGCGGCTTCATCCACCTGACCCGCACGCCGTTCGAGTCGTCCATGCACGTGGACTTCACCACCGACAACCTGATGGTGAAGGGCTACGAGCGCTACTACCTCGGCTACGACGACTGGCGCGCGGGCTGGGGCACCTTCCCCACCAACTGAGCCGTCTTCCGAGCCTCGCACCTGAAGGGGTGATCTGATGGGTACGACGAACGTCACCGGGCCATTCAATGTCATCGGGTCGATGGGCAACCTGCCCGCGTCGCTCGGCGGCAGCCCGGTCCCCGACTACGACCCTGACGCCGGCCCGAGCGGCATCTACCAGGGCATCTTCCTGCCGGACCCGCGCATCGTCGCGCTGCCGGACCGCATGCAGGGCCGCGGCGGCTCCTTCCAGGGCCTCTACTCGATCGCCAACATCCGCTCGGTGGGCGCCATTCCGATCGCGCTTGGCGCCGCCAAGATCGCAGCGGCGGCCAACACGGTCGCCAGCACCGCCATGACGCTGGCCGTGGTCTCCGCCGGCATCGCCAGGAACATCCCATGGGTGCCGTTCAACGGCATGCCCGGGGGCGACGCCGTGGTCACCGCCCATATTGTGCTGGATTTCGGGTTCGCCTACGTGGCCACCACGGCAGGCAGTGCCACTGTCACCGTCGCCGACTCCACCGCCTTCACCGTCGGCATGCCGCTTGTGATTGCCACGGCGGGCGATTCCGGCGGCACGACAGCGCTCTTGACCTCCGTTGCCACGATCGCCAGCGCGACCACCATTACGGTCGATGCGAACAATGTTCCGCTCGCCACCAAATCCTCGGCGCAGTGCGGCACCGGCAACCTGTGGCTGCCGCAGGACGGCAGCGGCACTTCGTTCGTGCCGACGGCGCACATGCCGTTCCTCGGCGCCGGCACTGGCCTGATGCTGGATCCGCGCCAGGCCATCGCCCGCGGCGTGTCGATCACCGCCAACAACGCCAGCGCAGCCACCAACGTCTTCACCGTGGTCGGCTGGGACGTCTACGGCGTGCCGATGAGCGAGGCGATCACCATCACGCCGGGCTCGGCCCTGGTCGCCTATGGCGTGAAGGCGTTCAAGGCGATCCAGACGGTCACGCCGTCGGTCACCGAGGCCACCTACACCTACTCGGTCGGCACCTCGGACGTGTTCGGCTTCCACGCCCGCACCGGCGTGTGGGAGGACAGCAAAGTCTGCTGGGCCGGCGCGCTGATGACGTCCTCGCAGGGCTACACGGCGCCGGTCGGCACCTCGCCGGCGACAACCACCACTGGTGACACGCGCGGCACGATCCAGACCGGCGCCGCCGGCGGCGGCACGGGCATCGGCGCCAGCGCCTCCAACGGCGCCGCATCTGGCACCGCAGTCACGGGGCGCTTCCTGCTCATGGAGACCGCCGTGGGGGTCAACAGCGCCACCAAGGCCACGCAGGCGAATGCGGTGTCGCTGTACGGGGTCACCCAGAACCTGGGTTGATGCCATGAACCCGATCGTCTGCCCCATCACGATCGCCGCCGGGAGCGCCAACGCGATTTCGCTCTCGCAGACGCCGGGGGCTGCCGGCAACCTCACGATCACGGGCTCGCTGGCGACCGTCGGCGTGGCGACGCTGACGCCCGCGCGCCGGGTGGCCATCACGTCGGCCGCCGACATCTCCAACCGGACCTTCACCATCACGGGGACCGACCGGAACGGCAACGCGCAGGTCGAAATCCTGACCGGCCCGAACGCCACCACGGTCTACACGCTGGCCGACTTCCTGACGGTCAGCCGGATCGCCATCAGCGGCGCCGCGGCCGGCGCGCTCACGGTGGGCACCAACGCAGTGGCGAGCGGCCCCTGGCTGTTCCCCACGCGCGAGATCACCCCCTTCAACCTGACGGTCACGCTTGAGAACAGCGGCACGACGTCGCAGGTCGACTACACGTACGACGACCCGAATTGGGTGCTGACGCCATGGGGAACCACCGTTGAGCCGCTCAGCAGCGTGCCCCCTACCGTGTGGCAGCTGCCGACCATGACGGGCGTCACGGGCAACGCGGAGGGCTCATTCGAGCGCCCCTGCTTCGCCTTCCGGGTTACGATCACGGCCGGTGCTGGAACTGCCACGCTGAAGGCGATACAAGCCGGCATTGTGCAAGGTTGACGACGGGACGCCACCACCGCCGAGTGTGGCCGCAGCCAGGAGACGGCAGATGAAGGGCAAGACCGGCGGCCATCCGGGGCACGGCAAGGGCAAGAAGCGCGCGGACGGCGGCAGCATTCCCCCGATGGCGATGAAGGGCCCGCAGGCCTACAAGCACGGCGGGGCGGTCGGCGGCATGAAGTCCGGCGGCCGGCTCGACAAGCGGGCCCGTGGTGGCCGCATGACGCCGAGTTCGCCGCTCAGCGGCGCGGGCAACATGAAGGGCCAGCCGTACGAGTCCGGCGGCGTGCCGGCGACGACCGCCCGCGGCAAAGGCGGCGACGACACCGAACACGACCGAGCACGCGGGGGGCGACTGACCGCAGAGGCGCGTCGGAAACTCCCCGATTCGGATTTCGCACTGCCCGGGCATGGCTCGGGCAGCGGCGGCAAGGGGTCGGGCAGCTATCCGATCCCTGACGCCTCTCACGCTCGCAACGCGCTGGCCAGGGCCGCGCAGAATGCGAGCCCGGCCGAACAGACTACCATTCGCCGGAAGGTCCACGCTAAGTTCCCGGGCATCGGCCGCGGGTAGCACGCTCCGGCCAGCGTCAGGAGGCCGGCCATCACTTCCAGCGGCACCTACAATTTCTCGCTCTCCGCCGGCGACATGGTCCTGGACGCCTTCGAGCGTGCGCGCATCCGACCGGCCGCGATCACCACCGAGTTCATGATCTCGGCCATGCGCTCCTTCAACCTCATCCTGCAGGACTGGTCCAACAAGGGCCCGAACCTCTGGACGATCTCGAAGGACAACCTCCTGGGCGTGGTCATCGGCACGGCCAGCTACGCGCTGCCGACCAACTGCGTCCTGCTCCTCGACATGTGGTGGGCGGTCGACGCCGGCGCCGGCAACGGCACCACCGACCGCATCCTGATCCCGATCACGCGCGACCAGTACGCCGAGATCCCGAACAAGAAGCAGCAGGGCAGCCCGACGCAGTACTGGTTCGAGCGCACCATCGCGCCGAACGTGACGCTGTACCAGGTGCCCAGCCAGGACACGACCAGCAGCCCGAACTGCGACGTCAAGTTCAACTACATGCGGCCGGTGCAGGACGTGGCAGCCTCGAACGGCCAGACGCCGAACCTGCCGAACTACTTCCTCAAGGCCGCAGTGCTCGAACTTGCCTACGACGTCGGCTCGAAGTTCACCGAGATCGAGACGTGGCTGAAGATCAAGGACGACCTGAAGATAGAGCGCGACGCGGCCTGGGTGCGGGCGCGCGATGCCGACACCGAACTCGCGCCGATCACCATCGTGCCGAACCTGAGCAACTACTGGCGCAAGTAGATGGCCATCCCCAACCGCCATGGCCGGGCCCGCGTTGATGCCACGGCGCCATCCGCATTCGCTATCTGTGACACGTGCGGATTTGAGTATCTGCGCTCTGACCTCTATGCCGAGAAGCAGTGGTACGGCACCAAGATCACCGACACCGGCTTCCTGGTATGCGACATCTGCCTTGACGTCCCGCAGGAGCAGTTGCGCACCATCATCCTCCCCCCTGACCCGATTCCGGTCAGCCAGCCGCGGCCGGACTTCCTGACAGCATCCGACTATTCCCTGGTGATCAGCGATACGAACGGCGATCCTATCCAGGACACGAAGTGGGCGCCTATCATGGACACCGGCTTCATTCCCACGCCGCCCGGCTAGGAGCGCCTGATGGCCCAAGGCAACCAATACAACGCGCCGACGCTGCCGATCTCCTTGGCGGACATCGTCACGCTCTTTCAGGTCCGCAATGGCCAGACGCTGACCACCAGTGCGACAGTGGGCGACATCCTTGGCTCAGGCCTGGACCCGACCTTCGGGACCCCCGTGGTAGACGGCATCCTGGGCGCCGCTGCCGCACTCAACGTAACAGGCCGCGACGGGGCGGCGACCGGCTTTGGCGGCAACACACACGTTGCTGGCGGGTCGAACGGCACGTTTGGAGGAAGCGTCTACCTGGATCCCGGCGCAGGATCTTCCGCCGCCAACGACGGGGAATTGTTTCTTGCCGGCGACGCCAATCTGATCCCGGCGATCTTCTATTTCACGGGGACTCCGGCGGCCACTGCCCGGTCCTTCTTCATGGCGTATCGGCCCATGCGGGTGAAGTCGCTGCGCTGCATATTCTCGGTGGCCGCCGGTGGCACCAGCACGCTGACGGTAACCAAGGACACCGGCACAACGGCGCCCGGCGGCGGGACCTCGATCATGGGCAGCAGCTTCAACCTGAATGCCACGGCGAATACCCTCCAGACGGCGCTTTTGGCGACGTTCAACACCGTCCACATGGTCGCCGGAGACCGTCTTGCGGTGAACTTCGCCAATGCGATCCAGTCGACCGCCGGGCTTGTGATCATGGCCGGTCTGGAGCCGGTGCTGTCATGATCTGGTCCGAATACACTACCTGGATCGGCGACCTCTATCCGACGCCCCTTTCGGCGACCGGGGCCGCTTCCGCCACGCCCTTCACCACCGACCGGCTGAACACCGCGCTTAGCGAGTCCATCAGCTTCGCCGAGCTCCGCCTGCTGCGCGACCCCGACCTCAATTTCCTGGCCGCCTACACAACGGCCACCAGCACCTGCGCCGCCGGCACGCGCACCGTGGCCAAGCCGGCCAGCATGATCGTGGCGGAGAGCCTTGCGGTGATCTCGCCCGCGGGCTCGGCGCCGAACGCCAGCAATTCCACCCGCACCCCGCTGCTGCCAGCCTCGCGCGACTTCATCAATTTTGCCTGGGGCAGCATGACCGTCGCGAGCCGCGGCCTGCCGACCTATGTCGCGCCGCAGGACGACAGCACCTTTGTGCTCGGCCCGGTGCCGGACGCTGCCTACCAGATCGAATTCTACGGCACGGTGCGCCCGACGCCGCTCTCCAGTACGAACACCTCGAACTTCCTGACCCTGAACCTGCCGGACCTCTACGTCGTGGCGGCGATGATCTATTGGAACGCGATCAAGCAGAACTGGAGCGCGCTGGCCGAGGATGCACCTGGCGCCACCACCTGGGTGACGCAGTACAACGACCTCAAGAAGGGAGCGGCGGTCGAGGAGGCCCGCAAGAAGTCGCAGTCGGCCGGCTGGCAGACCATGGCGCCAGCGCCCGTTGCCGCGCTGCCGAGGGCATGAAATGTCGCTCCGCCGCCTCGCGCTTCAGCCGGGCATCGACACCACCAAGACCACCACCCTGAACTCGACGGGCTGGTCGACCAGCCAGTTGATCCGGTGGCTGAACAAGCAGCCGCAGAAATACGCCGGCTGGCAGCACATGAATGACACGCCCTTCGTGGGCACCTGCCGCGGCCTGTTCGGCTGGGCGGACTACCAGGGCAATCCCTACCTCGCGCTCGGTACCGAGCAGCGCGTCTACCTGATGATCGGCGGCACGCTCTACGACATCACGCCGATCGCGGCCACCACCAACGTGGCCGTGAATTTCTCGACGACGATCAGTTCCCCCCTGGTGACGATCGTGGATGCCGCGCACAGCCCGGCCGTCGGGGATTGGATCAACATCCTCACTCCGGTGGCCATCGGCGGCCTGGTGCTCGAGGGCTACTACATCGTCACGGCGTCGATCAGCGGCACCGCTTACCAGATCACCGCGGCCAGCAACGCGACCTCCACCGTCGCCAATGCCGGCGCGGTGCCGCTGTTCAATACCACCAACGGCTCGGCCACGATCCTGGTGACACTGGCCAACCACGGCCTGACCAACGCAAGCACCTTCAGCGTCAAGGTCTCCACCACGGTGGCTACCATCGTCATCTTCGGCGATTACGCGGTCACGGTGCTCTCGGCGAACACCTTCAACATCACCGGCGGCTCGCTGGCCGGCTCGACGACATCGGGCTCCGAGAACGGCGGCAATGTCCGTATCCAGTACCTGCTGGCGAGCGGCTACGCGGTCAACACTGCCCTGTCAGGCTATGGCGTGGGGGACTATGGCGCCGGCGACTACGGCCTGGGCAACAGCGCGCAGTTGACCGCCCCGATGCGGCAATGGTTCTTCGACCAATGGGGCGAGGATCTCGTCGCCAACTACACGGGCGGCGGCATCTATTATTGGGCGCCCCCCGATCCGACGGTGCCGCTGACGCTGATCGGCACGGCGCCGACCATGAACAACGGCATCTTCGTCTTCTCGCAGGCGCAGATCCTGGTGGCGCTCGGCGCAGAGGTGCTCGGCACGCAGTACCCCATGCTGTTGCGCTGGAGCGACGTCGCCGACTTCACGGTGTGGACGGCGAGCGCTAGCAACCAGGCCGGCAGCTTCCAGTTGACCAAGGGCTCGCGGATCGTGGGCGCTCGCGGCAGCGGCCTTGGCGCGCTGGTGTGGACCGACACCTCCCTCTATTCGATGTTCTACTCGGGCACCCCAGGCATCTTCTCGATCAACGAGGCGGGGGCCAATTGCGGGCTGCTCGCGGCACGGGCGGTGGCGACGATCAGCGCCGGCGTCTTTTGGCCCGGCTTGCACAGCTTCTTCATCTACGCCGGCGGCGGCGTGCAGCCGATGGATTGCCCGGTGTGGGACTTCTTCTACGACAATCTTGACCAGAGTCAGCTTGGCGAAGTGTTTGCTGCCACCGACAGCACCTACCACGAGGTCGCCATCTTCTTCCCGACCACAAGCGGGGAGATGGCCTTCGTAAAATGGAACTACGTCGACAACCTCTGGGATTACGGCTGGCTGGAGCGCACTGCCTGGATCGACCACTCCCCGCTGGGCGCCCCGATCGGCACCGACTCGTCGGGCTTGGTCCAGCAGCACAACATCGGGACTGACGCCGACGGCACGCCAATGAGCGTCAGCATCGGCAGCGGCGATCTCGACGTCACTGATGGCGAGCAGTACTGGTTCATGGACAGGGTCGTGCCAGACTTCAACTGGCTGGCCGGCACACCCGCGGTCAACCTCACGATCTATGGCCAGGACTACCCGAACGAACCGGAGGTGGCCTATGGCCCATACATCTTCACGCCCAGCATCGAGTACGTGAACCCTGGCATCCGGGCTCGCCAGTTCCGCTTCGTGTTCAGCAGTGACGATCTGGGCTCAATGTGGCGCATGGGCGCGGTTCGCCTGGACGTGCGGCCGGACGGCAAGGCATGAGCGGCTTCGGCAACCCGGCTGCCCCAGGCACCTCGCTCACGCAGGTCGCCGACCCTCTCCAGCAACTGGTGAAGCTGCAGGGGCGCATCCTCGCCCAGCTTGAAGCCATCGCCGCGGCAATCACAGCGGTCTCGGTGGCCGGGCCCGTGCTATCCGTCGCGGGGCGCACTGGCGTGGTCGTGCTGACGCAGGGCGACGTGCCGCTGCCGATCACCACCACCTACACCGCCGCCGGCGCCATCGCTGTCACGGACAGCCTCGCACTGGTGAATTCGGCCATTCCAGTGGCTATGACTTTGGCGGCCGGCACGACCGACGGCCACCAGCTTGCGGTGAAGCGCTACGGCGCCGGCACGGTTTCTGTGACCGCCAACATCGACGGCACTGGCGCGACAGTGGTCAATCTGAACGGCGTCGGCGCCAAGGAAGTGCTGCGTCTGACCTGGGTGGCTGGCCTCGCGACGTGGCTGCAAGATGTGGGGACGTGACGGCGCCGAGACGCAACCCCTAGCAAATTCGCGCCGCTGTCCTGTAGATTGCGGCCGGTTCGCCCCGGAGATGGCCGATGCCGCTAATCCACAGCGCCTCGAAAGATGCCTTCAGCAGCAACGTCGCTGAAATGATGAAGGCCGGTCACCCGCAGGCGCAAAGTCTCGCGGCGGCCTATCGAGTACAGCGTTCCAGCCACGCTGCCGGCGGTGGCATCGCAGCGGCATCCTTCGCCACCGGCGGCGCCCCTCCCGTGCCGACCTTTATCAGGCGCGAGGCCGGCGGCGAGCAAATCCCGTCTGGCCTCATCCACTCCAACATACCGGGCCGCACCGACAAGATCGAGATGTCGCCGCCCGGCGGCTCCTACGTCATCCCGGCAGACGTCGTCTCGGGACTGGGCGAGGGCAACACGCTGGCCGGCGCCAAGCACCTGGACCTGGCGCTGCGCAGCGGTCCGTGGGGCACCTCGGCGCCAGCAATGGCGCAGCGTGGGATGCCGCGGGCGCCCGGCGTGCTGCACGAGGCGCGCGGCGGCGGGGTGCCGAAGCCCGTCCCGATCATCGCCGCCGGCGGGGAGTACGTGGTCAGCCCTGCTGACGTACGGGCGCTGGGGTCCGGCAACATGAAGAAGGGTCACGAGATCCTCGACGCCTTCGTGCTCCATATCCGCAAGAAGACTGCCGACACGATGCGCAAGCTGCCCGGGCCGAAGAAGTCATGAGCGCCGCGGTGAAGCGGCTCCCCGAGGGGCCCGGCGGCTACGTGGTCACGGACGAGCAACTGGCTCACCTCGGCAACGGCGACCTTCGCGCCGGCCGAAAGGCACTGCGGCTGATGCTGGCGGACGCCGGCCCACAGGAGCCCATCAACGGACCCTTCGAGTATCCCGCCGAAGTCAAGATCGGCGTGCAGTCCGACGAGTCAGAAATCCTGCGGCTGATGCGGATGGAGCTTCAGGAGGTCGGCGCCGCCGGCGTCGCGCCGATCAGCGAAGATCGACTTGTCGCAGCAGTGCGGCCAAGCCTGCAGCGGGAGGACGGCATCGTGGGCGTGATCCCCGCCAAGGAGCCGAACCGGCTGGCGGCCTACATTGTGCTGGTGCCGCGGCAATGGTGGTGGAGCGAGGCGCGTCATATCGGAGAGGTGGCCTCCTTCGTCGACCCGGCCTATCGCCACACCGCCTTCGGTCGCCGGCTGTTGCAGTTCGCGAATTGGGTGTCAGACGAGTGGACGCGCGGCTTCGGCTATCGCATCTACCTCATGACCAGCGTGCTGAACGTCGATGGCGCTGAGCGGAAGGCGCGCATGTGGCGTCGGTTCGGCAATCCGACGGGCGCCTTTTTCATCTATCCGAAACCCCCGGGGGGCTGACGCATGGGCAGCAGCAGCAAGGGGACTGACACAACCACGACGTCGTCCCAGCCCAACCAGGCCTTCCTGGACGCCTACAAGAACATCTTCTCGCGCGCCCAGACGGTCGCGGCTACGCCGTACACCCAATATGGCGGCCAGATGGTGGCCGATCTGTCGCCAGACCAGTTGCAGGCAATGCAGCAGGTGCGCGATAGCCAAGGCATCGCGGCGCCATACATCAACTCCGCGGCCAGCTACTACGACAAGGCGAACGCCCCGCTGGGGTCGACGCTGTCGCCGTTCACGAACGCAGCCGGCAGCTACTTCAACGCGTCGGGCAACACCGACCTCACCGGAACCGTCTCGCCGTGGCAGACGCAGGCCGCCAGCGGCTTCGGTTCGGGGTCAGCAGCGATCACGCCGGCGGGCTTCTCGGCGAATGCGGTGAACCAGTACGCGAGCCCCTATACCAACAGCGTGGTCAACGCCACGCAGGCGCAGTTCAACAACACCAATGCGCAGCAGCAGAATGACCTGACCGGCAACCTGATCTCGAAGGGCGCCTGGGGCGGCGACCGGGCTGGCATCGCGAAGGCGGTGCTGGCCGGGCAGCAGCAGACCGCTCAAGCGCCGGTGATCGCCGGGCTCTACAATCAGGGCTATAGCCAGGCGCTGAACGAGTTCAACCAGCAGCAGGGCGTCAATCTCAGCGCCGATGCGCAGAGCCGAGCGTTGGCGCTCCAGGGCGCGCAGGGCTACACGGCGCTGGGCAACCAAGCCCTCGGCGCTGCCGGCCAACAGGCACAGCTTCAGCAGGGCGCTGGAGCGGGGATTGCCGGCCTCGGCGGCCAGGCCCTCGGCGCGGCGACGACACAAGCCGGCCTCGGACTGCAGACCGGCTACGGCATGTCCGCGCTTGGCAATCAGGCGCTGACGAGCTCGCTGGCCGGCGCCAACGCACTGGCCTCCTCTGGCGCCACCCAGCAGCAGCAGGCGCAAGCCGGCCTGAACGTGCCGTACTACCAGTGGCAGGCGCAGCAGGCCTACCCGTTCCAGACCACATCCTGGCTGAGCGGCATCGGCACCGGGCTCGGGGGCGCCTCCGGCGGCACGAGTTCCACCAGCGCGCCGGCACCAAGCACCGTTTCGCAGCTTGGGGGCCTCGCGCTTGGCGCTACAGGCCTGATTGGGGGCACCGGCGGCTTCGGATCGAATGGCTGGCTGACGAACCTGTTCTCGAAGCGTGGCGGCGCCGTGCCGGACGAGCCCCGCGGTATCCTGATCCCGTTCCCGGGCCATCGCGTGCGCCGCGCCGCCGGCGGCTCTCTGCCGTCGAGCCCGCTGGTGACCGTCAATCCGTCGAGCTACGCGGGCGGCATCGGTGTACCGATGCTGCGCACCGGCACCGACGGTGGCAATTCGACGCAGGACTATCTGAATTCCCAGGTTCCCGGTTGGAATGCGCCGCCGCCCGTGTCGTACAACTTCCCCACGGTGGACTTCAATCCGTCGGGCAGCACGACAGGGGGGGCTGGCACCGGCGGCCTCGACGCCACCGGCGTTGCGGCACGGACCGAGTCTGGCAGCAACGGCGGTGCCGGCGCCACGGACCAGGGCTTCAACGGGTCCGTCTCCAACTTCGGTGATTTTGCCAGCGCTGTAGCCAGTGGCCTTGGGGCAGTCTTCGGCGGTCCGCTAGGGGCGGCAGGCTTCGTCGGCGCCTTGGCGGCTTCCAATGGCAAGACGGGATCGCCCAGCAAGGCCGCGATCAGTGCCATCAAGGATTTGTTCGGCACCCCGACTTCGACCTCTAGCAGCGTCGACGGCCTTAGCGGCAAGGAGATCGAGGTTAACCCCGACGTCGGTGCAGGAGGCTTCGGCACCGGCGCCATGGCTGGCCTGGCTGGCGGCGTCGGCGGCATGAGCGGTCCCATGGGCGACATCACCGGCGGTGCGACGAACTCGCTGAGCGGAGGGGATAACGGCGGCGGTCTCGGTGGTGGGCCAGATATCGGCGCGCAGGGCGACGCCACAGCCGAGGCACGCGGCATGCGCCGCGGCGGCCCGCTGCACCGCGATGCTGGCGGCCTTCTCCCGACGACACCGTGGGGCGACCTAGATCCCGGTCTCGTCAGCGGCAATACGCCGGACTTTGCCGATCCGATCGACCAGATGCCCCCCGACACCGGCGACAATTCCTCCGTGATCGACGTCAGCGGAACTCCCGTCGGCATTTCCACCGATCCCCGCGGCGAGGCGCCATGGCAGGCTCCCAGCGGCGGCTTGGCTGCGGCAACAGGGCCTGGCATGGCCCCGCAGGGCGGCGGCTTGGGGGCTGCCGCCGGCCCCAACATGGGCATCCCGCCACCACCGCCAGTCCCGCCCGGCGCACCTGACGGGGGCGATGGCACAAGCGGTGGTGGCTGGACGCCGGCGGCGACCGAGGACCCAATGCTCAAGGCAGACCCATGGCTCTCGGTTGCCAAGGCCGGCTTTGCCATGGCCGCAGGCAAGTCGCCGCACGCGCTGACCAACATCGGCGCCGGGGCCATGGCCGGGCTGACCGATCTGCAGCAGCAGAAGCAGATCGCCGCTCAGAATGCCGTGCGGCGCGAGGCGGTCCAGGCCCGCAAGGACGCCGTGCAGATGCAGCGCGAGTGGCGCGCCGCGTCGGCGCAGCAGGCAGCGGAGAAGCTGGCGGCGCAGATCGACCACCAGAACAAGCAGCTTGCGATCTCCGGCGGCCACCTAGGCGAGACGCAGCGGCACAACCAGGTCATGGAGGAACAGGCAGGGCGGCCGAACTACATCGGCACGGACGACGAGGGCAACGCGATCGTCGCCGACAAGACTGGCGTGCATGCCACCGGTGTGCGGGTCGGCGCCAGGCCGATGAACGAGTACCAGACGGCCCAATTGGCGGCTCGGCAGGACACGATCGCCCTGGCGCGCGACCGCTTCAACCGCGCCGTGACCAACGACCAGCAGAAGGTCATCAAGGGCATGACCGACCAGGAGCTGGCGACCACGCGCTCCCTGATCGGTGCCGGCAAGAGCGTCGACGAGGCGATCAAGGGTGCGCGGACGATCACCGGCGGCGCGCAGGCCAATGCCCGTAGCGCAGCGCCAGCCGGTGCCGCGCCACCTCCGGCCGCGAATGCGCCAGCCGGGCTCCCCGCCGGTGCGCGCCAGAATGGCGCTGGCGACTGGTTCGTGCCGGATGGTAAGGGTGGCTGGCTGAAGGCTGTTCAGACCGGACCGTGAAATGGCATGGAACCTCGTTCCCGTAGAAGGCGACCCGTTCAAGGCACCGCCGGCGGGAGGGAGTGGCGGCTGGAAGTTCGAGCCGGTGCAGGGAGATCCGTTCGCCACCAAGGTTGCGCAGGCTGAGACGCTCCCGGACGAGCCAGCCGATACCAGCGACCAGTCCTATGCTGGGGCGTTGGCAAATGCGGCCATTCAGGGCGCTGTCGGTGGCGTAGGGCAGGCGGTTCAAGGCGTCGGGGAAATCCCGCGAGGCCTCGGCAATCGCGCAGCCACCAGCCTGCTGGAGATGATGGACCGAGTAGACCGCGGCGAGCGCGCTCCCAATCCGCTGGCCACTCCGCCCCAGATCATCCAGTACCAAGGCGCGAGCCCAGAGCGTCGCGCCGAGCTTCGCGCCAAGATCGCCGGGCTGCGGCAGGAAGCGGCGACAGCCCCGCCGAATGCGCTGATGGAGGCCGGGCGCGACATTTCCGCCAACGTGCAGCAGGACAACCCCGTTTCCCCCACGCAGGAAGGTTTCGGGACAGGGGTAGCGCGGTCGGCCGGCAGTCTTGTAACGGCACTCCCGACCATGATCATCGGCGGTGCAGCCGGCGGCCCAGCAGGCGCGGCACTCGGCGCGTCGGCGGTCATCTGGCCGCAGACTTACGCAGGGACGCTGGAGCAGGCCCGGGCCAAAGGCGTGCCAGAGGAACAAGCGGTGTCGGCGGCGATGGCCAATGCGACCGCACAGGCAGGTATCATGAGCCTGCCAGTCGCCCGTGTTTTCGGCCGTATCCCGGCGGCCTTCCGCGAGCCTTTTGCCAACACGCTGGTGAATCTGACCAAGGGGGGCATCGAGTTCGGCAGCCTCACGGCGTTGGGAAAATTCGCTGACAACTACGTGGCCCAGCAGACCTTCGACCCTGAACGCCCGCTGACACAGGGTGTGGCTGATGCGACGATGGAAGGCGCCTTCCTCGGTGCGCTGATCCCACTCGGCGGCACTGTCGCCCATGGTGTCACCGAAGGCGCCCGGCGCGCGGTGGCGCCCATGGCGGATGCGAACACGCGGGAACTCGCCCGGGCGCAGCAGGTGCTGGCGGACATCGCGCAGGGCAAGCAGCCCGAGCCGCCACCGCCGCCGTCAGCAGAGTCCCCGCCACCTCCCGCTCCCGGCGGCGAGCCGCCCGCGATGCGCTCGGCGCTGAACGTGCTGGACGACATCGCCGCCGGCACGCACCAGCAGCAGCCCGAGCTGAAGGTCCCAGAGGTCGAAACTCCGCCCGCGGAACCGACCGTTTCAGCCCCGCCCGCTACCATCCCTCCCACCGCAGAAATCAGCCAACCGCCAGCTGCGGCCGCGCCTGAAGTCCAGGTTTCAGCCCCGCCGGAACCGACTATCCCACCCGCCCCCACTCGCATCCGCACCCTGGCCGAAATCCAGCAGGTTGACGGCGTCGGCCCGCGCGAGGCGCAGCGCATACAGACGGCTGAGATCGAGGCAATCGGTCGGCCCATCAGCGCCGAGGACATGGCGGCCCGCAAGGCTGGGGTATCGACCGCACCGCCGCCCCGGGCCGAGGTGCCGAGTCAACCGGAAACGCCACTTAGTCAACCGGAGGACGCGGTTAGTCAACGCGAAGGAGCTCCGAGTCAACCGGAAGCCGCCGAGCCATTCCGCGCCTTCACTCCGTCCGGCGCCGAGATCACCCTGCGCCCGGAACTGGTCGACCTGTCGCAACTCGTGCCCAGCAACCACCCCGACGGGCGCGTGAACCCAGCCTACCCGGCCGAGCTCCAGCCGCGGGACCGCTCGCAGGCCGCCTCGCAGGCCCAGGTCCAGGAGATCGCCGGCAACCTCCGGCCGGAACTGCTCGCGCCGGGCCCCGACGTCACTACCGGTGCGCCCATCATCGGGCCGGACGGCGCCGTCGAGTCCGGCAATGGCCGCGTCATGGCGCTCACCAGAGTCCTCACCGATCCGGCGCTGCGCCCGAAGCGCGACGCCTACATGGCGTGGCTGGAAAGCCAGGGCTACGACACGGCCGGCCTGCAGAACCCGGTGCTGGTGTCGCGTCGTGTCAGCGACTTGGCGCCGGAGCAACGGCCGGTCTTCGCGATCGAGGCCAATGACCGTACCAACATGGCCATGTCCCCGGCTGAAGCGGCCCGTGCGGACGCCACAAGGGCTGCCCAGGCCATGAACCTGTGGGAAGGCACCTCTGCCACCTCGGCGAGCAACAGGGGCTTCGTGCGGGCTTTCATGGCTGCGCTGCCGGCCACCGAGCGCGGTCGCATGGTCGACGCCAATGGCAACCTATCGCCCGACGGGGCCGACCGCATCTCCCGTGCCGTCATGGCGCACGCCTATGGCGATGAGGCCGGCGCGGTGCTGAACCGGTTCCTCAATTCCGAAAGCGAGGGCATGAAGGCGGTCGCCGGCGCCATGCAGGACATGGCCGGCTCCTGGGCCCAGCTTCGCGCCGCCGCCGAGCGTGGCGACATCCCGCGCAGCCTGGACATCACGCGCCCATTGGTCGAAGCCGTCGAGACACTGGCCGAGGCACGACGCCTGGGGCGGTCGGTGAAGGATGTGCTGTCGCAGGTGGACTTCGAGAAGCCGCCGGTCAGCGCCGAGGCTGTGGGCATCCTGCGCAACTTCTTCCGCGACGATGGCATGCGCCAGCCGGCCGGGCGCAAGCCGGTGGCGGACTTCCTGGCCGAGTACGCGGCACGGGCCCAGAAGCAGCGGCCGGCGATCCTCGAAGGCCACACGATCAGCGACCCGACGGAGATCATGCGGAGCCTGCGCGGCGATGCGCCGAAGGGTCAGGAGGCGATGTTCGCGGCGCGGGAGGCTAAGGTGGCCGAGGAGCACGCCGCGGCGCAGTCCAAGGGCCAGCCAGAGGAAGTGAAGCAGGCGCGGGAACTGCTCTACCGCACGATGCAGGCCTTCATGCGCTACGTCGGGCTGCCGCCGCGCGTCGGGCTGAAGCTGGTCGACCGGCTGCTGGATGGCGGCGCGGACGCCTCCTACCGCAGGGGCCTCATCGAATTCGCCATGGACACGCCGCCCGGCGAAGTGCCGCTGAAGCTGTTCCACGAGGTGATCCACGCCCTGGTCGACCCAAAGCTTGGGCTGCTGACGCCGGCCGAGCACAAGGCACTGAACCTCGCCGCCGAGCGCTGGCTGAAGAAGCCGGAGAACGAGGCGGCGCTGAAGAAGGCCTATCCCAAGGCCGATCGCGCCATCCTGCGCGAGGAAGCAGTCGCCCGGCTGGCCGAGGAAGCCCTGTCCTACGGCATGAAGGAGCCGCCGGCGGTGCTGCGCGCGGCCCGCAACATGCGCAACTTCGTGGTCGGCGTCGGTCAGGCCCTGCGTGGTCAGGGCTTCCGCACCAGCGACGACGTGTTCCGGTCTTTGCTGCATGGCGAACGCGAGGGGCAGGAAGGCGTGCCGGAAGGACCCCGCGCGGCCCCCGAGGAGCCGGCGAAGCAGTCCGCCCGGGAACCCGAGGACGACGCGCTGTTCGCCGCCCGCAACCAGGGCCGGCTTCCCCTGGCGACCGAGCGCAAGAACCTCGCCAAGGACGTGGTCGACAACCTCCAGCGCTGGCTCAGCCCGACGTCCCGGCCCGGTGCCGACGCCATGGAAGCCGTGGTCCGCCGCAGCGCCGCCGAGCGCGCGCAGTCGGCCGCCAAGACCGGCCATGCGCTCGACAAGCTGGTGCGCGAGATCGACCGGCTACCAGAGGCCGAGCAGCTTGACGTCTGGCACAAGGCCGAGACGCGCCAGCCCCAGGCCAATCCAGAGTTGCAGCGCGTCGTCGACGGCACCCGCAAGGAACTCGACGGCTGGACCGCGAAAATCCAGCAGCTTGGCCGCCTGATCGACCGGCCGCTTCTGCGGGAAGCCAATGCCGACTACATGGGTCGGGCATACAGCAACTATGACGAGTGGAGCCGCGGCGAGGCGCCGCTGACGCCGCCGGAACTCCGCGACAAGCTGCGCCAGCAGTACGCCGCCATGCAGGCCAAGGCGCCCATTTCAGGCTCCGGTGCTTTCCTGAAGCAGCGCACCTTCGCCACGCTGAAGGAAGCCATGGATGCCGGGCTCATCCCGGTGACCACGAATCCGGTGCGCATGCAGTTCCTGAAACTGCTTGAGATGCAGAAGTTCTACCACGGCACCACGCTGGGCGAGGCCATCAAGCAGAGCCACATGGCGGCCTGGGTGCCACACAGCCAGGAAAGCGCCGCTAAGTCGGCCGGCTGGGAGAAGCTGGAAGACCGGCTGTTCCAGCCGCGCCTGCCCACGGCCAAGGGCCCGGCAGCCCCCGGCGCCTACTACGCCCCCGAGCCGGTCGCCCGGGTCTTCAACAACTACGTCTCGCAGGGGCTCGCCGGCCGCAGCCCGATCTACGACACCATCCGGCAGGTCGGCAACGCGCTGAACATGGCGCAGCTTGGCCTCTCCGGCTTCCACGCCACCTTCGTCACGGCTGACACCATGATCAGCGCCGCTGCGCGCGGCATCGACCAGGCCGTGGCCGGCGCGGCGAAGGGCAACATCAAGGAAGCCGCCGCCGGCCTCGGGCACGCTGCCATCGGCATGGTGCCAGGCATCAACCTCGTCACCGGCACCGTCCCCACGATCATCAAGGGCGCCAAGCTGCGGAACTGGTATCTCGGTGATCCAGCGATGTTGCCCCCCGAGGCGCGCAAGATGGTGCAGGCGCTGAACACCGCCGGCGGCCGGATCCAGATGGACGGCTTCCACAACGCCGACCAGCGTGGCGCCTTCATCCGGGACATGGACGGCTTCAAGCGCCTGTTCACCAACCCGGGCGACTTCGGCCGAGAGATCAAGGCCATGGCCAAGGAGACGCCGCTGCTGGCGCTTCCCTTCCGAGTCGTCGGTCGCGTGCTGCAGACCACGACTGAGCCGCTGATGGGCTGGCTCGTGCCGCGGGCCAAGCTCGGCGTCTTCTACGGCATGGCGGAGGACTTCTCCCGGCAGAATCCGCACGCCACGCCAGAGGAGACCGCCAAGGCGCTCATCAAGGCATGGGACAGCGTGGACAACCGGCTCGGCCAGTTGGTCTACGACAACCTGTTCTGGAGCAAGACGCTCAAGGACACCGCCTTCATCGCGACGCGCTCCGTCGGCTGGAACGTCGGCACCGTGCGCGAGATCGGCGGCGCGGCGGTGGACACGGCGCGCATGGCCAAAGAGGTCGCTACCCTCGGCAAGCCGGAATGGACGCGGCGCATGTCCTATGCCCTGGCACTGCCACTGGTCGTGGCGCCCTATGGAGCACTGATCACCTACCTCAATACCGGCGCGGCGCCGCAGGACAAGATGGACTATTTCTTCCCGCCTGACGGGAAAGGTGGGCGCCTGTCGTTGCCCACCTACGCCAAGGACGTGCTGGAGTGGGTCCATGCGCCCTTCCAGACCGCCGTCAACAAGACCCACCCGCTGCTGTCGACGCTGAACCAGCTTCGCACCAACCGCGACTTCTACGGCGGCATCATCAAGGCGCCAGACGAGAACGCTGCGACGGCCTATGGCAATTTCCTCGCCGGCCAGGTGCTGCCCTTCAGCTACCGCGGCTCGCAGCGCCTCGGCGCGCAGGGAGCATCGCCGCTTGAGCAGGCCCTGGCCTTCTGGGGCATCACGCCGGCACCCGGCTTCATCAGCCACCCGGAGCGCGGCGAGGCCTTCCAGCGCCGCGACGACCTCCGCGCCTTGCGCACCCGCGAGAAGAACATCAACAAGGGAAACGCGATCCGCTTTTTTGGACCCTGACGCCGACATCATTGCAGCGGGTGGGGGTTTTCAATAGGGTCCGGCCCCAACCTGTTGTGGTTGGAGGACTAGATGAAGCGGCTCTCGGTCTTGGTCGGCCTGGCGGCCTTCCTCACCATCCTGCTGGGTGCGAACCCGGCGGTTGCTCAGCAGCAGGTGCTCCCGCTCTGCCCCGGCGCCAGCGGCGGCTACGTGCCATGCTCGGCTGCCAGCCCGCTCCCAATTGGTCCTGGCATCCTGGCCTATGGCGGTTCGACCTCGGCGAGCGTCGCCACCACGTCAGGCACGCTCGTCAGCGCCGGCGCCTACAAGCGGGCGCTCCAGGTCTGCACGCTGCCGACCTCAACCACGAACGTGTGGCTCAACTCGGCCGGCGCGGCGGCGGTCGTGAACACCGGCATCCCCGTCGCAGCGGGCGGCGGCTGTGCCAACTTCGGCAATATCGGCTTCCCCATACCGTCTGCGGCGATCACCGCCATAACCGACAGCGGTTCCGCGCAGACCGTCACCCTGGCAGGGGGCTGAAGCCATGAAGCGCCTTCTCCTCGCGCTCGGCGCACTGGTCTGGGCGACGGGCGCGCTGGCGCAGTCCGTGCTGCCTCCGGCGATCCCACAAATCCGGGCCAACCCGGCCGGGGCACGAAAGGCGCAGGACTTCCCGCCCGTCAACCCTGCGAACCTGCGGCCTCCGGCGATCACCGACAATTCCGCCCTTGGATATCAGATCGCCGATATTTGGCTCGATCAAACCACAGGGTTTACCTGGAAGGCTCTCTCCACCGATACTGCGAGCCCCGAGACGCCAACAGTCAAACTCGGGCTTTGGGTGCCGACGAACAGCGGCCCGCAGCGCCCTTTCGACGGTCAGACGACCAGCCTCAAGGCGCTCTACGGCACACGGCGACTGTTGACCGCCTATGTCGGCCCTGCGCTTCGACTGACCCGCACGAGTGACGCGGCCACGCAGGATATCAGCTTCCTCCAGGACGATACGATCGACGGGGGCACCGCGGATGCGTTCTGCGCCGCCGACGTCGTCTCGTGCTTCGTCACGATCTGGTACGACCAGAGCGGCAACGGCTATGACGCCGCGAATGTGACTGCCACGGTCGGCGCTGACTCTGCCCCGATGTGGGACAGATACAAGCGCCTGAACGGCCAGCGCGTAGTGTCGTTCGAGAGCAACAAGCACACGATCGCCGGCGGGGGGCCGACAAACTACGCGCAGTCCCTGGCCATCCCCGCTGCAATGTCGTGGTCTCCGACTGCGGCTTCATGGATGATGGTGGGTATCCAAAACAACTCCAAGTCTCTCGCGGATGTCTCGACGCTGCTCGAAACGCCGGATGAAGCCGTCGGGTGGGTGACCTCGGGCAGCCCTCCCGGCTCGGGTGTTGCCGCGTTAGGCATTTTGGGTGGGGTTACGACTGCGATCCCGACGTCTCCCTCAGCGTTCATGATCACGTCCTCCTCGACCGGGACGAATGGCTTTTGGCACCTCTATCTGAACAACGATCATGTCAGCACCTTCCACTCGGCAGACGTAGCGGTGAAGACCGGCGCGACAATCGGCCGAGGAATTGCCGCTGACACCGGCGCGATCATGCACCTTGGCGCGCTGGCGATCTGGAACACCGCGCTGAGCGTCACCTCCACGCAGCCTGCGGTGATCGCCCAGGCCGAGCACGCCTTCAATATCCAGCGCCAGAACGACGATGCAATCATCGTTCTAGGCCCAAGCGACAACACCGGGCAGAGCGGGATCACTGGCGACTCCTGGCCGATGCTGATGTTGCCAAGCCTCATCCCCGGCGCGATCGTCTACAACAACGCGTCGGGCGGCATCGACACCGCAAACCAGATTTCGCACTTCCAGACGATGGTTGCGGACACGTACGACACTATCAGGGGCGCCACGAAGCGAAACGTTGTGGTTGTCTTCACTACTTCCTCCGTTGACATCAACGTCGGGAACAGCCTCGCCAGCATCCAGGCGAACTATGTCACCATGGCGGGATTGCTTCGTGCGCTTGGTTCAAATGTTCGGATTGTGATGGCCACGAGGACGACCCTTTGCGGGTGGCAGAACGACGGAAGGGCTACGGTTAACCAGGGTTTCAACGACTGGATTCGGACAGGTTGGAACTCCACAACGGGACTTGGCGGCGCTG
>Ga0307516_10000265_pt1 | contig 67111 bp, 74 predicted proteins | sample 19_EM_MG_FD_203310 | JGI IMG/M metagenome (GOLD analysis project Ga0307516, IMG submission 203310) | Populus trichocarpa ectomycorrhiza microbial communities from riparian zone in the Pacific Northwest, United States - 19_EM | ecosystem: Host-associated > Plants > Roots > Unclassified | place... | reverse complement strand
GCCTTCTCATACGTGCTTGTCTGCGCTTCCCAATACTGCCCCAAGAATTTCTTGTAGCTGTCACTAAAGGTCGACGCGTCACCGCTCTTGCCAACGCAGCTACCATCGGGTTTCCCGCCACCATATGAATGATCGAACCGTGACCCAACACCTCGACCGTTCAACCATTTGGCACAATCAGTTGCTGCCGGTGACCATTCACCAACCACAATGGGTAGCGTAGAGCTACGAAGGTCGGATGCCTTCTGACACGCAACTTTGATGTGCTCGCTTTCGGTTCTGCCGTTCTCCTGGAATGGCCACCGATGAACTCCTTTAAAAGACCATCTGTCCAACGAACTCACTGCATCGGAGAATACCTGATAGATGTGGGTGTCCAGCCAGACTCCTGTATATTGAGGCGAAGGCATGAAGTTCTTCCAAGAGCTAATAGCCTCAAAGGCATCGTGGATGAATTCGAGAGCGTTGCTTTCAGCACTGAATGGGTCAATCACACCAATAAGCATGCCAGACGTCGAAACAGGCTTCAACACACCGAATGCTCTTGTAACTATCTTTCCAATACTGAGGGGTTGGGTCAACACTGGTGCCAAGCTAATAACGAAAACGTTGCTAACCTGCTTGGTCACTGTCACAACATCTCGACCTCGGAAGCCTGCAGGTCTGTAGACCGTCAGGAAAATCGTCCGCTGTTTGTATTGCAAAAAACCCACTCATTCAAAGGTGCTATCGCGACAACCACTGATGTCTTGTCCTTGTAAGCAGCGGCCATGGTCTTTATTATAGCATTGGTTCGTTCGATGTTGGACTTTTTTGTATGCCACGTCCTGGAGGTCTTGTAAATAAGGAGTCACTTTTCTACATTTGGACAGACTGCACTGACGGATAGTCCAACTTTTGACCAGAGTTGTCAAAGCTAGGAACAGTTTAGGACTGTGAGGTAAGTCAAGGATGTGAAACTAGCCGACGTACCCATTCTGACTTCCCGGAGCACCTGGAACCAGAAGATGTGGATGAGTAGGTGCCTTGTACATTCAGGGAAGGGGGTACCATGGAGATCGACGATCACCTTGAGACCCGACTGAGCAGCCCAGTCTATCGCCTTGTCTAAGTATGGAAGTTGGCCTTGAATGTATGGTTCGCGACCGGAAACGTCATATGCCCAATAGCCAATGGGAATCCGGACGTGATTGAGGCTATAAACGATGAGCTATGTTTCGAGGAGTAAATCTGGATGACTGCACAGACCCTGCTTTAGCAATTGCCTTGAAGTCCTTCTCGGTAATCCAGGTATCCCAGTGTTCCTTCAGAGCTTTGGTAGCGACGTCACGGTCTTGGTGTTGTCCGAATGTGTACTCGTCGATGATGCGCTCATCACCAGTCTTCTCAAATAGAGTGGGTGTAATCCATGGCTAATTACCGGAGGAAAGGTGAGGAAGGAAATGAGAGGAGGCGAATTCTGACCAACTTCAAGCACAAGCCAGCCGCCTATGTTGACACCTCGGACGCTCTGATCGTTGTAAGAAACGTCAAGAATGACCTCGGCCGCCAATCCGAAAGATGTTAAGGAGAGTGCGAGTAAAAGAGTGGATAGCATAGGGGCCATGAGGACCACAAAGGAAGGGAACAGGAGAATGGGTTGACAAGAGTCCTCCTGGCCATTTTATAAGTCGTCAGTTCGCTTCAGGTCCAATTCGGGTCCACCAACTTGGTTTGGGTCACGTGATACAAAATCACTGCAGCTTGGTCCTTCGCCACCTTGCACCTTTTAGCCACTCGTTGCCATACCTTAAAGACCTGCGACTATGGTAGGGAACCCATATCCTCTCACCAGTGCTCGCTGTTGGAATATCGACACCCAGCTTCGAGCGCACCGCAAAGTTCCGGGTGTCTAACTTGTTTCCTTACCACTTCGAATTTTTATTGCCCTCCTCTTCATTCCTTGGTCTTGGCTAGGCTCACATACACCCCTCACACAACATGAAACGATCTTGGTATGAGACTAGTTCTTGGCATCTTTCGTACTGCCCCATTTACCTATTTTTCCTTGGACTTCCTACTTCAAGTATCATGTACTTATTTCACCTGAATGAAAGCACCCTGCGCAGTTACCAGGGTTCCTCTGTTCACCCGAGTGAGGGCCTCGCTCATTTCAAGACCCGCAGGTATGCCACCCTAGTTGTGTTGGTTACTCTCACCAATGCTCCTCTCAGATTTTATTCCGGGTCACGTGCTACGGAAATCATATGCATCCGACGGTATTGAACCTTTGTTCTCCCCTCCATGTCCGATCTCAAAGTACCTGGATTCAAGGTCAGCCAGTAGATGGAATCACCATAACCTTCATGTATTCATCTGGATAGGCTTCAGAGCTTGTGGCCAGTCTAGGGGCTACTTTCTCGACCTACAGTGATGGAGAGAAGCAAGCGCAGCTCCGAAAGGTAATATTACCCCTCTAGCCTTTTCGGCCCTAGTAGCTGACGTCCCTAGACGAACGGGATTTTTGAGCTGCAGGTCACCAACGAGGCTAAAGAGACAGCAACGTGGACCATAGACCTGAAGAAGACTGGCACTGTCTACAAGGGCCCCGCGAAGCCCAAGGCAGATGTTACAATCATACTCAGCGACGAGACTTTAACAGACTTGGCGTCAGGCAAGGTTCGTAAAGCCAAGCCATCTGCGCCACATTATCAATGTTGATCGCTCCGTAGGTGAACGGACAGAAGGCGTTCATGACCGGTAGACTCAAAACGAAAGGCAACATCATGCTTGCGACAAAGCTGGATGCTGTCCTCAAAGTAAGCCCAGATTTCAAGATGCGCGTTTTGACTCATGTCCATTCCAGGGCGCAACCGCTAAAGCAAAGCTCTAATCCCGAATATAAGATTAATTACTGTATACATTATATGTCGCAGCTGGTGGTCTGCGTCCATGGTATATTGTCGCTATCGATTTGTCAATGGAGTGGTGTTATGCGCTTGTGGAATGTAGATGAAATTACATGGAAGCGAAAGCAAGACGAAATGTTACACGAGAAGAATGATTCATAACCTCAGAAAACACTACCGAACAGTCCACGGTGTCGACGAGGTGCAGGTTGGGGGTCAGCTCGAAGCGTTGACAAGCTGTTGAGTTGTTTCATCACCTGCGTAAAGACATGAATAAGTTCTATGCTGGTAAAATAAAACAAGTGTTACCTCTTCCAATTTATCTTTGCGTTCTTGCAAGTCGAGGTGTCGTCTAATTGTGGGATTTTCGCGCGCAAACTCGATAATTTCCTTGCGGTCGAGGTCATACAGCAACCGCGAATCGATTTCACGAGGGAACTATTTCACATTTCGCCATGTCAGACCAACCCGTACAGCATCATGCCAATGATACACTCACTTGATAGAAGAAATGGTCAAGGAGTTCAATATTGATGAACATGGCAGACGTGTATGCAAGCTTGTCAGCGACAACGTTCAAGAATGCTTCCGGACACATAACGTCATTCTCTGGACCACCCCGGCATCGTCTAGACTTGAGAGCGAGAAGACGCAGTTTCAGGATGCTCAGCCTATCATTGTAAAGCATTGCGTGGCGAGCTGTAGGCCACGCAATCAGACACAGTCCTGATGGTTAACTAGGCGCTTACCATCGATGATCTGTGCAGGCGGATAGCGGTAGGATTCCGGAGTCTCTTCCGGATCTTCGGGCTGAACATCAGGGTTTTCAAGCAAGCGCAGTTTTCTTTCTTTCCCTTTCTCCTCCAGAGACTTGACATAACCGATCAAGCCTCCCAACCTCCTCGAGCCACCAACCTTCTTCTGTATATCCTTCAATTTGGACTCGCACATCCCCACTTCCTTCTCGAACAATTCGATTGCTCTTTGCCTTCCAAACTCCCATTCCCTCTGTTCGACTTCGATGTCGTACTTGTACGGCTTGATACAATTCTCAACCTGATCCGACGTGACACCAATCCGGTCACGAAGAATTGCATGTGAGAACTGAATCAGCCGTTCTGAAGCTCGAGGGTGATGTGTGAAAGGTTCCCCTGCCGCTATCGAGTCGATTAAAGAGCGCAAGCCATCGGCAACGAGAATTGTCGAGTCCCTTCCGACGCCAGATTTTGTAAGCAGTGATGAGGCAGCTTCGAGCTTGTGTCTCCAATAGGGCTCAACCTCTTCTGGTTTCAGCTTGGGGTCAGCTGCGAGAATGCCCAGCTCCGGGGCTCTTTTGTCAAGCCAGTACAGCTGTTCAAAAACATCCATCACTTTTTCGTCCAACATTTCCTTTAGCCTGGCACGGATGACGGGCCGACGGAACTGTTGTTTGAACTCTTTAAAGCGTAATTTAAGAGCATCCATCGTTTCGGCGACATATGACTCGGCAGTAATTCGTCGATCATTGTATTGAACCTTGAATTGATAAGTGGCTTCTTCCAATTCAAGTTGCACGGCATTGGTAATCCCATGAAGCGACGAAGCCATCGACGACTCGAGAACTTCCATGAGCCGGCGGCGTAATGTGCCTGTTCCTACCATCAACGAGGTCGAACTTTCGAAGACATCCCTATGAGCGCCAAAATAATCTTGTTCCGCACGTTGAGCGACCAGAGCTTTAGATTCCTTTCCGTCCTTGAGCAAAGGTGACTTTGAAACAACACCAACGTATCCCAGATGTAAAGGATACCGGTTGCCGGCCAATATCGAAGCACCTTGTTCAGGAGGCACAAGGTCCATCTTGGTCACGACACCGATCGTGCGCAAGCCCAAGGGGTCAACCTTTCTACTGGCCCTGAGTGCCGGAGAGTTTGCGAGATCGACATCGGCTGCGCAAACTGCCAAAATGATATTCGGTTCACGAATGTATCTCTCGCATAGCGAGGCAATTTTGGCTTTGAGGGATTCAGGCTGGTCCATCGAAGATATTTGAACATATCCAGGTAAGTCGATGAGTGTCAGGTCGGGAACATTGGGGGAATAGATACGAAGATCGATGGGATCGTCGGAGATGGCTTCGGAAGCGGGCACAGCGAGGTTGAGGTCCGTCAAAGTCCGTTGAATATCAGCAAAGTCGGACATTTTGCCAAGCCCCAAGCTAGGGAACTCGCCGTATTCGATGGGTGTTTGAGGGGTATGAATGAGGGTCAGTTCGATAGGTCTACGGGTGACCATGTTGTTGCCTCTGGTGTCCGTAAGTAAGAAGGAAGCTCAGAAAGATATAAATCGCGTTCGTACTTTGGCAAGAATTCTTGGCCTACGATAGCTTCCAACACAGAGCTCTTCCCAGAACTCTGACTTCCAATGACAACGATGCTAGGTAATTTGAGAGCGTCATTCTGGTCTATGCTCAATAGCATACTCCGGATCTCTATAAGTTTCTTTGTGAGGTGCATTAAACCATTTTGTCGGGAATCGGTTCCGCTACTCTCATTTGCTGCTTTGGAATCTGAAGGAGATCCCATTGTCGCAGCAATGAGGGCAGCGATAGCGGCGTTATCCTGTGGTGATCGATTGTTCTTCCGCCCGGGCTCATTTTCATTTTCCTGTTCTCCCTCTTTGTTGTTTTTCCGACCATCCCCTCCGGAACTGAACAGATCCCTGAAGAATTGAGGAACTTCGATGCTAACTTCCGGTACTTTTACATCAGAGGCACGCGAAGACAGTGATTTGAGTCCGTCCGAGGCCGTGTCATATAGTCCTTGTGCAGTATCTTGTGCCCATCCCGAAGTCGGTCCGAGTCGATCTGAGGCCGTGCCATATATTTCTTGTGCAGTATCCTGTGCTGAGTTTATCCATCCCGTAGCCGACCTGACGCCATTCGAAGCCGTGTCGTATATTCCTTGTGCAGTATCTTGTGCAGAGGTTATCCATCCCGTCGTCTGTCTGCGGAGCTCTGTGTTCCCCTTATCAGAACCGCTCCCATACCTTGAATTTGAAACTGACCTTCGAACTTGTAACTCGCATACCCGAATCCACCTGCGCCAATGGTCGCTCCAGCTATGGGGACCCTGAAAGCTCGAGCGACAAAGCGTGGTATCGACGTGTAGGAAATGGCGCGAACATGTAACCGCCGAAGAGTAGCCGGTGACGGGGTCGCATAACGCCGACTGAGCGAGCCAGAGGCAAAGAAAGGATACATCCCGCTGGCCGCTTCAGATGAGTAGCGAGTTGAAGTGAAGTCCAGTGATGCCGCCTGCACGTGCCAATACTGTACTGTGATCAGACCCAGAATCTTCAAAACTCATTCCGGGAAGGATTTCTCTATTCTAGGGATTCGCAACAGTCCACTTCATTCGCACTGCTGCACACGCTGTGCTCTACCTGGAGCAAGGCGGGCCTTCCTTAAGGCGACCAAATCCCGCGTCGCATTTTCATCCACGACCGTTATCAGCTTCTCGCCACACGACGCTTTCGTCGCGCAATTCACTGCATTTGCGAAGGGTTCACGTGAAGCGACCGGTGATCCGTTCGCATTGGAGACACAGCATGGTCCGCAGGTGTCCAAAGTGCAGGTCGATGTGCGTGTCGCTCTTCCATACTTTCCTTTGCGCTCCCACTCAAGCCCCATCCCCATCAGCGTGTGATGTAATACATCACCTTGGGCAAGGAAGAGGGTGCGAAGGTGCTTATTGGTGATGAGGAACATGGAAGGGAACCTGACATGAAGATTGAATTTCAAGACTGAGGAAGGTGAAGTCTTTTTCTTCCTCGTCGATTTCTTTGGGGGCTGAATGAGATCATACAGAGGTGATCGAAGCAGCTAATGATACCGTGTACGGCTTGGCGGCTCATGTCTTCACGGAGAACTTGATGCTTTTCTGGTGTCATGTAGGTCAAATGTGCCATTGGCACCATCGTCAAAGCACGACAACCGGATCTATGCCGTGAAGAAGATTAGATTGAAGATGTCCGCCAGGAGCGGGGGTGGCATGAAGATTTTTAGAGAGGTGATGACACTTACCGACTCACGCTGGGGCGACCCCGACTCTCGAGTTTGATTTCAGTGATAGGAGCTTATCGTCCAAGTCGAGCTTTCCAAGTATACATTCGGGGGCGGGTCTTCTTCAAGTGTACGTGACTTTTCCTGGCTATCATATGTGCCTATATATTGAGGACTTTTACTAGATTGTGTTCTTTGAGATGAACTGCGTCTTTTCAATTGGTGCGGAGCGTATTGCGGTCATTGAAGATTTGAAGAAGCCGGGTATATTCTTCCTGCCTAGATGGGATCCTCATCGGACGAGGCAGCGCGAAATTTTGTGACGAATTTCTCTCCTTGAGTTCAATCGGCTTATTATTTTTCAGTCATCACATGCCCCCTACAGCACCGCCCTTACAAACCGCAAACATCGACCCATCAGTAATCCCTGCACCAGTGATACCGCCAACCCATTCCATCATAGGCTCCCCCACTTCTATAACTGAACCTTCGACATCTCCATAGAGCCAGGCCCTGACGTCGACCCACCAGCAACACATAACAGCCCGTACGTACCCATACATGTTTCGTCACAAGTCTGAGTCTGATTCCATATGTTCAACACTTATACTTGATTTGTATGTATCGTAATAAATGAGAGATGTTGTAACTAATCACAACGGTTCACTTTAAGCTGTGCATGCAAACCCAGTTGAAAACTCCGTCTAATGGGTGAGAATGCCCAGGTCAAAAACATGCTCTGGTGAACGGACAGCATGTCCCATTCAATGGGGTCATGGGTTCATTGGGTCAATTTAACCTGTGCACTGATAAACTAGGCTTCATTTTCCTGTTCTTCCTCTTATTTGTTTTTCCGACCATCCCCTCCACCGAACAGATCCCTGAAGAATCGAGGAACTTCGATGTTAACTTCCGGTACTTTGACATTGGAGGCACGTGAAGACAGTGATTTGAGTCCGTCCGAGGCCGTGTGATATACTCCTTGTGCAGTACCTTGTGCAGTATCTTTTGCAGAGGTTATCCACCCCATGCTCCATCTGCGGAGCTCTGTGTTCCTCTTATCAGAACCATTCCCAGACCTTGAATTTGAAACTTACGTCCGAACTTGTAACTCGCAAAGAAGTATCCACCTACACCAATGGTCGCTACAGCTATGGGGACCCTGAAAGTTCTAATGACAAAGCGTGGTATCGACCTATAGGACTTGGCGCGAACACGTAAACGCCGAAGAGTAACCGGTGACGGGGTCGCATAACGCCGACTGAGCGAGCCAGAGGCAAAGAAAGGATACATCCCGCTGGCCGCTGAGTTGAAATGAAGTACACCTGCACGTGCTAGTACTGTGATCAACTTGAACTCGGGGTCGCGGACCCAGAATCTTCAAAACTCATTCTGGGAGATGGGTTTCTCTATTCTAGGGGCTTTTAGTATACTGGAGGTTAGAGTACCGACGAAGGATGCGAGTCACTTGATGAGGACCTTCGGTGCAGTCTACAAGCGACAGCAAGAAATATTATATCGATGCGAAGATGTTTCGTGTCCTTGTTCTAGATCTTAGTACTCGCGGACCTCCAAAGTCATGATAATAAATGATATAGGAAAAGAGTAGAGTTGCATGGATGGGACCTCGCTAACATCTGATTGGCTCCTCCATGGAAACTGCAGAAGTTGAGCCTTCCAAGCGCCACTGCTCCGAAGGGGAACTTCTCCGGCGCGCGAGCTCAAGGAATCTGAACTGCTCGGTGACGAAGAGGGACATCAAAAAGTACGGAGACTAAGACAGGCGTCTCGCGATCCTTCTCCGAACTATTCTGAACGTACAGCTGGATTGTGATTGCTTCATAAAAGATCAATGCTTCGAACATTGCAGCACGGGGGAAGAGAAAGATATTTACCGTCGTTCTGGACCTCAATACTTGAGCAGTATGAACTGAACATGGCTCATCATCATGGCTGATATCTTCGGCCTTCTGCAACCAAAGGGTTCCATCAGACATGTTCGCGAAGGGGCCGAGCGCAGGCTTTGGAAAATTCGAATGACGCGGGGCACTTCGTTCGGTGGGCTTTGAAAGAGTCGAGTTGTTGAGGATCTTGGGGGTAGAAGGTGAGGAAAGGCGGCAGGAGCGAGGACCTACGCACCAGAACCGAACAGGAATGGTTCTGGGATAAGAGCCGGAGTTGACGCATCAGCCCAGTCATGATGGCGTGTCCTTGAGCCGATGTGGCACTGAGAAGCGGCGCAAGCAACGTCGTGATTGTGTCGATTACGATGCAGCGAACATTCGTTGAGCCGGACTGTGCAAACAGACTTTAGACTCGTTCTTCCGCCCATGACAGACAGCTTACAGCTGACTCCAATTCCTCAAGTACAGCATAAGCGGCATCGAGGTCGAGGGTGAGTGAAACATGCAGCCTTTCCAAAGTAGCGGAAGTAGCCTAATATCAGCTATGAGAATGTGTTCGTTCAGTCAGGCGGGTTCTAGTGTGACCTCGAATTCACATGAATCTAATATTTGCCTGACGGTGTCGATAGAAAAGTCTCCGTTGGTATCAAGCCAGGCAACGCTACTCTGTGGATGGCCAGCTAGGTATCGAAGAACGATGTTAAAGGCCAGCGTCTGACACATTAAACTCGGATGATGACACTGGTGCAGTCGTCATACCGTTTTACCAGATTGAGTATTCCCAGAAATTTCCAAGATGCGACAACCACCAAAGCCACCTAGAAGGTCGTCGAGCTCTGTGACCCCGGTGCTGAGGCTGGGGGCTTTTTCGTGAGCCTCCATCTGGCGCTGGAGAAGTTCAGTTCCAGGAGTTCCCGAGGCAGATGCGAGGGTGGCGACATGGCTGGACAGTTGTTGCAGATCGAAAAGGCTGATAGACCCGACAGGCAGCTGGCCATAGATTTCAATAAGAGGCGAGAAGAGGAGATCTGCGACAGTGCAGATGCCACAGTTTTCAAGCGCAATGACCAAGTCGGAGGGTATCTGCGGCACCAGAGTGGTAAGACGCATGGTTAGGTGGCGTTACGTAAGCTCCACATTTCTCCATTTCCTCGTCATGGTGAGAACGCATTTCGTTCCTTCAGATCTTGTCTGACCATTTCAAGGGTGGAGGTGCTAGATATCCTTATCCTAAACACGTCTGGTCCCCGGCAGGTGCATCCTAACTCGATATTCGTCTGACGATCACCATGAACTCTCTCTCTCTCTGAAAATACTAGGTGGTTGGTGGACACGGCCTTCCAACTGGATATCCAACACTTTCATAGCTTTCGGAGGAATATTCGCAGTCACTTATGCGGTGTGGTCGGTCAGTGCGGACAAAGAGGTGAGCTATGCTTCGGATATTTCACGCTCCTTCTCGACGACGTGGCTGCAGTATCGGGCTATTCAACCAAACCGTCCCATACCATCGATGAGGGTAGGCGTGATTTTCCTCTTGAGGCTACGCAATGTTCAATTCATTTTAGTGGGCGAAGCAATATCGAGAAGCGCAAAGTTGACGGGTGTAATCACAACCCGCTGCAGTTGACCTCGCCAACTTCATTCTCGAAGGCTTGCGTTAATCATCCCACAAGAGTAGGAGCCAGGACCGACGTAAACAAATATTGCAATTGTACATCGCTCCTTAGAATCTGTATAGGCTTATTTGTCATCTACTGTTCCTCATCGACAACCATGTTCTGCTCAGAATCTACTTCTCTCCTCATCCAAGCCTTCTCGCCCTTTCCTTCACTCACCCTCACCGTCCCATCCTCGACACCGTTCTCTGAAATTCCCTCTCTCCTGGGAGACCGCTACCATGACCTACCTCATCCTTCCGACTATATCCTATCCACCCACAGAGGCAAAACGATTCCACCGACCTCCCCCATATCCTCTCTTCACTCTTCACAAAATGTCACAACACTCCCCTGCCATTTCGTAGCCCTCCGTCTGACTCCCCGTCTCCTCGGTGGCAAAGGTGGTTTCGGATCGCAGCTTCGCGCAGCCGGGGGCCGGATGAGCAGCCAAAAGACGAGCAACAACGATTCATGCAGGGATCTCAACGGCCGGAGGTTGAGTACAATCAAGGAAGCGAAGAAGTACGTCAGTCCTCTTCAATCTTTTCGATATACATTCTTACATGTTCTGGTCCCCTTAGATTGGCCGCATACCTGGAAACAGAACCAGAACGACTCGCTGCGAAAGCCGAAGCCCAACGAGCCAAACTAGAGGCTCTAGAACGAAAGCTTGGCATCGAACCATCTTCATCATCATCCCGATCTGTCGCCAGCCCAAGCGACTCATTACCAGAGAGCGCAAAGATAGACACTGCGCTGCCCCCGCCTCTCGCCGGCAAAAAGCACCGCTTCGATGACACTGAGTATCTGGAACAAAGCAGAGAATTGACGGAAAACGTCAAGAACGCCGTTTCTGCAGGTAATCTTTTTCCTTGTTGGACCTTTTTCATAGATACCACTAAACCATCCTCCTAGCTCTTTTGAAAAAGAAGAAAAAGGCAAAGACCACTCATATTCCGACCGAGCCCCCCAGCTCTCCCGATAAAACAATCATACAAACTCCCGGAAACGAACCTCCCAAGTAAGCCCCTGTCGCAGATGCTGTAGGGGCTTGACAGTCGCTGTAGAGGTTCCCTTGGTATTTACTATATATCAATACATTATTGTTTTCCTCCAGAATGTGCCAATGAAAAGTGCCTATTCCAAAGCTGAATTGCAAAGAATATGATAGCAACAACTATGCAGTATTGTGTTCATCGCCCAAAGAGCCATAAAGAACCCCTAGACCAGTTGGGCTAAACTGACTGTGTTCTTCCCAACATCCGTCGAAAAGTAGGCGTTCTTCAAGAAAACATCCCCGACCTGAAACGAGACCAATGAGTTAAACGATGGAAGTCCCACACGTTGTCAATACATACCAACCACTCCGTAGCGCCACCGATATTCCCCGAGGCGATACCAGAGATACAGTTTCCGTTTGGATTGTTCGCATTTATCGGTTGCACCAAGAGGTCTCGGGTATCGATGACAAACGCCTGCTTGCCAAATGTCAACGCCACTTTCGCCGTCGACGTGCACGGGATAGTGAATCCACCCTGGCCGTCCGAGGCCGCACCGGGAATGGCAGCATGAACAGCCGCCGCGTCGTTAGCGGGCGCGATGATCAAGGTCGTACCAGTATCGAGAATGGCGGTGCGGCCTTGCAGTCCAACGTCCTGGCCGTCGACGGTAATGGCATCCATATTGGCTTCCCAGAAGCCTTGCTGATTGACATTGTCAAGTGTAATGAGCGTGTTGGAATCGAATTTAGAGGTATCGAGGGCCCTTGATGAACAATGAGTTAGAGAGGACAAGAAAACGGAGGACGCAGCATACCCAAACGTTATCTCGCCATCATTCTTGTTGTCAGCAACTCGGGGGATCTTGAAAGACGTTATGGCCGCAGGGACCAACTGTGCAGCCGCCAATGCCTCGATAGGAGTCAGGGTTTGTTGTTCGGAGAGAGTCTTGAAGTAACATGGTGAGACAGACAAAACGCCATGTAGAAGGAGAACGCCTCACACTTTGTGCCAACCCCATGAGACCATCGAAAGGAGTGGTGTCACCTGAAAATTCGACACTCTCAGTCGTAGCAGCACCAAATGTGTGTCCTTTCAGTTGAAGACCTGCGACGGTGATATCATCTTGGATGATAGTACCCGTGACTTTGCCTGTTCCATATGTGACGCTGAAAGGATTGCCACTATCTTGGAAGGAGCTGGAGCTTTGGTTACCAAGGAATAGATGTTGCCCCTGACAGACGAGATTTTAGATTAGCGAATAAAGAACCGGGGAGATGGTGTGACGCGTACACAATCGCCTCCAGCCTGAGATTGACAATTCTCGGCACCGACCCATAGGTCCGCAGAACCAGAGTCCATGAGGATCAAAAAGTTCCTTGGGGGTGTACCCATCTGGACAGTCGCGAGGTATCCAACATCATTCGCCCTGTAAATGATGATGGGTACAAGGAGGATATGTAAGATGGTCACATACTCAATATTAAGCCCGAGGGAATTGGCGGTTTGAGGTGTGTTAGCGACAGTGATGCCGTTTTGTGAACTGTAAAAACAGGACGTCTACGACTTGGCCGTTGGACGAGTGGAAGATTGACACTCACTCGGGACCACCTATAGTAGCATCTGCGTTTGTGGTAGAGTTTGTATAGGCAGCAGCTTTCGCCTTTCCCTTGCGATGACGGTGGGCCAAGTGGGAACCTAGGGGAAGGATCCAATTACTATGAAGGATCGACCCGGATGTGGATGGCATTACCTGACGCCAAGAAGGATGCACCGGTTTTGGCTGTCTTGGGTATACCGTAGCGATTGTATCTCCTCCGGAGACCCTCTGGGCCCTCGACGGCTAAAAGACGCTTCTGCAGATTGCGGGTCATCTGATCACCAGAGAGTTCACCACGTCCGGACATGTGGGCCCAGCGACGTTGTCCGCGGTTGATGTGTTGTTGGAGGAGCTGAAGTGAAGTGAGTTTAATGAAGTGAGTTTAAGATCGACGATTGTGGGGACGATTACGGACGACAAGGGGATGCAGATCTGTACGGCGCGGGATGCGTGTGAGAGGAAGGGTGACGGGGTCTTGTGGGGCAGCAATTGGGACGGCATCGACAGAGAAGGCGGCAAAGAGGCAGGCAACAAGGGCAAATGTGAACTGCATAATGAAAGAAGAAGGAAAATTAAAAAGAGAGGAAGTAGTCCCACCAGTGGGAGAAGAAGGAGATGGGGGATTGGATGAATGTCGCGCCCATTTATAAAGTTGGCCGGTTGCTGATTGTTACAATGCCACTGATTGTTCCAAAGACAACCAAGGAAGGAACCGGGAATTGCCGTTACTACCGTCCTCATCCCAAATGGCCACAAAGGCCGTCGTCGTAAGTCGCTCGGCCAGCACCCATTATCCTGCTCTCATTCTCCCCAACTCAGGATTTCACCCGCATCTACTCCTCCCTAGGCCTCGGAAAAGGTTTCTGCAGTCCCATATCACTTGGCGGCCCATTGACGTAGCCCGTTCCAGAGACCATCTCCGCACTCCAGGCTTTCCGCAAACGCAACACAGAGGCCCAGCGTTTGAACGTCCAATATGCTTCTCAGCCCACCACCGTCGACCTCACTCATTATCGTTCGGTGCTGAAAAATAAGGCCATCATAGACGAGGCCGAGAAACTCCTCAAAGACTTCAAGCCCGTCACATACGACGTGAACACCCACATAAAAGCTCTCGAGACTTTCGAGGCAAAGGCGGTCCGTCTTTGGTCGTTCACACTGTTTCCATTCCCCTAAAGTTGTGTCTAGATGGCCAAAGCCAAGGAAACCGAGGAAAAGATCGACGTCGAACTCAAAGAGCTCCAGGCAACCCTTGCCAACATCGAAGACGCTCGACCGTTCGACCAACTAACGGTCAGTCTCCATGTCGTCCACCTGACTGCCCTCATCTTGTGCTGCATTCCTAGGCTGAGGACGTCGCCCAAGCACATCCTCGCATCGTCGAAGTCGTTGAGACCATGGTCAAGAAGGGTAGATGGACAGTACCTGGTGCGTTCTTATACCTCCGTTCACAGACATCGCGGGTTGAAACCTCCTGTACAATTCAGGATACAAGGAGAAGTTTGGCGACCTCAACCTCATGTAGTCTCCTCTACATCATAGATAGAATGCAACCAGTCGTTTTCGGCCCTTTCGTTTTGAACAGACGACCCCCCAGTTCGGTAATTCACCACCATATAATTGCACCATTCTTTTCATTACCACAATATTCCTCCTCATGATGCCTCACTGCTCTCGACATCCCATCGTAGTGCATTCTAGGAGCACCATTTCTGGAAGAGTTCACATTGCTGTCGGGAGTAAAACAACTTGCAGTGAACTTCTCCGAGATGGCAGCAACTTGTTTCGATCAAGTGACCCACTAGTGTTAGAATGGCTATACGGGCACTGCACGCTTCCATCTGCGCCATGCTGCTGAATATCCCCATTTTTTTTTATTGAGATCGATTCCTTACCGGAAAAAAACATGTCCCTGGCATTCAAATCTCAAATAGAAGCCTTGAGCCAAACCAAACGACGTAGACATTTCCTTGTAACGCAAGTCATTACACATCAGCAAAAACCAACGTACTCCACAGAAACAAGGGTAGTGTCAGATTATCGTTCTGATCCGACAACGCTTCCAATACCGACGAAATGCCCACCACAGTCGCATAGCGTGACGTCTTCCGGATGTATCATTGAGATTTGGCGGGGAATAGCTGGAGGAAAAAAAAAAGACTCACCGAAAAATCTCCTGTGAATCCACATAACCGTAGTGCACAAGCACACACAACAATCGAAACTGTATATGCAACACTACCCTCTAACGTTTTTGATGTTGTCGGAGACCACCGATGTGTCCCTAGACGCTTGCCGACGATAGATGCCTGTTCCAGGTGAGCTAAACCGCGACAAACCCAAATAAATTAGAGTATCCTACCATTGCATCTCCAACTCCGAGTGTCAGAATGCCCGTGTACTGTAGCAGACGAGAGGGCCTTTTTTAAAAAGGTCAGCAGGCGAAAGAGCCTTCCATTGTCAAAAAAACGGACCCTTCCAGCCAAAGTGACCCTGCACATCCCGTCAAGAGATAAAAGTGGCTTAGGATAGCCGTCCCACGATCCCGATGGTCCAAAAACTCGTTCATGAACAGATGGACCGTCGCACCGAAAGGATAGATCGCGAAGTAGCGAACATATTCCGCAAAAATGAACATGGCGAACGCCGCGCTGAACGATAGATGCGTGAAAGCCGGCTGCCATTGGCCACATCATCAGTATATATTCGAAAAAATGCAGATTCACAAGAGATAGAACGAAACTGACGTCGAATGCCACACCGGGAACGAACATGACAACTGCCAAGGCATGGAAAAATTTCCGACGCGCATTCAAGGTTAATGTCGGTACATGCTTATCCGCAGCATCCAGCAAGTCGGTCGCTACATTTGTCACTTGCGCTCCGTTTGGGAGGTTTGGAAGGGTGGGTAGAGTAGGCAGATTCGAAAGTGTCATTCCCAGCGCAGCACCCATGGTCGCTGTACTCGAAGCTGGCGGGGATAGAGAAGCTACGTGATCCCCACTCGGGGGTGGAGACTGTGGCATCGGTGCGAAGGGGGGATCGGGAGCCCCTGGCGACGCCGCGCTATCCGCCGTTGAATTCCTATGCCAATATCGCCTCGACCTCGCTAATTGCCGGTTCCATGCTGCGACACTCAAGAAGCCCAAGGCGGCCCAATAACCCAACAAGGCTGGACGTGCCCACGGACGCTGGCCCTCAAGGATCCAGAAGATGACCCATAACCAGGGATCGCGTCCACCGAGGCACCAGCGTGTCCACAATCCTATCAAACCAAACACGATAACGACAGTCCCACTGTAAAAGCTGAGGGCCAGGAAACGCCTTCTCCGTTGCTTTTCCTGTGGAGCACGGATGCGGCGGGCAGGGAGCTGGGCGATATTCCGCGATGAAACGAGCAACGGGGCGAGCAAGAAGCCCGTTAACAATGACCCCGCTATTAACGCCACTTGGAATAAGAGAAGTGGCGTAGGAAGACGGTAGGTTTTGACGAACGGCGTCGTGGTGGGCCACAACTAAGAAGTCAATTTCAGGAAAAGCACAGCTGAACAACACATAAGTCATACCCTGGCTCTAGTGAGGTTCAGGAATTCCATGCATAAGGCTGTACCCCCAAAACAAACAAGGCTAAGTTCTCCCAATGTGAATCCCCGATGGGCGAGGCGGATGGCAACGTAAAGCGCAAATTGGTAAAATAAGGAACAAAATATGACATCGAAATAGGTTAGATCTGGGAAGAAATGTCAGGACTTGGAGTATTCGAAGGAACCAGAACCTACGTTGCCAAAGTGGATATCCCTGCCAATCAAGGAGCATTTTTGTCCCAAAGGTTCCAAGGCTAACGCTGAGCGTGAAGATAACATAGAAATAACACCTTTGGGATTCGCTGCGAGGGACGGAGGCCCTTTCCCCGTCTGGCAAGTCCTCTCCTTTCCGATTTCTTGATTCCAGCCACCAAGAGGAACATACGTGGACCAGGAGGATGGTAGAACACAAGGTGGAGAGGTTCACCAAGTTTTGGCGTGCCAAGACAAGGGCTTGGAGAGAGGTTGGTGCCTTTGGCGAATTGAGAAGTTCGATTGGTGGCTCTATCCTCCAACCTTCAGGTAGCAAGTTTTCGGGTGAGGGAGAACCGTTTGACATCCGAAGGGCGCAAATTAGCAACGCGGTGGCAATGATGGGCCCGAGTAGCAGCCCCGTAAAGACGCCATCGTCAAAGGATTCCCTTTGCGTATGGTTCAATTATCAATGAAGAAGTAGATAGCAGTCTCTCACCTGTAATTTTTCGGGACAGTCATCCATATGAAACCAAAGTCATTCTTCTCTGGCTGTGGTAGGGTACTGCCGCGCTTGGAGTCTCTGTAGTCATTAGAACGAGGGGATGATAGTACAGAATATTGAGCAGAGTGTGATGGAGATGGTTGAGATGATGATGGTGATGGTGATGACGATGACGATGATGATGAAGATATCCGGAGATTTAATAATGCACTATGTGTCCATATACTGTAGAAAACAACAGCGATGCTGAGTATGAGAAGCTCTAGATTGAATGAAAGTGAGTATTAGCGACAGCTTGTAAGGCACTTACCGCGAATGATCCACCCATTCGCTTCTGAATAGAGTGACGAATCGGGTAAACCCGAAATGACAAATGTCCCATAGAGAATGGCGCCGAGTAAAATGTGGGATTCTCCGCATTTTTTGAAATCGGCAGAAAAGACCAGAGACCATCTCGTGGGGATCAAGGGAACGTGAAAATGCAGAGCCGTAGGGAAGAAAGTGAACAGACGAAGCACCGGCAGTCGACGGGATGAGCGGGATACGGCAGGGGACACGTGCCTCTTCGACAGAGTGGATCTAGTGACGACGGGAGAGCGGGAGCGGGTGAAAGGTGCACGAGGAAGTAACAGCGCGGAACCTGTATCTCCGGAAGAGCTGTGAGGACTCGCATGTCGCCTGGAGGCGGACGACGCCGCCGTTGCATCCTCTATTGCCGCTACCTTGATGCTGCTTGGCCTCCGGCCACGAACTATATTTGGGAGGTCATCCTCCGTCTCGGAATCGTCATCGCTGCTCCTCGACCCGGAGCTAGGGCAGATAACTCAGTACCATAAATCGGGCCATCGAATGAGAAACAACATGCCTGGATGAGCCTGCCTGGTAGCTGGTGCTCCAACCTTTAACGTCGTCATTCGGCCGGAGGGTCATGTTGTTATTGACTGAATGACGCCTATGATGGGCCGTCGGTCCATTCTGGGCTGGTCTACGTGTATCACTACGCCCTACGGCCGCCTTGAACGCTGGTGGCGAGGGAGAGGAATGTGATCGCGCCAGCTTCGGAGAGGGTGACTGAGTCGGGTCTGTTTGGTTATATTTGGAAACTATGTTACAAGTGGTTAATGACCCGACCCTGAACGCGTTCAAGACCATACTTCTATCATGGCCAAGGAGGAGACTGTCTACTTGGGGGACGTCCAGATTAACCGCGTCACTGAGCGGGAGGAGCCGTCCTCCAGCCAAGGAAAGGCTAATGGTACGCCTGGCGCAGTCACGGGCGCAAAACGCCAACTCAGCCTGGCTGACATGTTTTCGGGCTCCCTGGGCAAGGGAACGTCCACCGAACCTTCTTCAAAGAAATTGAAGCTTTCCGCGACATCTAGCCTCAGCTCGTTGTCCACGAGTAAACCCTCCGATGGCTTCAAGGTGTCCGGTGTCCAGCCCAAGTTGAATTCAATACCCTTTTCCGTGTCATCCTTCCAGAAAACATTGACCGAAGAGCAAATGAAGCTTTTGAAGCTAGAATGCGAAGTTATGGGCAAAAGTTGGTAGGCGTCAGGCTTTATGGGCACCAGTTGTTCAAGCTGACGATATGCCCGTCAGGCTCAAACTTCTCAAAGACGAGATCAAACAGCCTTACTTCATTACCCTCAAAAAGTTCCTGTGGGACGAAGGTGTAAGAGGGCCAGATGAAAGTCTTCCAACCTGTAAAATATACCCTGCTCGTAAGCCTTTCAAGTACTATTGCTGTTTACATATCACAGGACTGTTCTCGCTAGCCCGGGATATCTATGCCTGGTCCAACACACCTCTGGGGAAGGTCAAAGTGGTTATCATAGGGCAAGGTGAGTGTGCGTCACCGAGACCCGACACCGGAATTGCTAGAAAGTCTACGTAGATCCTTACCATGGAAAGGGGCAAGCACATGGTAAGTACCGTGGGCGCCGCTTGATTCCTATCACCTCCTTATGAACTTACCTCTTCCGTCTCAAGGACTTTGTTTCTCCGTGCGCAAGGGTGTCGCGGTTCCCCCTTCTCTGAGAAATGTTCGTGCGCAGCGATTCATAGCACCTGATTAGGTTTGCTCATTCGCGGTCCAAGATTTATACAGAAATAAAGGCAGAGTATCCAGAGTTCGAGATTCCTAGTCACGGGTAAGTTCCAATCACGAAGGTACATATAGTTGGCATATCAGGGTTCATTTCGAACCTCCCAGGAATCTCTCAGCATGGGCAGCGAATGGCGTTCTCCTGCTCAATACCTGCCTCACTGTTCGTGCCAGCGACGCAGGTTCTCATTCGAAAAAGGGTTGGGAGAAATTCACTGACAAGGTCATCGAGGTCGTGGATAAGTACGGAGGCGCGAATCTCGGCGGGTCCGGCAGCAGCGGAATTGGTCGAGGAATCGTCTTTCTTGCTTGGGGTTCTTGGGCAGCCCAACGTGTCACAAAGCTGAGCAAGGTCCGTAACCGCTTAAGCGGACCGACCAGTCCCACCAAGCTTACTTTTGGGGTTTCAGGAGAAGCATCTCGTTCTTAAAAGTGCCGTGAGTTGACATTTATGGACATGCTGATTGCGGGGAGATGTTCACGTCCCTTAACGGATAGCATCCATCACCCCTCTCTGTCGACAAAGGCTTTCGAGGAAACAATCACTTCAAATTGGCCAATGAATGGTTGGAGAAGAAATATGGGGCCGACGGGAAGGTAGATTGGTGCCAACTTGAAGCTGGGAAACAGGAAGTTTAGACTTTTTGACATTTTGCGTCATAAGCCGGCGACGTGATGGTGATAGATTAATTGATAGAAGAATAAAATAGATGCCGGTGCTAGCGTTGATATGATGAGGTTCGGCTGTTCCTAGATGCGCGTATAGATAAGTATCAGTCCCAAACTGGATGAGTAGTTATCGAGACTCAGATGAGGGAGGACCACAATCTTAGGGGTATGTATTTTACATGGACCCTTGGTCGGCACAAAAAGTACACAGTAGATGGATTAAAGGACATGTAGATTTCTAGGTATATACAGTTAAACATTAGCGATACACTCTGATCAGCTGTTCGATGGTTAGTTTTCTTCTGATATACATTAGCTGTGATTAAGGAATGTAGATGAGAAGGCGAAAGTGTTTAAGGCAGGGAATTGAGACGGCCGTCGGGTCCATATGCCATTCGGTAGGCATGGAGGGCACTGTCGTGCACGCGATGCGGCTCAGGCTGCCGCACAGTTGGGTGGTGCAGATGGGCAGGACTCGAGAGATGGGACATCACCTGTGGAAGAGGGTACTGTGTGGTAAAAGATCGCCGGTGGGAGATGTTATTGGGTTCGCGCTGAGGATGATAATGGTTTTGAGAGGGTGCGGGGGTGGAGGAGGGGGAATGGGGACCGTCGGTTTGCATGTCTGTGTCAGGATAGGATGGATGGGAGTAGGAATATTGGGAGCGAGGGTGGTCCTCCCGTAACTCGGTCCCCCGCATGACGAAGTTTGGACTGCCATACGAGGGGCCAATGTGGTGGTCATCCGAGTGGGTGTAACCTGGCGAAGAACTGACGTACATATTGGGAAGAGAGTGGCGGGACGAGGAAGCGAGGGGGGAGGACGAAGCGTACGAGTTGGTGTAGGGTGCGTAGAGGGACTTGGCCGGGAGGGGTGCAGACATGGATGGGATGGTGTAGGGGGACTGGGGTTCTGGCTGATCGTGAGGGTCGGACATGGTGAGGGCGTTCTCCCAGACATCGGTGTCGATGACGTGTATGCCTGGGGTGATTGTGGACGGAGAGAGGGAGCGCGTGCGAGTGGAGGAGGACTCCCGCGTCGGGGAGAGGGAGTCGCGGGTGGAGAAGAAGTCGATGGGGGGGTCGAAGGGCTTTGGCTTGTCTTTGCCAGTGGGGCCCTTGCCGAGGGGAGGACGATCGTCCGGTGGCCAGCCGACCATCTTTCTGAGACGTGCGTTTTCGCCTTCAAGCTCGAGTACGCGCTGCTCGAGGGCCTATTTGCAAAATAATGATAGATGAAATTGGGATTTGACGATGAGCTCACGAGGAGATGGGCAGCACGTCGAGCGCGGAAAGCCCGCTGGACGTCGCGGGCGCGGTTGGGCGGGAGGTTGTCGTTCCTCTTGCGACCGCGCTTGGAGGACATGGCGAGAAGCAGTCTGGGGGGACGACCCCAAGCCAGACATTAAAAAGAATCAGATCACGATCGACACTCGCAGATCCCATGCCCGATCCTGACCCTACCATGCATTGTTTCACGCTTCCGCCTGCATGCTCGGCGTGTTCTTCGTCTCCCGTTGTTTTTTTAGGGTCAGACCCTTTTTGGAACCAATGTCTCACATTTCTATTCCTCCTATCTAGGAAGATAGGGATAGCGGCCAAGAAGATAATCACGCCCGTCCCGCCTTCCTCGCTGCCGCCTTTTCCTTTTCTCGCTTCGCAAACAACTTGTGTCGAGGCGCTGCTTCTCGCACCAGACTCTTGTTCGCCGCCTTGTTCTGTTCCACATACGACATGTGCTGTGCCCCGCTCAGGGCCGTCAGCGACCCCGTCGTCCGTTGCGCGGTCGGGAATCTCGTCGGCCCAAAGTCTTTCGATGTGATCGTCCCCGCAAGGTCCCCTTCTCCCGCTCGGACATCGGACCCGAGATCCGCCTCGCTTTCATTAGCCAGCAGCACAGACGAAATAAGTTCGATCTGCTCGTCCCGCGTTCTATACACCAGGTCCGGCAGCCCCTCGATCCCGTCCAAATGCGTGATCACTTTGAATGCGTATCCTTGGTCGATCAAAAACTGTTGCCGCTTCGTGCTATAATACATTTCCTGCGTGTCCTTTGACACAAGGGAATAGAAAAAAGCATTGAACCCTTCGTCGTTTCGTCGTTTCGCCCGCAGGATACGCCCTTGGGATCTCAATGTCAGTCACACAGAAGAAAATAAATGGTGCCGATACACACCCAATCTTTGTGCCTCCTGCCGGCGCGAACCAAAGTGGGATGATATTTGAATCAGGCAAGTGGCTTCGGGCAGGTCGATCGACGTATCTCCGACCTGTTAATGCATGCTAAAGTCCGACCTCACCCCGATCATCAGAAACCAAAACTCACCTTCGACAAGAAGATCGTGTTGACCTTGGGGTCATGCTGGAAGAACGAAAGCACCCTCATCCTTTCAACCTGGCCCGTACCCCCATGGATGAATGGCTTCCCCAACCGTTTCGCATAAGCCTGTTGCATGCACGTGTTACTATCTTCGTCCTCGTACATCGGAGTCACAAGATCGCACCTCAAGAGCGTACACGTTGTCCGAGAAAACGATAATTTTATCTCCCCTATCCTCATGGTATTTAATGAGGAACTGACATGCTTGGAATTTATTGGGGTTCATGCAGTACAGCAACATGCGCTTGCGTGACTGTTCCCGCAAGTATTCGCGATAGAATTCTGGTGTCATTGGGCACCACACTTCTGCGCACTAAACCAAACCGATCGTAAGGAAACACGAAAAATTCTAGAATCGAGAAAGCAGAATACCTGAACGTTTGCGATGTGTCCCTTTGCGGCAAGGTCCCTAAGAGCGACTTGTAAGAAAATATCATGTCACAGATTCGAGTAAAATCCCTACATCCAATTCGCTTCGTAAAGCTTCGGGCCAATCATGTAATTCAAATCCGCGATTTTATCATCCTCTCGAACAAGCGTCGCTGTCGGTGGACAATCATAATGATAGCGCACGGATGCATAAATCAGGTCGTACCAGTAAGACCCAGCTTGGAATGTGCCTTGATCGTGGTCACCACTCGACGGAACATAGCCGCTGGCACTACGTGCACTTCATCCAGTAAGATGAATCCCCATTCTCTGGATGTCAGAAATTCCATCATTTTTTTCGACTCGTGCGATCGATTATGGGTGTTGGCGACCATCGAGTAGGTCGAGACGACAATGCCACTCTCTCCTGCAAACTAAATTCAAGACGAGGTGGGTGCATGTTTACCCAGTTTGAGATCCTTACCTTCTCCTTCTGATCGGCTGTGAACACAGCGATCTGGCGGTCTGTCACATTAGACCACAACATGAATTGCTGTTTCCACTGCATCACAGATACACTGCATTCTAGGGTCAGAGCGATGTGCCAAACTATCATTGGAGCCAATACTCACGAAGATGTGCATAATACAAGGCAGGACTTCTTGATCGTACACGCCGCAGTGATTCCTACCAGGGTCTTTCCTGCCCCGCAAGGCAGAACGATGATGCCAGATCGGGCACGCCTCCAGAACGAAGTGAGAAAACAAACTAGTTCAGGACAGGCGAGAGCTTACCCGTTTCCAAACATCTTGCTCAGGCTGGTTTCTTGATATGGTCTGATGACGGTCGCAGGCTTTAAATCTATTTCGAGGTTCGCATTGACGGTATCATTACGAAAATCATACTCTTCGAGCATGGGATATTCTAGTTCGTTGCACCTCTTCTTGACGTCCTAAAGTCGTCGACGCAGAAATAATTGGCCAAATTATACAGGAATATAGGACTTACATCAATCTTAGCATCATTGATTTCGAACGCGTGGACATTCTCGTCATCCTCTTCGATTTCATCTGTCAACAGAATGAGGCGGAAAATAGATAGTGTGACCGGAATCGAGAACAACGTACCACCTTCCACGCCCACTACCGATGTGAACAGGTCCTTGTCAGAGGTGATCTTGGTCGTCGCAGAAGGACCAGGCCGCCCATTAACAGCATCGTCCTTCTGTTTTTCGGCTTCCTTGGTTCCAGGTATCGTGAGGTTTCCTTTGACCGGGGCTTTGGATGTCGTGAAAGTGGCCGCCTTGATACTATTATCTGTCTGCACAGTAACGAGGCGAGCCTCGCGGATGACTCTGTCTTTGAGAAGCAACTGCAGAGTTTCTGGATGGCTAGATTCCACGAAATACTTGTTATGTTTGAGAACGAGTTTGACTTTTCCGTAACTCAATGTTCGCTCGCGGATGAAGGACGTGATACTTTCGGGGACGGGGACCTTGGCGCACGCATCAACGCCCTGCTCCAATGACATACTTACTGATTCGGTGCCACATTACCTTGGAAAGCCGGTTAAGAACCTTGGGGATTAGAGCAACTATTAGCCACAGGGCGAGATTCTCATCAAGCGCAAGGCACACGGACTTCAATAATGTCCTCCGTTTGCAGCCCCACTGAGACCGCAGCGTAAAGCGAGTAAGAAGTGAGTTTGTATTCGTGAATGAAGGCCGGTCTGCGGGACACATGGGTGGGTTCTATATCTACCTCTCGTTCTATTACGCACCTGCTAACAGGTTCACTGATAGCTGTCAGGAAGTCCTGGGCCTGTTCAGCAATGGGTGAGAACGCCTCAAGGATGATGTGACCGTCCTCCGGGCTAATCCATAGAGGTCGAGAAGCATGGTCTGGCTTCAGATGCAGCCAGGAGAAGTCCTGGTCCATGAATATATGGGATACAAGACTATCTTGCTGCCGGCGATGCACCTCCAGCGAGGATAGGTTCGAGAGTTCTTCCTTGGCTCGTCGGGCTTCGGCCAGTTTGCGCGTCAACGCGCTGAAGTTGATGGTAGCTCCACGGGGAACGAGCGAGGTGTCGGGTGGTGAAGGGGGTATCGCATCGTCTTCATTACCAAGCACAGTGAAATCCTCCTGGGCTTCGTCCCTTCTCGACCGTTTCGGAGTTTGGGACTCGGCAACTGCTGTCAAATATTGAATAGAGGTTTGGTGCTGTCGTAAGTGAGGAACGCACCATCTGCGCTCCTTTTTGACATGGTGGTTGTGAAGATGACGCCGCTGACAGGAACCTTGACGCTTGACGAGTCAGCAGAAAACAAATTCAAGCGGAGCCGAAAGTAGAGTATCGTGGGACTTGTGATTCTGGACTGGGTCTTTCGCACCACCATCATCCTCGCTATCTCGCAGCTCATTTTCTTGGTTAATTCACGATGTGGAGACCCGCAACTCGCCAAATAACTGGCACAAACGACGGCGAGCACATTTTTTCTGCCCTTTTCGCCGTTCGGCTCATCTTGTTCATTTTCAGTCCCTCTCGGTGCACCACGTCGGTTCGGCCCTGCGCCTGTCGACGACACGCCTCCTCCGCAGCTCGCCCAGCCGTCTCCATCTGCATACCCCCGCCGCCAACATCAGGATAACGATAGCCCTGGTAAACGAGGCAGAGCGGAGTCCCCCTCGAACGGAGACCCTAAAGGTAAGCCAAACATTATCAAGCAGATGAGATCGCCTTTTCTCTCGCCGTTGCTACTTCAAGTCAATTCCGATCTATCTATCTTTCTCTCTTTATCTCGAGACTTTTACAGCTCGCTTAAAGATAGCGCTTGATTCTAACTCTTACTGACCGTATTACTAACCCTCCCTCCTTTGCTGTTTATCACTCACCCAGTTGATTCTTCGCGAAAACGGCGCAGCCGTTGGGGCGATGCTAAGACTGACATTCCGGGATTACCGACTGCAATTTCTGCCGCTGGCGTATCTCAGGCTCAGCTCGATAACTACGCTATCCACCTTCGACTAGAAGAAATCAATCGCAAGCTAAGGCTAAATGATTTTGTCCCGCCTGAACGAGAAAGGTGTGTGTTCTCGAGTTTTTGATGTTCGCGGCGCATATACTTATTATCGCACAGGTCTCCTTCTCCACCACCCACATACGACGCCCATGGTCGACGTACCAATACCCGAGAAGTTCGTTATCGCAAAAAGCTAGAAGACGAGCGCATCAGGCTTGTCGACCGAGCTATGAAGAACGATCCTAACTTTCGCCCTCCCGTCGAGTATCACCAACAAAAGCGCTCTCAGCGTCCCTCTGATAAAGTTTACATTCCCGTCAAAGAATTTCCTGAGATCAATTTCTTCGGCTTGCTCGTCGGTCCCCGCGGCAACAGTTTGAAAAAGATGGAGCGAGAGAGCGGTGCAAAAATCAGTATTCGAGGCAAGGGCAGTGTGAAGGAGGGTAAAGCTCGGCCAGACCAGTATGCGGACGATGCCGAAGAAGATCTTCACTGCCTTGTCCTTGCTGAATCTGAAGAAAAGGTTGCCGCTTGTGTCAAAATGATTAATAGGGTTATAGAAACAGTACGCAGCTTTTAAATCCATTGTCTCATGGTCTCGACTTACCCTATCATAGGCTGCTTCGACCCCCGAAGGTCAGAACGATCACAAGCGTAACCAGTTACGAGAGCTGGCCGCCTTGAACGGTACTCTTCGCGACGACGAAAATCAGATTTGTCAAAACTGTGGTGGCGTCGGTCACCGCAAATATGATTGCCCCGAACAACGTAACTTTACTGCTAACATCATTTGTCGTGTTTGCGGAAGCGCCGGACATATGGCTCGGGACTGCACTGTCAATAAGGACCCCAACGCACCTCCCCCGCCCCCCGAGGCCATCCAATCTCAAGGAAATAGAAGTGGCTTCGATTCGGAGTACGCTAGTCTGATGGCAGAGCTGGGTGAAGGAGGGAATGGGACCACTGATACAGCCATCACATCTTGGAGTGCGCCAACCATGGGACATGATATCACAGCAGGCGGGAGCAATATTCCACCTTGGCGTCGCCCGGAGTCGTGGATCCAGCCCACTACCAACAACCAATCTCAGGGATATCGACCCCCTCAATACGGAGCCGGTTACGGGGTTGCCTCGGGAGGCGGACAGTGGGCAGGTTATCAGCAAGGCGCAGCAGCAGGCTACCCGACTCAAGATTATTCCAACTACGCATCTTACTATCAAGGCCAATACGCTCAACAGCAAGCCAGCTAATCATCGCCTCCTAATTCTCCATATTCACCTTCTAACGATCCATAGCATCGAAAAATCTCACAGGCTCCTCTCCTTTATGAATCTTTTGGCCTCGGCTCTGTTTCCCCTTCCACTACTCTTTCCAGGTCTTTTCCTTGCTGATGGAGTTGGCGATAGCAAGTATTTACATGTGACACCTCGTTCGTCTTTGACTGAAGTGGACGACTGACGAAGCCCGCAGCGACTCTTTTAACCACCATACTTGTAGTATTTGATTTGTACCCGTGAATTTCTCTTGCACAATCATGTGTATGATCCACCGATTGTTCCTCTTTTCTCTGTAGTCCAAGTGAGAGTTCATCCCAAGGACCTCGAGTGACAGTGCCGAAAGGGCCACAACAATTTAAAGTTGATCCATTTACATTTTAAATTTCTCTGGGTTATCACGACCGACATTCTTCCCCTCTACTATGCAGTAGCATAAACTTTTCACTAGGATGACCTATCGAGATGAATATGATTGTCACAGGACATCCGTGCAGGACACGTATTCTGAGTCATGAATATGAATAGATACCTCTTCTCCTACTTTGCATTCGCTCCAGCTGCAGGCTCAGACGCAGGGAGCGAGTGCGAGGAGGGGTCTGCCGCCTAGGGAGCCGAGAAACAAGTATACTATGTCCAGACTGCCCGCCCAAATTTCTCTCCTATCGACTTGGCATCGTTGGCAAGGGTTTACTGGGTAATCCACCAAAATCCGGCAGAGGTGTGGTGTTTTCGGTAACGGAACGTCCTTCGTCTGACAGTTTCTTCTTGGATTTTTTCCTTCTTTTCTTTCCCGGGGCGGTGCGACGTTGTGGCAGCTCCTCATCGGGGTCACTGAATTTTCTCTTTTGCGAGATTGAGGTATCTCGGATAAAACAAGATACGAAGAAACCGTTCGTTGCGTCTTCACCCGGCGAACATCGAATCAGGGACGCCGCTTGTTCTGGTGACGAGAGCTTTCAAGACGCAGGACAAGAAAGGATTTGGGTTAATGCTGCTTACTCAGATCATCCAACTCCGCAGGCAATCCTCGGCGAGGCCATCCAGGGAGGACTTCATCTGGATCAGCGAGGACGAATTCTCGGGATTTCCCTTCATCGGAGTTGAGGCATTCGCGGACAACGTGCTCGTTCTCGATCGCGTGGACACTACACGTCGAATACACGATTTTCTGCACCCCAGGAACTGTTTTCATCATCGGGATGAAGGGATCCGCCCTGGATAGTGAGCCTTTTGATCGGTGAATCAACAAACTCAGAGGAACCCACATTTCATGGCATGCCTCACCATCATGGCTTGAAACGCAGCTAATCGTTGGAGTCGGTCTTCTTGATTGCCGTCCTCTTCGTTATCTACAAAATGGTTCGAACGAAGAGCTAGCGATATTTGCCAAGGACATTCACCCGCTTCAAGAAGATAGTCCAATCGGTTTACGATCCCCGATCCGCTGCACGAAGGATCCAACAGACTGGTGATGGATTGAACGGGAGTTAAACTGGAGTGGAAGGATGGGAACTGACATGTGTGTCACTTTCCCATATTTAGGATCTGAGGGGTCAAGGGTTAAGAAATCTATATTCAGAGGTTCCACGTTCTTGCACCCTGCCCTTGAGAGCATTGTTGTAAGGATTTTGAAGCGCCTTTTATCTCTTTCGAGAGCGAACAACTGACAAAAAGGAAGCATCAATAAGGCTGTCGGTGGGTATCGAAGTTGCCGACCTGTCCTTTATTTTTCATGATCGCGCACAAAAGGGTGGTCTTATTCCCCGGAGCAGCCGTGGCATCGATGACGAAAGAATCGTTACTCGAAGGGGGAGAAAGCACGACTGCAGGAAAGCACGAGGCCTTGTCCTGGAGGATAAACTTTCCTGCCTTGTAAAAAGGGTCATCTTGGAACGTGGTTTGCGGAGCAAAGGCGAGAAGGTCGGGGATGTGATCATCGAGGGTGAATCCTTTACTGTTAAAAAGAAGGAATGAAGAATAGGAGGGAGCTAAACTCAAAGTTCGAAAGAGGCGAGGCTTACTTACTCCGACTCGAAAGGACTTGATAAAGTAAAGCCCCGGGATAATAGTGACGCGATAGCCTCATCCGTTGACCAAGCTAATGTATTGACGCGAACATAACGGGGAATCCGTGCTAAGGAAATTGGGGGTCAAATAGGACATCAGGCATGGCTAGCCACGATGGACCCACCTCCCCGGTGGTCGCTTGTTTGTTCTAAATCTGCGTTCGACCTGGCACCTCTTTTGATCTTGATTTTATGGAACTCGCCGTGAAGGCGAGTCTTGTGCCTTAGTATGGCTTGTTTGATGGGTCCATCTCCAGCCTGAATACCTCCAGACAAGAGAAGGTCGTGCACGAGGACGAGGGTAAGATTGAATGACGTGAGCTTCTTGCGTTCTTCCTTCATAAGGTCGGCGCGCTCGATGACATCCTTGAGTACAGGTTTATCTAGAGGGAGATATCAATATATCAATATACATGTCTGAGCATCCTATATAGTGAGCTTACATTTTAAAGTCTCTATGAGGAGTGCTGCAGTTCTTTTCCGTCCTTTCTCTGGAAGGGTAGCCAGGACGCTTTTGATAGAGCCTTGTTTAGCATCCAGACGGTCCAGCGTCTGTGCGGCTTCGAAGTAGAAATTCATGAATCAATTCCGCGATATTGTGAATCTTCACTCCCTCACTGGACGAATAAGACACGTCAGGTTTCGACGAAAACTGTATCACTCGAATTGTACATTGTTAGATACAATAATCAACACCCTCTTCGGAAGACATTCCTATGAAGCAAGGAGATCAGTTCATGTACCAGCAAAAAGTTGAAAACGGATATGATCAGTAAAGAGACTCGTCATAGCTGGTAGACCCAGTCAGACAATGTAGATAAAATAGAAACATCATGATGAGAGAAACAGGAAAAGGGACCTTACGATAGTTGGATACAAGTTGTGCACAAAAAACCTCATCGACGCAAACTTCGTTTATGCAAGCACATAAAGTTCCCACGCCTGGCGTCGAGTGGGCGCGTACCATTACCGCCACTCCCGTCATTTCCTTTCTGCCTTTTTTCCCGAGCTAGTGAGTCAGTTTAAACACTCGTCGGACACATACAATGACAGCCGTTCGAACAGTGGCGGTGGAGACAGCGTTGTATGACCTTTTAGGCGTGGCACCAGATGCCAGCGAAGGTGCTTTCACTTCCAAAAATCCATAGGATGTCGGTCGCTGACATTTTTGGAGCCGATATAAGGAAGGCATACATGAAAAAGGTGCGAAACCCTCAGATTTGGAGTTGTTCATTGACTGAACTATCTCTCAGGCAAAGCTGCATCATCCCGTATGCGTCACGTACTGTCGCGAGATCCACATTTCATGCTACTGTTTTTAGGACAAGAACATCAACAATCCTGAAGCAAACGAAAAGTTCCAGGAGATGGCCGCTGCGTATGTCCACCTCTTAAACTTTGTCGAATGCGTCGTGACATAAACGGCTCCTAGCTATGAGATTCTCAATGATCCTCAGACAAGGGCGGCTTATGATGCCGGTGGTCTCGATGGAATCAATGAACATGAATCCCATGGGATGGACCCTTCGGATCTGTTTACACATTTCTTTTCCTCCGGTATGTTTTTCGACCCCGCTCGTCCAGGACGTGGCAGGCGCGGGAAAAGTTCGGAGGTCGTCAAGCATTCTGTGACACTGGAAGATCTTTATAGTGGAAAGACGGTCAGAATCGACCTGGAGAAGGAAGCAGTGTGTGGGCTATGTCAGGGGTACGGAATGCCACCCAGCAAGTTGTGAGTCAACCAGTTGACACCATCTAGGTCCGGTACGAAGGGACATGCGAAGCCTAAACCATGTGCAACATGCGATGGCAAAGGCGCCACGTTTGCTTATACTCAGGTTTGAGCACTTCCGACCTCAAGCGCCAACACCCAGATAATTCTCTTTGATTCTTTAGATGGGTCCTTCACGAGTTGGAACATCTAGAGTACCATGCCATGCCTGTTCTGGTTCTGGGCTCATTATTCGTGAAAAGGATCGGTCAGTTTTTCAGTTGTTGTTCTCGATGAATATGCTAACAATCATGAAGTTGTAAAAAGTGCAAAGGGGATAGAAAAGTAACTCAAAAGAATCGGCACGAAATCTTCATCGAAAAAGGAATGGTAGATGGGCAGCGTATAGTCCTTGCAGGTGCTGGTGATGAAGAGGTAAGCATCAAGGATGACGCTCCTGTCGGCAGTGTCGTGAATCTCACAGAAAGTCAGCCTGGCGATCCTCCCGGAGATGTCGTTTTTATCTTGCAAGCGGTTTCTCACCCGTCATTCGAACGATCGGGAAAGGACCTCCTCACGCGCATCACAATAACGTTGTCCGAAGCGCTCTTTGGTTTTTCAAGAATCCTGTTAACACACCTCGACGGTCGCGGGGTCGAAGTTACGAGTCCTCCTGGTAAAATCATTCAACCCAACGATTCCATCGTATTGCGTGGAGAGGGAATGCCTGTTCACAAACGACCGTATGAAAAAGGCGACTTATACGTCATATTCTCACTTGAGATGCCAAACGAGCAGTGGTTAAGCACCGTCGACCGCAAGGTATCGTACTCGATATGTACAAGTCACGCTCGTCTTTATACTCACGCTCTCCAATAGATGCTTGAACCACTACTTCCACCAAAGCGGGCCAACCCAGAACCTCCTCCTGAGATTGTGGTGGAGGCCGAGTTCGAAGAGAGTGACATTGTGGATGTGCGTTCCCGGTCCTTCCCGGCTAGCCCAGACTTCTTAGACCAGTTTGACCCTCAGTTTGGCGGCGACAACGAAGATGATTGGGAGGACGAGGATGATGACGACGCAGGTGCACAGCCCGATTGTCAACCACAATAGCCTGGCCACCTTGCCAAAACAAAATACCGTTGGCTATACTGATATCTACTCGCCACTCCTCCATAATTCATGATAGTAATATAATACCCGTTCGTTTAGCTGCTGGAAATCTATCCTCTCAAAGACCTGGAGACTACATACTTACTTGCATAATACCTTGATATTTGACACACGACATACATGGCAATAACGTTTACGGCGAGGTCTGATCCATTCAACTTGATCTAAAAAGGAGGGGGAACAGAAGGTCGGGTCTGTTTCTGCACCTCTGGTAGTGCGTCCAAATATGTAATTTCTGGCTCTCTCCGACAAGACTCCCTGGGTAATCGCTTCGGGCGAGCTAATCCTAAATAAGCAAAAAGAGCTTGAAGTCATGGGAGGTGTCAAAGATGGATGTCTTAATGAGAAAAACTCACGACCCAGGCCAGTACTCCGAGTGAAACGACTGTACTCACGCTGCTGTCTTGAAGAACTTCTTGTAGGTCTCGGCGAAACGGGAGGCGGATATTCCGGAGTATCCAAAAACAGGGTATGTCCAGTCGCAATTCCACCAAGCTTGGTTGGTTCATGTATCGATTTTATAACAGCCAAAGCTGCAGTGCATGCAAGCGACATTAATCTCAACGGCGGGGGCTGGGAATGGCTTAGCGCTTCAAGTTGTCCAAGACTGGCCCTCTCTTCTTCGTATAGAATTGTTGTACAGTGGGCAGACGGTCTTCCGGTTTATATGTACCCTTCTTGAAATTGCGGGCACGAATGATTCGAATTTCACTCGAGGTGTTTGCATGGGAAGACTACATCTAGACGTCTATATGCTTGTATCCTTGAACCTATAGTCATCACAGAGGTAAGCACAGAACTCGGATCGAGAACTAGCGATCAAGTACGAACCCGATTCTCCTTCAACATTGTCAAGTACTTTTCCGCCAACCATTTACAGTTTTCGTAGTGATTCACTCCTTCTGCTCTCTGGCATTTTTCGAGCTCGTCGCGGACGAGACGGGCCTCCATGGCGCGGACCCAAGACTCGCGAAGGTGTTCGTCACGTGCTTCGAGTTTCGCTGGAGAGAGAGGCATGAAGGAGGCAAAAGGGAGGTGAGGGGGAAGGAGTACCCTTTATTTCAGCTGCTCGAGATTCGTTCAGGCTCATCGTCGTCGCTACAAACAGGTAATCGATTGTTAGACCTTGTTTGGCTGTCCTTGAACTACTTTAACACCGGTATGATTATTCCCATCTGCAGAGGACGACATGCTCAGTTCATAGGTTGGATTCCGAGAGCACAGTAGGTCCCAAGAGCAGGAGTCTCTGCACTTTGAGTTGGATATCATGTGTAAGTATATCAAACCACGTGCGTCGGATGACTACATGTAGCCCATATAACCGGGAATCCCGGCACCTCATCTAGTTGTTCTTGCCTCAGTCCTGTTCGTGCCCAATGTCATCTCCCGTTAGTTTTCCCCAAGATTCCCCGCTGGTCACTCTTACCCATCGTAAGTCGAAAATGGCTAACCGGGCATGATACATATCTCATAACAAGGATACAGCCAAACCGTCTCTCTGGATTATAGAATTGCATCATGGGCAGGACAACCGGTTGACAGTAGAACTTATAGATGGGGGATTGAAGCCTGCTTTGGATGTGGTTGAGAGGGAGTGGCAAGAGGGATGGAAAAAGGCCCAAGGCGTGAAGGACAAGACTGGGGGAGAGGGGGCATTAATTATTGTGGGCAGGAAGGACCAGGACAAGTTTTTTAGTAATGGTAAACTGTCTTCTTCCAGTACAAATCTGGGCTTCTGACAGAGCGTGGTGCAGGACTTGACCTTCCGAAGGCCATGAAGAACCCGAATTTCTTTCCCTGTGAGTTCTGTCTGACTGGTGTGGACTGCCGCTGACATGGGTTCAGTGACGTTCAATCCTCTCTTGGCGCGCCTGATCAGCTTTCCCAGTGAGAATATCAGTCTTGATGACGCACGGTCATTTCTTACTGACATGTTGCCAGTCCCGACGGTGGCAGCCATCAACGGGCATTGTTTTGCGGGAGGGTTTATGCTAACGCTGGCGTGTGATTACCGGGTGGTAACCGATGGCAGCAAACGGAATGTATGGTTGTGCATGAACGAGGTATGTTCTGGACGGTTGCAAGTGACTAGCTGACGGGATCAGGTGGCATTTGGTGGCATTTGGCCTCTGTCGTTCGCAGCGATATTGCGAGCCAAGGTAGGGGACCACAGACTGCACCGACAGATTGCTCTGGAAGGGTATCGGTTCACGCCGCAGGAGGCACACGGGGCGGGCCTGGTGGACGAGATGGTAAGCGGAAACACAGCGGACGTGCTGTGCAAGGCGGAGGAGGTTGCAGAGAGGGTGGGGGTGAATGCGCGGACCGGTGTGTGGGGGCTAATCAAGGTAGGCGTTTGTCGTTAGTGCAACTGGCGGGACTGACGGGAGCAGAACGATCTCTACCGGGACACGCTGGAGGCAATAGGGCAGTTCGATGCCCATAAGGATATCGTGGCCAGATCTCGATTGTAGCCAAGCTTAGATAATATGACATCATTGCCCCGGCGAGAGCCGCTTCTGGTCCTACTCCAACACTCGGGGCATTGCCGCATGCGATGGCACCTAATGCCCCCTCCAGACCGTCCACGGCCCCCCCGAACGATGATCATGACATCTTGCCGTCATTTCCCGCACCCAGCATCTATTTTCGCAATGCTATGGGCACCCTCCACGAAGACGTCCCCGATATCCCTCTGCAACCCGTTCTTGGTCGGGGCTACCCCTCCTCTCGCCATCCCGTACTCACCTTATCTTTTCAGATTGTTCAGACAACGATCAGGTCCCTTCCTGTTCCCACACCGACGACACTGCCGCCGCCCAGTACAACTGGGCCACTTTCATCCACGCGTACGCCCTCGGCCGTTGGGATCCCAATCGCATTCCCAACCCGCCTCAATCATATTCAAACCATACACACGTCTCCGACTCGCTGCCCGGTTGGCCTGCCGTCTCTCCCTCCTTAGGTCCTGATGTTCGCTCCCCCTTCCGGCCCCCCGCCGATGGATACGTCAATCCCCGCTTCGTCTGTCCCTCCCCAGATTCAGCCTCCCGCTTCCGCCGGCCAGCACCCACCCGAATTTCCCTGCCACCTCATCGCCTTCGCAACTCTTTCTCCGCCCCCTCGGCTCCGAATCCCGAGCTCTCAGTCCCTTCCCCCGTCGCCTCCAACCCCGACGTCTGCACGACTGCTGCCACCTTGCGCTGGGCGGGGGTCAGCGTCAACATTGCCCCCCTCGCCCTACCATCTCCCGAGCATGAGCTCACAGATCCGATGCGTGGAGTGACCGCCACCGTCCCTGGCTCACGCCCAGATCCTCATCACCGACCTGGTACTATGGCTACTCTTAGTTCCCACAAGCAACGCCCCGGAAGTTTTTGGGATGGTACCACTGACGTCGAGGAAGCGCATGATGGCACAAGGCACACCGCCACAACCCCCCTCACTTCTTTTACTCCCGCTGCCCCAGAATGCTACACTGGCGCTTATCCAGGTCACTGCCCTATGTCTCCGGTGCTCTGCGATTCTTCTACCATGGAGACACTGCGTGCCGCATCTGCACTGCTTGAAAAAACGTTTCGAAATGGCGGACTCGATTCCGCTGACTACCCCAGCCCTGCTACCGCTAGCTCCGGGACCGCCCAAGTTCCATTCCCCACGGCAGGTGACCAAGGAACACTCAGTATGACTCCAGAAACTCTGTCTGCCCCAGCTGTTCCTAGGAAAGTCTGCCTGACCCGACAAACCTCTTCACCGCTACCCATTTCGTCGCCGCGCAAACCGGCATGTACCACCGCAACAGAAGGCGTATCGTCTACGAAGGCTGCGCGTGCGGTGAGAGAGGAGCAAATGTTTGCCGACCTCGGTTTTTTGGCCCCTCCAAATTCCCCAGAGGAACTTGAGAGGAGACGCGCATTACACAAGTAAGTCCAAATCGTTCCTTTTCCTATTTTCCTAGGTTCACCAAAACAAAACAAAAAAGGTTCAATATTTGGAATACAGGCCCCGATTCGAACTTCGATAGGATAACACACCTGTCAAAATTGGTATTCAGCACGAAGGGTGGAACCATCTCTTTGATCGATGGCAATGAGCAGTAATAGGTTTTCTCCTATGCACTGCATTCTATTGAACCGACCTTTCTCGCCCTCTTGCAGGTGGTTCAAATCAGAATGTAAGAGAAGGATTCCCTCTCTAAATTGTTGTGTCCCATTTTGAGTGACTCGCAGGGGGGATGAAAGCACCGGGGCATGCTAGGGCGCACTCTTTTGCCGCTCATGTGATCTTACAGCGGTAAGGACCGCCTGATTTTCTTATTCAAGAATGCCCAGAACTCATCTTTCCACCACAGCGGAGATGAGCCCATGGTGATCCTGGACACATCCTTGGATTGGCGATTCGCGCGAAATGTGGGATTCCACCAATTAAAGAATCTCTTTCCCATTTGATCCGTCACCTCCGCCAGCCACTTGTTAAGGGGTTGCCGCACATCCGGTTCTACGCTGGTGCACCATTACGTACCCAAGATGGGTATAATATTGGAACGTAGGTGGATTTTGATCAGTCGCCTGTGGATGATGAATACTTTCTATGTCCAGACTGGCGATCTTTGACGACGTACCACGGAAGGACTTTTCGCCAAGACAACGCCATACGCTCAAGGAATTCGCGGTTGGTTCTTCTCCTGCTCCAGTTGGGTTCATTCATGTAGATTAATGATAGGCCATTACCATGCGCGAAATGGAATTATGGAAAGATAAAGTATATTTCTGTTCACGCTCAATACAGTGATTTTAAGCCTATGTTGAAGATTCAGTTACGGATCCGGGACCGGATACAAAACTCGGTTCCAAACTTCCTTCTTGGGCAAAGTACTTGACTTACCTATTAGTATCCAGATGGAACAATTCAGTCGTGAATGCCTAGAAATTGACACGGAAGCTCATAAGCAACATGTTCAACAGCCGAACCGCCTAGACGTCATCATCGGGTCATCCATGGACACAGTTTATAATCGCGCAGCAAAGTTGGTCAAGCGGACCTTAGACGTTGAATGCGTCATTGTCATGGACGTCTCACACTGCGAGGTCCTGAAAACCACGAACGTTGAAGGCACAATTTCAGTCATATTGCACTATGGTGACCCGCAGATGGATGCGAAGGAAAAGCAGCTATCCGTGGACGAATTTCATCAACTTAATGCATTCTTTGCGAAACATCCTGATGGCAAAATTTCGGACGGCATTATTCCACTTTGTTTTCGGCCGTTTCTACCTGCGCGTATACAGTATGCATTGAGTGAGTTCGACTATCTTGCCTTTGCGGTGGTGGGCTGATTTTTTAACCCGCAGCGGTGCCGATATTCAACGTTGATAAACGCCCTTTTGCGCTGCTTTGTGCGTATAATGTGTCTGACGAAACCAAACGCCATGTGAGTTTTATAAACTAACATTGATTCGATATTCACAGTTTCAACTTCTAGCTCGAAGGCCATGAACTGTCTTATTTGCGTGCAATCGGTAGTGTAAAATTACTGCGAATCCGACAGTGCTTTTCTTACGACTGATCAGGTGTTATCATTCTATCGGCCGTGCTCAAGCGCCGAATGATCCTTGCTGACAAGGCAAAGGGTTTGTTCATCTCCAAGTCCGCCATCTCGCTATCTCTACGAGATCAGAAACTCATTGGCACTTCTCAGCATTTCTCATGAGCTTCGCACGCCATTACACGGAATTTTGGCTGCGGCTGAGTTGCTCAACGATACCCCGCTGAACCACTCTCAATTGTCTTTCCTGCAGACAGTTCAGGCCTGTGGAAACTCTCTCGTAGAAACTGTAAACCATGTGCTGGATTTTACTAAACTGAGCGGAAACTCGAAGGCGGGAGGAGTGGAGAATGTGATTGTCCCCACAAAGTACTCTTTCTCTTCATGTTCTAATATCATATTCTATCTTCACTTATTCTTCTTCTGCGACAGCGTCGATCTGATGCAGCTTGTTGAGGAAGCAGTGGACGGGTGCTGGGTTGGACATCGGGCTCGAAGTGGAAACACCCCGGACTCTGGGATTGGAAGCGTGTACTCTCCACCGAAGCAGGAAGATGGAGTGACCGTGCCTACATGGAAGATCCCCGTCGAAACTGTTATAGACATCGGGTTTCGTGCCGAGGTATGTCCCCTGGGTCGCACAGACTAGCACGAATCTAATTCCCGCTTAGGGTTGGACTTTGAAGTGCGAAAAGGGCGGGATCCGTCGTGTTCTGATGAATGTGTTCGGTAATAGTCTGAAGTTCACGGAGGTATGCGTCTTGTCTTGATTCCAACTTTTCCTTGATGACTTGAATTTTTAATACAGAAAGGATCTATCCACGTCACGCTGCGCGAAAGGCCTCTGTGCGAAGGCGATCCGCCAAACAAGATCAAAATTGAGCTCACTGTGGCCGATACAGGCAAGGTTCGTCTCTCAAAGTCATTTTTTCATTCAAGGAGCCAGGTGACCCGTCTATATATAGGGTATAAGTCAGAACTTTCTCAAGGTAATCCCCCTGTCTTTTTTCTTTTTCTGACTGGGCTAAATCTCCCAAAAAGAATCAACTATTCCATCCCTTTTCCCAAGAGGACCCATTACAGACCGGGACTGGCCTCGGCCTTGCCATCGTGAACAGTATAGTCACGTCCGAAAGTGTAGGAGGCAAAGTCGATGTCTGGAGTGATGAAGGTACCGGCACCGAGATCAAAGTGACGTTCTTCGCCCAAAAACCTGACGAAGATGGCGGGAGTTCGCCAATAATGCAACCTCTCAAGACATGTCCTGACGTTCCAGAAAGGGTGACGATTTCCTTGGTCGGCTTCGACGAGGCACACGGTGGCGTCCAGCTTCTTCGACGTGTCGTTGAGACATATCTAGCGTGGTGGGGGTTCAATATTCTTGCCGGCCCAGGATGGGGGCATATTGTCATTGTCAATGACGACCCGTCCGTCATTGACGAGACGACGCAGCGAAATGGGACTTGTACCCCGTTCATATTGCTGTCAGCTGCCCGCGGGAATCCCAGGGTGATGTCTATTGCGAGTGATCACGAACGTATAGGCGGCTTTTGTCGGATTCTTTTCAAACCTGGAGGGCCTTCGCGCCTGCGGGCGATACTTAAGCTAGCTCTTCATACACTCCAGGTTCAGACTATTTCATCAAGATCACAGGTCCCTTCTCTTAATGGCAACAGACCTATCGATCCCTCGGAAGACCTTTCTTACAACGACGAGCAAGAGGCACGGGTTGATGAATCATCCATTCTGCGAAGAAAATCGGAGAACAATCATCGGCGATATAGTCGACATCCACCGCGCCCTTCGATGGCTCTGCGTGCATCGACGACGCGCCCAGTGGTAAATGGGAATGAACCATTCATGAAAAACACTAGTGAGAGGAGCAAAAGTCTTGAGAGTGACCCAATTGAGCCGACGGTATCCGTTGGTTCTGGCGGTTCTTTGTTGAAGAAATCTGCGATTGGGGCTTTGGGGCGATCGGAGCGCCGCTTCAGAGTACTGGTCATTGAAGACAATGCCATTCTGAGGAGTCTTCTGTGAGCTGCATGGCCAAAGATTAGTTGTCTATTTGCTGAAATCCTTTCATCAGGATGAAGTGGTTAACTCAAAAGGCATCGTTCTATGCCCCTTCCTCATCTGAACATTGACGAACTCTCTCCCTTCTTTTTTGTTTCCTGGCGCAGGGATATGATATCTTCGATGCTTCTGACGGGGAGGAAGGAGTGCGCCTCTATGAAACTGAGGGGCCCTTTGAGTACTGTGATATATTTGAACCTGGTTCTCTTCGCTCACGGTCATTTCAGTGTAGTTCTTCTGGATCTTTCAATGCCTGTACTTGATGGTACGCTCTGTGTCATGTCTACCTGCCCATGGAGATTCTACTTTTTTTCTTCCAGGCGTTTCAGCGACTGCAGAGATCCGCCGCTTCGATTCCATGAAACCATCGACCAAGGATCTAACCCACATACCTTTGCAACCCACTCGAATTTTGGCGCTCACGGGAATGTCATCCTTGGAGGATAAACGGCGGGCGTTCGAAGCCGGAGTGGATGGCTAGTGAGTAGTTTCCGCAGCATCATTGTACAACGGATTTCTTACAACTCAGCGTCAGCCTGGTGAAGCCTGTTGCTTTCAAAACTCTTGAGGAGATGTTCCGCAAAATGGAGATTCATTAAGTAGTGTTGTCTGCATTTTTCTCGTTTCTTCCGACGCCGTCTTGGAGTTCCTTTACATAATAGCATCATTCAACGCCTACATTTTCATCGCAAGTCAACCGTCTCCCGCTAGTTTCTTGTGATGTCTCAGCAGTCCTATCACATTCCAGTGTAAAAGAATACAAGTTCAATTCCATGCTAACTATACAGGTACAGGTACAGGTGAGGAGTCCTACTTATGTAACAGGTCTTCGGCGATTTTGATGATGAATGTCAAATTTGCACATTGCTTGTTTGACTTTGTGCTCGCGATCGTTCTCTATGCTGCTTCAGGAGACTGTCCAGTGCCTCCTTCTGCCCTACAGCAAGCTCGCCAGTTTGAATACCAGTGTGATAGATCCGAAGCAGTGAATCAACGTCATCCATCGATTGCGTACGGACGTCCGCAAGCTCCTTGATCTTGCTCGTGGCGTCTTTAATCTGGTTACAAGTTTGGGGGTTCAGAAGGAAAAACAACAAGATAGAGATGAGATCCACCTCCTCGTCGGTCAGCGTGAGCCCAAGTTGTTCAACACGAGACTTGACCGCATTCCAGCCCGTGAGGCGATGCCTACGAGAAAAGAGGTATGATTAACGTGTCGTCTTGTATACCCACAAGAAAGGTGCCATGTACCCGATGGAGACATATCTCGTCAAACCGAAATCTTCGGGCTTGAGGATCTCGTATGTGCTTGGATTATTGAGGATAGCCTTTGCATGAATACCAGCTTTATGTGTGAATGCACAGTATCCCCTAGTCAAAAAGGTAATTTGGACCACGTCGGGAAAGTAAGATGCGATGAGGACATACGTGATCGGGTTCATGAATGGGATGTTAACCTCTACCGCCTCAGCGACAAGATTTTCTAGCTCCCGAAGCATAGGGAGGTTGTATTTCGCCTTTACATATTCTGGATTTGCAGCATACAAACAAGCAATGAGGCCACCCAGAGGTGTGATGCCAACGCGTTCACCTATACCGAGGACGGCTGTGGTACGTGGGTGAGAAATACAGACCATCGAGAAAAGACAGTTCCAAACGGACATGTATCAATGTGTGTTGCACCAGCTTCAAGTGCAGTGTAGGCATTGGCAATTGCTTTCATTCTGAGTGAGCCCCAGATCGTGTGTTACCGTTGGACAGGACGTACCCATGCCGGTGTCGTTGTGTAGATGGAGTTCAATATCACACCCAACGACACCTCTCAGTGTCCTGACGAGATCGTAGACCTGCCTAGGGTTGGCGCAACCAACGGTGTCGGCAATCCCGACCCTGTTTACACCGATTTTGTCCACAGTCTGGTAAATGGACAAGAGGTCGACAAGGTCTGAGCGGAAAGAGTCTTCGGACGAAAAGCGGACTTCTATTCCCTTGGATTTCACAAACTCGATGACCTCGATGGCAGTCTTGGTGATATATGCCATATCTTTTCCATGTGAGAATTCGCGTAGGAACGATGACGTGCCGATCACAACATCAACACCATCAACACCTTGAATCACGACGACTTTAGACAATGCAGGAGCTGTTTAGAAGTTGAGTCATCTACCAGTCTCTACAGCGATCCTGGCGTCGTCCATGTGGCACCGGATATGCGTGAGGATCTTGGACTTCAGTCCGAGTTTGCAAATGGCTTCGCAATCTGCCCGGGATTGTTCAGAGGCGACTGGGGAAGTCAACTCGATGTATTCCACGCCGAAAGCATCGAGGGCCTTGGCAATTGCGATTTTAGTTTTGGTATCGAAGAAAGCATTGGCAAATTGTTCTCCCTCTGTTACATAAAGTAGGTTTAGCGCGTTGGGATGGATGATCTTGGGTTTGGAGACATACCTCGCAGGGTGCTTTCGATAATGTTAAAGTTGGAGACGTTGGAGAGGAAATCTGATGCGCGGGGAGCATATGGGTTGCGCTTCTCGTGAATGCCATTGGTGCCGTTGACCTTGGGCGCAGTTCCCCGCTTCCCGTTGGTCAATGGAACGGCAACCATCTCTGTGGTTGGAAGTGAGTCTCCGTTTTGGTGGGGGCACATGTAGGTGATGGTGGCGGGGAGAAATTGACTCACTTTTCAATTTTCGGTGGAGCTAACGTTTCGGCCGAATCTTCGGACAACCCCATTTACGTCCTGATTTCAACAATTGTAATCCTACAGTGTAGACCTAGACGACCCTCTTTTCGCAGCGGGTTTCTGTATGGACCGCCTCGCAGTTCCGATCGCAGAACGGCATTCCACACCGACGACATTTATACGCTCCCCAGTAGCTGCACACAGAGCAGAGCGAACGCGGTGGATAGCTTGACGGCGCCGTCAAAGCTGTAAGGTATGTTGGGACCGATGTAGGAAGAGAATCGACGCCCTAGAGGACAAAAACAAACGAAGAAGTTCAGCAGACGCGGGGCGATAAAGTCTCTCGTACAGAATCCTCAACGAGCGTTGGAAGGTTCTTGCGGTAAAGCAACGCGGTCCTGACGTTCATAGTTGACTTTTTCTTCTTGCCAGCCGCGGAGTTGCCCAGGATATTGAGATTGCGTTTATCTGAGACGGTCTGCCGGGCGCGTCCTTTGGCAGATTTGCCTCCTTCGTCATCTGCCCAAATGGCAGGTTCAGCGTAGTTTGAGCGCTTGGTAGTCGTAGTCGATGAGTTATGGTTGCAATGCTGCCAGTGACAGCCTACCTCAAGTTCGTTAAGATGGCGCTTTGTTCGTTTGGCGATGACTTCGGGGGTGATGCTGGTCGCGGCGACATTATGGGCCCGCCTTGCATCTGGTAGTCGTTTAGGTCGATGATGATGATATCTCGAATACCAATACTCACACTGCTCCCTTGTTTTCTTCGGCGGCATCTCTCATTAGGGTTCGGCCGAGACGAACTTGAACAAAGGGATGTCGCCATCACATGTGTAATAAATCGCCTGGTTTCCTCCTTCTCTCACGAGATGGCGCCGTCCATCGACGCAAACAAATCGCCCATGCATGACCTGCCAACTCCTGAGCCCGAGTCGCCGTTGCGACCCAGGAATCCATATCGGTTCTCTACCCTGTGTGCGACGGTCGAGAACCCGGACATGAAAGACCAGCACGGCAGTAGCTCCGTGCCTATCTATCAGTCGGCTACCTTCAAGGGCATCGGTAACCAGTTTGATTATTCAAGGAGCGGAAACCCCACCCGTAGTCACCTTGGTGCGTTGCCCCCGTTCATATTCTGAAGATAATTTGACGCTGTGCTCCGACTAGAACACCACATCGCCAAGATCTCCTCGGCCGACCATGCATTTGTCGTTTCCTCTGGGATGGCCGCTCTTGACATAATACTCCGAATGCTAAAGCCTGGAGATGAAGTAATCGCAGGTGACGACCTCTACGGTGGAACAAATCGCTTGCTCAGTTATATCCGGACACACGTCGGAGTAACGATTCACCATCTCGATACAACCGACCAAAAGAATTTGGATGCAGTTATACATGCGACGAAGACTGCCATGGTCCTTCTCGAATCTCCAACAAATCCTCTACTCAAAATCGTCGACCTTGCAACCATCAGTAAGAATGTGAAAGAGCGCGCACCCAACGCTATTATCGTCGTGGATAATACTATGATGAGTCCTTACCTTCAACGACCACTCGAACACGGCGCGGACATCGTGTACGACAGCGCGACCAAGTATCTTAGTGGTCACCATGACCTCATGGCGGGAGCCATAGTTTGTAATCGAGATGATCTTGCCAAGGTAGGCTCTACAGCGTAACCTCATACGTTTCGTGCTTGAAAATTTTCGGCTTGGCCAGCATATGTCATTTACCATCAACGCTGTTGGAAACGGGCTTGCCCCCGTCGATGCCTTCCTCCTCCTCCGCGGAATTAAAACCCTCGCTCTCCGTATGGACCGGCAGCAAACCACTGCAGGTGCCGTTGCTGAATACCTCGACGCATTCGGTTTTCCTGTGCACTATCCTGGCCTTGCTGATCATCCAGGACGCGACATCCACAACAGAATAGCTGACGGAAATGGCGCAGTTTTGAGTTTCGAAACCGGGAACAAGGCTCTGAGCCAGCGAATAGTCGCTGCCACACAGCTGTGGGGCATTAGTGTAAGCTTTGGATGCGTAAACAGTCTAATCAGCATGCCTTGCATGATGTCGTGCGTCTTTTCACCCTCCCCATATCTATTATGGTTCAAAGCTCTATTGTCATTCTACCTAGACATGCGTCAATCGATGCTACGACTCGAGCCGCTCGTGGTCTTCCTGAGGACCTGATTCGGATGTGTGTGGGCATTGAAGACAAACACGATCTTTTGGAAGACCTTGAACATGCCCTTATTGATGCGGGGGCCATCGAGTTTAGCACAGCTCAGAACAGATACGTACGGCTTCCTTCCCGGGAGAATGACGAAGCCATCACAAGGGCTGTAGAGAAGTTAGCGCTGAAAAGTCCACAAAGAGAGGAAGTGGAATGGTTTGTAAGTGCTCCCGGCAAAGTCATCCTGTTCGGAGAGCATGCCGTTGTGCATGGTGTGGTGAGTTACATTTCCCCTTGCGGTGATTTCATGACAAAGTCGGTGCCCTGCCCTGCATATATTTCTTCCACATTCCGTCTTGGTCTTTCCATCGAAACGATGTTTACACTATCCCTCTTAGACAGCAATCGCAGCCTCGGTCGATCTCCGGTGTTATGGCCTTACGACCCCGCGGCATGATGGAAAACTATCGCTCCATTTTCACGACATCAATAACTTCTACCATGAGTGGGAGGTTGAAGCGTTGCCATGGGATGTTGTGACTCCTGTGCCTGTGGGCGATAAGCACCCGGAGGTTCTCGATCAAAAGCTAATCGATGCTATCACGGAAGGGCCATTGAGTGGTATCGAGGTTGACAAAAAGCAAGCTCGGGCTGCAGCATTGGCTTTCTTGTACTTGTATCTGATTCTTACGCACGGCGGAGAAAGGTATGCCTGGTTGCAATACCGCGGGATTCGTCTGTCTCACTTCTTATCTCACAGGTCGCCATTAAATTTTTCCGCTCGGTCGGCGCTTCCAGTTGGCGCAGGCCTCGGTTCTTCCGCGTCATTTTCTACTTGCGCGGCGACTGCATTACTCTTACTCTCACGTAGAACAATCCTCCCACCACCACCGGCTCCTACATCCATTGCTACGGGGCACATCCACGTCTCGCACAATGGCCGACGAGCTATCCCCCCAATAATAGCAGAAGAAGTGAATCGATGGGCATTCCTAGCAGAGAAGATCCTGCATGGCAATCCAAGCGGTGTAGATAACAGCGTCGCGGTCTTTGGCGGCGCTTTGGCCTACACTCGTGCTGGATTCCAAAGGAAAGGTGGCATGGAACCGATTCAAGGGTAAGCTCCTGCCGGGTCCTTGCCCCCTAGATCTTGTACCTGACGGATCAGTTACTTCCTAGATTCAAGTCGTTGAGATTCCTCTTGACCAATTCCAAAATACCACGGGACACCAAGAAGTTAGTTGCGGGTGTTGCGCAGAAAAAGGCGGATGCAAGTCTCTCCTTCATAAATTCCTATAGAAGGTGTTGGGCAAGGGACTGACTGTACAATCCACCGTTCCAGGAACCCGAATTGGTTGAAGGTATTCTGGAGGCTATTCAGAGTATCGCCGACGAAGCTAGGAGAGCTCTGGCGGATCCGGAAATGCCTCGTGATTCATTATTATCGGTGTTGTCGGTTAGTTTATCACCTCACCGTCGAATTTCATGGGATCCTCACCTTTCCATCCCCCCCTACAGGGACTCATCCATGAAAATCATGGACACTTGGTGACCTTAGGCGTTTCGCATCCCTTTTTGGAGGCAATCAAGAGCACAACCGCCGCAGAACCTTACAAGTTGAGTACGAAACTGACAGGAGCCGGCGGAGGAGGGTGCGCGGTGACTTTGGTGCCGGACGGTGAGCATGCCGTTTTTCATTCTCCAGGTAATCGATCTCAAACTCCATCGTCTATAATTAGATTTTGAGGCACAGCTCCTTCAAAATCTGATCGCTGAACTGATCCGCGAAGGCTTCCAGCCATATCTCACCTCTGTTGGAGGGAGTGGACTCGGTATCTTGTCGCCATATGCACACCATCGCAACCGCAAACCGGCTGTAACTCGCCCAACAGGGCAAATAACACCCCCCGAGACGCCGATGCCAAGTGAGCATCCTGAGCAAATCTTGGATGCGGGCGACGGCAACGACATCGGTGAATCCGACCCCTTACAGGCGCCATTTGAGACGAGTTCGATCGCGGAACTGCCTGCTTGGGCAGATAGTCTTGGACGTTGGTTGTACGTTTGAGCGTGCGGTCTTTGCGATGGATCTGTACGTAATTTGTCTGCACGTTAGAAAAACACTGCTCGAGCGTCGGCCCATGTTTGAATATTCGTCTTTGTACATCTATACCGACTATGACCTTGACTCCTGACAATTTGCCTCATCTTCAGTACTGTTTCGCCGCCTCCTGGTGGTTCAACATTAAGTGTCTGTGAATTATGGCATATGCAACCCGTTTTGACGTCATGATCACTCCTGTAGTCAAAGATCGACTCGAAGTGGGAAGTTGTCTTGACCCTGATCTACAAACAATCTTCTCTTCCAATCGATCCACCTGGAATTCGGTAACTCAAATCTTCAAAGAACCCCATGTCGGGCCGGCTTTGCTTGGAGGGTAATGAACGGATACTAGTACTGTAACAGAATGACGGTACAAGGATTGATGCCTAGGGTATATAAATCCGACAATATTTTAAAAATACAAACCATTATGTGATAATGAAGGTGAATAGGAAGGAGTTCTGTACTGGGGTATATACTCTAAATTATACGTCGATGTCATTAGTATTGTGCACAAAAGGGAAAATGAGGGTCCCTTAAGCGAGCCTGCTCGCTATTTAATTTGCTTTTTACTCGAAGTCCGATTCGGAATCGAGCTCCTCGGGCCCTTCGCGCGGTCGAAGAGTCACGAGATGGGTATTTTTGACCTCAAGATACCTACTCCCAAAGTATCGTTGGGTCTCAAAGCTCCAGCTAAAGATAAAAGGCATGAGCAAAAGCAAACAGGCGTTTTCCAAAAGGGAAACGAACTCGAGGTTCCCCTTGATCCAACACCCTAACCCCTGGATGTAGCGCGCTACCTCGGAGTCAACTGAGGAACCCCAAGAGGGAAGGCGAGATTGCGCTGAGATATAGCGGCCCATGAGCTCTTCAAAGTGGACGCCAACATAGTCTGCTGCCTCCTGGAGAGTTATATTCCTCTCTTTCATTAGGACGGTGACGATATTGTTGCCAGCAATTCCTCTACTTTGTTCCATGTCATAAGAATACACATCCTTCCCAAGAGAAGCCATCAGCACTGAGCGACCATGTAGGCGATGTTTGCGACTCACATTAGCCCAACAGACGAGGTCCACGGCGGACCAATAAATTTCTTGGAACGCCAAGTCATCAAATACATCCTCCGGAAGATCCGCCCCAATACAGTATTCGATGAGGTCGAAACAGAGGCGAACAGCGCTATTTTCGCGGCGCAGAGGAAGGAACGCTTCCATGGGCAGAATTTCTCCATCTTCCCGCAGTTGTGCCTCTTTCACCACGGCAGCACAGTATGATTCCCAGTGATGCAAGAAGCGAGCTGTGGCCCTCGGACGAGCAAGGCGGAGAAAGCGCGCACGAAATCTAATGCGCGGCCATAAGCCTCTCACACAAGTAAAATAGCAACCGATTCTCACCGTTTAGTCATCTCGGAAAAGGCTGAGCGATCATCCCAAGTGGGGTCTTTCATAGCGTTGAGGAATATGTTTCCGGTGGAAAGTGCATCCTTCCCGTCCTGATCATCACTGAGTTCATCAAAGACAAAAAGAATGTTGACCTGGAAGCAGTGTTTAGGATGAGGAGGTAGTAAGGAAACAAAAGATAAGGACTTACGAAATCACAAGCTGTCCGGAACTCTTCCTCCCCCGCATAGGCATACACATGAGAAACCAGCAGTTCATTACAACCTAATATGAAGAAAGCGCGTTTTCGGTCGGTGAAAACATCATAGCTGTTAATCCAAGCTCGGGCTTCGGCAGCTACTTTCTCGTAGTGGGGGTTGGTTGCACCTTCCAAAGGGCACAAGGACAGAAGGTCTGGAAGGGTGAACTGGACAGGTGCCGGGATCATAGTCAGCGCAAGGCGACGGAGGGAACGAAGGCAAGGTTGGAGCAGCCGTCAGCTCCAGACGTACGGAGGGTGATCTGACGTCGGAGTCGGTGGATGGTGGACCTGGTTTTATAGAGATGACCAGGGGAATATCCTCCCGGGAACTAATTCACCAAACCCTAGGCGGCCCCGATCCCATCTCAAGGAAAAAATACTGTGGCTCCAAGGGAATCGGTCGGTTTGGCAAGCGATTCACGGCACGAGTTCATTTCGCAAACCGCATCAGGCAGTGAGTCGACAGGGCCTGAGCCCCGAATTGCCTGCACGGGAACGATGGGACATCGATGCAAGGGGATAGACACACGAGCATTAAGAACAGTGCGATGGGCCTATGTATAGGTGGATCTCGTACTTGATGGAACGTGTACCCGGTTTACGCCTATTTCGTATCCCCACCCAGCGTATGCATCAAAAAACGTGGTGGAAACGAAAAGATTTCTTCAGCATCCCTGAAAGCAAATGTCATAACAGTGATATCATGTCCAAAGCTGCCACACAAGTACGGAAGGAGTGTCCCGAAAGTTTCGGGATCCAAGATCACTTGCGGTCCGAAAAAAAGCACACCTGGACATGGCTTGCCACGGGTGGTCGCTCCTGAACATATGCAAGTATCATATCCAGTTCAACTTTTCATCGTTTGGGGCGTCATACAGTACCTGGGTTGCATCTTTTGCCAATGGACTCTGACTATTAGATTCTCATAACAAACATGATGAAGCGCTTACAGTCAATGGTATCATCAAGACGACACACATTCTTGGACTTGTTACATCGCGTCGGTAATCCAAAATATTAGTCCGAGGTCTGGAACATGACATACATGCCACATCCGAAGACTGGAGCCTGGACATGAGGTGAAGTGATTCGGGCTGTTATGTCTCCCACAACTGCATGCTTATCGCCGTCGTACACAAAGCCACAAACCTGACATGCGGCTTCTCAAACTTCTTGGGCAGGTAAACAAGGGACAGACCTATCCTTGTAGGGTGGTCTGCTGTGGTCGGCGTGACTTGATTGCGACTTCTGCGCACTCGGACAATTGCCTATCGGCGTTACGGGGAGACAACTCGGTCCCCATTGGCACCGCAGACCAATAAGTCCCGACGTGATGGCTGAGTGCCATTACTAGTCCATGCCTGTGCAGGGAGCTGCAGGGAGTGAAGACATGAACATGAGCAGAGCAGAAGACAAAGACTATTCAACGATCCGCGGACAGCGTCCAAAATCGACAGATCGTATGCACTGGGCGTGGACAGATCTTCTACAAAAGTGTAATAGGTCTTTACGTATCACAGTTGTCAGATCAAGGGTCCTGGTCAACAGCAGGAGGTGCTGGGTGTGCCCTCAGGTCGTCCCCAATAAAGGTCATCAAACATTGACACTCCGCATATATTTTACGTAAAGCAAGAATACCGCCTCCGAAGAAAGTGGCAGTGACAGATTGAACGTTGAACATTGGTCGATAACTTCCATTTTTCTTTTAGTGGTAACAGATAGCTGTCTTAACTTTGCCTCTTCCTGCCTTTGCGCCTCTTACTCTCCCCCTCACTCCCACTGTATTCGTCGCCACTGGTCAGTGCAGCTTTCTTCGTTTTCTTGAAATGATGTTCAGGGATCCATTCTTCTTGATAGCTTGTGCCACTTGTGGCGGCAGAATCTACAGGAGACGACGCCGCTACAACCTGTTGCTTTGAACGAGATTTTTTGGGTTGAGGTATGTAAGTGAGGTATGTGAAATAACCGAGACCGCCGATAATCGCTGCAACAACCAAATAGGTCGAAAGCCTGAAAGGGAAAAAACATCTGAGATCTATTGGGTGGGCTGCGGCTGATAACTTACAGTTTGAGGTCGAAGGAGATCTCCGGCTCAACGATGGTAACAATCGAATCATAAGCTGACACACGACGTTTTGTACCCTATCATAGATTCTGGTCAGAAACAATTCACCGATGCGACGAGCACCGACGAACCTCGATTGTATAGTCCACCCATACATTGAGACGAGCATCGCCGGGCTAGGTGAAGGAGCGTCTTATTTTAATCCTTGATACTCATTTCCTAAAATACCTTGGATCTATGCAAAGCACATATATCAGACAAGTTCTTTGCGAGGTCCGGGAGGAGACTTACTCGCTGAAAAACGAATAAGGAACTTCCGTTTTCGTATGGTCCATTAGCGGGACAGCGAGTGTCGATGTAGTCAGCTTTTTATGTATATAGAACATATTAGTGATGAATCGGACGGCACTGGATCTATTCCAACGTACGTTTTTGACGAGTTGCCCAGACTCAGCATGATGAAGGGAGGCTGAAATGGCGATCAGGCTGGCGTTCCGACCCGACTGATTCTCTACAGATAGAACGAGTGAATTCTTCTCTCCGTTGACGACGTCTGTGAACGAGTGAAATTAGGGTCTAATTGGGGATATGGATAAACGCACGCCCGAACGAATTAGACTCCGGGAAACTGGCAATGACAAGAAGGTCGTTCTCAGGTGCGTGGTCAGGAGCTGCTAGGATGAGTATTCGGAGACGGCCAGTGTTAGAGATGCTGATGCTCACAACTAGTGACTGAGTGTACCAGAGCAGCGAGGGAAAGAGCCGTGCCTAAAACAAAGGATAGATGCATCCTTGAAGAATGAAAAGAAAATGCCACGTCTCCAAACTTAACCAGATATCTTACATAACACTGCGACCGTACATATAGTTGACAACAAGAACAACCCTTTACTAGATACTAAGATAGCCAGCGCACGCTCATTAGCTCACAGATGCCTCCATACAAAGTTTCATCGTCAAGGGTTTGCGATAGAGAAGAGCGGTATGCGGCCGTCAATTGACCAGCAGCGGAGCTTGTAGGACGGAACTACCAGCGTGAGCTGATCAAGCAGGTCGGTTCCCTTTCAGTACACTTCGCGCGATCTCTTCGGCGTCTACGGAAGTGTCGGGTAGCCAAAACGCCTGATGCTTGAGTCAGAAAAGAACAAAATGATTTCTAGGTGACGAACTAGGTCAGATCCTGCTGTACACATCATCGCGATTCTTGGATTGAATCTGACACATCTGGATGGTCCCGGATGACCATCGAGCGTGGCAAGAGGCTGTAATTGCACAGGAGGACTTTTCAGGTCGACATCACCCGTCCGTGATGGGAGATTTTGAGCATCCCATACCAAGATTTTGCCATCAAGGCTCCCACTAATCACATACTTACTATCAGGAGTCCATCCCACCTCTTCACCACTGCTTCCCTTGGTTGGTTCTATGCTGGGAGGAGCGGTTATTGATCTTCTTTCTAAACCTACGTGACCTTCAAGTTTTGCAAGTAAATGCCCTTCGAAAGCATCGAGGATGTAATGTGCGTTGCCAGAGCATCCCACCAAGAGATACTTCCCATTCGAAGAGAAGGACAGGGATGTCATGTAAATGGGTCGCGGTGGGTAGCTGATGAGCGAAAGGGTTGGATCCTCAAGGGTAATCACGAGGAACGGCGCCTTGTCAAAATTTGCTTGGTCGTATAGCAGGATACGCGAGTAATGGTTGACCGCCACAGCAAAGACAACTCCTGTCGAGTCATATGCGACTACTGGGTTGGAAGGAACAGTTAGAAGTCCCCTACAAGTCGGCGCCCGAAGGTCCCAAAGTCGAACCGTTTTATCGATTGACCCTGACATAAAGCCATCGTCGATGGGGGATACTTCTAAGGATACCACTCTTCCTTTGTGACCTTTAAAGTACTGCAAGTATTTATTGTCGTGTAATGAATGGTATCGGACTGTGTCGTCTTCTTTGGTGGATGCATAGACAATAGCCGTGCTCTTGTGTGTGAACCTTGGAAGATCCACACCATATTTTTTGGAATGTAGAGTCTTAAGCTGCCTTTGGTAGTGATTAATTCTTAGAGCAATCCCACAAAACGAGAGAACTTGCTTGCCAGTTTTGCAGTTATACAACCTAAAAGTCTCGTCCTCCCCTGCAGTGATAACCTGGTCCCCTCTGTCATCGAAATTTATTCCAGTGATGTGCCGAGAACCGATATTCGACGATTTTTGATTTGGTGAGGCTCCTTGCGGAGGTGGATCAACTACATTCTTGAATATCTTGGCGGCTTTAAATCTGTTCTAGAGAGTCCATGTTCACTTCGGGTTCACGAGTTGCAACGAGGGTATCTGATCACCATCAACGTATTTGTCAAAGTCAAGGTCGATGCAGAGGTATTCGCATTGGGTTGTGGGGGCATCTGTCTGGGCGGGTGTGCTAGTCGTTGGAGGGTGTGTTGCGGAGTTCAAATTTCCCTTTACTTTTTGCCATGGGTGATGTCGACGAGACTGCAAAACTATGGAAAGTTAATAGGACGATACACGAGCTTGTCAAGGACAGAGTCGGTCGACTTGGAATTGTCAGTTTTCGCTTCTCATGATGTCCTTTGCACTAGGGTTTCTTAGTTTCTGACGAGGAACTTCACATGGACCTCCCAACTTTCAAGAGCACGTACGCTCTGTCAGATAGCGGCAATGTTGAGTAAATTCAGTTCTTACTAGTCCTCTCGCAATTGGATGCTCAGTCCTTGATATCCGTCAGCCGAGGCCGTCTCAATTTCTATACCTCGCATCGAGCCAACCCAAGTGATCAAATCTTCATCTTCTTCTCAGACGAGAAAAGTGTCGGCGTCAAAACCATGAGGAAGTTTGTACTCTTATCTCAAACATTTGAGTTTCTTTTTTGACTCGGCGTTCAAGAATGCTTGGAATTCTCGAGGAAAAATCCATCCAGCGCGGGATCATCGTTTTCCCCGGAAATATGACACCTTCTGCTCGAAAAGTGAGATAGATCCATTTTTGCTATTTTTCGATCTAGAATCTGGAGGGTTTCTTATTAGGTGATTGTGGCGATGGCCGCACAGTATCGTTTGGAAGAGTTCTCTGAATCTGATCTTCTCGTGAACATCACCCATCATTCTCTAGTTCCGCGCCATGATGTCCTGTCACCAGACGAAAAGAAAATATTGCTGGAAAAGTAGTGAGTTGCAGTTCTTCCCTCTTTGAAGTGCAGCTTATGTCGAACAGCCGGTTGAAAGAGACCCAATTACCACGTATCCAGCTAGCGGACCCTGTTGCACGCTATTACGGGTTACGTCGAGGACAGGTGGTCAAGATCACAAGACCAAGTGAAACCAGTGGACGATACGCCAGTTATCGCATCTGCTTCTGATGATGGTCCCGGGTTTGAATAATTCTTGCTGTCTTACTCAGTTTTACTGCCCTGATCATTGCTATGTACGCTCTTATCATCTCTTTTTTTCCATCTGATTCAAACAAGAGCATGGATGCCTCTGTAGATCTTATCTTGACGTGGTACTCCTGGATGTCAGGGCTTTTGTGAGGATCAGAGCGCGAATGAATAGTCATCAATACGCTCATTGCACCCGCCTGGAAAATCCCAACCAGTCGTGCTACCTAATTACTCGGGAACATACTTATATACTATAGTGATTTGCCGACGTCGTTCGGCATCAACTTCATTGTGACAGGGAACAGGCTGTCGACAGTGTCAAGCAATGTGGGCACAAGTTGAATTTGAAACCAGCAATCGCTGGGAGTCCATCGATGAATATTAACCCCACAAACAAGATACATAGTTATTGACATGATGGACATGATTTTACAAGTGGTGCTGGCGGTCAGCCATCTGGCGCAGGTTAACAAAGAGGTGATGGAACGCACTGAATTCGAATGTTCTGTTGCGATAACCGCGCGTCATGGTGTTGCGCAGCGCCGGAAGTTTCCCGATTGTTTCCCGATTGCAACATGCCCACTTGTTACAATTATGTTCAAATACAATAGGATAGGATAGGATAGATTAACCCGCAATATGTAATAACGTACTGTATATAGTTAAATTGTAGGTGTGGAGACCTCGCGCATAAAGTTCCGACTCTAATAGTCAAGAAGAGTCGATCTCATCTGTCGCCAACGATGTATGCACGCAACCAAACGAAAGAAAGGACACAGCGGTCAGATTTTAAAAGATAACGACAAGGGGATATAACAGAAGACCAGGATTCTTGGGCCGTTTATGCCCGGCCCCATACCCACCCGCGACTCCGAACGCTGAACGGCAGACCTATGTAAAGGGCTTCACCGTCGTACTCGTCGTGACCTTTTCCTGATAGCGAGCGTGGAGCACGCACTTATCACCATCCACTGTTGTGACTGTTAAGAATCTGTAAGAACAGGTAAGAACGTACTGCCTTCATGGAGTTAAAAGGACTATGATATCCGAGTCTTCGACCATGCATATATTATTATATATGATGCACGCCATCTTTACTTTGTTTGGCTCCGCTTGTCGGCAGCCAATGCTGAACTGCCCCGAGGCTCCCCTTACCATCATACCCTCGTCTTCGCCATCCGTACAGTTCCGTCTGTCTATCTCATAATGACCGCTAGGGTGTGTTCCAATGGTCATTTATCTCACTTCATTTCTTCACGTTTATCCATCTGCAGGCACAATTTTTGCGTGAATACAAGCTCGTAGTCGTGGGTGGTGGTGGTATGTCATATCATCCCCTACTGGGCAACTTGGAGCATCACCGAATCACGTTTTTGAAGGTGTCGGCAAGTCCGCTCTCACAATCCAGTTCATTCAAAGTCATTTTGTGGACGAATACGACCCGACAATTGAAGGTGGGTTGAAGCAATGACACATTATCTTGAAAATAACAGATCGTCTCTGGGGCAGACTCGTATCGTAAACAATGCGTTATTGACGACGAAGTTGCACTTCTCGACGTCCTTGATACAGCGGGTCAGGAGGAATATGGGTAGGTCGTCTTCACTTCATTAGGTCTATGGGGTGCAGCTTGCTGTCAAGTTTGGCCCCGCTCGAACATCCCTCTTTTCAAATAGACTGCATTGTCTCGCCTTTTCTGAGATTTTTTCCACAGGGCCATGCGGGAGCAATATATGCGCACGGGAGAGGGTTTCCTGCTCGTCTATTCGATCACCTCAAGAAATTCCTTTGAAGAGATCAGCACATTCCACCAACAAATCCTTCGGGTAAAAGACCAGGATTCGTTCCCTGTCATCGTCGTCGCGAACAAATGTGATCTCGAATACGAACGACAGGTCGGCATGAATGGTACGGATGTTTTGGAGGAATTCCCTGCTTCTCACACTCTCGTTCACCTTAATGCTCACCCAGAGGGTCGTGACCTGGCAAAACACTTTGGATGCAAATTTATCGAAACTTCCGCCAAACAACGGATCAATGTGGACGAGGCTTTCAGTAATCTGGTACGCGAGATCAGGAAATATAACAAGGTTAGTGTATATCTATTCTCTCATAATATTCACGGGATACATTACGCGCATCTCCTATGCAGGAACAACAAACTGGAAGGCCTGCTGCTTCTGGTGCGATTGGAGCTGCAACTGGTGTGTATGGCGAGAAGGGCCAACATGACGAGAGTGGTGCCGGGTGCTGCGGAGGTTGTGTTGTGCTGTGAAAACACAACATCCTCTTTTTCCCTTCTTGGGATCGACCATCCTCATCGGTTGAGATCATATCCCATTTCTGTGCTTCATTTCCCTCGATAATTTCTATCTCTGCACACTTTTCCGGTTCTGGTCAATTATGGAAGGATTGAAAATTTTTTGTATATATACTAGAGTAATGCGGATCCACACTTCGTAAGTATTCCTCCTGAGATGGAATACTGTCACGATTTTCTCCATTCACACGATTTTGTTGCTCTGGGCCATTGAGATCGTGCCATTTCACATTAATCGCGAACCAAGGACGAGGTTTAATTTTACAGGTTCATTTCTGCGAGTTCATCAGATTTCACCATTGATCGAATGCTACAACTCGTGTTGAATAGGTGGAAGTTGTTTCCCTTGGAAGAGAGGTCAGTATGAATGGAAAACAGCATACTTCATATGCACCTGGTGGCGTCCTAATCATGTCTTCATCGTTGACGATGCGAATAGAATCGATACCAAGCTCATAACGGCCCCCAGAACCACTATTTCCGCCAAGCAAAGAGATTCCGATACTACGGATCCTTTCGCGGTACATCCTTATCTGGTCTGTAGACATTTCACCGGAATTTGTGCGAACGAAATTGGATAAGGGGATCTAACAAGAAAGGAAAAGAGACGAGACATCTGGCGTCCATAAGTTTATCTGGTATAAAATGGCAGAAGACTTACATAGAGATCTTCCCAGACATTGTCATGCCGTTGAAAATATAACCGATGTTGCCATAGATCCGTCGAGATAGGACCATCGGTTTGGATGTTCGCAAAATACGAATTATGTGTTCGAGGATCCCCTGCTACTCGCACTCGAAGGGCTAGGTATTCGTGATTTGACACGTCTTCCAATAAATTTCCGAAAAGCGTCGGCCGAGCCTGGTGACGCAGAAATTAAACAGTAAAAGGGCCTGAACACCCAATGTGTACATATGGCTTTCACCTTGTTCCGGAAACCAGCATAACCACCTCGAAGTTTCTTCTCCAGACCAGATTTGACGTCCAGGCGCATATCGCCCCAGAACTTGGCCGTGGCAAGTCCACCGATACTGGCGTTCATTTCCGGAGACTCGTGAAGCTCCAGGTGGACAGTGGACAGCCCGCCAATGTCAGCATCGCAACCTGTCGCGAATTGTTGGACGTCTTCCTTGGAATTGAATGTGAATAGCGTTCGCGGAACGCGAGAGGGTCCCTCTGCTCCTCGCATACGAAGCACTGCGAGAAGGAATGCATGTCATCTGATACGTTGGATGGCAAGGTTTGATGACAACTACCTCTCGAGGTATTTTCCCGTAGGACCTGAGCGCTGCGGGTGATATACTGCTGCCAATGGGACATAGTTATCTTTGGCAGAGTATATGAACGTTGACGAAAACAGTCCGTTGAATGCCGCGAGTTGTTTGTCAATTCAAGTTTGTCCGAGTCGTAATGACGCAGTCGACTTGCTACGTGTAACAGTGTAAGCTACTTACAAACGTCCAATACGATGTCAGCCCATATTCAACAATACGTGCAGGGTTAGTAACATCATGGTTTGGGTGAAGGGATGCGGAGGGATACAAGTCACTTCTTAGTACTAGGCTTATGGCAGACCACAATATTGTGGGTGTCACAAGACGAAGCACTTTCGTGAACCGGTGCTAGTACAGTCACGGCATGTCCCTGGAACTTCGAACGTGAACGGCACGAAAGAGGGTCAGTGCCACCAACTGATTCTTCCAGTTATGAAATGGATATCAATACACATGACTAGCTATAGTAGGGATTCGGACTAGGGAATTAGTACAAGAAGTAGACTACATCATAGGTTGTGTATGTATAAGTGTCGACGCTATCATCGAGGGAACGTTGCTAGAGACCTTCTTCGCTCTATTGAGCTCACGACTATCAAAACTATACCTTAGCCCGAGGGTGCATTGAGAAGATTCAGCTCACCTTGCGAAGAAAAAAACTTTCAATGCCTGGACCCGGCTTCGGTTTGCTCTTCGGTTTGTTCTTCGAAAGTGATTTCGGTTTATTCTTCGAAGGTGGCTTCGGTTGCGATAGAGTGTTTACTTCCGACTCTTTGGCTAGGTCTTGTGCGAAGTGAAAGTCGCCATGTTCCAAACGCAATGTCGCTAGTTGCAGCTCCGGCTCAAATGGAGAGGCTGCAATGATCCGTTTGTTACACCTAGCGCACGTGAACGATGGCAACTGTGGATCCTAATAACTGATCAGTCGAATTTCTGGACACAAAGGCGATGACTGGGCAACCGGAGCATCAGGAGATTCCGATAATTCCAAGGTCTCGTCATCCTCGATTTGTTCTCGTCGTCGCTTCAGGAAACCTTCAATGCTCTTTTGGCCAGCCTCGGCTTCTTCTATTCCAGTAAACGAGAGCGAAACGTTGGTCACTTTCATGACCACCTCCGTGCCAATGAGCTCCTTCCATAGTTTATTGCCAGCGGCGGCGATGAAATCGACAGTCACGTCATTTGTGAAGGGGAACAAAGCTTGCTTTGAATGACCGGCTTCATAACCTGTGCACAAAGGACATCATTCTGACAGCTCTCGTCTCACAAAATGATTCTTCCCTTGACGAGTCCGCAGTACGATTGACTTCGGCCACAAATGAGGGCTAGCTTTCCGAGCTTCATTAAGTCGCAGAGCTAATTCGGCTGAAAGTACGCGGATCCAGTGAAAGCCTTCAGAGGCGTTCATTATTGGTTTCGGAAGATTTTTCGATGCTAGCATGCTTTTATTCGTGGCCGATTTTTCTTTCACTGGGACTATAAATCAGCCTCGGTCGACAGTTATTAGACATATCTGACCTTCTGTCCGGTCGATCCCTCTAGCCGAAGCTAAGAAACCACAGAACATTTATCCAAAATAGCACGCACCGGAGAACTTCATATATCCATATAGATTCCTCTCCAAATTTGTGTTGCATCTCATCTAAGGGAGTCCTAGTCATGTAAGGAAACGGGAAAGGTTGAATATGCTGACCTAAACTGATCGATCTAAAAACCAGAGGTGATAAATGGATTCAATACAGAGTATTCCACATACAGCAGGTCGCCGACGGTAGCTGCTTCAAATTCTTTGGCAAGAGCGGTACCAAGTTTACCGCCTAAAAACCTGATCTGATTTTTTTGTGTAAGATCATGTCATATACCATGGATGAAAAAAACCTTTTGGAAGGCTATTGGTTGAAGATAATTCGAAATAGCAGCATTTCGTAAAATGCTCTGTTGTGCGATGTCATAAGAAGGGCTTTGTGTCGAATGGTTAGGAGAGTTTACCTGACTATTAGGCTTCTTGTACGAAGCTGTTAACTATCATGCGTCGCTGTCAATCGTCTGCAGATACAGCGAAGGAGTTAATTCAATATGTCACCTTCGCCAGAAACTTATTTCTTGCTATACCCTGTGATACGGCATGAATTCTATCCCATCAATCGCTAGGAAGTTCAGAAACCTACAGCAGAAGTGGAGTACCCAAGTTCCCTGTTGACGATATCTCTTGCTTTTCCCATCAACTCGGCGGCAACGGATAACGCGACATCATGCCAGGTTATCATGGCCTCTTCCATATCAGCATCCTGCGATACACCAACCTCTTGCCCATTCTCCCCCGATGGTGGGTTTATCGGTATCACATGTCCGAGGCCATTCCAATCTACGCGGGGTGGCGGAGGCAGGGGTGTATCGATGCCATTCGGTGCGTCAAGCGGCACCTGAGCAAGGTATGGATAACGTTCGAGAATGATTCCACGGACGCATCTGCTGAAGTCAAAAAATGCCTCGTCTATGGATGCCTTCTCTGAGGATACGTCAGCATGTTTTCTGATTATAACAAACGGTCCCGGGATTCATATACCTATTTCGCATCCCGATAAACATTCCTTAAATTTGGTGGCAATCTTGGCGCTCTCCCTTCGGTAAAGATCCAAAGATACCTCATGTGGAATGGATCATTATACGTATGCCTGTCATGGGCAAAATAACGGGACCGCACCTTGTGAGTCTTGGTGTCCACATTATCCCAGTACCCTGGTTCCTTCTCACCTTCTTTGTAGGTCGCCACATGAACAACCACCAGATCCGGATATTTCTCCTCAAGCTCTTTGAGATTGGGCTTTTTGAGCCTTGAAATCCCATACTTTCTTGCAGGGTAATTGACGGCGATCAACAAGTCCCATTGCAGCACTACCAAAGGCGTATCTTTGCTGACTCCCAATCTGACCATCTCGCACCCAGCATAAAAAGCATCACTGTCGCAAAGCGCAATGACTCGTAAGGGGTTTTTCACTCCTGGATTTTGGGAATGGAGGTGGCGGTAGGTGATAGTAGGGTCGGGATCTTGAAGTCCCTCTTCCACTGCTCTGGCTTTCCCTTTCCACAGGGAGGTAGATAAGGTCATATCTTGGTCGCGAGAATTGGAGTCTACCATGTCCAACGTTTGTGGAACGGACTTCCGCGTGACCTGAGCGGCTCGCCGCATGCAGAGTCGAATTGAACTGAGCTGGACTCAAGCCGGACAGAATTCTGGCAGCGCGGTCCAGAGTATGTATCACGGATGCGCGAATCGGAATAGTAATTAAGAAGATTGAATGAATATCGATTCTAAATAAGTAGTACCCCGACGGTAAGAATACATCCTTGATTGATCTTTGATGATAGCTAAGTACAGTTATTCGAGCAGATTTACGCAGACACTACAGCCTTGAATGCACTCGCACTGCTGATATCGACGGTAAGAAGGTCCTATTAATAATTCAAACAAGCAGACCATCAGCAGTTTTCAATGCACAACGTTCGTCGATAACGTGTGTCACATACCTTTCCCCTTCTGATCTCCTCTAAGGAAGGCATCATCTGGAGGCGCAGAAGTTCTGATGCTTTGCTGACAATGGGATCATTCTGCATGCTACATCGGCAGATCCAAGACATAAATAGTTTTTCAATTCAGAGAGGGAATTGCTAACCTAGCCACAGCAACAATCCTCCCTTCTTTTCCATAGTATGCGACGAACTAATATTCGTGTTAATTCTGAACCTACTAAAAGAGGGAGGGATGCTGACCTTCATATCACTAGGATTACCTTTGATGAAGATGTCGTCATACCCGCGCCCTATACCGCAGTAGCGCAGTTGTTGTCCCTCTGAAAAAAATATTGAATCAACTTCACAAATACTTTTAAGGACACAAGCATACGAGCGCTCCAAAAAATGGGAATTTTCACAAATGGTTGTGGGCTTCCGGCAATCGTTTTCCCGACGGCCCGACCATGGTTGCCAGCAACCTAAGCAGGGAAATTTTTGTGAACGCAAATATCCTAACCAAAAAATTGGAACATACATTCCAGTGCTCAATTCGTGTATGCGTTCCGTCGCGTTCCGGATAAACAGCAATATCACCTGGGAAGATTGTAACATTAGGTGGTTTTACGAAATGGGTGGGGAAAAGGGACCAATACGAACCGATGGCATATACATTCTGTGTATCAGGCCCACTTTGCACTTGGAGGTACTCGTTAACTTTCACTCCCCCATCTTTCTCGACTTCGATTCCACTGCCTTTCAGGAACTCCGTCGCGGGTGCAACACCAACCCCCATGACTACAAAGTCAGCTGGAAGGAGGGTCCCATTGACGACAACGCCACCAGCCGCTTTGGGGTTCCCGTCTTGAGGTACTATCTTGTCAATCATGCTCCTCATGTGAAACGTGACACCCTGGGATTCATGATACTGACGAAGTATGCGAAACAAAGTTCAACAGGGAAAATATCAGAACAGGGTGCCCTCACCTTTTGAATCCCTGCACCAACTTCTGTGCCTAAAACTGCTTCAAACGGGGTTTGTTGCCTCCCTATCACATCAATAGAGGCAAGCTTCCGCTTGGAGACGGCGGCGACGAGTTCCATGCTGATAAATGAACTTCCTATGACCACCATTCGTTTGCCCTCCTTTGCAGCTGTGAATGACACGCATTAAATCGGCGCTGATGGTTTGTGAAAGAAACACTCGAACCACTATCCACTTTCTGCGCATCGACAATCCCCCTGAAAGTGTAGACATTCTCAAGGTCGGCACCTTCGACGGGAAGCCTGCGCGGGACTCCGCCAGGCGCAAGAATAAGCTCGTCGTAGCCGAGGGCGTCTTTGCCGGCGTCTAAAACAACTTGTTTTTTGGTAAGATCGACGGAGGAAACTTCCTGGAGTTTGCAGAGCCAGATGAAGAACGAGGAGGGGAAGAATATCAGAAACTTACTACACCGAGACGTATATTTGTCCCATACTTAATCTTCCAATCTGCCGCACTCCTCCATTCAGCTTTGACCGGATCTGTGATAAGTGCCTTGCTCAGTTTTGTCCTGATGGGTTACGATATAAGTGAGGAGGATATCAGGACGAGGGACGAGGAAAACCTGTCGATCGGAGTGTGAGTTTCCTTCGAGACAATAGTGATGGGTCCATTATAACCGTGCTAAGGAGATGTTGAATGTCTGTTGTTGGGCGCCGGATGGTTGAAAGTAATACGAACCTCCCTCAGACTTTCAACGGCAAAGAAGGTCCCAGATCCCCCTCCTACGATGACGACACCCTGCCGAGCAGAATCGGTTCCGCTGCTCAACAGCTTTGGTTGCCTCTCCTTGTTAGCCTTCAAGGTATTACGGGGATTCGCAGTCACGTAAATCTTGCCATTGGATACATGCGTCTTGAAGGAGTGCAGGGCACCTGGAGCGGGAGCATCCTCTGATATTGTCTCTCAGAGATGAGTTGCATCCGGAAAGACCAGGCGCACCGATGTCACCAGTACCAACATTAAAGCAAGCTGCAATCAAGGGTCGGGGGCGGTTACATTGTGATCAACAAGGGATCTTGGAACTGACCTCCGTGCCAGGGGCTACGTGAGGTTCATAATCAATGCTGGAGTCGGACAGGAGTGGGAGGTTGTGAGATGTACCAGACGACCCGACCATCAGAGGTCAAGACTCCCTTTGCGAGCGGTGCGCCATAGTGGGTGCAGAAAGCGCTGGTCGCATGGACCGTGTTGCCCGTGCGAGATAAGAGAACCTTCCCCTCCTCGAAAGAAACTTCCTTCCTAGGGAAGAGTACGGTCGAGAGGGATCTTGATATCTTGGATAGATCACATACATCTGGCCATCGAGAAGCTCGGCGTCGTCGAGAACAGCGATTGTCTTTGTGGACATGATTCAACTTGTGGATCCGAGTCATTCGTCATCAGCGCTCTACTGTCAAAGGTCCAATCCAAAACCGCCAAATTTTGGCACTTATGTACGGAGGCTATTCAGATCCGACCTACTAAATGGACGCAAAATGGAGCGGACTTCAGTCCACATAAGGATCGGAGATGGGCCGGTTTTGGGACCCATTTCCGTCCGCATATGGACCGGGCATTTGACCGCGCCCTCCGTCATGTCATCACCTCCGACAAGCCAGCCCCACCTTGTCTCTCTCGTGCTCCAGTCCAAGAAGGCTCTCCAGCACGGAGAACACCTCTGTTCACGCGCCCACGCCGTTTCCAACAACTCCGCTCGCATCTCTGTAGACGTCGTTGCCCTCGATGCCAAGGTACATTGGGTAAGAGATGCTGTTGCCGAACAACTTCAGGTATGGACCCAACTATGTTTTTCGGACGTTCACGGCATGTCTTTCGACCAGCTCGTGGCCACTGTAGCTAAAAGCATTGAAGAGAAGCGCGCCGACCTTCATAAACAAGTTCAGGTCAAGCCCCTCCCCCGTTTCTGGTCCCGGTATTCATGTCCTATTTACCAGGCCTGGGACGCCCTGCGCACCAAACACTCTGGGGCCCTTGACGATATTCTCGAGCAGCTTGGCTCTCAACGTGTCCCATCTGACTTCTACCAGACCACCTCGCTCGACTCATCCCTTTTCGGCAGTCAACGCTCAGATGAAGGTCCCGACAAGCAGACCAACGACGGACCTCCCTCCTCGCTTGTTAACCACAGCCCTTCATCAACGTTGCGTCAAGGGCTGCATAAAGGGAAACCGGCGGAGAAGGAGAAATCAGAGCCCAAGCCGACGTCGTCTTGGAAGACACTGCGCGACTTTGTGGATGACCAAGCAATAGAGGATGTTCTGGAAAACATAGAGAACGATAGATTGGCGCTGGACGTATGTTCTTTGGCCCCTCACGAATAACCTCTCGGTGATCTCGAGAAATTTATCTTCCAGGACATTATGGAAAAAACAGACGAATACCCAGTGACCCTTGCTAATACCGTGGACTCTATAAGGGCCTCCTTGCCCCAGTCAGAGGAAAACACAACGGGGATGGTGGAGGAGATCCTTGCGGCGCAAGATACGATATCAACGACCATGGCACAGCATCTGGAGAGCTTGACCTCGCATTACGGGCAAATGGCTACTGCGTTGCAAGAGAGCGAGGCCGGTGAAGCTTTCAGTCAGGAGGACCTTCGTGGTAAGTCACCCGTCTCTTTAGTATTTGTCGTGAGATACGATCGAAGTTACCTCTAGACATGAATAGAGATACAGAAGAGTTACCCTCCATAATGGCTGAGCTGGAAGAGAGTGCAGATACGATAGGAACAGAACAGTGCGTTGCGTTTAGAGCTTTGTCTCAGAATACAACTAACCTTCATCAGTGCGAAGCTCTCGGCTGCGTACAGTACATCGAAGAACCATCTGTCTGCGCTTGAACATACCTTGGATGATTTAGACGAATTGGGTGAGATCATGGAAGAAATGCTGCAAACGCAAGATGAAGTCCAAGTGTGTCGTTTGCTTTCTAGTCCCTTGTTGAAGCCTGACCGAGGTGATGTCTAACGATAGGTCAAATGCGAAGAGGAGCTGAATGGACTTCATGATCAGCTTCTTGCTCTCGAGCATCTTCGAAATCGTTACGTTTCATATCGGCTCGCTTTCGACAAACTCGTTGTGGAGCTGGTAAGGCGGAAGCACTACCGCGAGGCGGCCGAAAACATTGTGCGGAACATGACGGCGCAGCTGGAAGCTATGAGCGAAGGTCGGGATTCGCGGTCATGCCTCGCTATAGGACTCATGTCACCCTCCTCTGACAGAAGAGGATCAGGTTCGCAAGCACTTCAACATGGAGTTCGGTGCCCATCTACCAGAAGACTTGTGTCTTTGTATTGAGAATTCGCCAACGAGATGGGAGGTTGTGCCGAGCATCGGTGATGCTTCGGAATTTCTGCCAGACATTGGACGGGACCTCCTTGCAGAGGTGATAATTTCTTAACTTCGTCCATCACTATTACTATCTCATTCCTTTGCATGTTAGGCCAGAGACCGTATCAGTGGTGTGCTGGGGCAGGAAGGCGTCTCTACCCCATGGCGGACAGATTCTCCTTAGCCTACAATTGAGACATCCGATAGGATAGGATGGGATAGGATAGGATGGATTAAACCGGGGCGGTCCCGAGCGGGAATAGAGCGGGGGTCCGAATAATCCTCCGTATAACATTAAATAAGCACAGGGTGCCTCGAACGCGTCCGACTTCTAGCGCTTAGCGGCCGATCGCTCGGGTGAGGGGGTGGTGCCAGGACCCCGGCATATACCCCAGAGGCCGTTCGCCAAAATGGGTCAATTTTCGGATTCCTGTCCGCACTCCTTTTGGGCCACTTTGTCCGTTTTGCGTCCGGTTTGGGGCCGGGCTTGGGATTCCTGTCCGGACCCCACTGAACGGCCTCTCTCTCAGAGTGAATTTCCGTCCGGACTGCAGATTCGGCCTCGTGGAACGTCAATTCTTGTCCATTTCACCTCCCCCGAACCGTTTTTAATTCCCAATTGTAGGAAATATTGATTACACCACCTACACGAGCGATTCACCACATTTTCGGAAGGCTTTCATGGTGCCGCCAGGTTACTTTGAAGATCGGAGAAGACACTGATATCAGTGGAGGTGAGCTCAATGTTGTAATTGGGTGAGGTATTGTCAAATTTGCCTCGTAATCCAGTCTCCAATTAATAAATTGCAAAAAAGAAACTGGAGCTAGGGCTCGAAACCTGAGGCGACGGTAGGCGACCGAGAAACTCAAGACCTTTCAATCACTGACCCAGGGAACCATGTCCGTACTATAGGATATGGCCTTGACTGAGGGTTGGGAAGCTGTCCGGACCCAGGAAACGGGTGTTTTGGCCTGGACCCCCTTTTTGTCCGTTCCAGAGGGCGGCCTAACGGCCGCATTTGCCCAGAACCTGTCCGTCAAGGCGAACCGTCGAATCACTTCGCGCGGGTACCGGTCACGGAGGGCAAGTGCATCCGAGTCCGTCAGTCCATCAAGCCGCATGAGTGTAAAACGGAGGTAAGAACGCGTCCTTTCTTATCTCGATTTGACATCTTGCATGGAAGCTGCTTTGCGATGATCGGAAGGTGTAGGAAGAGAGTCGTCACAGGTATCGCCAGGATAACCAGCCATGCATCGGGTTGATTTCCCGCCGGACAACTTCCTTTACAAATGTCCTTTACAATGCCCCCCTTGCTTGCAGCTGGAGACATGTCGGTACGCGAACGTCTCCTGGGAGTTGGGATATTTCTCGATGCCGAATCGTCGGCAGATTGTTGTGACACTTCCCCTTCCGGACCCCTTATATCATCCAACGTTTCTCTCGACTAGTGTGAAGGTATCGCTAAGAGCTTCACATAAAGTGCCTTGGAGCGGTTTCTCGGGTTCCTAGAATTTCTCGATTTTTTCAAGGGACACACTCTTCCTCCAAGAGCATCTATTGATGATGCCCCGTACTACGTACCTGAGGCTTCAGCAAATTTTATGGACCTCCTCACGTTCGGATGGCTCACACCTCTGCTTTCTCTCGGATATTCTCGTCCTTTAGAGGCTTCTAATCCATACGTGCTGCTGCCGGAACGTGGGGCAGCCTGTGCAGCCGATAGAATCGAGGCCTCTTTTACGCGTCGACAGAAAGTGGCAGAGAAATATAACGCGAGATTGGCGCGTGGAGATGTGGATCC
>Ga0307516_10000264_pt1 | contig 67198 bp, 61 predicted proteins | sample 19_EM_MG_FD_203310 | JGI IMG/M metagenome (GOLD analysis project Ga0307516, IMG submission 203310) | Populus trichocarpa ectomycorrhiza microbial communities from riparian zone in the Pacific Northwest, United States - 19_EM | ecosystem: Host-associated > Plants > Roots > Unclassified | place... | reverse complement strand
CTCCGTCTACGCCGGACCGCGGCTCCTTGCCGTCGCCGACGGCATGGGCGGCATGGCCGCCGGTGACGTCGCCAGCAACATCGTCATCGCGGCCATGGCTCCGCTCGACGAGGACGTCCCCGGCGATGCGCTGGTCGACGCCCTCCGCCACGCCGTGGGCACCGCCAACCAGACCCTGCGCGACACCGTCGACGCCAATCCGCATCTGGAGGGGATGGGCACCACGCTGACCGCGGTGCTCTTCTCCGGCAGCAAGATCGGCATGGTGCACATCGGCGACTCGCGCGCCTACATGCTGCGCCAGGGTGAGTTCGCCCAGATCACCAAGGACGACACCTACGTACAGATGCTGGTGGACGAGGGCCGCATCAGTCCGGAGGAGGCGAGCAGCCACCCGCAGCGGTCGCTGCTCACCCGCGCGCTCGACGGCCGGGACATCGATCCGGAGTATTCGGTCCGCCAGGTCCTCAAGGGCGACCGCTACCTCATCTGCAGCGACGGCCTCTCCGGCGTCGTCAGCGCCGAGACCATCGGCGAGAGCATGCGCGACATCCAGGACGCCCAGGCGTGCTGCGAGCGTCTGGTGCAGCTGGCGTTGCGCGGCGGCGGCCCGGACAACATCACGGTGGTGGTCGCCGACGCGACCGACGCCGACATCATGGAGCAGGCTCCGATCGTCGGCGGCGCGGCCGCCCGCGATCGCGGCAACTCCACAGTCGCCGACGCCTCGAGCGCGGCGGCCCGGGCGGCGGCGCTGCAGAAGCCGCGGCCCCCGCAGCCGGAGGGCGCGGCCTACGACCGCGACGAGCCGGAGCAGCCCAAACGGCACCCGGTGCGCACCAGCCTGTTGCTGTTCCTGCTGCTCGGCATGCTCGGCGGCGGCCTCTACCTGGGCTGGCAATACACCCAGAAGCAGTATTACGTCGGCGCCACCGAGCAGGGCCAGCTCGCGATATTCCGCGGGGTGCCCGGCCAGATCGCCGGCCTCGACCTGTCCAGCGTCAACGAGACCAGCGAGGCCCGCCTGGACGACCTCACCTCGGTCGCCCAGGACAGGGTCAAGCAGGGCATCCACGCGGACAGCCAGCCCGACGCCCAGCGGATGCTGCAGGAGCTGACCAGCGACCAGCCGTCCAACCCCAACCTGAAGCCGATCTGCGTGGCCGGCAGTGCCGCGCCGACGGAGCCGGTGACACCGTCCGGCAAGCCGTCCGCGACCGGGACGACCTCGTCTCCCAGTCCACTCATCTCCTCGTCGGCGCCGGCGACTACGCCGGCCACCACGCCGGACGCCCAGCCCTCGGAGTCTGCCCCGCCGGTCGTCGACCCGGTCGGGTGCCGGCCCGTCGACTGAGCGTCCGCTCACCGAAGTCTGGGGACTCCTACTTGACCGCGCCTGCCCTTCCGGCTCCCACACCCGCGACCACGGGTGAGATGCCGCGTGTCCCGGGCACGAAGACGGGGCGCAACGCGGAGTTGGGCCTGCTCGCGCTGGCGATGATTCTCGTGGCCGCATACGGCGCCACGGTCGAGGCCAACCAGTTCGACAAGATCACGCCGACCTTCTGGGTGCCTGCCGCGCTGCTGAGCGTCCTGTTCGTCGCCCTGCACCTGGTGGTCCGCTTCACGGCCCTGTACGCCGACCCGGTCCTGATCCCGACGGTGGCGCTGATCAACGGCCTCGGCGTCGGCTTCCTGCGCCGGCTGGACCTGGCCAAGTCCATCGCGGCGAAGCAGCCCGAACCGGGCGTCTTCGCCGGGGTGGGCGGCCGCCAGCTCGCCTGGACGCTGGTGGCGCTGGTGCTGGCCGCGGTGCTGCTGCTGGTGGTCCGCGACCACAAGACGGTCTCGCGGTATGCGTACACCCTGGGCCTGGTCGGCATCGTGCTGGTGATGATCCCGGCGGTCCTGCCGGGCAGCCTCTCCGAGGTCAACGGCGCGAAGCTGTGGATCAAGATGGGCGCGTTCTCGATTCAGCCCGGTGAGTTCGCCAAGCTGGCGCTGGTCTCCTTCTTCGCCTACTACCTGGTCCGCAAGCGCGAGGTGCTGTCGCTGGCCAGCCGCCGGGTCCTCGGCATCGACTTCCCACGCGGCCGCGACCTCGGCCCGGTCATCACCGTGTGGCTGCTCTCCCTGCTGGTCCTGGTCTTCGAAAAGGATCTCGGTACGGCGCTGCTCTACTTCGGCCTGTTCGTGGTGACGCTCTACGTCGCCACCGAGCGGGTCAGCTGGCTGATCATCGGCCTGGTGATGTTCTTCGGCGGCGTCTACCTGGCCTATCTGCTGGGTGCCTCGATCGGCGGCCCGTTCGCCAACTTCTACGACCGGGCGACGGTCTGGCTCGACCCGTTCGCGTCGGCGAACTACAACCGCCTCGGCGGCAGCTACCAGCTGGTCCAGGGACTGCTCGGGCTCGGCACCGGCGGCCTGTTCGGCACCGGCCCGGGCGCCGGTTCGCCCGGGTTCGTGCCCGAGGTGCGCAACGACTTCATCTTCGCCGGGATGGGCGAGGAGATCGGGCTCTTCGGCCTCTCCGCGCTGCTGGTCTGCTACCTGCTGATCGTCGAGCGCGGCCTGCGCGCGGCCCTGGGAGTCCGGGACTCCTTCGGCAAGCTGGTCGCCGGCGGCCTCGCGTTCACCCTGGGCTTGCAGGTCTTCGTCATCCTTGGTGGCATCACCGGGCTGATCCCGTTGACCGGTCAGACCACGCCGTTCCTGTCCTCCGGTGGTTCGTCGCTCATGGCGAACTGGCTGCTCATCGCGATGCTGCTGCGGATCTCCGATGCCTCCCGCAGACCCGCGACGGCAGGGCCGGCGGCGCAGTCCGGTGGATCGAAGCAACCGCCTGTCCAGCTCCACGGCGCCATGACGGAGGTGATCAAGCCGTGAACGCACCCCTGCGCAAGGCCGGCGTGGTCATCCTCGTCCTGTTCGGCCTGCTCTTCGCCAATTTGAACTGGGTACAGGGCTACAAGGCCGACGCCTATCGCACCAGCGACTACAACGGCCGCGTCCGGGTGGCCGAATATGAAGTGCCCCGCGGGGTCATCGAGGCCGCGGGCGTGCCGCTGGCCAGAAACAAGCTGACCGACGACACGCTGAAGTACCTCCGGCAGTATCCCGGCGGGCAGGTCTACGCGCCGATCGTCGGCTACAAGCCGGTCAACATCGCCGAGGTCGGCATCGAGCGCAGCGAGAACGAGTTCCTCTCCGGCGCCAGCGACAAGCTCTTCGCCGACCGGGTCAGCGCCATGTTCACCGGTGACAAGGCTGGCGGCGGCAACGTGGTGCTGTCGATCAAGCCCAAGGCGCAGGAGACGGCGTGGAAGCAGCTCACCAACAACGAGGGCAACGCCAAGAAGGGCTCCGCGGTGGCGATCGACCCGCGCACCGGGGCGATCCAGGCGCTGGCCTCGTTCCCCAGCTACGACCCGAACCCGCTGGCCAACCATGACACGAAAGCGGCCGCGGCGGCGTACGAGAAGCTGAACGCGGACAAGGACAAGCCGCTGCTGAACCGCGCGCTGTCCGAGACCTACCCGCCCGGCTCCACCTTCAAGGTGATCATCTCGGCCGCGGCCTTGCAGAACGGCTACAAGCAGAGCACCGATATCCCGGCCGGCTCGTCCTACACCGCGCCCGGTTCCGGCTCGCCGATCAGAAACTCCGGGGACCAGAGCTGCCCCGGCGAGCAGGTCACCCTCAAGGAGGCGCTGACCGACAGCTGCAACACCGGCTACGCCCGGCTCGGCGTCGAGCTCGGCGGCGAAAAGGTCAAGAAGGCGGCCCAGGACTGGGGCTTCGAGCAGACGGACCTGACGGTCGGCGACCTGGAGGGCTCCGGTCTGCCGGTCGCGGCCAGCCACACCGGTGAGATCAAGAACCCGGACGGCAGCATCGACCAGGCCGGCCTCGCCCAGTCGTCGATCGGACAGAAGGATGTCCGGATGACGACCATGCAGGGTGCGCTGATCGCCGCCGCAGTGGCCAACGGCGGCAAGCAGATGCGGCCGTACCTGGTCCAGCAGCTGCTCAGCCCCGATCGGCGGCCGATCTACAACGCCAGCCCGCAGACGCTGCGCACGCCGGTGAACAGCCAGGTCGCTGGCGACCTGCGCGAGATGATGGTCAGCGTCGTCGAGAACGGCACCGGCAAGCGGGCCAAGATCAGCGGCTTCGAGGTCGGCGGCAAGACCGGCACGGCCCAGAACGCCACGGGCGCCGACAACCACGGATGGTTCATCGGCTTCGCCTACAACGACAAGGGTGAGGCGGTTTCGGCAGTCTGCGTCATGCTGGAGAACGTGCCCGACGGTGGCGCGAGTGCTGAGGCTGCCCGGATATCCGGGCTCATCATGAAGGCCGCCGCGGGCCAGGGAGGGGACTGACATGATCAGCCCTGGGGTCACCCTCGGCGGCCGGTACCGCCTGGACGAGCGGATCGCCGGCGGCGGCATGGGCGACGTGTGGCGCGGCACCGACGAGGTGCTGGGCCGGACGGTCGCCGTGAAGATCCTGCTCCCGGCCCTGCTGGACGAGCCCGGTTTCGCCGAGCGGTTCCGCGGCGAGGCCCGGACCATGGCCACGATCAACCACCCCGGTGTGGTCGACGTCTACGACTACGGCAGCGACCAGCAGCTCGCGTTCCTGGTGATGGAATACGTCGAGGGCGACGCCCTGTCGCGCACCCTGAGCCGGGTCGGCCGGCTGACTCCGGCGCGGACCATGGCGCTGGTCGCGCAGGCCGCCGACGCGCTGCAGGCCGCGCACGCGAACGGCATCGTGCACCGCGACGTCAAGCCCGGAAACCTTCTGGTACGCCCGAACGGCACGCTGGTGCTCACCGACTTCGGCATCGCCCGTTCCGCCCTCGTCGGGCAGCTCACCGTGGCCGGCTCGGTGCTCGGCACCGCCTCCTACATCTCCCCGGAGCAGGCCTCGGGCGCCGTCGCCACCGCCGCCTCCGACGTGTACGCCCTCGGCGTGGTCGCCTACCAGTGCCTCTCCGGGCACCGGCCGTTCGACGGCGCCACCCCGATCGAGATCGCCATGAAGCACGTCCGGGACACCCCGCGACCGCTGCCGGCCGACATCCCGCCGGCCGTACGCGCCATCGTGGACCGGGCCCTGGCCAAGGATCCGGGCGCACGCTGGCCCACCGCCTCGGCGATGGCAGCGGTGGCGCGCCAGGCCGCCTCGTCGCTCACCACCCAGGTGCACCAGCCGGCCGTGAACGGCTCGGCGCAGGTCGGCCACCCGCAGTCGGGCGGCCCGGCGATGAACAGGCCACAGTCCGGCGGCCCGGCGGCGAACAGGCCGTACTCCGGTGCCCCCTCCTCCGGCCCGCCGGGGCAGCCGGTCTCCGGGCAGGGCCGCCCGCCGTATCCGCCGATTCCCCGGCCGGTCAGCGGTTCGCAGGCGCGCGGTGCGGCCTCGGTGCCGTCCGGACAGCCGCCCTACCGGCATCCGTCGCCACCGCCCCTGCAACAGCCGATGCAGGGCGGCAAGCAGCCCGAGGGCTCCGGCGGCCGGCAGGTGCTCATCGTCCTGGCGGTCGTGCTCGCCCTGCTGGTGCTGCTGTGCGCCGGCGTCATCTCGTTCCTGCTCCAGCAGGGAAACACCGCGCTGGGTGACGGCGGTCCGCGAGCCAAGGTAGTGCGCGCGGGCGCGGCTGAACCCCGGGCGCCGCTGGCGTCGTACCGTCTTACGAAGCAGGTTGCTGCTCCGCACAGCCTGAACCACGCGACCGAAGGACGACAGACGCTATGACGGCGCAGGCCCGCCTGCTCGGTGGCAGGTATCAGGTCGGCGAGCTGCTCGGCTACGGCGGCATGGCCGAGGTGCACAAGGGTCGTGACCTTCGCCTCGGCCGGGACGTCGCGATCAAGATGCTGCGTACCGATCTTGCCCGCGACGCGACCTTCCAGGAGCGGTTCCGCCGGGAGGCGCAGAATTCCGCCGCCCTGAACCACCCCGCGATCGTGGCCGTCTACGACACGGGCGAAGAGGTGTCGGCGGCCGGCGAGAAGCACCCGTTCATCGTCATGGAGTTCGTCAACGGCCGGACCCTCAAGGAGGTCCTCGCCGCCGAGCAGCGCCTGCAGACCCGCAAGGCACTGGAGATCATCGCCGACATCGACGCCGCGCTGGAGTTCAGCCACCGGCACGGGATCATCCACCGCGACATCAAGCCCGGCAACGTGATGATCACGCAGAGCGGCCAGGTCAAGGTCATGGACTTCGGCATCGCGCGGGCCCTGGCCAGCGGTGCCACGACCATGACTCAGACCAGCGCGGTCATCGGTACGGCGCAGTACCTGTCGCCCGAGCAGGCGCGCGGCGAGTCCGTCGACGCCCGCTCCGACGTGTACGCCGCCGGTTGTGTGCTCTTCGAGCTGCTGGTCGGGCACCCGCCGTTCGTCGGTGACAGCCCGGTCAGCGTCGCGTACCAGCACGTCCGCGAGGACCCGAAGGCGCCGAGCGACATCAACCGCGAGGTCCCGCCGGACGTCGACGCGATCGTGCTCAAGGCGCTGGCCAAGAATCCGCTGAACCGCTACCAGAGCGCGCAGGAGATGCGCGCCGACGCCCTGCGCGCGGTCGCCGGGCGCCCGGTGCTGGCCACCCCGGTGATGTCCGAGGCCGAGACGATGGCGATGGCCGGCCCGCCGATGCGCGACCAGACGGCGATGACCCGGGCGATCCCGGCCGGATACGCCGGCCCGCGCGGCCCGCAGCCACCGGAACGCAAGACGTCATCGTGGGTGATGGCGGTGCTGGCAGCACTCGGCGTGCTCGCCGTCGTGGCGCTGGGCATCGGCCTGGCGATCTCCCAGAAGGACGACAACAAAGAGCCGGATCCGGTGGTGGCGACAGCGCCCATGCCGTCGGTGGAGGGCCTGACAGAGAAGGGCGCCCGGACGAAACTCGTCGCGGCGGGCTTCCAGAACATCACGGTCGGCGATTCCATCGAGACGCCAGACTGCGACAACAAGGTCGAGGAGCAATCGCCGGCGGCGAACGCGTCAGTCGCGGTCACCACGCCCGTGACCATCCAGATGTGCAACAGCCCGGCGCAGGTCCGAGTGCCCGGCGACCTCAAGGGCAGCACCCGCGAAGCCGCCGAGACGGCCTTGAAGAGCGTCAATCTCGATCCGGACTTCGAATCGGTCGACAGCGACGTGGAAGCCGGCCGCGTGGTCTCGGTCGAGAAGGAGGGCGAGCAGGTCAAGCCCGGCACCACCATCACCGTCAAGATCTCCAAGGGCAACCTGGTCGAGGTGCCGTCGGTGGTCGGTCAGACCGAGGACGTCGCGCGGGCGCTGCTGAGGCAAAAGGGATTCACCAATATCGAAGTTGAGCCGTCGGACCAGCAGGGCAAGCCGGGGACGGTGGTCGCGCAGACTCCGGACGCCAAGCAGAAGAAGACCAAGAACACCCAGATCACCCTGACGGTCATCGCCGAGCAGGAGCCGGATCCCGACGGATCCGGCTCCCCGGATCCGGACGGCACGGAACCGCCGGGCGGCAACGGCGGGGGTACGGGTATCAGCGGTCTGCTCAACTGAGTCACAGGCACGAGAAAGCCCGGACGCCGTGTCGCGCGTCCGGGCTTTCTTCTCGGCTTGGGTCGCTCGGCCCGGGCCGGTCAGGTCGTGGCGAAGGCCGAGCGCCGGCGGGTCTCCACCTCCGCGGCGAGTTCCGGGGCGCGTTCCAGCGCCTCCGGCAGGCCGCACGCCGCCAGCCAGTTCGCCAGCATCGTGTGGCCGCCCTCGGTCAGCACCGACTCCGGGTGGAACTGCACACCCTCGATCGGCAGGGTGCGGTGCCGCATCGCCATGACCACGCCGGACTCCGTCCAGCCGGTGACCTCGATCTCCTCCGGCAGGGTCTCCGGCAGGACGGCCAGCGAGTGGTAGCGGGTCGCGGTGAACGGGTCGGGCAGCCCGGCCAGGACGCCGATGCCCTTGTGCTGCACCGTGGAGGTCTTGCCGTGCAGCAGCTCGGGGGCCCGGGTGACGGTGCCACCGAACGCCGCGCCGATCGCCTGGTGGCCGAGGCAGACGCCGAACATCGGCAGCTTGCCCGCGTACGCCTTGATGACGTCCATCATGATGCCCGCGCGTTCCGGCGTACCCGGTCCGGGAGAGAGCAGCACCCCGGCCGCGCCGAAGCCGGCGACCTCGGCCACGGTGATCTCGTCGTTGCGCCGGACCTCGCACTCGGCACCCAGCTGGCCCAGGTACTGCACCAGGTTGAAGACGAACGAGTCGTAGTTGTCGATCACAAGGATGCGCACGGGATCACCTAGCTGGCAGTCGGTACGGGCTCGTTCGAGTGCTCGTTGTACGGGATCTCGTCGGGCCCCAGCAGCGACTCGTCGCCGGGCACCGCGTTCGGGTCCTGCTGGGCCGGGCCACCCTGCTCGGTGCCTGTGCCCACCTGCACGTCGTCGAACGGCAGCAACGGCGTCGCCCACGGGAAGACGACGTACCAGAGCAGCGCGCCGACCATGGTGACCAGCGCGAGCGAACCGGTCAGTTTGCCCCACAGGCCGAAGGGCAGCTTGCGCCAGATCCAGGCATACATCGCGGGCCCTCCCTATGCCTTCGTCTTGCCGATGTCGGCGGGCCGGCCGGCCTGCGGCAGCGTGGCGTCCCGCTTGACCGTGCTGACGAGCTCGGCGTGCACGATGAGCCGCTGGTAGTTGTTGAACTTCGGGTTGCAGGTGGTCAGCGTGAGCATCGCCTTGGTCGGCTTGGCCTTCGGCTTGCCGGGCACCGGAGCCACCACCTCGACGGCGCTGGGCTTCACGACCTCGCTGTTGCTGACCTTGTAGACGTACCAGTTGGTGCGGGTCTCGACGCCGATCACATCGCCCGGCTTGAGCTCGTCCAGCCGCCAGAAGATCTTGCGGATCCGGTGACCGGCCACCGAGAAGTTGCCGACCTTGCCGGGAGCCGCGGTGTCCGGATAGTGACCCGGCGCGTACCGGATGTCCTGCGGCCGCACGCCGTCGACGACGACCCACTGCATGCCGAGCTTCGGGATGTAGAGCCGGCCGACCAGATCCTTGCCGGGCGCGGCGGGCGCGGCCTTGACGGGCGTGCTCGGCGCGACGGTCGGGTCGTTCCACTGATCGTCCAGCTCGGTGGCGAGGGTGTCCTGCTCGTTGTCGACCTTGGCCGAGTTGCCGAACACCTCGTACCCGGCGAACAGCAGCACGATCAACCCGAAGGTGATCATCAGCTCGCCGGAGACCCGGACCCCGGATCGGATGCGGGAACCCAGCGTCGGGCGGGTCAACTCGGAGTACACGCTCTTGTAACCCTCGTCGGTCTGCTCGGGCCGCAACTTCACGACCTTCTCACCTCGCCGCGGCTTCGCCTCGTCCGCCGCGCCGTCACCGCCGCCGGCATCAGGATCGGCGGCCACGGCGGCCGCCGCAGCGGCGACGGAAGCGGCGCCGACATTGCCGGACCCGCTGGGCAGAGGGGTACGCACAGAGTTGCTCACGTCCGATGTCGACGGGGAACCGACCTTGGGCCGGATGGAGGGAAGTAGCCCGGTGGGCGCATCAGAGGTGCGAATGATCGCGGTAGCGGACGGATCCTCGGCATGGCGCGCCGCCAACCCGTGAGCCTGCTCCCCGGGCCGATCGGCGGAACCGTCCCGTGCCTCCCGGCCGCCAGTGCCGCCGGTCGCCGTCTCCGCGGCCGGTCGCCGATCGCTACGCGACCTGAACGCGTCCGCTACCGACTGGGACCCGCCGGAGGACGCACTCGCTGCCTGCCGATCCCCTGCTGGGGACCCGGCCGCTTGCTGATCCGCGCCGCGGGCCGAACGGCCGCCGTCGGCACCGGCGTAGGCGCCACTCGTCGAAGAAGCGCCGGCGGACCGGCGGCTGAAGCCGTTGGCGGCCTCGGCGTGGCCCGCGTCCTGACGGTAGCCAGCCGACATGTCCGGCGCCGCCCTGCGCTGCGGCATCTGTAGCTGCGCGTCGGCGGCACCTAACGACCCCGTGGGCGGCTGGGCCCCTCGTGGCGATCCCTGCCCGTCGGCGGGCTGCCCGCGGTAGCTGGTGGTGGGTGTCGGGTAGACGTCGTTGTCCTGGCCGGTCGCCGGGCGGCGGTCGGGGGTGCGCTGACTCCCGGGGCCGTCGGGTCGCTGCACGGCAGCACCTGCGGCCGAGGATCCGTTAGCCGGTCGGGAGCCGTCGACTGCCGGAGCGTCTGCCGAGGCCCACCCGAAGCGGGCCTCGCTGCCGCCTGGTCGTGCGAAGTCGCTTCCAGCGGGAGCGCCGCTGCCTGGCCGGGCGGGGTCGCCGACGGTCGGACCGCCCCTTTCGGGGCGGGTGAAGTCGTTTCTGCCCGGTGCGGGGCTGCTTGGCGGCGTGAAGTCGCTGCCGTTCGGACCGCCTCTTTCGGGGCGGGTGAAGTCGTTTCTGCCCGGTGCGGGGCTGATGGGCGGCGTGAAGTCGCTGCCGTTCGGACCGCCCCTTTCGGGGCGGGTGAAGTCGCTCCTGCCCGGTCCGGGGCTGCTCGGCGGCGTGAAGTCGCTGGCGGGCGAAGCGTTGTTGTCCGGCCGTGCGGAGTCGTTCCTGCCCGGTGCGGGGCTGCTCGGCGGTGTCGGTGCGCCGCTGACCGGGCGGGTGTAGCCGTTCGAGGAGGCGTGAGTGTCGGCCTGGTCGTAGCGGCCCGGCGCGGGTGCCTCACTCAGGCGCCCGAACGGACTTCCGGTCTCACCCACTGCAGGACTCTGCCCCGAGGGACGGGCGAAGCCGCTGGGAGCGCTCTGTGCGGCCTGAACCGGGTCTACCGGCCGGCCGAGGCCGCTCGCCGGCGGCGTCGCAGCGCCGGTGTCGACCGATTGCGCGGAGGCAGCTTGCCGGGCGGCCCGTGCCTCCTCGGCCGCCGCCGCGAAGAAGTCGAAGTCATTTGGCAGCGCGGCGGGCACAGGAATGGGTGCGGCGGGCACAAATGCGGGTGCGACAGCCACAGGGGCGGGCGCAACGGGCGGCGGCGGGGGCGCCGGGCTGGCTGCCGCTGGCGAGTTTGACCGCACCGCTGGAGGGTCGTCGGTCTTGGCGGCAGCCCGGGCGGCCGCAGCGGCGCGCGCGACCACAGGATCAACAGCACCCGAGGGGATATCAGTCCGAATAATGGCGGTATCGGCGGCCGAAACCGCCCCACCGCCCCCGACCGGGGGAGCAGGAGACGACGGCGCCTGAACAAGGGGCGACGGGGCCTGCAACGACGCAGCAGGAGACGACGGCGCCTGAACAAGGGACGACGGGGCCTGCAACGACGCAGCAGGAGACGACGGCGCCTGAGTAAGGGGCGGCCTGGGAGACGACGGGGCCTGAGCGGCGGGCGGCGCAGGTGACGACGGGGCCTGACCAAGAGTGGCCGACGATTGCGGCGACCGGCCCAGGTTCGGCGACGTCTCGTCCGGAGCCGGGGAAGGCGCCGGGGAGGCCGAAAACGTCTGAGAGCCCGGAACAGCGACAGCCGGCGAGATCGGGCGCGGCTGAGCCGCCGGCCCGGGAGAAGCCGGCCAGGGTGCCGTCCCGCCGAGGCTGGCCGGTGGGTCCAGAGGCCCGCCCGGCACCCCGCCCGGGGACGCGTCCGTGATCCGGGGGATGAAGGCCGTCTGGGCGTCGCCGTCGGGTGCGCGGTGCCGACCGGAGTTCGCCGCGCCCTCCTGGGCGTCCGACGTTTCCATCAGTCCGTGGCCTCGGCGGATCGGAGGTCACTCGACCCGTCGTACGCCCGCACAGTCACGTTCCTCTCGACGGTTTCCTGATAGCCGAGGCCGAAATCGGCCACCGCCGCACGGAATTGCTGGACTCCCTCTGCGGACTCCAACGCGCGATGCATCGCTGTGGGTTCGCCGATCGCCGTGATCTTGAATGGCGGGGAGAAGACTTGGCCGTGGAGCAGCAGCGTGTTGCCGACACAGCGTACCGCGCTCGTGGAGATCACGCGGACATCCATGATCGCCATTGCCTCGGCACCGCCCGCCCACAGCGCGTTCACCACCGCCTGGACGTCACCCTGGTGTACGACCAGGTCGTCGTTCTCGGGCGCGTCGGTGCCGCCGCCGGTGGTCCGCTGCGGCGAGTCGTTGAGGTTGACCGTGATGCCGGGACCGTGCAGGGCTGTGAAGCCCGCGCCCCCGCGCAACGCGTCCGCGCGCTCGCGTGCCTGTTTGACCGGCTCGTCGACGTTCGCCAGTTTCGCCGCGTCCGCGTCGACGGCCTTGCGCAGGCTGGCGGCCCGTTCCTCGCGATGTTCGAGCCGGGTCCGCTTGTCCGCGATGAGCTGGGTGAGCTGCGGCCGGCGGTCGTCACGCAGGGCCGTACCGTCGGCTGTCGTCGCCGAAGTGGTGAACAGCAGACCGGCTGCGAGCCCGATCAGCGGGACCGCGACCGACCACCCGCGCTGCCGTTGATTCTTGCGACGGGGGCGTAGTCCACCCAGGGCTCGTCGCAGGACAAGTCGCCACGAGGGCGCCCCCGTGGTGTACTCCACGTCGGTTGTCCTCCCTGGCTCGGCCGAAAAACCCACCGGCGGGTGCCTGTGCGCGCGCCGCCTTGACTACGCTAGCTATCGAACAGTATTCGCCACGGGCAGCTTTCGGGGTCCCCGGAGCCGCTCAGGGGTGGGTTGTTCACCACTTGTTGCCCTCAGGAGAGCGCCGTGCCGAAGTCACAGGTTCGCAAGAAGAAGGTCTACACCCCGCCGACGGATATTCGTCCGTCCGCGACGGCGACGTCGAAGAAGCCGAGTCCGGTGTGGCTGCCCATCACGGCGGTCGCGCTGATCGTCTTCGGCATCTCCTGGCTGGTGGTGTATTACCTCTCAGAGCAGCAGTATCCGGTCGAGGCGTGGCGGTATTGGAACCTCCTCGTCGGTTTCGGCTGCATGGTCGCCTCGCTGGGCATTCTGTCCCGCTGGCGATAGCCGTCGAGCCTGCCGCGCGGCCCCCGGCCACGCGGTAGCGTGATCTTCGTCTGATTTGTCCGAAAGCGCACCCGGCGCTCGAGCCGCGGGGTGCGCTTTCGACTGCGAACTGTCAGATGATCGAAAGACCCGCCCGGGCTGCCGCTCGCAATTTGATTACTCGTGGGTAACATAGGCCGGCGAGCCAGCCGACCGAGGAGGCACAACCACATGGGCACAGTGCAGATCGTCGCCACCGTCCTGGCGGGCGCCGTAACCCTCGTCGCCGTCGCCCTCGCGGTCCGCGCGGTCATGCAGATCACGGCGGTGATCCGCCAGGGCCGGCCAGACCCGGAGCGCTTCACCGGCAAGGGCGCGCGGACCCGCACCATGCTGGTCGAGACCCTGGGTCACACCCGGATGCTCAAGTGGAGCGTGATCGGCGCCGCGCACTGGTTCGTCATGGTCTCGTTCATGATCTTGTTCCTGCTGGTGGTCGAGGCCTACTTCGAGGTGGTTGACCCCGAGAACGGGCTGCCGATCATCGGCCACTGGACGGTGTACGGCCTGGTCACCGAGATCATCGGCGTCCTCGGCCTGGCCGGCATCCTGGTGCTGGTCGCGATCCGGCAGCGGGACAAGCGCAAGAAGCTCTCCCGCTTCACCGGCTCGACGATGTGGCAGGCCTACTTCGTCGAGGCGATCATCGTCGGGGTCCTGCTCTGTGGCTTCCTGATCCGCGGCTTCAAGGTCGCCAACGACACCTTCGAGTACGACACCTGGGCCACCCCGGTCAGCCACGCCGTCGGCGCGATCCTGCCGGCCGCGGCGAACGGCCCCACCTGGGTCGCTCTCGTGAAGATCTTCATCTCGATGGGCTGGCTGATCACCATCGCCCTGAACGTGACGATGGGCGTCGCCTGGCACCGCTTCCTGGCGTTCTTCAACATCTTCTTCAAGCGCAGCCCGGAGAAGCCCGCGGGCTCCGGCCTGGGCGCGCTGCGGCCGATGATGAGCGAGGGCAAGCCGCTCGACTTCGAGGAGGCCGACCCCGAGAAGGACCAGTTCGGCGTCGCCCAGGTCGAGCAGTTCACCTGGAAGGGCCTGCTCGACTTCTCCACCTGCACCGAGTGCGGTCGCTGCCAGTCACAGTGCCCGGCCTGGAACACTGCCAAGCCGCTCTCACCCAAGCTGCTCGTGCTGAGCCTGCGCGACCACGCGTACGCCAAGGCGCCGTACCTGCTGGGCGGTGGGGGCAAGGACCTGACCGGCGAGGAGAAGGCCACCGAGGCCCAGCTCGCCCACATGGACGTGCTCGCGCTCGCCGAGGGCAACCGGCCGCTGATCGGCACCGAGGCCGAGGGCGGCGTGATCGATCCCGACGTGCTCTGGTCCTGCACCACCTGCGGCGCCTGCGTCGAGCAGTGCCCGGTGGACATCGAGCACGTCGACCACATCGTCGACATGCGCCGCTACCAGGTGCTGATCGAGTCGAGCTTCCCGGCCGAGGCCGGGGTCATGCTGCGCAACCTGGAGAACAAGGGCAACCCCTGGGGCGCGCCGCAGAACACCCGCGAGGACTGGACCAAGGGCCTGGACTTCGAGGTGCCCCGGGTCGGCGAGAAGGACGACTTCGAGTACCTCTTCTGGGTCGGCTGCGCCGGCGCCTTCGAGGACCGGGCCAAGAAGACCACCCGGGCGGTGGCCACGCTGCTGCACGAGGCCGGGGTCGACTTCGCCATCCTGGGCGAGGGCGAGACCTGTACGGGTGACCCGGCCCGCCGCATCGGCAACGAGTTCGTCTTCCAGATGCTCGCGCAGCAGAACGTCGAGACGCTGAACGAGGCGTTCGGCGAGCGCCCGGCGAAGAAGATCGTGGCGACCTGCCCGCACTGCTTCAACACCCTGGGCAACGAGTACGAGCAGCTCGGCGGCAAGTTCGAGGTCGTGCACCACACCCAGTTGCTGGCCCACCTGGTCGCCGAGGGCAAGCTCACCCCGGTCCAGCCGGTCGACGGCGGCGTCACCTACCACGACCCCTGCTACCTGGGCCGGCACAACCGCGTCTTCGAGGCGCCCCGCGAGGTCCTGGGCCGCGCGATCGAGGGTGGCCTCACCGAGATGCCGCGCAACTCCGAGCGGTCCTTCTGCTGCGGCGCCGGCGGCGCCCGCATGTGGATGGAGGAGAAGATCGGCAAGCGGATCAACGTGGAGCGCACCGAGGAGGCGCTGGCGACCGGCGCGAAGACGATCGCCGTCGGTTGCCCGTTCTGCTACACGATGATCGGCGACGGGGTCACCGGCAAGGGCGAGCAGGAGAACGTCGAGGTCGTCGACGTGGCCAGCGTGCTGCTCCGCTCGATCAAGGGCGACAAGGCACCCGCGTAGCGGCGCCGGCGACCGCCGTGGGCTAGGTGGTCGCCGCGCTCACGGTCGACGCGGCTATCACCGCGACGACGACCGCGGTCTGGATCTCCTCGATGGTCTTCTTGACGGCGGTGGCCGCCCAGTCGCCCGCCGAGATCTCTTCGAGCCGCGCCTTGGCCCGCTCGCGGTCCGGCGTGCGGAAGACCTTGCGGTCGAGGTTGGTCGCGGCCAGCAGGGCACAGAGCGCAGCGGTACGCGGCTCGACCGGCCCCGAGCCCGAGACCGCGGCGGTCAACCGTTGCCGTGCCTCGGTCTCCGGCACCGGCTCCAGCCCGTCCGGAGCGGGGTAGCGGGTCCGGGGGAAGACCAGCAGGACGGTGTCCTCCCGCCGGGTCAGCACGCCCTGCTCGACGAGCCGGTTCAGGGCGAGCTTGCGGGTGTCCTTGGCGAACTTCCGCACCCAGTGGGCGGGCCTGCGGGGCTTCTCGTCGGCCGCGATCCGGCCCAGGGCCTGGTCCACCAGCGGATCGCCGGTCGGCGTCCCGTCCAGGACGACGACCTTCTTGTCCTCGATGCCGACCCGTCCGGAGATCGCCAGCTCCAGCAGCAGGGAACCGCCCACGCCGTTGTCGAGACGGACGCTGTCGGTGTCGGGCGCGCCGTCGTCGCCGTAGGCGAGCAGCGCGAACTCTTCGGCGAGGTTCATGATTCGACGGTAGTCGCAGTACGCTCAGTGAGCGCGGCGGGCGGGCACCGTGGCCAGGTCGACCACGAGCACACGGGCCGCGCGGCGTTCCGGCACAATGAGTGCCGAGGTGAACCGATCATGGACGGCCTGCTCCTGACCGCAGTGCTCCCGTTGGCTGCCTTCGCGCTGCTCACGGCGGGCAACGCGTTCTTCGTGGCAGCCGAGTTCGGGCTGGTCACCGTCGACCGGGTGGAGATCGACAAGCGCGCCGACGCGGGCGACCGGCGGGCCCGCACGGTCCGGCACGCCCTGCACGAGCTCTCCTTCCAGCTCTCCGGGACGCAACTCGGTATCACTCTCACCGCCCTGCTGACCGGCTATCTGGCCGAGCCCGCGCTGTCCCGGCTGTTCCGGCCGGCCATCGAGCCGATCGCAGGCGGCGCCACCGAGACCGTCACGCACGTGCTCGCGCTGGTGCTCGCCACGATCGTGTCCATGCTCTTCGGCGAGCTGGTGCCGAAGAACGCGGCGCTGGCCCGGCCGATGCGGGTCGCCCTGGCCACCGCGGCCCCGCTGCGTACCTTCTCCAAGCTCTTCAAATGGCTGATCGGCGCGCTGAACGGCTCGGCGAACTGGCTGGTCCGCCGGCTCGGCATCGAGCCGCAGGAGGAGCTGGCCAGCGCCCGTTCGCCGGAGGAGCTCGGCCTGCTCGCCGCGATCAGCGCCCGGGCCGGCGCGCTGCCCGCCGAGACGGCGACGCTGCTGCGCCGCACGATCCGCTTCGGCGAGAAGCGCGCGGCGAAGGCGATGACCCCGCGCGTCGACGTGGTCGGGCTCAAGATCACCGCGAGCGTCGCGGATCTCATCACGGCGGCGCGCGAGACCGGCCACACCCGGTTTCCCGTGTACGAGTCGACTCTCGACCTCGTCGTCGGCGTGGTGGGGGTCTCGGACGCGCTCGGTGTCCCGCCCGAGCGCCGGGCGACCACGCCGGTCTCCGCGGTCGCCCGGGAGCCGGTGTACGTGCCGGAGAGCCTCGACCTGGACAAGGTGCTGGCGGCGCTCCGGGCGGCCGACGCCGACATGGCGATCGTGGTGGACGAATACGGCGGCACCGACGGTGTGGTCACGGTCGAGGATCTGATCGAGGAACTGGTCGGCGAGATCGCGGACGAGCACGACGTCGCCGAGCCCGGCAGCGAGCAGCTGACCCACCCCGGCGACGAGACGACGTTCCTGGTCGACGGGCTGCTGCGGGAGGACGAGCTGGCCGAGCAGACCGGCTTCCGGCTGCCCGAGGGCCCGTACGAGACGCTGGCCGGCTTCCTGCTCTCCAAGCTCGGCCACATCCCGGTCGCCGGCGAGTCGATCGAGGACAACGGCTGGGCGTTCACCGTCACGCAGGTCGACCGGCACCGCATCGAGCAGGTGCGCGTCGGCGCGCCGGCGGAGCCGGTCGATGACTGAACTGCTGGTCACCGTGGTGCTGTTGCTCGGCAACGCGCTCTTCGTCGGCGGCGAGTTCGCGCTGATCGCCTCGCGGCGGACCGCGCTCGAGCCGCTCGCCGCGACGTCCCGGCGCGCCCGCTGGGCGCTCTCGGCCATGAACCAGATCCCGCTGATGATCGCGGGCGCCCAGCTCGGCATCACCATCTGCTCGCTCGGCCTCGGCGCGATCGCCGAGCCCGCCCTGGCGCACCTGGTGGAGGGCCCGCTCGCGACGATCGGGATGCCGGACAACACCGTCCACCCGGTCGCCTTCGTGCTCGCCCTCGGCGTGGTCGTCTTCCTGCACACCGTCGTCGGCGAGATGGTCCCGAAGAACATCACCCTGGCCGGGCCCGAACGCTCGGCGCTCGTGCTCGGGCCGTTCATGCTGGCCTTCTGCACGGCGACCAAGCCGGTGCTGACCGCGATGCGCTGGGCCGCCCGGGTGGTGCTCTCGCTGTGGAAGATCGAGGCCACCGAGGCGGTCAAGACTGTGTTCACCGCCGAGGAACTGGCCGGCATGGTCACCCAGGCCCGCGCCGAGGGCCTGCTCGGCACCGAGCAGTACGCCCGGATCCACGCCGCGCTGGGCCTACACGACCGGACCGCGGCGGACACCCTGCAGCCCTGGTCGGGCGTGACGACCGTCGCCGACGACGCGTCGCCGGCGACGATCGAGGCGGTCGCGACCCGCAGCGGGCGGTCGCGGCTGCCGGTCGTGCAGCGCGAGACCCGGCGGGTGCTGGGCTTCGTGCACGTCAAGGACCTGCTCGGGTACGAGGGAGCGCAACGCGGCCTGCCGATCCCCGCCGAGATGATCCGACCGTTGGCCGTGGTCGCTCCGGATCGGACGCTGGCCGAACTGTTGCTGACCATGCGGCGCGACCGGCGGCACATCGTGCTGGTGAGTGACGGACGGCGGCCGCTCGGCGTGATCGCCCTGGACGACGTGCTCCACGCCGTCGTCGGCGAGCCCTCCGTTCGGCTGACCACGTAAGGGTGCTTTACCCCACATTTGCGCCCAAGCGGAGTTTGAACGCACTAGTTAATGTGGCGTTCCGGACAATAACCGCATGTTCGACTCTCGACGGTCCCCGCGAGGCGCACGCCGGCGCGTCAGCACCCTCGGCGCGCTGGTAGCGACCGCCGCCCTCGGCTCCGGTCTCTTCGCGGCCCAGCTCGCTCAGCCCAGCGACGCCACGCCCCGGATCAGCCCGCGGTACGTGGCCCTCCAGCCGCGCCCCTCCGCCGGCGTACTCATCACCAGCACGAACACCGGCTTCGCCGCCGTGCCGCAGGCCGGCCGGGTGGGCGTGGCCCAGGCTCCGGTCGCCGTCCGCTACACCTTCGACGGCGGCGTGGCCCAGCCCCTCACCGACACCCACGGGGCGTTCACGCTGCGGGCGCTCGGCCAGAACGGCGGCACCCTCAGCCTGGTCCCGCAGGGCAAAGGCCTAGCCGTGCAATACCCGACCCGATGCACCCTGGCCCGCGAACGACAGTGCCCGCGCGCGATCCTGGAAGGCTTCCGGGAGGACGCGCTCAACCCCGGCACCCGCCCGATGAGGTACGGCGCGTCGATCATGATGACCCACCGGGACCTCTCGGACGGCGCGAACGTCTTCCAGAAGGGCTACTCGGTCGGCGGGGTGAGCCAGTTCAAGCTCCAGGTCGATCACCGCCAGGGCCACCCGAGCTGCGTCATCGCCGGCCGGGCCCGGATCTACCGAGCAGAACCGTTCATGGACGTGGCCGACGGCCGATGGCACAACCTGATGTGCGCCCGTACCCGAGACCGCCTGACCACAATCGTCGACGGCATCGAGCGCGCCTGGGCGCCGGTGCCACCGAACCTGTCCATCGCGAACGCCGAACCGCTGCGCGTCGGCGGCAAAGGCGCGGGCAGGGGCAACGACCAGTACTCGGGCCAGATCGACGACGTCTTCCTGACCATCGCCTGATCATCCCCTAGCGCGGCCGAAACGCCGGCAGGGTGTATCCACGCACGGACATGGCAGGGTGAGGGCGGCCGTTTATGAGCCGCCAGGCGATTGGCCGCCCTCGCCCGACCTCGGCGGGAGCGACGGTCAGTGCCATGCAACCAGGCACGACATGGTCTTGATCTTGATTTGATGTGGCCGCTAGGCGGTCGGCCAGGTGCGGAAATTGTGCGAGCTGCGGCTCGCCGTCGGGCCGCGCTGGCCCTGGTAGCGCGAGCCGTAGACCGCCGAGCCGTAGGGGTGTTCCGCCGGGGATGACAGGCGGAAGATGCAGAGCTGGCCGATCTTCATGCCCGGCCACAGCTTGATCGGCAGGTTGGCCACGTTGGACAGCTCCAGCGTGACGTGGCCGGAGAAGCCCGGGTCGATGAAGCCGGCGGTCGAGTGGGTCAGCAGGCCGAGGCGGCCGAGGCTGCTCTTGCCCTCCAGGCGCCCGGCGAGCTGGTCGCCCAGCGTGATCACTTCGAGCGTCGAGGCCAGCACGAACTCGCCCGGGTGCAGCACGAACGCCTCGCCGTCGGCCATCTCGACCGGGACGGTCAGGTCGTCCTGCTGCTCCGCCGGGTCGATATGGGTATACAGGTGGTTGTTGAACACCCGGAAGAAGCGGTCGAGCCGGACGTCGATGCTGGACGGCTGCAGCAGCTCCGGCTCGAACGGCTCGAGAGCGAGGTTTTCCGACTTGATCTCGGAGACCAGGTCACGGTCGGAGAGCAGCATCGCCACACCATACCGACCGGCATTCAGGTGCGTGTTCAGTGGTCGTCTCGAACATATGTTCGATATGATGTTCGCATGGCTTCCTGGTCCGAATTCGCCGCGGCTGAGCCCGAGCTCGCCGCCGCCGTCCGTGCACTGCTCCAGCAGTACGGCCCCGGCATGGGCTACCTCGCGACAGTCCGTGCCGACGGCGGGCCGCGCGTGCACCCGGTGTCCCCGGTCATCACCGACGACGGCCTCTACTGCTTCGTGGTGAGCTCGGCAAAACGCCGCGACCTCGAACGCGACGGCCGCTACGCCCTGCACTCCTACCCGCCGGAGGAGAGCGACGACGAGGCCTATCTGACCGGCCGCGCCCACCCCGTCACGGACCGGGCCGTCATCACCCGTCTGGCGGAAGCGCTGCGCGCCTCCCCGATGGTGGACTGGCGCTTGTTCGAGCTCGACATCGCCACAGCCATGCTCCGCCGGCACGGCCCAGCCGGCGCCCTGCCGCTGGCGATGACCTTGCGATATCCACCAATCACCCGATCGTGGCGCGACCCGGCGGCAAGCTTAAGCCGCCCGCTGGTCGCCGCCGCTGGATCGTAGGCACCGGCCGGCCACCGCTCTGCGTCGCGGGGCGCTGCCAGGTTCGGGAGGGGAGCTGGGCCGCGCCAGGTCCGGCCGGTGCCTGCTCCGGGGCGGCTACGCCACTTGGTCCGGTAATCGGGTACAGTGGGGCCGCTCGCGGGTGTAGTTCAATGGCAGAACATCAGCTTCCCAAGCTGACAGTGCGGGTTCGATTCCCGTCACCCGCTCGTCTCTGGGAGCCCTCTGTCCGCGAAGTGCGCGGACCGGGGGCTCCTCGCATGTCTGCCTGGGGGGCGACCCCCCAGACCCCCACGGTGCGGTCGCTTGCGCTCGGTGGTTGGCTCGCTCGCTTGCGCTTGGGCTCGCTTGCGCTTGGGCTTGGTTGCGCTTGGGCTCGCTTGCGCTTGGGCTTGGTTGCGCTTGGGCTTGGTTGGGCTTGGGGTGGTTGGTTGCCGGCCGTGCCATTGAGCTACTTCGGGTGACGGCGGTTGGTGGGGTGGTTGCTTTCCGTTGATTTGTGTGGCCAGGTTTGTAGTGGCGCGCGTGGCGACCTCAGCCCTTGGACACCGGAAGCCCCGGCGAGTCGGCCACAGTCCCGCGGCGGCATCGCTGTCGCTCAGCCGGTAGTAGTGGCGCAGCCGGCCGTCGACGGGGTTCTTCCTGTCGACGACGATCAGTCCTTGGTGGTCGCGTCGGTCGGGCGCTTCGTAGAGCGTGCCCGGACGCAGCCCATCTCGCCGTCGGAGATCTCGTGACGAACCTGGTCGTCCACGCCGACGGCCGGGTACCACCCAGGTTTACCCGCTTCTTCAACCCTGGGTTGGACGTCTCCGGGCTTTGGATGGGGGACCGTAACTCGGGCTGCGCGCCGGCCCTCGCTCGACGGTCGTGGCGGGGCTCCAGGCCGCGAAGGGGGACGACCGTGGAACTCCTCACCTGCAACGAGCTGATTTTTGCGAACCTCATCGCGCCGGAGGCGACCTACAGCGCTCCCGACGGGACTTTGCTCGCGCGCATCGTTCGGATGGACGGGATGGTCGCCAGGAAGCGTGAGAGGGGCAACTTCTTCAGACGGTTGATCACGCCGCCCCCTGACGTGGGCGGCCCGGTCGCGCTGCGGGTTGAGGACGTTTCCGGTCGAGCGCTGCTGACGTTGCGCGGTGAGAGTGACTCCGTCTGCGAGGTGAAGGACGCTGACTTCAAGACGCTGGGCAGGTTCGAGCATGACGGCCAGCTTCTTACCAACACCTGGACCTCGAGCCTGCTCGACCGGAACCTCCAATGGCAGAACTTCTTCCGCGCCTGGGCGGTTCGCGACCCGGACGGCGACATCGTCCTGGAGATCCAGACCAACGAGATCAAGTACGGGCGCAGGAACTCTGCCAACATCCGGGTCGGCGGCGACATCCGGACGATCACTACCGTCGACGGCACCCAGGTCGCGGTCTGGACGGACGAGAAGCTGACCTTTGAGCGGGATCTGCCGTCTCCGCTGCGCGAACTGGTGATAGCCGCGCCGATGGCGGTCAAGGCCATCAGCCCGGCCGCCTTCTCCAGCTGGTCGGGGCCGCTGGCCGAATACGTTTGGGAGCGGCCGTGACCGACCTGTTCCGTCAGACCGAGCTGATCTGTGCCAAGTCGATCTACCGGACGCTCGACGGGTCGTTCCTCGGGAAGGTCATCCTCACCTCGGGGGCGCTGCCCGAGAAGGAGCCCTGGTACCGCCTGCCTTTCGCCCTGCGCCCCACCGTCGGCGGCTTGGCGATCATGCGGATCGAGGACGCCGCCGGGAAGCCGTTGCTGACGTTGCGAGGCAGTCAGGGCATGTGCGACGTACGAGATCTCAACGGCGAGACCCTCGGCCATCTCGGTCTGCTGTCCGGGACGGTGGGTGAGGTTCTGCGCAGCAGATTCCTGAGCGGATTCCTGCCCGGATACCGGGCCTGGTCGGTGCGAGACGAGCTCGGCAACGTGCTCCTCAGGATCGTCCCCGGCCAGGGCGTTCGAACGATCAGCTCGGGTGACGGGACTCAGGTGGCGGTCTGGAAGGGTGACCGGCTGACCGTCGCACGCCAGCTCCCGTCGCCGTTGCGGGAACTGGTGATTGCCGTGCCCGCGGCCGCCCAGCTGGTTCCCGGCCTGGCGCCTTGAGCGTTCCGGCCGTCAGCGCAAGGCGACCACCGGCTCGTTTGTGGTAGACCCGTGGTGAGGTGAGGAAAATGCCTGAGGAGCGGGCCTTCTGGCTCGACGAGAGCTTCGACCGTGAGCACGGCAGCGGCGGGCGCAGTCGCTACGACGCCGAGGTGCTCGCGCGTGTCGATGATTTTGCCGACTCGTGGGGCGACATCGCGCCGGTTTCCTTCGCCGTGACCGCGTGGCGGCTGGCGACCGAGTTGTCACCCGGCTACGTCCGCTGGCATCGGCGGATCGTCACCGCCACCTGCACGCCGAGCCCGTGGGACGGGAGCATGATCTTCGCGGTCACCGTGATCTCACGATGGCCGGCCGAGCTCACCTGGTCCAGGCAGTGGCAGCACGATCGTGGCTGGCGGGACTGGCCGCAGTTGTTCGGTCAGTACACGACGCCGTCGGAGCAGGATCTGACTCGTAGCCCGCATCTGCGCGCGCTCCTGCAGGTCGAGGGTCCGGTTCCGCTCGATGATCTGCCTCCGGCTCCGGCGGGGCCCGACAGTTCCGTTGCGCTCGCGGCGCGGAGGGCGGTCACCGTGCTCGTGCGAGAGCTCAACGAGCTGCTGACCCCGATGATCGGCCAACTGGAGGCCGGCGTGCCGGCGGAGTCCTGACGGGTCACCCGAACAACGGCCGGGCCCTGGTGGGCCCGGCCGTTGCCGCTACTGGCGCGTGGCGGTCAGTGCAGTCGGCCCGGCCCCCAGCCGCCGTTCTTGAAGCCGGTCGACCACTGGTGCTCGGAGCAGTCCCTGGTGGTGGCGAAGCGCTGCTCGTCGATGATGGCGCTCACCCCGGCGTTGTAGGTGCCGAGGCCGAAGCCGATTCCGGTGACGGTCATCCTGGGGTTCGCGGCGACCACCTGGGCGAAGGTCAGGGTGGCCGGGCCACCCGCGGTCTTGGGCAGGCCGGTGATCGTCGTCGAGGAGGTCCACAGCGGACCGCTGAGCACGTTCCACTCGGTGCGGACACCGCGCTGCGGGCTACCGGCGCCGATCGCGCTCAGGTAGTAGTACGGCTCGAAGATCAGCACGCCGTCACCGGCGGGCGTCCGCACATAGATGTGGTACGCGGGGAGCGCGGCGTCGTTGACGACGTTGTTGTCTCCGGCCGTGGTGTCCAGCTTCATGGTCTCGTAGTTCACCTCGTTGACGGTGCTGGCCGGCACCGGCTTGAACGAGGTCTGCCACGACACCTTGTCGGCGTTGGTGGAGCGGGCGGTGGTCAGCTTGATCCCGTCGGTGCCGACGGTGGCTGTGGCGCTGCCGACCTTGGTCACTCCGGCTGTGGTGCTGTGCTTGACGATCGCGCATGGCCGGTGCGAGGAGGCGCTCGCCGGCTGGGCGTTCACGGCCAGGGCTGTCGCGGCGGTGATCGCGAAGGCTGCCGCGGTGACGCGGCTCAGGGCTGGGCGGAATTTAATGCCGTTCTGGTCCATTTGTCCATTCTATCAGTTTCACCCGTTTAGGCCCGGGGCGAACGCGCGGTGTGGGCTGTTCAGAGCCAGGCGGGGCCCAGCCAGGCGGTCGCGACGGCGGTCGCGAGCAGGGCGATGTTGAGCCCGATCACCCGGGCCTCGCCGCGGGACAGGTGGACCGCGATGCCGCCGGCCTGGATCAGCGCCAGACCGACCGCCGCGGCGATGGCCAGCCAGGGTGCGATCCCCGTCGCCGGGGGCAGGATCAGGCCGGCGGCGCCGAGGATCTCCAGCGTTCCGATCGTCCTGACCAGTGGCATGGGGGTGCGGTCGACCCAGCCCATCATGGGCAGGAGTTGCTCCCGGCTCTGGGTGACCTTCTTGCCCCCGGCGTAGAGGTAGAACACCGCCAGCAGCGCGGCGACGATCCAGTAGGCGAGTTCCATGAGAGCTCCTTGACCTGGTTGGTTACCAGCCGTAAGGAGCTACATGATGCGTGACTATTGAACGGCTTACAAAAGGCACACGGATGTGCCTGAGGCACAGGAGGTTGTCATGTCACAGTACGAGCACACCTGCATGATCCGGGGAGACGGCGGCCGGACAATCCGCGCGATCCTCGACCAGATCTGTAACAAGTGGACACTGCTGATCGTGGCGACCCTCGATCAGGGCACGTTGCGCTTCACCGAGTTGCACCAGCAGATCTCGGGCATCTCCCAGCGCATGCTGACCCTGACCCTGCGCAACCTGGAACGCGACGGCCTGGTCGCCCGTACCGTCTATGCGGAGGTCCCACCGAGGGTGGAGTATGCGCTGACCGCGACCGGCAAGAGCCTCATCCCGCCCGCGCTGGCCCTCGCCGGCTGGGCCATCGAGCACGTCCCGCACATCGAGGCCAGCCGGGCGGCCCACCAGGCACGCACCGGATGACCCAGGCCGAGTGGGCCCGGAGTCACCACGATGAAATGTCGCAGGGGCCGCCTAGGGTGTCCCGCATGAGCGACAAGGTCGGCCGGCGACGGCACTGGATCTGGTTGGCGGTGCCGGTGGTGGCGCTGGTGGGCGGGGCCGGCGCGTTCTGGAGCGTCTTTGCCGAGTACGACCCGGCTCCCCGGTGTCCGGCCCTGCCCGCGCCGGCCGCCGACGCCGGGTCCGGCCAGCAGGCGGTGGCGGCCAATGGCGACCGCCGGCCGGTGTTCGGCGCTCCGGTGACGGCGGGGCCGCTGATCGCCACCGCCTATCTGACCGATGACCGTCCAAACTCGACCGGCTACGTGCTCACCGCCGACCGGCGTGGCTACCGGCTGCCCGACGCCGGGCCGGTCAGCGACGTCGTGCCGGCTCCGGACGGCTCCCGGGTGGCGGTGCTGCCCGACGTCGCGATCGCCCCGACCGACAACCCGGGCGGCCCGGTGCCGGGCAAGCGCATCGGGCTGTACGACGTCGCGCGGGGCAAGCTGACCTGGACGGCGCTGCCGGACAACGCCCTGAGCGCGGCGTTCTCACCGGACAGCGCGCGGCTCGCCGTGTCGGTCGGCACTCCTTACGTGCCCGATCCCGAGCCGGTCCGGATGGTGATCCTGGATCTCGCTTCCGGCGGGCAGCGGCTGGTCGAGCCGACCGTGGCGGGCACCCGCGTGGCCGGGCCGCTCGACGCGATCAACTGGCTGCCGGATGGCGGTCTGCTGCTCTCCGGCTCCGATCGAACCAGCGTCCACACCGCGGAGGCTGGGGCCGGCCGCGCGCTGGCGACGGTGTCGCTGGCGCCGTCCGGGGTGTCGCCGAACGGCCGGCGCGGGGTGACGCCCGACGGCACGGTGGTCGACCTGCAGACCGGCGTCGCCGACCGCCCGGCCGCGTTCGAGCCCTGCCAGGACCACGGCATCGACCGTTCCTTCACCCCGGCGGGCTGGTACGACGACGATGAACTGCTGGCCGTGCAGGGGGACGTCGAGTGGCCGGTGGACCAGCGGCCGGATGAGCCCAAGCGCGCGGCCCAGGGCTCCCGGCTGGTCGTGACCGATCTCGACGGCCGGGTCAGCCGCGTGGTCGTGGGCTGGAATGCCGAGCTGCCGCGGGTGATGTTCGCCCGGGCCGGGGCGCGCTGAGTGAGCCCGCACTGGCGCCACCGGCTCGCTGCGCGGAATGGCCCAGATCGCATTCTGCGGGCATCGTACGATTGCCCTGAGCTTTCCGTGGCTGAGAGGACACCGCCGTGTACCTGATGATCTCGACCTATCTCGCACCGATCGACCAGGTCGACGAGGCCCGGGACGCGCACCTCGCCTTCGTCGCCGAGCTGGAGCGGGCCGGCGTGCTCGTCTCCGCCGGGCGCCAGAGCCCGCCGGCCGGTGGCATCCTGTTGCTCGACGTCGACACCGAGGCCCGGGCGCACGAGTTGCTGACCGACGACCCGTATGTGCGCCAGGGCCTGGCCGAGTATGCCGCGACGGGCTGGCAGCCCACCCGCGGCGTCCTCGCCGACTGGAAGAGCCCGACTGCCCAGGGGTGATCTCGCGGAGGGCGCGAGCATCGTGGCGGCGCGGCGGAGTGCCGAGTTACACGCGGTGCGAGCGGAGCCGGCCGACCTCGCCCATGATCGTGTTGATCAGCAGGGTGTTGAGCAGGACGCCGGCCGCCACGCTCAGCCAGAGCATCGCGATGCTCAGCCAGCCGTCGCCCAGCAGGAAGATCGGCGCGAAGATTATCGAGACCGGCGCGGTGAGACCGATCAGGTAGACCGCGGCCGAGGACGGCTCGTGGCTGCCGGTGGCCAGGTTGCCGCCGAGCAGGATGACCGCGGTGACCGCAACGGCGAAGAGGTAGACGCGGGTGGCCCAGGTGCCGAGGAAGAAAGTGGTCATGCGGTCCATCGTGGTGAGACGACCGGTCGCACTCCTGAGTAGCGCTACTCAGCCGGGACCGGTGCTCAGCTCAGATCGCCGCCGGTGAGCAGTCCGCGGATGCCGAGTTCCGCGGCGACCGCCGGGTCACACTCGTCGACGATGACCGCCGTACCGATCACCATCGCGCCCAGGGCCGCGACCAGCGCGCCGAGGCCGCGGGCCTGGGCGCCGGTGACCGCCCAGTCGTCGACCAGCAGGACCCGGTCGGACCGGTCGATCAGCCGGGTGCGCACGCCCAGCTGCTGTCCGTCACCTCGATGATCGGCGGGCACCTCCGCCCAGGTCATCGGTTCCGCGATCGGCAGCCGCGCCCCGGCCCGGTAGGCCTCCACGAAGCCGACCCCGAGCGCGCGCGCCACGAGCGGGCCGACGAGGAAGCCGGTCACCTCCGGCGAGATGACCACCGTCGGCGTGGCGTCCGGAAAAAGTGCGGCGAGGCCCGGGCCGAGGCCGTCGAGCACAACCGGGTCGCGCCACCAGCCGGAGCGGTCGCTGACGAGCAGATCGGTGTCCGGACCGGGGTCGGTCCAACGGAATCCGGCGCGAAGCCGGTCTCGCAGATCGGAAGCCACAGTCTGATGGTGTCATCGCGGTTGCGGCGGGCCGGCGCCGAGTGGGTAGAACCCGCTCAGACTAGGGGTCAAGTTGATGCAGCCGCCCACGTCGATCAGGCATGCTGTTCGGCGTAACCATGCCGATTCTCCCGGCGGGCCGTCGCCCGCTCAGCCCAGGATCCCGCGCCGGCCTCGGCGCGGCCCTCGTGCTGCTCGTCGTCGTGTCGGCCGTGGAGGTCGCCGACGGCTTCCAGGGAAACTTCGTCGGGCTGTACGCCACCGTGCCGTTCCTGGCCGCCGTCTTCGCCTACTGGCAGACCGTGCTCGTCGCCGGCGCGGTCGCCGTGGTCGTCGGGATGGTGCTCGCGGGGACGGACGGCAGCTACGGCACCGTCGGCATGGTCAATGTGGCCGGGATCATGCTGGCCACCGGCATCGCCACCGCGGTCGCGACCATCCGGCAGCGCAAGGACGACCGGATCGTCGAGTTGCTGCGGCTGGCGGCGGTCGCCCAGCAGGCGGTGCTGCGCCCGCTGGGCCCGCAGGTCGGCAACCTCGCGGTGGCGGGCCGCTACATCTCGGCGTCCGCCGCGGCGGACATCGGCGGAGACCTCTACGAGGCCCTGGACACCCCGTACGGCGTGCGGATCATCATCGGCGACGTGCGGGGCAAGGGCCTGGACGCGGTACGGCTGGCGAGCATCGTGCTGGGCTCGTACCGGCACGTGGCGTTCGAGCGTGCGGACCTGCGGGCGATCGTCACCGACCTGGACCGGGCCGTGGCCCGCAGCGTCGGCGACGAGGATTTCGTGACCGCCGCGCTGGTCGAGGAGCGCGGTGGCACCCTGACCATCGTCAACTGTGGACACCCGGCGCCGCTGCTGCTGCGGCGCGGGCAGGTCATCGCGCTGGATCCGCCGGCACCGGCGCCGCCGCTCGGGTTCATGCCGGTGGCGCGGCCCCGGGTGGAGCGGTTGGAGCCGGGCGACCGGCTGTTGCTGTTCACCGACGGCCTGGGCGAGGCGCGCCGGGACGGTGAGTTCTTTCCGACCGCCGACCGGGCCTGGCGGTTGCTCGGCCACGGAACGGTCGGGGACGGGCTGGCGTCGCTGGAGACCGCCCTGGTGGACTGGGTGCACGGGCAGTTGGAGGACGACATCGCCCTGGTGCTGCTCGAGTACGGCGGTCCGGACGGCAGCACGACGGTGGGCATGCCGAGCTGGGAGGTTGGCGCCGCCGGGAGCTAGTCCCCGCGCCGGTCGGGCTCGGCCACCGCGGGTGTGGCCTCCGCCGATCTCGCCTCGGGCGCGGGTGCGGGCCCGGGGATCACCGCGACCGTGGCGCGCGCGGCGATCGTCTCCGGCTGGCGGTGCCGTCCCACGTAGTGGCGTGGCTGGTCGGCCTGGCGCGGTTCCGGAATCAGACTCTTGATCGTGGCGAACATGCTGACCTCCCCGGGTCGGGCGTACGGTGCGTCGCGTACAACCGGAGCAACGACGCGCTGCGCCCGTCGATACGTCCGAGCGGCGCGGCGACTTGCAAATGGCCGAACGGTTGTCTCGGTTCCCACCCGATCGGAGACGTTTGCCCCCCAACCCGACGGACAGCAAATGATCGAAGCGGACTTGTCGGTCCCTACCAGTGGGTAATACAGTGTTGGTTACTGACGGGTAACTCGCGTCCGGGAGAGCGGGGCCAAGAACAACATGAGTCACTACAAGAGCAACCTGCGTGACCTCGAGTTCAACCTCTTCGAGGTCTTCGGGGCGGATCGTGCTTTCGGCCAGGCGCCGTTCGACGGCATCGATGCCGAGACCGCACGCGACGTGCTCGCGGAGGTCAACCGCCTGGCTCGCGAGGACCTCGCGGCCAGCTACACCGAGGCCGACCGTAATCCGCCGCGCTTCGACCCGGCGACCAACACCGCGGATCTGCCCGAGGCGTTCAAGAAGTCGTACGCCGCGTTCATGGCGTCCGAGTTCTGGCGCCTGGACCTGCCGGAGTCCCTCGGCGGCACCCTCGCCCCGCGGGCGCTGTGGTGGGCGATCGCCGAGCAGATCCTGGGAGCCAACGCCCCGGTCTGGATGTATTCCTCCGGTCCCTCCTTCGCGCACGTCGTGCACGTCGAGGGCAATGAGGAGCAGAAGAAGTGGGCGCGGCTCTTCGTCGACAAGCAGTGGGGCTCGACGATGGTGCTCACCGAGCCCGACGCCGGCTCCGACGTCGGCGCCGGCCGCACGCGGGCGATCCAGCAGCCCGACGGCTCGTGGCACATCGAGGGCGTCAAGCGCTTCATCACCTCGGGTGAGCACGACCTGAGCGACAACATCATCCACTACGTGCTGGCCCGCCCGGTCGGCGTCGAGGGTGTCGGCGGCCCGGGCACCAAGGGCCTGTCGCTGTTCATCGTGCCGAAGTACCACTTCGACGGCGAGACCGGCGAGCTCGGCGCGCGCAACGGCGTCTACGCCACGAACGTCGAGCACAAGATGGGCCTCAAGGTCTCCAACACCTGCGAGCTGACCTTCGGCGAGAACGGCACGCCCGCACAGGGCTGGCTGCTCGGCGACGTGCACCAGGGCATCCGGCAGATGTTCATGATCATCGAGTACGCCCGGATGATGGTCGGCACGAAGGCGATCGCCACCCTGTCCACCGGCTACCTGAACGCGCTGGAGTACGCGAAGAATCGCGTCCAGGGCGCCGACCTGGTGCAGAACACGAACAAGGCCGCACCGCGCGTCACGATCACCCACCACCCCGACGTACGCCGCTCGCTGATGCTGCAGAAGGCGTACGCGGAGGGCCTGCGCTCGCTGGTCATCTACACGGGGACCTGGCAGGACAAGGTCGCGATCGCGCAGGCCGCGGGTGACACCGCGGCGGCGGAGTTCGCCAGCCGGATAAACGACCTGCTGCTGCCGCTGGTCAAGGGCGTCGGCTCGGAGCGGGCGTACGAGCTGCTCGGCCACGAGTCGCTGCAGACCTTCGGCGGTTCCGGCTTCCTGCAGGACTACCCGCTGGAGCAGTACGTCCGGGACGCCAAGATCGACACCCTGTACGAGGGCACGACCGCGATCCAGAGCCTCGACCTGATCTTCCGCAAGATCGTGAAGGACCAGGGTCAGGCGCTCGGGGCGCTCGCCACCGAGATGCAGGAGTTCATCGAGACCGAGGCCGGCAACGGCCAGCTCAAGGTCGAGCGCGCGTCGCTCGGCAAGGCGCTCGGCGAACTGCAGACCATCCTCGGCATCGAGATGGGCTGGCTGCAGGCCGCGCAGGGAGGCGACGCCCGCGAGCTGTACAAGGTCGGGCTCACCTCCCGCCGGGTGCTGCTCGCCCTGGGTGACGTCGTCGTCTCCTGGCTGCTGCTGCGGGGGGCCGAGGCTTCCCTCAAGGCGCTGGGCACCGAGGTCAGCGCGGCCGACAAGACCTTCTACGAGGGCAAGATCGCCGCGGCCCGGTTCTTCGCCCGCGAGGTCCTGCCGCGCATCGGCTCGGACCGCCGGATCATCGAGAACACCACCCTCGACGTGATGGACCTGCCCGAAGAGGCGTTCTGATCTTCACGCTCTCCTGAAAGGCCGAAGCCGGCGGACAATGACGTCCGCCGGCTTCCGGCTATCCGCGGGCGGTGTGCTCGGTGATCAGCGGCATCGAGAACGGCTCGGTTCGCGACCAGGGTCCTTCGGCCCGGTGCACGGCCATCCCGGCGGTCTTCAGGGCGGCCACCTCACCCTCCTCGTCGTACGGGCGCAGCAGGATGGACACATCGGACATCGTGGGATTGTGCCCGATGATCAGCACCGTGCGCACCGACTCCGGTACGGCCCGTAGCAGGTCGATGACCTCCGTGCGCCCGCCGTCGTAGAGCCTCTGCTCGTAGTGCACCTCGGGGCTCAGCGAATCCGGGTCCGCCTGCTTCAGCGCCACCGAGACGCCCTGCCAGGTCTGTCGCGTCCTGCGCGCCGAGGAGCAGAGCACGAGGTTCGGGCGCAGCCGCTCGTCGGCCAGCCAGGAACCGGCCGCGTCGGCGTCGGCGTCACCCTTTTCGGTGAGCCGGCGCTCGAAGTCGGGCAGCTCACCGGGGGTCTCGGCCTTGGCGTGCCGGAGGAGCACGAGGGTCCGCACAGTCATGTGTTCAGCTTGCCTGATTGAGGAATCCCCCGCCGGGGTAGACACACCCATCGACGTATTGCCGCGGCTCGGTGCGGCAGCCACGAGCCTGGGAGGCCAACATGGGCATCGGCGGAAGCATTTTCCTACTCGCGCTGGGAGCGATCCTGGCGTTCGCCGTCAACGCGGACATCAGCGGACTGGACATCAACGTCGTCGGCTACGTGCTGATGCTGGCGGGGCTTGTCGGCCTCGTCGTCACCATCTGGTACTGGAACAGCCGGCGCCGCCCCACGGTCGTCCAGCGTGAGCGGCCGATCGTGACCGACGACCCGGCGTACCGCGACGGTCAGGTGGTGCAGGAGTACCGCGAGACCACCCGGCGCCAGCCCCCGCCCCCGCCGCCGTACGGCGCCTGACGGCAGACGAGGGAGTGCCACCGCATCGGTGGCACTCCCTCGTTGTATCCGGTGTCAGGCGAGCCGGGCGCGCACCGCGTCGGCCAGCGGGGTGGCCGGGCGGCCCAGGAGCTGCGCCAGGTCCTCGGTGCCGGTGTAGAGGGCGCCGGAGGCCGCGCAGTGATCCGAGTCGGCCAGGATGGCGGCGAAGCCCTCGGGCAGGCCGACGCCGACCAGGAACTTCGTGTACTCGTCCTGCGGCAGGTTGGTGTAGGTGACCTCGCGGCCGGACTGGCGGGAGATCTCGGCGGCGAACTCGGCCATGGTGACGCCCTCGCCGCCGAGCTCGTACACCTGCTTGTCGTGGCTGTCCGCGATGATGGCCGCGGCCGCGGCCTCGGCCAGGTCGGTCCGGGTGACCAGGCTGATCTTGCCGTCGCCGGAGGCGCCGAACATGCCGTGCTCCAGGGCGCCGGCCAGGTCGTAGTTCTCCAGGTACCAGCCGTTGCGCAGGATCACCGACGGGACACCGGACGCGGCCAGGGCCTGCTCGGTGGCGAGGTGCTCAGTGGCCAGGATCATGCCGGACGAGTCGGCGTTCGGCGCGCTGGTGTAGACGATCCGGCTGACGCCGGCGTCCTTGGCCGCGTCGATGGCGTTCTGGTGCTGCGGGATGCGCTTGCCCGGCTCGCTGCCGGAGACGAGGAGCAGCTTCTCCGCGCCCGCGAAGGCCTTGCGCAGCGACTCCGGCTCGTCGTACGACGCGTACTGCACGGTCACGCCGCGGTCGGCGAGGTCCTGGATCTTCTCGATGCTGCGGCCGACCGCGACGATCTGGTCGGCGGGCACGCCGCGCGCGAGCAGAGTCTCGACCGCGTGGCGGCCGAAGGGACCGGTGGCGCCGGTGACGACGATGGTCATGCGAACTCCTCAACAAGCCTGGGCGACGGCCGGCTGGCCGTCCTTCCGCACAACGGCGCAGGTAGCGGGTTACTTCCCATGAGATAGAGAGCACCTTGAAGTGCAGTACTTACCTGAGAGATAGTGTCATGGTGGAAGCGACCGTGTACGCGAAAGACTGCCCAAGCCGGCAGCTGCTGGACCGCATCGGCGACACCTGGAGTGTGCTGACCGTGGCCCTGCTGGCCGACCGCCCGCTGCGCTACACCGAACTGGCGCACCGCATCCCCGGCATCAGCCCCAAGATGCTGACCCAGACGCTGCGTGCCCTCGAACGCGACGGCCTGGTCACCCGGACGGTCTACCCGGTGGTCCCGCCCCGGGTCGACTACGCGCTGACCTCGCTCGGGCGCAGCCTGCTGAGCCTGGTCGACGCGCTGCAGGAGTGGGCGGAGAAGCACATCACGGACGTCGTCGAGGCACGGACCGCCTACGACTCGCGAGACTGATCCCTCAGGCCCCTCAGGCGTAGAGCGCGAAGTAGATCGCGATGTGGTGGCAGAGCGCCGCGACCAGGGTGCAGGCGTGGAAGAACTCGTGGTGGCCGAAGACGGTCGGCCACGGGTTCGGCCGGCGCATGGCGTAGAAGACCGCGCCGACGCTGTAGATCAGGCCCCCGGTGGCCAGCAGCACCAGGTCGACCACCCCGCCGTTGTGCAGGATGTCCGGCAGGATCGCCACCGCGCCCCAGCCCAGGGCGAGGTAGAGCGGTGCGCCCACCCAGCGCGGCAGGTGCGGCCAGATGCTCTTGAGGGCCACCCCGCCCAGCGCGCCGATCCAGATCAGGCTCAGCATCAGCGTCGCCTTCTCCGGCTCCAGCAGCAGAACGCAGAACGGCGTGTAGGTGCCCGCGATGAAGATGAAGATCATCGAGTGGTCCATGCGCCGCATGATCTGGTAGCCGCGCTCGCCCCAGGTGCGCCGGTGGTAGAGCGCGCTGATGCCGAAGAGGCCGCACACGGTGACGCTGTAGATCAGGGTGCTCAGAAACGGCGCGAGGCCGGGACGGGTCGCGGCGATCGAGCAGAGCACGATGCCACAGACCAGCGCGACGAAGAACGCGTACTGGTGCAGCCGGCCGCGCAAACGCGGCTTGCCGATGTCGGCAGGCTTCATCTGGAACGGGGCTTCGGTCGTCACGCCTCCAGGTTACGGCACCGTAGGTTACTGACAAGTAATGTGGCGGGGTTCTCAGGCGTCCAGGCCGCGAAGAATCAGTGGCAGGCGGCTCGGCGCGCCCGGTTCGACCAGCACCGGCACGCCCCAGTCCTGCCGCGTGAGGTGGCAGGCGGCGTGCTCCACCGCCGCGTCGCAGGTCGCGGCCTGCGCCACCACCTGCAGGATCCCGCTCGGCACGGCCGGGTTCAGCACCAGCCGGCGGGACAGGTCGGTGCCGGTGCCCTCGCCCTCCAGCAGCAGCTCCGGCGGCGACGCGGAGACCACCAGGCGGGTCGACGGGCCGAAGGACGAGTCCAGCTTCTGACCCGGGGCGGGAGTGAAGACCACGTCCAACCGCACCTCGCCCGGCGCCAGCGGCGACGGCGGGCGCTCGGTGCGATGCCGCTCACCGGCGACCGTCCGGACCGCGCCGGGCGCCAGCCGGACCAGCCGGTGCGCGCCGGACTCGACCACGAACACCGCGCCGGCCCGGGTGAGCAGGATGTCGCTCGGCTCGGCCAGCCCGGAATCCACGGTCGACACCTCGCCACCGGACGGGTCGAACCGCCGGACGGCGCCGTTGTAGGTGTCCGCGATCAGCACCGAGCCGTCCGGCAGCGCACAGACCCCCAGCGGGTGCTGCAGCAGAGCCTCCGGCGCCGGGCCGTCCACGTGGCCGAAGTCGAACAGGCCCTGGCCGACGGCGGTGTGCAGCTCGCCCGCCTCCACGCAGCGCAGCGCCGAGGTCTCGCTGTCGGCGATCCAGAGCCGGTCGCCAGCCGCGGACAGGCCCGACGGCTGGGCCATCCACACGTCGGGCAGCTTGCCGTCGCGCAGGGACTCGACGGTGGTGCCCGCATACACGCCGGTGCCGCCGGTGGCCGGGTCGAACCACCAGAGCTGGTGGATGCCGGCCATCGCGACGATCACCTGGCTTTCGAACCAGGCCACGTCCCAGGGCGAGGAAAGGGCCCCGCCGTCATCGGCGGCCGACCGCCAGGGCCGGCCGGTGCCGGCGACGGTGACGACCTCGCCGGTGGCCAGCCGCAGCCCGCGCAGCAGATGGTTGACCGTGTCGGCGACGATCACGTCGTAGTCGGCGGTGCCCTCGGGAAGCAGGCAGAGCCCCTGCGGCTCGGAGAAGCTCGCGACCCCGGCCGGGCCGTCCGCTCGGCCGCGCTCTCCCGTGCCGAACCGGCGCACCAGCGACTCGCCGTCGGCGGTGAGCTCCACCAGCGAGTGCCGGGCCGAGTCGGAGACGAGCAGGTTGCCGTTCGGCAGCTCGATGGCCTTGCCGGGGAAACGGAGCAGGGTGTCGGGGGCGGCCGGTGGCACGTACGGGCCGTCGCCGCGGTGCAGCGTGCCCTTGGCCTCGTGCCGGGTGATCAGCTCGTCCAGCAGGCGCATCAGGCCCTCGGCGTGGCCCTCGCCGGCCATCGAGGCGACGACGTAGCCCTCGGGGTCGATCACCGAGAGGGTGGGCCAGGCCTTGGCCGCATATTGCTGCCACATCCGCATGTCGGCGTCGTCGAGGACGGGGTGATGCACGCCGTAGCGTTCGACGGCCGCGGCGAGGGCCGCCGGATCCCGCTCATGCTCGAACTTCGGGGAGTGCACCCCGATGATGACGAGAGCGTCGCCGTACTTCTCCTCGAGCGGCCGCAACTCGTCCAGGACGTGCAGGCAGTTGATGCAGCAGAAGGTCCAGAAGTGAAGTAAGAAACAGCGACCTCTGAGTTGCGCGAGGGTCAGTTCGTCGCCGTCAGTGTTCAGCCATGCTCGCCCGCGAAGCTCGGGCGCTCGTACGCGCGCGTCCATGGCCGCAATCCTGCCAGCAACGCGAAACGTCCCGGTCCCGGAGCCAACCGGGCCGGGGCGTTCGTGTGTCAGCTACCTGAAGAGGGCGACAATCGCGGCTATGGCAGCGACGGCCGCTAGGAGCGTGTTCGCCCAGGACAGTCGGTAGGCGTTGCGGGCGAGCTGTTCGGTTGCTGCCATCGCTCGGTTGCGGTCGCGTCGGTCAAGCTCCTCCATGTAGTACCCCGTGCCGACGCCAGTGTTCCCGGCGTGTCTGTCGTGCTCGGCGATCAGTTCCTCGTCTGGCGTTGCGCGGAGTTCCGCGATCTTTCTCACCACGCGTCCAGGTTACGGTCCGCGCGCACGGCGTCTGTGCCGGAGAACGCGACGCCAAGCTAGAAGCCGAAGCACTCGCGGTCACTCAGCGGTGGGGCCACACGTACGTTGTCGGAGTTGGCGGCGATCCACTGTGTGGCAATCTCGCGGAAGGGCAGGTCGAGTGCGTGCTGACAGGCATTCGCGTAGGCGTCCGCCTGGATGCTGCGAACGTCGAGCGTGCCATCCACGTCGAGGAGCGGCACGAACGGCGGCCCCGTTGCAGGGATGGGCGCGAAGACGCCGAAGCCGCGCTCCTGCGCCGACGTGCGGAGCGCGGAGGTTGCGAGCGGAAGTAGGTCCGGGCCGGGCGGCATGAGCGCTCTCACGTAGGCGAGGACGTAGTCCGCGGTCGTCCCTCCGGGCCACTCGTCGGCGTCGAACGGATGGACGTATGGGTAGCCCTCGGGCTGGACCGCGCGAAATCGATGCCCTGCTCGGCCAGCCGTCAGCTCGGGGCCGCAGACCTTTGCCGTCGCGAGGGAGGACCGTCTCGCCGTGCGTCGGGGCGTTGCGGCGGCGGCGCTGGCCGTCCGGCTTCGGGGCGTGCAGTGTGCCGCGGGCCATCGGTCCTCCTTTCGAGTGAGCAGGGTTGGCTAGAACGGCTAACGTGGGTGGCGCAGGTGGGCATGGACAACCCACCAGCCGAGACGAAGGAAACCCGCCGGCAGTCGAGGGGGGAATGCAGTGTGGGTTTACTTCGTGCGGAGGGCATGTGTCCGGCCTAGAACTTGCTATGTGGGCAGCGTCGACTGCGGTTGCTGGCGCTGTCGGCAACCTTGCCTATGACCTGCTCAAGTCGATATGCCGCCGTGCCGCTGCACGTGTCGCAAGGCGGCGACCTAGTCACCCCAAGCGACCGCAGCGTTTGCCCAGAACGTGACCTCTTCGAACCTGGTCAGGGCAAGAGCCTTCTCGCGGCACTTCCTGTCGTGCGTGACTTGACGAGCTCCGCACCATTGTGCTGTGACTCCGTTTTGGGTAACGCTTTTGGTCGCAGGACTCGGCCTCGCTGGCACCTTGACAGCCGTCCTAATTACTCAGCGCTGGGCCGACTCCCGAGAGTCCCGAGCTCGGCAGGTCGACCGTGAGCGGGAACAGGAACGCTGGGCACGGGAAGACCAGGTACGAACGTTCGACCACAGGCGCGAGGCGTACACCGAGTTCTTCGAGAACATCAAGGCGATGGCTCGACAGGCGGGCATGGCGAACCGGCCCGACTCAACACTCGAACTCGAAGCCGACTGGTTCGAACCCACGTTCCTGAGCCTGAACCGCCTCCTGGTATACGGAAGCGCCGCCGTGGCTGAGGCCGCCGGTGCCGCCTATTCCGCATGCTGGTCGTGGGGCACCCGCGCTGGCGTAGGCATCGACCTCAACGGCACGCTCATTGACGGTCGGCACTGGGAAGGTACCTACAACAACCTCGAAGCCGCGCTCCTGCACGCCATCCGAGGCGACCTCCAGATCCCCGGAGGCCGACTGACCATCATTCCGTAGGTCTGGATGCCGGCCACGGAGAGTAGTGCTTTCTAGTAGCCAGAGGGCCGCCCACGATCTCTATGCCCGTACGCGGCTTGGGATGCTATGCCGCTTCGGTGACGGGGCGGGTCGGGGAGGGGGTCACCCCCAGGGAGGTGACCACGAGTAATGGCGATGTTGGCTCGGCCGGTTCGTGGACCTGTTAGACAGATGCCTAGATCAATTACGTCCATGACGCCGGAGCGAACAGTGGCAATCGAAACTGTGTGGTGGGTTCTCACAACTAACGCCAAGGGCGAAGAAGTCGATCGGCAAGGCCCGTACAAGTACAAGGGCGTTGCGCAGCGCAAGTGGGAAGAGCTGGCTGACTTTGTAGCGAGGGCTGGCCTGCACCTACAAATCGCCGAGGAAGAGCGAGAAGCTACTTCAAACTAGGCCGGGATGACGCTGGGGCTCGCGGCGCTGCGATGGGCGTGGTAGGCGAGCGGCTGCGCCCTCGGCGGCGGTCTTGCGTGCGTGATGCCATACGCACAGCGCTTGCAGGTTGGCGTAGTCGTGGTCGTCGCCGCGCTCGATGTGGTCGACGTCCCGCGCGGGCGCGAGACACAGGCTCTCATCCTCGTTCCGCGCTCGGCACTTGTAGGCATCACGCCTCAGCACACGGATACGTCGGGTAGACCAGTCGGCAGGCAGGCGAGAGCGCCGGGTGGAGGTGGCCCAGGAGGGCGGACGGTCGCTCATATCCTCCCCCGGGGTGATCAAAGCCCCAGCGCGGGGCCACCATGGCCAGAAAACACAGCAACCCCGGGGCGCTCGACCGGGAGGGGCGGCACGTGGCATGTCCGCGTGCGGCGTCTCGGGAGCGCACCCGAGGTGCGTCGGTGAAGTCAGCTGCCCAGGCTGCACGGTTGCTTCCACCCGTTCCTGGGAGACGAGATCCCGCGGGCGCGCATCGGTGAAGTCAGCAGCCCAGGCCGAACGTCCGCCCTCCAAGGGCTCGCGGATCGGATCGGCTAGGGCGCAGAACGAGAGAAGAACCTTCCCTCGTCTTTCTAATGGGCCAGCGTGTTCAATGGCCGCGATCATGTCGTTCGGGCTACCACGAACCGGTCGATTGCCGTGAACTTGGCAGCGTCTCGACAGCCCAGAGACAGGCAGCGGATGTGTGACAGCGGTAGCAATCCCCAGCTCAAGACCCGTGTGTTGACGAACGGTGGGGGTTTGACCGATGGACCAGTCTGCCATGTCCAACGGTCTGATCAGTTTTCAGGAGGCACGCCTGCGCCGTGTGGTGGTTGGCTATGTGCCGGTGCTCGGAGGGCCGCGGTATCGAGCAGGGGATCACTTGCGCAGTGACTAGGTTCGCGTGAGGGTGCCAATGCTTGCCTGCCTAGGCTGTACGGCGCACCGCGACACGGCCCAAACATGGAGACGGCCCGGGTGCAACCGGGCCGCCGTGTCGGAAACGCCCCAGTTCAAGCGCTGACATGTGGAGGTACCGACAGTGGCAACAGTAAACGCCCCGCGGCCGGGGAGCGAGCCAGATACAGGCGGAAGGTTTGGCGTCGCAGGGCGCACACTCGTCACGGGTGGCACCTTCGCCGGCCTCATCGCGGGGATCCTCGGCGCGGCTGGCGCATGGGGGCTGGGCGACCGTGTGATCCTCTACGCGCTGGTCGCCCTTTGCGTGCTCGCCGCGCTGACCATGTTTACGGCGGCCTTCATGGTTCGCCGGTACTGACGTCAGGCGGTCTCGTCGGCCCGGTGCTCGCCCTCGTCGGCGGGCTCCCGGGTCTCGACGAGGTCGGCAAGCTCGTAGCCGGCCTCCGACAGAAGGCGCTCGACCGTGCCGAGGCTCAGTCCCTCGACCACGTTCTCGCCGTGGGTTAGCCGGTAAAGAGGCTCGACGACCGCGGTTGGCGATAGACCTCGACGACCCACTCGCCGTCGGGAGTCTGCATCGCTCCGATCATGCCCCGCACGTTACGCCTGTGGCTCTTTCGGCGCCTCGACCTCCGGTTCCGGATCTGTGACCGGGGGCTTGCCCGCGGCGATCTCGTGATCCCGCGAGCGAAGAAGCAAGCGGACGACATGAATAGCGCGGCCTCGGCGCTTCTCATCGGGTGAGAAGACGTGGACCCAGGAAAAGGCGATCGTCGCAACAGTGAGCAGCCACAGTGGCGAGAGGACCAGGATCAGAGCGTGCTGCACCACGGTATGACCTAGCTTTCGCAGGCCTTCCCCTCGTGGGAGAAGCACGCGTTCGTCGCGTGATCGTGATGAGACGTTGCACCGATCACGGTACGCCTGTCCGCAACGTCGCCGCCATACCCAACAGAGACGGCCGCAGTCATGGCGACCGCCCCCTCTGGCGTTACTCGTCGATCCGCTCCCAGGTGATCGAGGACCGCTCGACGTGCCCGGTCACGACCGGCGTCGTCCGCCTCCAGGACCCGCGCCAGGTGGCCTCGCGCTTGGTCCGGGTGATCGCCGCCCTCGCCGCACCCTTCGTGCCGTACGGCCCGGCGTAGGACGTGTAGACGTGCTCGGTCCGGTCGGACTCGTACTCCGACTCAGGGTCGGCCGGGTGGGTCGTGGTGATTACCGCGCGGTAAGCGACCGCCTCGTCGCCGTGCATGAGCCGCCCCATTAGGCCGCGCTCCCGGCCAGGCCCGGACCCTCGCCCGCCTCCGGGAAGAGAAGCGGTGCCTCGGTGCCCTCGGCCGTGTCGGCGTCGTTCAACAGGCCGGCGGTGAACTGCCGGGCGGATGGCCGGAGACACCTCCTTTTGGACGTTGCGGCCGAAATTCCTCGCCGAGGGGATGATCTGGAGGGTGGCAAACCCGACATTGCTCATGGGGATGCCTTTCGAGGGGCATGAAAAAGCCCGCCGCCCGCTTCCGAGGGCGACGGGCGTCGGGTGAGTCGAGTTACGCGGCGCGGCGCGCTTCGCGGTCAGCGCGGATCCTGCGAGCAGCGTCAATCGGGTCGGCACCATCAGGCCACGGCCGCGAGAGATCCGCGTCCAGGGTCATCGCATCGACGTACTGGCGAAGGCGCGCGATGTCGCGGTCGATCAGACCCTCGACCTCGTAGACGGCCCGCGAGTAAAAGCTCTGCGCGACCAGAGCGGCGGCACCCTCACGGCTGACGCGAGTCAGTGCGGAGGCCGAGGGCCGGCCCTCGGCGGCGGCGAGGGCGTCGGCGGTCTCCACCGTGCGCGCCGCATAGGCGTCGTCGTAGGCCTCGCGAAGCGCGGCGATCGCGGCCAGCGCTTCGGCGAGCTTCTGCCGCGCGACCTCGCCGCACTCGCGCTGCACCTTGGCGGCGTGAGGCGTCACGAGCGCCGCGGAAGCCGCACACGCGGCGTTCATCGTCGCAACGGCCCGGCGCTCGGCGCGAACGGCCTCACCCGCGATGCGCGCGAGAAGGTCGGCGTGGGCCTCAAACGTCGCCTGGGACGGCCGCTCGGCGATCTTGGCGGGTACCTTGCCGCCTGCGGCAACCTTCAGGGCGAGGTCGCGCTGGCCGGCCTCCCACACGGCCTGGGCACGGGGGTAGGCGGCCTCGGCGTCCTCGTAGGCGTCCTGCGCCGCTTCTCTCCTGCGCGTGGCGTCGGCCAGTGCGCGGGATGCCTCGGCCAGCCCTGCGAAGTCTGGATCGTCGAACAGGTCGGGGAACACCGGGTAACGGATCGCGAGCGCGTCGGCGTCGAGCGGGCCGAGCCCAGCAAGACGTTCGCGGTACTGCCGGGGCGATATGTCGGAGCCGGAGACGGCAGCGGCAACCGTCCGGACCCGCGGCTCATCGCCGCGTGCGGCGGCAACGGCACCGGGGTCGAACGGCGCCGCAGTTTCCGCGCCATGGCCGGGCACCAGGGCAGGTCGGATGTCGGTCTGGGTCACAGGGGATGGCTCCTTGTCGGCAGGATGAACGGGTTTGTCAGGCGGCGTCGGTCGCGTCCAGGCCCGTCAACTCGGCGAGAACGCGGGCCGCCTCTGGCGACGTCCGCGCGTGCTGCTCAAGCCGAGCCAGGACGCCCAACTTCAGGACTCGACGGCCGTTGTATGCGGCCTGCCGACACCGGTTGGAGCACCAGATGCGACGGGGGTCGGCGTCCTCCGCGATGGGATGCGACGGGTTCCACTGACAAGCGCGCATCGGCCGAACCTCCTTCGTCTTGTTACGAATCGAGCGCAAAGGAAAGCGCCCTACCTCGTCGAGACATAGGCCGAGGCGGGGCACTCTTCCGGGCGCGAATCGACTTCTTCCTCCACCATCCCAATGGGCCAGTGGGTTCGGACATCTCAGACAAGCAGTGTGCGAGCAGCTTTATGGGGCGCGGAGGCGCGGTACGGCGCCGGGAACGGCTCCGAGCATGACGAAAGGTGGTGAAGTTTCGTCACTTCTACATCTCTCTCATGGAGTGTTGTTGTTCTTGAGAGAGAATTAGAGAGTGACGGAACTTCGTCACCGCATCACTCAGGCGGCGAGCCCGCCGCCGCGTCCTCGAAGGCGTCGACCTCCGGTATCCCCTGGTGCTTCGCCAGCTTCGCCCGCAGGGCACCGATGCGCTCGTCGACCCGCACGGAGCCAGCCTTCCGGGCTACAGACTTTGAATGGTCAGGTTGTGTCGGGTTCGAGGGTCAGTCCGGTGTGGGCGAGGAAGCCGTCGAGTAGGTCGGTGCGGTACTGGATGGCCTTGAGCCGGTTCTTGATGACGGCTTGCAGGTGATCGACGCCGTGCACGGCGAGGTTGCCGATGCTGCGTTTCAGGTGGGACCACACGCCCTCGGTCGGGTTGAGGTCCGGGGCGTAGGCCGGCAGCCGGATCACGTGCAGCCAGTCCCGGGCATCGATCATCTGCCGCATGGCGACACTGATGTGCGTATTCAGATTGTCCCAAATGACAACAATCGGGCCGTTGAGTTGCTGGTACGCGGCGTCGAGCAGGCCGATGTAGTCACGCTCGCTGAAACTACGCCGCTCGCCTTTACGGTTGCGGTGCACGATCGTGCGATAGATCAGCCGGGATCGTTGTCCCGGCCGGTAGCAGGTCAGTCCGGCGATCGAGATCCGGCCAGATCCCTTACCCGACACCGGAATCACCGGGGTGTGCCCGCGCCGGCCCCACGTGCGGGCTTTCGGCGGGCGCAGCGTCTGACCGGCCTCGTCCTCGAAGACCAGCCACGCATGGCGCTGCGCCGCTATCGTTTTCCCGCCGGCCACGTCTCCTTACGCCAGGTCGCGATCGCAGCCTCGTCGCGTTCGACCGCACGGTGTTTCGGGACCTGCACCGACCAACCGAGGCGATACAGGATGTTCGCAGTGCCGCGCAGCGTGTACCGGGTGTGGAACAGCCGGGCGATCAGGTCCGACACCCTCGCCAAAGTCCAGCGTTGATCGACCCCGAACCCGTGCACGGCGGGGCCTTCCTCCAGTGCTTGTTCAAGGCGCCGTAGCCGGGCCTCGTTGAGGCGACACCGGCTGCCCGACGGGCCTTTCGAGGCCAGGGCCTGCTCGCCACCGGCCTGCCATTGCTGCCGCCAGCCGTACACCGCGGTCTTCGACACCCGCAACCGCTCGGCGATCTGTGGCACCGGCATGCCTTCGGCGAACCAGCCGGCCGCCTGACGTCGTACCTGCTCACGCCTGGCCCGGCCCTGCGGGCTCAGACCGCCACCATCGGGATATCTCATCCCTCCGGCGTACAAAACCCATCGACCGATGTCATGCCGACACGCCGCAGCGACATCGATCAACCCGACCATTCAACCTCTGTAGCCGTAGCGCCTCGGTTGCCGTGCTCGCCGCCCGCTCGACCTCGTTCGCCTGGAGCAACGACTCAGCGAGCCAGGTTAGATAGAGGGCAGTCTCCCGGCCGGTTTCCTCGCCGTACCCGGCCGTTGCCCTCTCCAGGATGGGCACGGCGCGAAGCGGCCGGCGAAGCTGCGTCCAGACGCGCCCTGCCATGATTTCAATCTCGCCTTCGTCGAGCCAGTAGACCCAGATCGGGTCATCTTCTGGGCGGCGATGCTCGTATGCCTCCTCGACCGCGCCAAGGGCTCGCGCCGCGCCGCTGGCCTGGCCGACGCGGGCCTCGGGCCCACGCGACGCGTTCGGACAAGAGGGCTTTGGTCGTGGCAGTCGCCGTTCTCTTCGCTCCAGCGAGGGCGGATTTCGCGAGGGTGAGGCCTACCTTCGGGTCGCCGACGTTCGAGACTTGGTAGGCCAGTGACGAAAGGTTGTTCGCCGCACCCGCCCGGTCACCGCCTGCATGTGCGGCGTACATCCCGGCGAGGTAGTACCGCTCGGCCTCGTCGTAGTGCCCGGCGTCGCTCGTGACCCATCCGGCGACTTGGGCTAGTTCACCTACGGCGACGAGGAGCCGCTTCCCGACGTCCTCGGTGTACGCCGCGTCGCGCAGGAGCGTGGTGATTGCCGCGAGTTCGCCCGTGACCATGGCGTGTGTGTCCTGGCCACCGACATAGTCGTCGAGGCGGCGTAGCTGCTGAACGCGAGCTTCGACCTCGGCGACCTGCGCAACGCCGATCCGCCGGCCCGCTCGCGTGGCGGTCACCTGGGGCGGTTCTGAAATCAGCCATTGGTGCGCCAGCTCGACGGCATTCGCCGCTGTGACCCGCTCGCCGGCTACTGTCGCCGCCAGCCGTTCGGAGTCCTTGAGCCGCCAGAGCCCGCCGTCAAGATCCCAATGCTCGTCGCGTGCACCGGCGACCAGGGCGACCAGCTCGCCGCCTGCGGCGTAGGCGTCGTCAAGGCCTGCGCAACCGTGATCGTTGGGCGCCGTTTGCTGCTCTCGATCCGCGAGAGGTGTCCGGGGTCCATGTGTGCGAGGCGTGCAGCCGCGCGGACGCTGGGGGAGCCACGTAGTCGCCGGGCGGCTTCCCCGAACGTCTCCACGGTCCTCCCTTCGGGTGTTGCCAACGTTGCCAGAAAGCCAGCTTGCCCCATGGCAACGCGCGGCATCTACCCACGTCGCAGAGTGATCGCCACGCTACTTGTATGACACATCGCCGACGCCGCTTCCCTCGCCGCTCGCAATGCTTATGCGGGGAGCGTTGGCCGTGTCCCGACAGTCTGTACGACTACTCGCGTAACGCTCCGGTCCCGGATGGATCTGCCCGCGTCCCGCCCCAGGCTCCCGCGTGGAACGAGCCGACGAGAGTCCTCGGCCATTTCGGACGCGCTGGCCGGCTGACCCCCGCGCAAGCGCGGCGTGCGAGCTCTCGGGACGGTCGCTGATGTCGACGCTCTTCCCGCCGTTGACTCATCACCTACCGCACCGGCCGTCATGGGCTTGCCGGCACTGTGGCCGGCTCTGGCCGTGTCCCGCCGGGAAGGGCGACCTCGCGGTCCTGTTCGCAAGGGCGACCGGTGCGCCTGCTCTACTTCATGTCCGCCCAGGTCATCGACTTCTCGGCCGATCTTGCGGCCCGGGGCCAACTGCCCGACGCCAGCACGATCTACCCGCGGTTCATCGACTGGGTCCGCCCCGCGACGACGCCGAGGGCCGCCTAGTGACGAAGCCTCTGGTCGTTGGTGACCTCGTGACCGTGCAGCCTGTGTACGACGACGACCCGTAGCTCATCAAACTCCAGCCGCACGCGAAGGTTGCCGCTGTGCTTCCACCGGCGACCGATGGAGAGGCCTGCTACATGATCGAGCTGTTGGCCACGGTTCCGAAGGGTGAGCGATACGGCCCTTTCCCGGCTCACAGGCTCATCCCGGGTCACGGGCGGCGATCATGAGCGGCGAGTTGGCGCCGATCGGCCCTGAGATGGGCCGCCATAACCAGCGCCTGATCGCGGAGCGGATCGGTTGGCCGAAGGGCGCGGTCGAGGCGATCGAGTGTGACCATCCCGGTTGGCGCATGGACTACAGGTATGAGAGCAACATCCGGGGCTTTGAGCATGCCGCCGGCTTCTACGGAGTGATCGCCATCAACCGGCGCGAGGAGCGGACCGTGTACGGCGCGACCGCCGAGGAACTGGCCGAGGAGATCGAGAAGGGATAGAGCTGGCCCCGGTCAGCGGTCCGCTACGCTCCGACGCTGGCCGGGGCCTCACAACAGCGGGCGGCCCTCGGGCGAGGATCGCTCCGAGGGCCGCTTAGCGTAGTGGTGGGCTCAGGTGCCGCGCCCGGCTTCCGGGCGTTTGGAGGGCGTCGGCGGCGTGGGCGACGCAGGCCGCGCGTCGCGGCCGTGAACCTCACACCGCGCCCGCGCTGAGCGCATCGCCAGGGCGACGACTGGGATACCCCATCACGCCTGCGAAGATCACCTCGCCGAGGTCGATGGCGGTCGCGGCCAGGTACTCGGCCAGCGGCGCGGATGCGGAGACGAGTGAGGGCGTCACGACCTCGTACCCCCAGACGGGGTCAGCGCGGCGGTCGCGCAGGCCGCATCGGCGAAGGCAGAGGACGGCGCGGCGAGGTAGACAGTGGGGGCGACAACGTGGGGCATAGCGGAAGGTCTCTTCTTCCGTTAGGGCCTCGATTGTCGCTGCAATCGACTTGCCCGGAGGCTGCTTTGTTGGGTCGAGGAGTCAGCTCGCGACGGCCGGTTCGGGCTCGTCAGCCCAGGAGAAACGCAGCCGTTTCGCGGGGTCGAAGCGATAGCCGCGCCGGCCCTCGGCCGGTAGGACGGTCACGGCGTTGACCGCTAGGCGCAGGAGCGCCCGGCGCTCATCGATCGTGGCAAGCTCCCAAGCCTCACGGGTCTGTACCGGATCGAGGAGTGAGCTGATGTCAGCTTCGGGAAGCGGGAAGTCGGACAGATTGCGGCGTAGGCCCTCGACACGGGCCGACAGGCGTTCGCGGAGGCGGTCCCAGCGCTTCACGGCGTCCGCGCCCTGGAACTCATTCCGTAAGTACCGCGCGTCTTCGAGGTCGGCCAGCGAGGCGACCGCGTCGTCGAGAGCGGTCTGAATCGTCGCGCGCTCACGGATGATGGCGGGATCGTGCTGAGCGACCCATCGTTCTGCGACGGCTTCGAGCAACAGGTCGCCGGGTTCAGCGGCGGCGAGCTTGCCGATCCAGGCGGCGATGACGGCGCGGTCAACGGCTGTGATGAAGGCCGTCGTGTGCGACGGACACGGGTGACCGAGACGCCGGGCGTGACAGACGTATGACCTTCCGGTCGCTGACATGCGACCTCGACACCCGCCGCAGCGGAGGAAGCCCGTTAGGAGGTGTGACGTCTCGGCGCGAACGCCACGGTTTCGGCCCGTCCGGTCGAGTGCAGCGCGGTCGCTGAGAATGCGAACGATCTGCATTTGCTCGGCTGGCGTCACGATGCCTCGGCCGACCTCGACCGTCTCGCCTGTCTCCTGCGAGCGCCAGGGGACGACCTGACTCGTGTACTTCCCGTCACGCTTGACGGTCTCAGGCAACAGGCCCGCGAAAGCCGGAGCCTTGACAAGCTGCGACAGCGTACCGACGCCCCACGCGCCGCCACGCGGTGCCGGGATGCTCCGCTCGTTCAGACTTCGGGCAATGCGCACCAGCGGCTCGGCAGCGAGAGCCCGGTCGGCGATCTCGCGGGCAACGGGTGCCGTCTGCGGGTCGTGGTCAAGGTGTCCGTCTTCGCCGAGGACAAGGCCGTACGGAGGCTGCCCACCGATCCATCGACCGAGCGTGCGGAGATGCGCCTTCGCCGAGGCGACGCGAAGGCCGATGTTCGCCGACTCGCTCCGGGCGACCTCCGACAGGAGCGCGAGCACGAGCCGGGCTTGTTGCTGCGATGTGTCAAGGCCGTCCTGAACGAAGACGATCCGACCGCCTGCCTTCTCGACGTCGTCGAGGACTTGCCCGACCTGGCCCATGCCCCGGCGTGAGAGGCGGTCGACCTTCCACACGATGAGCGTCCCAACGGTGCCCGTGGTGAGAGCGGAAATTGCGGAATCGAAGCCCTTGCGGTCGACGGCCTTGAAGCCGGAACGTCCACGGTCGATGTGCACAGATCGAACTTCGAGACCATTGCGCGTGGCCCAGGTGCGGCAGTCGGCCTCTTGCCGCTCGATCGCAGTCTTACCCTCGCGATCGAGGCTAAGGCGGAGATATAGATCAGCTAGGTGTTCGTGGTGCGACATGCCGAGGACGCTAGGCCTCCGGCATCCCGAGTTGCAAGGCTCTTCGTCTATATCCAGAAGTCGAGGATTACCACCTTGCCGCGCAGGTCGGACAGGGTGAGGGAACGGCCACCGGTGTTCAGCCAGCCGCGCCCCGTCAGCTCGGGCGCCCGCACGCGAGGTTGCATGAATCCATCGTGCCCGAAGCGCGTGCCACCCCAGGTCCGGGGTGGCACGCGACGCACGTCACACGGTCAGCTACGTGGCTTGAGGCAGAGCACCTGACTGCGGCCGTCGCTGGTCGGGTTGACCACGTACGGCTGGTTCACGTCCGGGCACTTGTCCTTGGTGTCGACGAGCGCGGTGACCTCGAACGAACCCGCGTCGCTGCAACTGGCGGTGACCGCCTCGTTGCCGTTGCGCTTGACACAGTCGCCGGCCTTGACCGAGAAGCTGCTGCTGGTGCCGCTGTCGCCGTCGTGCGAGCCCCGGGCGATCAGCCACGTGACACCCAGGGTGAGGCCCACGATCAGGCCCGCGCCGAGGATGACACCGATGATCACGGGCAGCATCCGCACGTGCGGCGTGTCCGGCTTGGCCACCTCGGTGGGAACGATCTCCGGCGTCTCCGGCTTGAACGAGTCGAACCGGCTCTGGTCGGCGTCCGCCTCCGGACGACTGGGCCAGGACGCTGTCTGCTCCGGGCCGGGCGGGGTCACCGTGGCGCGGCTGGCCGGCCCGGGGAAGACACCGCCCATCCGCGGCCGCTCACCGAACGGCTGGGTGGCATCCGGCGTCTGGGCCGGCGGGAAGCCGTTCTCCAGCGGCGGGGCGGCATACATCGCCGGCAGCGCCGGTGCGGGCACGTACGGCTGCTCCGAGCCCTGACCGCGGCCCGACACGTCCGTCGTGTTCTCGCTGTACTGGTCCGGCGACATCGTCCGGGCGGCCGGGTTGCCCGGCACCGGGCCCGGCTGATCCGGCTGACCGGTCCGGCCGCGGCCGGCGATGTCCGTGGTGAACTCGGTGAACTGGGCGTTCCGGCCCTCCGACGCCTGACCGGGTGCGGGCGACGCCGGCGCAAACGGCTGACCGGGTGCGGGTGAGGCCGGCGCGAACGGCTGACTGGCTGGCGGCGGGGTGACCCGCGCGCTGGCCGAGGCCCGACCGGAGGCCCGACCGCCCGACGTGGGCGCCGTGCCGAAGGATCCGGAAGTCGGTGCCGTGCCGAACGGACCGGCGGCCGGTGCCGCATCGAAGCCGCCGGATCCCGGTGCGGCGTTGAAGCCACCAGAAGTCGGCGCCGCCTCGGGCAGGCCGGAGGAAGGCGCGGTGCCGAAGCCACCGGACGGGTCGTCCGTACCCCCGGCGAAGCGGGACCGCTCGTCTGCGCCATCCCCGAACGGGGACGGGGCGAACGGCGCGTCGGCAGGCCGGCCGTAGGTGCCGTCAGGACTGCCGAAGGCGTCGTCGGCCGGGCGTCCGTAAGGGCTCTCGGCCGCCTGGCCATAGGTGCCCGCGGCGCTGCGGGCACCCGAGGTGGGTGCCGCGCCGAACGCGCCGCCCGGCTGCTCTTCATCCTGGTACGGCGACTGCGAGGCGGGCTCGTCGACCGGAGCGGGACGGCCGTAGACGCGCGGCTGCGGGCTCGCGGCCGCGGCCGGAGGCACCTCCTCGGCGTCCGAAGGCGGGGTCACCCGGCTCGCGACCGGGACGGAGGCGCTGGCCGACACCGGACGTGCGGTGCCCTTGGCCGGTACCGGGCGCTCGGCAGCCACCGACGGCTCGCCGGACTCGGGGCGGTCGGCGGGGTCACGCGGCTGCGGCACGGCGGCCGCGCTGCGATGCTCGGCCACCACGGGCGAACCGCTGGAGCCGAACGAGGCGCCGGGCACGCGCTGGGCGTAGCCACTGCCACCCCCCTCAGGCCGGCCGCCATCGGGCGGGCCGGCGGACGCGAACGAGGCGCCGGGCACCCGCTGGGCATAGCCGCTGCCGGCGGGGCCGTCCGACGGCTGCTCGCCGCCCTCTTCCGGGTGATTGCCGAAGCCGCGTCGCGCGGGCAGGCCGTCGGGCTGACCCGAGACCGGCCGTCCCGGAGCCCCCGGCATGGTGCCGGGCGCGGCCAAGCTGCCGTCAGCCGCCTCGCGACGGAACGAGCCGTCCCGGAACGGGTTGCTGTCGGGAATTCCCCCACCCGGGAAGCCGTCGTCGTCGACCTCATGGCGAGCGGCGTCCCCGCCGGTTGGGAAGCCGCCGCTGCGGGCGGAGAAGGGGTCGCTGTCGGCCGGACCGCGGGCGGCGAACCCGCCGCTGGCGTCGGCGTTGCCCCGGGCGGGGAATGCGCCGCTGTCGGCGCCGCCCCGGGCCGGGAATGCGCCGCTGTCCGCGTCGCCGCGAGGTGAGAAGGCGCCGCCGTCCGGACTGCTGCCGTTGGCTTCGCCGCGAGGGGTGTAGGTGCCGTTGTCGGCTGCGCTCCGGGCGGGGAATGCGCCGTTGTCAGCTGCGCCCCGGGCGGGGAATGCGCCGTTGTCAGCTGCGCCCCGGGCCGGGAATGTGCCGCTGTCGGCTCCGCCGCGGGCGGGGAACGCGCCGCTGTCCGCGTCGCCCCGAGGGGTGAAGGTGCCATTGTCGGCTGCGCTCCGGGCCGGGAACGCGCCGTTGTCAGCTGCGCCCCGGGCCGGGAATGCGCCGCTGTCGGCTCCGCCGCGGGCGGGGAACGCGCTGCCGTCGGCGTCGCCCCGAGGGGTGAAGGTGCCGCCGTCCGGGAGGCTGCCGCCGTTGGCGTCGCCGCGAGACGTGTAGGTGCCGTTGTCGGCTCCGCCCCGGGCCGGGAACGCGCCGTTGCCGGCTGCGCCATTGTCGGCAGCGCCGCTGGTCAGGAAGCCGCCGCCGTTGGCGTCGCCGCGAGAGGCGAAGCCGCCGTTGTCTGCCGCGCTCCGGGTCGGGAATGCACCGTTGTCGGCGTCGTCCCGGGTGGGGAACGCGCCGTTCTCAGCGCTGCCGCGAGCGAAGCTGTCTCCGCTGCGGGCGCCGGCGCCGCGTATCGGGAAGCTTCCGTTGCCGGAGCCGCCGCGCGTCGGGAAGCCGCCGCTTTCGCTGCCTCCGCGTGTCGGGATGCCGCCGCCCTCGCTGCCTCCGCGTGTCGGGAGGCCGCTGCCGGTGGGGAAGGCGCCGCTGTCCGGGCCGCTGGGCGGTCCGTCCGGCAGACCGGTCAGGGTCGCGCCAGGCACCCTGACACGCTGGTCGCCGAACGCGGACACGCCCGGAGGACGGTCACCGGGCTGCTGGTCGTCGGGGCGGGCGGATCCGAAGGCCTCGCCGGACGTGGAGCCACCGAAGGGCTCCCGGGGTGCGGATGCGAATGTCGAACCGGGCGCTGCGCCGAACGGCGGCTGGTCTGCCGGTGCGCCGAAGGGCGTCGGGCCCTGCCGGTCGAAGGGGGAGCGGTTGTCGTCGGCACTGCGCGCGACGTCGGGACCGCTACCCGAGGCGGGCTGACGGGTCGGGGTGAAGCCGTTGAACTCGCCGACCGGTCCGTCCAGCGGACCACCGGCGATGCCGGGCGAGCGCTGAGGCAACTGGTCGCCGACGCCGCTGCGGTAGGGGTGTGGCTCGACCGGGCGGCCGAACGGGCTCTCCTCGGCTGCCGCGGCCGGCTGGGCCGACGGCTGGGGGGCCCAGGCGGACTGCGGCGATTCGGCGTTGCCGTGTGCCGTGGCCGGCGGGCGTTGGGGCAGAGCGCCGGGCTCGGGCACGCGCGCGGAGCCGCTCGACACTGACGAGAACTTGGCCGCGCCGGGTCCGAAGGCGGGACCGGGCTGCCCGCCGGCCGGCGGCCCGCTGGGAGACTGTGGACCGGAAGCCGGCGAGCCAGTCGCCTGTGAGCCAGGGAGCGGGAAGCCGGCCTGGGATCCGGCCTGCTGCGATCCAGCCGGCGGGAAGGTGGGCTGGAAGCCAGGCTGCGGAGACCCCGACGGCGTGAAGCCAGGCTGGGAACCGGGGGTGAAACCAGGCTGGGACCCGGACGGCGCGAAGTCAGGCTGGGACCCGGACGGCGCGAAGTCAGGCTGGGACCCGGACGGCGCGAAGTCAGGCTGGGACCCGGACGGTGTGAAGCCGGGCTGCGATCCGGACAGGGGGGACCCTGGCTGCTGGGATCCGGGCGACGAGAAGGTAGGCGCCGGGAAGTCCGGCTCCGGTCCGGCCTGTTGCGATCCGGACGGCGCGTAGCGAGGCTGCGATCCGGGCGGCGTGAAGCCGGGTTGAGGCCCGGATAGAGGGGACCCTGGCTGCTGGGATCCGGGCGACGAGAAGGTAGGCGCCGGGAAGTCCGGCTCCGGTCCGGCCTGTTGCGATCCGGACCGCGGGTAGCCAGGCTGCGATCCGGGCGTCGCGTAGCCGGGCTGGGACCCGGACAGGGGGGACCCTGGCTGCTGGGATCCGGGCGACGAGAAGGTAGGCGCCGGGAAGTCGGGCTGCGATCCGGGCTGCGATCCGGGCTGCTGAGACCCGGGCGTCGCGTAGCCGGGCTGTGATCCGGGCGCCGTGAAGCTAGGGGGCGGGAAGCCAGGCTGCTGGGCTGCTGGGGAGCCGGGCACGGCAGAGCCCGGGGTCTGCCCGGTCGGCGGCACCGCGGGCACCACGAACGGCGAGCCGCCGTTGGGGGTGGCCTGCGGCGGCGGGGCGTACGCGCTCGGGAAGGACTCCTGCGCGTGCGGGTACGACGGTGCGCGGTCGGCGGTCTGCTGACCGTCGGAGTCCGGCGGGAAGGCGTCCGGCGGGAAGCCGTCGGTGCCGAACTGGTCGGCTCCGCTGCCCGACGTGGCCCCCGGCTGGTGACCGGCGTACTGGCCCTCGGACGTCATACGCGCCTCCTCCATGACTGTCGGCCGTGCCGGCTTTGCACCTGCGCTTCGCGCAGTCGGGCATGCGGCCGACCCTGCAGCTGAGCGTCGCCCGGTCTTTGAACCGCCCGGCCGGCCGAGCCGGGCAGGTGACCGTCGCCAACCGTACCGGGCGTCGGGGATGGAAGAAATCCCGGTGTACGCCGTCCGGCGCTTGGTGGTGGGTCGGAAATCACGAGGACGGGCGGCCCTTCGTGGGCATTTGCCCTGATTAGAACGACAACGGCCCGCCCGGAGGACCGGGCGGGCCGTTGGATGCGGTGCGGATCAAAAGGTGATCAGAACGACCGCTGCTGGCTGAAGATCGCGATTTCGTTCCGCATGGACTGCGTCGGCGCCGACTGCAACGCGCGTTCGATCGCGCGGGCGTCACGCTTGGCGATGCGGCGGTTGCGGATGCGCTCGATGGTGCTCATTGCGGTGCTCACTCCCCTGGGCCAATGCTGGCCTCGTCTGCGGTGCCGTGTTCCGGCGCTGGTTCTATTTAACCGCGCCGGAACACGACTCGCCAACGAATCGGATGGTGATCCCGCTTACCTGCCTACGGATCGAAGGTCGGGAAAACCACTTGCCGACGAAACTCAGGTCCAGGAGAGCAGTGCCGCCTCCGGGTCCGCCAGGAAGCCGCCGATGTCACGCAGGAACTTCGAGCCCAGTTCGCCGTCGACGATGCGGTGGTCGAACGAGAGCCCGAGGGTGGTGACCTGGCGGATCTTGATCTTTCCCTTGTGTACCCACGGCATTGGGCGAATAGCCCCGAATGCCAGAATAGCCGCTTCTCCCGGTGGCAGGATCGGCGTGCCGGTGTCGATGCCGAAGACCCCCACGTTGGTGATCGAGAAGGTTCCGCCCGACATGTCGGACGGAGGGGTCTTTCCCGACTTAGCGGTTTGCACGAGGGTGGTCAATGCGTCCGCCAGCTCGCGCAGCGTCAGGCGGCCCGCGTCCTTGATGTTCGGCACGATCAGGCCGCGCTCGGTCGCCGCCGCGATGCCCAGGTTGACGTAGTCCTTGACGACGATCTCGTTCGTCGTGCCGGACCAGGTCGAGTTGACCATCGGGTGCCGCTTGGCGGCCAGCAGCACCGCCTTCGCCACGAACAGCAGTGGCGAGATCCGCACGTCACGGAACTCGGGCCGCGCCTTCAGCCGCTCCAGCGACTTCATCGTCCTGGTGACGTCCACCGTCAGGAACTCGGTCACGTGCGGCGCCGTGAACGCCGACGCGACCATGTTCTCGGCCGTGAGCTTGCGCACGCCCTTGATCGGGATGCGCTGCTCCCGCTCGGCGTCGAACACGGCGGTGGCCGCCCGAGTGGTGACCGTCTCAGTGACGGCCGTCTCGGTGGGTGCCGCTGCCGCCTTCTGGAGGTCGTCCCGGGTCACCGAGCCGAGGGGGCCGGTGCCGGCGACCGTGGTCAGATCGACCCCGAGATCCCGGGCCAGCTTGCGCACCGGCGGCTTGGCGAGCACCGGCCCGGCCACAGCCGCCCGAGCCGGCGCCGCCGCAGCGACAGCACCGGCCGCCGTCCGCTCCGATGCCACCGAAGCGACCGGGGCGTCCGCAGCAGGAGGCGCAGCCGGGGTGACCGGAGCGGGAGGCGCGACCGGGGGAGCCGAGGCCACGGGCGCGGGCTGCGCCACGGGGCCGGGTGCTTCGCCTGCGGTAGCCGCCGCAGGCGGGGTGCCGGGTGCTGCGGTTGTTGTTCCGGTGGGCGTACCGATGCGGGGTCGGCGTTTGGCGATTGCGGTTTTCGGGCCGTAGCCGACCAGCACGGCCGTGCGGCCGCCCGGGGCCGGACCACCGATCATGCCGGGCTCGATCGCGCCCTCCTCGGGCGCGACCTCGACCGCCGCGAGTGATTCCGCGGACGGGACCGGCCCGGCGCCCGGGTCGGTGTCGATCGAGATGATCGGCGCACCGACCTCCACCGTCGTGCCCGCTTCATGGAAGATGCGGGTGACGACCCCGCCCCACTTGGCCGGGATCTCGACGGCCGCCTTCGCGGTCTCGACCTCGACGATCGGCTGATTCAGCTCGATCGTGTCGCCCACCTTGACCAGCCAGGCGAGGATCTCGCCCTCGGTCAGGCCCTCGCCGAGGTCGGGCAGGGTGAATTCCTTGATCCGGGACATCGGCGTCACCAGCCGAACGAACGGTCGACGGCGTCCAGCACCCTGTCCAGGTCGGGCAGGTATTCCTCCTCGACGCGGGCGGCCGGGTAGGGCACGTCGAAGCCCGTCACCCGCAGCACCGGCGCCTCCAGCGAGTAGAAGCACTCCTCGGTGATCCGGGCGGCGATCTCGGCGCCCATGCCGAGGTTGCCGGGGGCCTCGTGCACGACTACGGCCCGGCCGGTCTTGCGGACGGAGGAGAAGACCGGCCCCAGGTCCAGCGGGGAGAGCGTGCGCAGGTCGATGACCTCGATGTCGCGGCCGTCCTCGGCCGCGGCCTGCGCCGCGTCCAGGGCGGTGCGGACCATCGGGCCGTACGCGATCACCGTCGCGTCCGCACCCTCGCGGACGACCCGGGACGCGTGCAGCGGGAAGGTCGCGGGCGCGTCGAGATCGACCGCGCCCTTCTCCCAGTAGCGGCGCTTCGGCTCGAAGAAGACGATCGGGTCGTCGGAGATGATCGCCTGCTGGATCATCCCGTACGCGTCGGCCGGGTTCGAGCAGGTCACGACCTTGAGGCCGGGGGTGTGCGCGAAGTACGCCTCGGGCGACTCGGAGTGGTGCTCGACCGCGCCGATGCCGCCGCCATACGGGATCCGGATGACGATCGGCAGCGTGACGTTGCCCCGCGACCGGTAGTACATCTTCGCCACCTGGGCGACGATCTGGTTGTACGCCGGGAAGACGAACCCGTCGAACTGGATCTCGCAGACCGGCCGGTAGCCGCGGATGGCCAGGCCGACCGCGGTGCCGATGATGCCGGCCTCGGCCAGCGGGGTGTCGATGACGCGGTTTTCGCCGAAGTCCTTCTGCAGGCCGTCGGTGATCCGGAAGACGCCGCCGAGCTTGCCGACGTCCTCGCCCATGATGACGACCTTGGGGTCGTTTTCGAGCGCGCGGCGCAGGCCGTGGTTCAGGGCCTTGCCAAGGGTCAATGTCTCTGGCATTAGTGGGCACCCCCGGAGAACGAGGCCTCGTAGGCGGTGAACTGCGCGCGCTGCGCGTCCAACTCGGGCGAGCCGTTCGGGTAGACGTGGTCGAACATGGTGACCGGCTGCGGGTCGGGCATGGCCAGCACCCGTTCGCGCAGGTCCAGGGCCAGCGTGCGGGCCGACTCGTCGACCTCGCCGAAGAAGGAGTCGTCGGCGAGCTGCTGCTTGGTCAGGAAGGCCTTGAACCGGCTGATCGGGTCCTTGGCCTTCCAGGACTCGACCTCGCTGGCGATGCGATAGCGGGTCGGGTCGTCGGAGCTGGTGTGCGCGCCCATCCGGTAGGTGTACGCCTCGATCAGCGTCGGGCCCTGGCCGTTGCGGGCCTGGTCGAGCGCCGCCCGGGTCACCGCGAACGTGGCCAGCACGTCGTTGCCGTCGATCCGCACGCCGGGGAAGCCGAAGCCCGCCGAGCGCCGGTAGAGCGGGATGCGGGTCTGCCGTTCGAGCGGCTCGGAGATCGCATATTGGTTGTTCTGGCAGAGGAAGACCATCGGGGCGTGGAACACGCCGGCCCAGACGAACGCCTCGTTGACCTCGCCCTGGCTGGTGGCGCCGTCGCCGAAGTAGGCGATGACCGCCTCACCCTCCGGGCTGCCGGTCTTGCCGTCCATGGTGACGCCCATGGCGTAGCCGGTGGCGTGCAGCGTCTGCGAGCCGATCACGATCGTGTAGCCGTTGAACTTGTACTTGTTCGCGTCCCAGCCGCCCTGGTCGACGCCGCGGAACAGGCCGAACGGCATGATCGGGTCGATGCCGCGGGTGTAGAGCACGCCGTGCTCGCGGTAGGTCGGGAATGCCATGTCCTGCGGGCGCAGGGCCCGGCCGGAACCCACCTGGGCGGCCTCCTGGCCCAGCAGGCTGGCCCAGATCCCCAGCTCGCCCTGCCGCTGCAGGGCGGTCGCCTCGGCGTCCAGGCGGCGGACCGTGACGAGGTCCCGGTACAACTCGCGGTACTCGTCGTCGGTGAAGTCGACCGAGTAGGTGACGCCGTCCGCCGTGGTGACGCTGTCAACGCGCTCACCGTCGGGCGTGAGCAGCTGAACGAAACCGCCCGCCGGGACGTCTGCCCCGACTTCGTTTCCGCCGTTCGCCATGCGTGTCTCCCTGTTTCATCTCTGCGCCCACGGCGGGTGTTGCCCGTCCGCGCGGCTGACCGCTGGTTTCGCCGCGCCTGGCCCGGGTGAGGCTGCCGCGCGGCTGGTCGGCGAGGTCACAACCCCGCCGGGGAGTAACGACCCCCACCGCGTCCCGCTGCTTGGTCCAGCCGCGACGGCGGCGGTGCCGTCGCACCCATCCTCGCAGAGAACGTGAGTGGCGCCACAGGTCAGGTCGATCACAGATCCGAAATCTTGCCGAGTTATCGGTGCCCATTTTTGTCCCGTTAAGTGGTTTTCGTGCAATCACTTCCGCCGGAACGGACAACTTTCGCCGCAGCTCGAACCGCTATGCGTCGTTCACCCCGATAACTGACACGGATCCAAGTTGATCTCTAGGTAGGGGGTGCAGGCCGTGCCGGACCAACCGGACGAAGACGGACTCGTGCCGCCGATCAAGGTGATGCGCAGGCGGCTCAACGGCGTCTACAGCGCCGAGGGCCTGGCCGGACCGACCCGCCGCTACGTGCTCATCGTGGCCATGCTGGTCGGACTGGCCTCGCTGCCCACCCTGGCGGCCATCACGGCCGGCTCCAACGAACTCGACGACGGCCGGCCCGGCGCCATGGACGTGCCGTTCATCCCGCCGGCATCACCCGGCCCGGTCCGGGTCCGGCCCGTGCCGTCTGCTGGGACAGACGGCCCGCAGGACGGGACCGTTCCGGGCAGTTCCGGCACTGCGCAGGGCCAGGCCCAGAAGCGCAAAACCAAGCCGCGGCCTGGTGCGCCGGTCAAGGACGACAAGGGGTACGCCCAGAGTGCGCTCGGCGGGTTGTCGGGTTCTTCGGGGTCGTTGAACTCCGGTGGATCTTCCAGTCCTTCGGGTGACGGTGCGGAGTCCTGGCGTCCTGGGTCGTCGTCTGGCGGGGGTTCCTCGGGTTCGGGTTCCTCTGATTCCTCCGGGGCTGGTTCCTCCGGTTCTGGGTCCCCGGGTGCTGGGTCTTCGGGTGCTGGCTCCTCGGCGGGTGGGCCCGCTCCGGTGCGATTGCCTGTGATGCCGGCCGTGCCCTCGGTTCCGATGCCGATGCCGGTTCCGATGCCCGTTCCGGCTCCGGCTCCGGCTCCGGCTCCGGGCAAGCCTCAGCAGCCGAGTGACTCCGTCGGCGACGGCGGCAGTGACTCGCAGGATGACTCGCCGGACGACGGCCGGGACGACTCGTCGGGAAGCCATTGGTCAGGTGGCGGCTCGTCGGGTGACCACTGGTCCGGCGGGGATGGCTACGACGATGCCGGTTCCGGTGATGACGTGCCGGAGCCGCCGGCCAAGCCGGTCCACCCGCCGTGGTGCATGGACCGCAGCGACTGCTCGGCGCGCCGGGCGCACCACCACCGTCCGCGCCACCAGGACTGCGACGACCGCGGACATGCCCACGGACGCCGGTCGGCTGGCCGCGAGGACGACGACCGCGACCGGGCGAAGGTTCGGCGGACGAGCGGGGGCGATCGCGACCGCTCGGCGAACGACTCGTCGGACGAGCGCGACCAGCCAGCAGAGACCAGCAGCATCCGGACGGCGAAGGCCGCCCGGTCCGACTCCCGCCGGAGGCCAGAGGTGACCGAACGCCCGCAGAACGTCAGGCCGGCCCGCCCCGCCGACCGCACCCACAACAGCAACCGCTACCAGCCGTCCGCCGCCGACCGTGGTGAAGGCACTCAGACAACGACCGCGACCCGCGCCTACCGCGGCTCACACCGCGCGGAACGCATGCACCGCGTAGACGATCACACGGGCGCCCACCACCGCAGCTCCCGAATGGGCCGCCACCACGCGGAACCGCGGCAGGACTCCCAGGACCACCAGCAGAACCGCTGGTGAAGGCCGCCCTCACCCGGCGACGTGGAGGCTCGCCGGGCGAGGCGGCCGAAAATCGGCACCGCTGTGGGGGAGACGACCTCGACCACGAGTTGCGCACCCTTGATGGGGAAGGGCGACTGCTGCAGGTAATCAGCGGGCGCGACGATCACGTCCGGTCTCGGCTCGTTGTGATCGTCGATAGTGGCCGACTGGTCCCGGACAAATGCCGCCCCCTGCCGTGGGAAGAAAAGCCACCGTAGGGAAGCGAGGCTATCGACAGGCACCGACATTTTTGGCGGACACCGGGTGTGGCTTGATCAGGAGTCGTCGGTGAGGCGGTGGCGGTTCGTTTCGATCCAGGCGTCGATGGCGTTCGCGTCGTTCGGGTCCACGCCTTCCGAGATCAGCTGGGCCACCGCCGCCGTCGCCGGGCTGCGCTTTTCGCCGGTTGCGTAGAGGCGGGCGAACTCCGGGATCATTTCCTCGACCACCGTGTCCGTCTGCTCCGCCGCTGCCGCCGGCAGGCCGCGCTTGCGGGTCGCGTATGCCGACCAGGCCCGGGTCACCCGGGGCAGCATCGCCGCGTCGTCCATGTCGAGGACCGCGCGCCGGTGCACCCAGTCGAGCAGGAACAGGCCCGCCACCGCCGGGCTCCAGCGCAGCGGGTTCGGCTCCGGCAGGCTCGCCGCGTGGTCCAGCAGCAGGCTCAGGCAGAAGTGCAGGGACGCCAACTCGTCGTCGGCCGACACGTCGTCGAGGGTGAAGCGGGCCGCCTCCGGCGAGGACAGGAAGTCGCGGAGCAGGCGCTCGCGATCCGGGCTGCTCAGCTCCGGCGGCTCGGCCAGCGGCGGGACCGTCGCGGCCGGCAGCAGGGCCAGCCGGGCGGTGGCCAGGGCGCGGTCGGTCGCCAGGTTGCCGTCCGCGGGCAGGTCGCTGAGGCCGTCCGTGATCTCCAGGTGTTTGCTCACCTCGCCGCGCAGCCGGCCCGGGTCTTCCTCGCGGAACCAGGTCAGCTCGTCGCCGGCGCACATCTCGCGGACCTGGCCCAGGATGCGCTCGGCCGGGCCGCCGACGAAGACGTCCTTGGTGATGCCGATGTTGTGGTCGACCAGCGCGACCACCGCGTGCTCCGGGCCGCCCTGGTCGGCGTCGTCGTAGGCGAAGGTGACCAGGTAGGACGTCTGGTCGCCGTACACGTCGCCGTACGCGTAGCAGCCGGTCGGGCGCACCCGGCCGAGCTGGGTCGTCCAGGCCGGGGCCTGCGGGCCGTGCCTTACCTCGGCCGCTCCCGCGGCGTCGGGCACGAGGGCCGCGAAGACCTCGCGGATCGTGGTCGCCGAGGCGGTGCGTCGCCGGGTGGTGGCGCCGAGGAACTGGCCGACGAACTCCCGGACCGCCGTGGCGCGGTCGGTGACCGCCACGGAATACACGCTGCCCAGGAGTGCGGTGGCTAGCATTTCGGCGTCCAGGGCGCAGTCGAGCTTCGCCACGTCGCGGGCCGCGTGCAGGACCGCGTCGTATGGAGTCTGGGGTGCCGCCATTCGCAGAGCCTACCCGTCCGGCAGCCCGCCGGGCTTATTCCGAACGGACGACCGTCAGGGCCTCTCGCGCCTGTGCGTAACCGTTCAGCACCTCGCGGACCGGCGCGACGACGTACTCGCGCGCCACCTCGGTGACCGACCCGCGTAGCCGCTGCTCGGCGCGCCGGCCGGCTCGTTTGGCACCCAGGTTGACGATCGGGCGCAGCGCCAGCGCCAGCAGGGCACCCAGCAATAGGCCGCCGAGCAGCAACAACGTCGGCAGTGGCACCTCGCCGACGCCGGGGTTGTTGAACTCCGGCAGGCCGAGGATGCGCACGGCGTACCCGGCGATCAGCCAGCCGAGGCCGACCACCGCCGCGAGCGTGAACAGCCACTGCAGCAGCCCGACCGCAGTCCACCAGAACGGCTTGCGGCTCATCCCCAGGTCGGTCTTGGCGACCGCGCGGTCCAGCGCGTCGGGCAGGTCGCCCAGCCGGGACCGGGAGGCCGTGTTGAGGGCCGGGGCCCACACCTGCGGGATCGGCGCGGCGGCCCGGGCGGCGACGGCCCGGACGCACAGGCCGACCGCCGACTTCTGCGCGGCGTCCGCCTCCGGCAGGGACGTTCTGGCGACCGGCACCTCCCCCTCCGCGACTGGGGCGTCCGGCTTGGCGGTGGCGATGTGCAGGCGCTTGAGCGGGTCCGGGCGCAGCTTGCGGATGCCGCGGACCAGCGGCCAGCCGGTGCTCGCGACCGCCCGGTGCCGGTATGCGCTCGCGGTCGCGGCGGCCACGGCGGGCACCCCGGCGGACGTGGCGAGCGCGTCGCTGAGCTGGCGTACGGTCGCCCTGTCCACCTCGTCCTCGGCGGCCGGCGGGCCGATGGTGGTGGCCAGTTGCTCGGCCACGACGTCGAGGTCGCCGGAGAGGCGGCGCAGCGCGGCCTGCCGTTCGGCGACCGACTTCTCCAGGGCCTCGCGCAGCTCGGTGAGCATGCCCGGCTGCTTGGCCGAGGTGGCGAGCGCCGGCACGCCGGTGAGCCCGTCCTCCTCGAGCAGCCGCTTGAGGTCGGCGATGACGACGTCGGTGTCGGCGGGGGAGAGCCGGTCCGCCTGGTTCAGCACCACGATGGTGATGTCGCTGTGCTGCTTGAACTGGCGCAGGTAGGCGTTGTGCAGGACCCGGTCGCCGTACTTCTGCGGGTCGACCACCCACACCACCTGGTCGACCAGGCCGAGCAGCCGGTCCACCTCGAGCCGGTGACCGCGCTCGACGGAGTCGAAGTCGGGCAGGTCGAGCAGCACGAGCCCGCGCAGGGCGGCCTCGTCGTCGCCGTCCAGGGCGCTTTCCCGGATGAAGCGCTGCCGTGGCAGCACGCCGACCCAGTCCAGCAGCCTGTTCGCGGGCTCGAGCGGGCCCCAGACGCAGGCGTGAGCGACGCCGGTCGTCGGCCGCCGCACGCCCACCGGCGAGAGCTTGAGCCGGGCCAGCGCGTTGAACAGGCTGGACTTGCCGCTGCCGGTGCTGCCGGCGAGCGCCACCACGGTGTGGTCCTGGGACAGGGCGAGCCTGCTGCCGGCCCGTTCGACCAGCGTGTGCGCGGCGACCAGGTCGTTGTCGGGCAGGTGCGGGTCGGTCACCCGCAGGAAGCGCTGCAGGGCGTCCAGCCGCGCGACGAGTTGCTCGGCGTCGACGCGGTCGTCGCCGGTCAGCGCATTCTTGACCCGGTCCACAAGGCTCATGACGGCGTCCCGGTCAACGCGACTTCCTCCCTGGAACGCTCCACATCGGCTGCGGCCTGCCGCAGCGTGGCGCCCGGCTCCGACTCGAGCCCCACGGCTGCGGTGCGGTCCGTGAACCGGGCCGCCTCCGCGTCGAGCAGCACGTTAACCCGTGCGAGGAGTTCCTCGCGGGCCCGGGTGGCCAGGGTACGGATCGCCTGGTCCCCGAAGATCGCTTCCAGCACCTTCTGCGCGGCGATCGTGGTGCCCGCGCCGACGGCCAGCTCGGCCCCGGTGGGGATGAAGGCGGTCGAGGTGAACACCGCGATCATCACGGTCAGGCCGATGCCGTTGACCGCGTACGCGGCGCCGCGGGCCACGACCCGCTTGTCCCCGGCCTCGCTGCGCACCAGTTCGAGCACGAACAGCTGCCAGTCGCGGATCATCCGCTCGGCGCGTTGCGGCAGGTCGGGGGAGGGCCTCTGTAGGCCCGGCTCCAGCAGCGCTATCCCGGCGGGGTGCGCCTGCCAGGCCGAGTACGCCTGCTCGGCCGCGTCCGAGGCGACCCCGCGCAGCAGCGTGGCGAGCTGGGACTCCAGCGCCGCCTGCAGGTTGCGCCCGGGCGCCGGCCGGCCGGTGATCGTCGCGATGATCTTGTCGCGGAGCTGGCCGACCCGGGACTCCAGGGTGCGCAGGAACTCGCCCGTACCGATGAACTCCTGCCAGCGGGCCAGCACCTCGCCGCGGAGCAGCCGCCCGTCTTGCAGGCCGTCCGCCATCGTCCGGCGGGACGTCCGGTACGCGGCGGTGACCCGCTCGTCCAGGGCCCGCGCCGCGGCCGCCTGCTCGTCGGCCGCCTCGGCGAGCCCGGCCACGGCCGGGCCGAGCGCGGCCAGCGCGCCGTCCAGCGTCTGCTTGACCACGGCCGCGCGGGCGTTGCCATCGGCCGCGAGCTGGGCGAACCAGTCGTGCAGCGGCCGGGTCACCTCCTCCGACAGCAGGCCGCTGCCGTCCAGCGTGGACTCGGGCAGCACGAAGACCGGCGCCGCGCCCATGTCCCGGGCGGTGAGCATCTCGGTGAGGTGGGCGGAGACCTCACCCGCCGCCTCCGGCGGCACCCTGTCCAGCACCAGCGCGATCACCGTGCCGCGCAGCCGGGCGGTGGTGAGCAGCTCCCATGGCACGGCGTCGGCGTAGCGGGACGCGGTCGTGACGAACAGCCACAGGTCGGCAGCGGCGAGCAGTTGCGCGGCGAGCTGGCGGTTCTGGTCGACCACGGAGTCGATGTCCGGCGCGTCCAGGAACGCCAGGCCGGGGCCGAGCGCGGGCGCCGAGACCAGCTGCAGGGTCTTCGGATCCGTCGAGCCCTCGGCGGTGCGGGTGAGGCCCGGCAGCAGCTGGCCGTTGCGGAACCACGGCGAGTCGGAGGGGTGGCTGACCAGCACCGGCGAGCGGGTCGTCGGGCGCAGCACGCCGGCCCTGGTGACGGGCGCCCGGACCAGGCTGTTGACCAGGGTGGACTTGCCCGCCCCGGTGGAACCGCCGACCACGACCAGCAACGGCGCGTCGAGCCGCGCGAGGCGCGGCAGCAGGTAGTCGTCAAGCTGGGCGACCAGCGCGGCGCCGATCCGCCGGCCCTCCTCGGCGGAGGGCATGACCAGGGGGTACGTCGTACCGCCGATGGTCGCCCGCAGCCGGGACAGGGCGCTGGCGAGATCCCCGACGGCCGGAGGCGGCTCGGTGGGCGGGACCGGCGCGAGCACGGCCGCGAGGCTCTCGGGCCTGGACCGTTTGGGCGGCGCACCCTCGGTCTCTGTCACGCCGCTGGCCGCGACCGGCTGCGTGGCAGACTCTTCGCTCGGCGACGGTTCGTCCGCATTGGTCGGTTTGCTCACCCGGGTGAGTTTGTCGACCCGAGTGAGCTTGTCCACGCGGGTGAGCTTGTCCGCGCGTGTCGGTTTGTCCGCGCGTGTCGGCTCGCCCGTGCTGGCCGATCCGTTACTCCGTGGCGATTCGTCCGCATTGGTCGGCTTGTCCGCGCGAGTGAGTTTGTCCGCCCGTGTCGGCTCGTCAACGCGAGTCGGCTCGTCTGCGCTGGCCTGCCTGTCACTTCGTGGTGATTCGTCCGCATCGGTCGGCTCGTCCGCGCGAGTGAGCTTGTCAGCTCGAGTGAGTTTGTCTGCGCGAGTGGGCTCGTCGGCGCTGACTGGCGCGTCGATCAGGGTGGGCTTGTCCGTGCGGCCGGGCTGGTCAATCAGGGTGGGTTCGTCCGTGCCGACAGGCTTGCCTACCAGGGTGGGTTCGTCTGTGCGGCCGGGCTCGTCGACCTGGGTGGGTTCGTCTGTGCGGCGAGGCTTGCCGACCTGGGTGGGTTCGTCCATGCGGCGGGGCTTGCCTACGAGGGTGGGTTCGTCCGTGCGGCCGGGCTTGCCTACCAGGGTGGGTTCGTCCATGCGGCCGGGCTTGCCTACCAGGGTGGGCTCGCCCGTGCCGACGGGCTTGCCTACCAGAGTGGGCTCGTCTGTGCGGCCGGGCTCGTCCACCAGGGTGGGCTCGTCCGCGCGGAACGGCTGGTCGGCCCGGGCAGGGGTGCGGCGGGCTGTGGGCTCCGCCACAGGGCGCGGCTTCGCGCCAGCTATGGGGCCCGGGGGCGCGGTCGGCTCGTCGGCCGTGACGGGCTTCGCGGCCGGCAGCCGCTCCTTAGCTGCCGTCGACTCGTCCGCGCTCGCGGCCTCGGCTCCGATCGACGCGGAGGTACCGCTTGCGGAGGTGCCGCTTGCGGAGGTGCCGCTTGCGGAGGTGCCACCCGCGGAGGTGCCGCTTGCGGAGGTGCCACCCGCGGAGGTGCCGCTCGCGGAAGTGCCACTCTTGGAGTCCGCATTCGCGGAGTCGGTGGCGGTTGACGCGGCGGTGCTGCTCCTGGGCTTCGCTGTGGATCTCGTGGTGGCCGGAGCGGGAGTTTTTGGCACGCCGGAATCTGCGTCCACCGCGTCAGTGGACGTCTTTTCGTCGGCCGGCGGCGGCTCGGGGGTTGCCGGGTCGTCGCCCGGCGAGGCTGCCTCGGCGGCTGCGGGAGCGCTCTCCGACGGATCTTGACCCCCGTCGTCGTCCGCTGTGTCCCATTCGTCGGGGGTTTTCGCCTCGGCTGGCTGCTCAGACTTTGTCGTCACTACGTTTCCCGTGGTCGCGGCCGTGGTTGGCGGCCATTCCGGCTTCGGTGGCGCGGTGGCGGTGGGCTTCGGCTGCGCGCCGCTGTCGGCGTCGTCGGCCTGGGTGGACGGGCCTGCGGTCGTCGGGTCTGCGGCCGTACCGGATGATTTGTCGGGTTTGGGGGCGCCCGCAGCCGCGGGTGCGCCGTTGGTCTGGGCCCTTGGGGGGAGTGGGTCGGCTACGGCGGGAGTGGCCCACGGACCGACCGCTTCACCGTGCGTCGTCACGGGTAAAGCGTGCCCGATCTATGCATTCCCCACAACAGGTACCCCGACGCCGTGACCGGACAGGTACCTGCAAGAGGTGAGTTGCGCCGCCTTGACTCAACTCTGACTTGCAGATGTGGATCGCCGTGGCATCATTGAGTCCGGTCCACTCAACTTGACCCCGAAGATTTGCAAGAAGCGAGGAAGCGAACATGGCACGAGCGGTCGGCATCGACCTCGGCACCACGAACTCCTGCGTCAGCGTTCTCGAGGGCGGTGAGCCCACCGTCGTCGCAAACGCGGAAGGCTCCCGGACGACGCCGTCCATCGTCGCCTTCGCGCGCAACGGCGAGGTGCTCGTCGGCGAGGTCGCCAAGCGTCAGGCGGTGACCAACCCCGACCGAACGATTCGTTCGGTCAAGCGGGAGGTCGGCACGAACTGGTCCGTCGACATCGACGGCAAGAAGTACACCCCGCAGGAGATCTCGGCGCGGGTGCTCATGAAGCTCAAGCGTGACTCCGAGGCCTACCTCGGCGAGTCGGTCACGGACGCGGTCATCACCGTGCCGGCCTACTTCAACGACGCGCAGCGCCAGGCCACCAAGGAGGCCGGTGAGATCGCGGGCTTCAACGTCCTGCGCATCGTCAACGAGCCCACCGCCGCCGCGCTCGCGTACGGCCTTGACAAGGGCTCCAAGGAGCAGACCGTTCTGGTCTTCGACCTCGGCGGCGGTACCTTCGACGTCTCCCTGCTGGAGCTGGGCGAGGGCGTCATCGAGGTCAAGTCGACCTCCGGTGACAACCACCTCGGCGGCGACGACTGGGACCAGCGGGTCATCGACCACCTGGTCAAGACCTTCCGCGGCGAGCACGGCATCGACCTGTCCGCCGACAAGATGGCGCTGCAGCGGCTGCGCGAGGCCGCGGAGAAGGCGAAGATCGAGCTCTCGGCCGCCTCGACCACCAGCATCAACCTGCCGTACATCACCGCCGGCCCGGCCGGCCCGCTGCACCTCGACACGACCCTCAACCGGTCGGAGTTCCAGCGCATGACGCAGGACCTGCTGGACCGCTGCAAGGGCCCGTTCGAGCAGGCCATCAAGGACGCCGGCATCAAGGTCTCGGACGTCGACCACGTCATCCTGGTCGGCGGCTCCACCCGGATGCCCGCGGTGTCCGACCTGGTCAAGTCCATGATCGGCCGCGACCCGAACAAGGGCGTCAACCCGGACGAGGTCGTCGCCGTCGGCGCCGCCCTGCAGGCCGGCGTGCTCAAGGGCGAGGTCAAGGACGTCCTGC
>Ga0307516_10000263_pt1 | contig 67258 bp, 76 predicted proteins | sample 19_EM_MG_FD_203310 | JGI IMG/M metagenome (GOLD analysis project Ga0307516, IMG submission 203310) | Populus trichocarpa ectomycorrhiza microbial communities from riparian zone in the Pacific Northwest, United States - 19_EM | ecosystem: Host-associated > Plants > Roots > Unclassified | place... | reverse complement strand
CGCGGGTCGAGGCGACGGTGGCGGTGAAGGCGAAGGTGGGGGTGGCAGCGGTCGGCGTGGAGGCCGTGGTGGCATTCCCCCTCCCCCGAACATGGGGTTCCTTTCGGGTGCTGGTGATACTGCGGGTGGCCGGATTCTTTTTGTGGGCCGGGGCGGCACCGGGGGTCGTTGTGCGTCGGGGCTGGGGCTCCCTGAGGGTCCCGCTCGGAGTTGCTGTAGGGCGTCGGCCAAGCTCGACGTGGTTGCTCGGACCGGACTTCGCCATGGCGCCGGCTCTGGTGGTGGACTTTGCGAGGCTGGTGCTGGGGTTTCCGGGGCCGGGATCCGAGCGGCCAGGAGCTGTAGGGCTTCTGCTTGTTGCCGAGCTTCCTCTCTGGCTTCCTGCAGCTGATGTTCCAGGTATTCTACCCGCTGTTGTTGCTCGTCCGCCCGTTTTTGGTGTTCTTCTGCCCAGAGTTCTACATTACCTTGAAAGTTTGCTAAATGCTGACTTCTCGCCACATTTGCCTCCGCCAGGAATGATATTGAGTCGTTAAGTCTCGCCAGTTGCGTGGTTTGCCCGATCTGTTTTTGGTCGGCCTCCTGGGTCCGTTCGATGATGGCGCCCCATACGTTGTGCGCAAAGGCCTGGTAGGCACTAGCCGCGCCTGCTAATTCGCTCCGGATCCATTCTCCTGTGATCCTCTGGTTAGCGCTCAATCGGTCATATACGTACCTGGTTCCGTCAGACAAGTCTCGGTAGGCTTGCTCGATCTGCAGGATTCTTAGGTCGGCGTGATCGACCGTATTTCCGCAGAGGTGGACCAGCTGCGCCAGGTCCTGTTCCGCTTGCTTTTGCTGTTTGGCTAGGGCGCGGAGCCACGTAGCAGGGTTGGCGACCTCCAGGGTTTCCTCGCCTTGTTCCGTTCCGTCGGTAATTTGTAGCACGTTTCGGGGGGCTTCCAGACGGAGCATGTTGAAGTCGGTCGACGCCATTTCGTAGGTTCAGTATAGGTCAAGGAAGTGCCCTGTGTAGATGGTTTCGTCGTCTTGGAACTCGTAGTCGCAGATTTCTCGGAATTCGAGTCCGTTGAGGTTGGCGCTTTGTCGAAGCCGGGTGCAGGTGGCCCAGTATTGGGTATACCAATGCCAAGGCGTAATGTCGTCGAGTTCGACAGGGGCCGGTCCGTTGACGTATTCGTTCCACTCGTTTTCCTCTTTTGCGGCGGTTGCTATTTCCTCGTCGATTGAACCGAAGGTATAGTCAAATTGGTAGGTTGACTGGGGTTCGAGAATCGTGGCTAAGTCAAGCAGAAAAAAGTGATCTTGCTCGAAAGAGGGCATGAAAGTAGGGTGATTTGAGATCAAGATTATAGTGTGACACTGGGGTTGTATCGTAACCGGAGTGTAGGGAGAATCAGAGGTAATCAGGCTACTTTCGATAATTCACAGTGGAATAATCTTAGATCTTGTGTGTGGGTTTGGTGGTAGTGTTGGTGAGGATGTTCGTGCTGTTTTTCTCCTTTGTTAGAGAAAAACCTCTTCTTTTTATGGTAAAGTTCGTAGCGTGAGTTTTGATGAACCAGCGTGAGCGCTGATGACTCGGGCTTGGATTTCCCCGAGGTGCAGGGCCCCGTGGGTGACTTCATTGGTCCTGGCAGGGTGTAGATAAGGGGAGATGAGGTTTCATGCACCTTGCGGCACCCTAGGCTCAGAGTTCTCCGTCTCTCCCTGAGGCGAGAGCTCCCTGGGGAGCCACGTACTGTATGAGGGCCATGCAGTCGTGCGGGGTCTGAGTTCTAGAGTCTGTCGATCACCCTGAGGTGACGCAATCTTTCTCTGGCAAGGATCTGTTCGTTTGCACTCGCCCCCTCATCTCCGGAGTTAGCCTAGGTCCGGTTTTCTCGGCCGACAGTCCGCCTCCTCGATCTCCTACCTAGACTCTCTGACATCATTACCCGTGCTTCGGAGGGCACTTTAGTGTTGCTCCGAAGGCCCGTGATGAGTCTCCCTTGCTACGTACTCTAGCTAATTGCTAAGGTGTAACAGCGCATTTCCGATTGTAATGCAGTGTAGCCGGATGTCTTCCTCGTAATGATTGATTGTGAGGTGGACTTGGACATCGTGGGTTACCAGCCCGCCGGTGACCTCGCTCCTGTCCACAGTCAGGACCCGTCTTGTTGTCGCTTTTTGCTGCATTGGGATTCCGCTTGCTTCGGCGTAAGTCTTGTCGACAAAGTTCTCGGATGCCCCACTGTCCACTAGGGTGGTGGTGTTGTATTCATTTCCGTCGGTTGGTATGATTCGTACTTTGATCATGATCTTTTCTTCATGGTCGTACCTGGTTGTTTGTATTCTGTACGGTGGGTCTGGTTCTGCAATGGGTTTCTCCCTCGGGTGGCTGTTGCCTAGGCCTATTCCCGAGGGCTGTTGTTTCCCGCCGGTTCTGGTTCTTTCCCTACTTCATTGTTTATGGTGTCTTCTTCGTATGTGTCTTCTGCTGCCCGATATGGCCTCCTCCATAGGACTCGTGCTTTCTTGGGCTGGGGGCATTCCTTCGCAAAGTGCCCCTTTTTCCCGCAATTGTAGCATTCATCTATTTGTGGTCGGCGGGGAAACCGCTTTGGCGTTCTTGGTGCGAACTTGAATCGCCAGGTGGTGTCTAGGTCCATCGGGTCCCCCGGAGGTACTGACGGCAGTTCTTTCGTATGGATATAGAAGTACGCTTCTGGGCTAGCTGCAGGTCATCGGTTAATAACTCTGAGGTTGCTGCTGTTCAATTTCCCTGCTGGATTTTCTGGAATTTCTCGAACGCTATTTCCTCGGCAGCTACTTGGCCGAAAGCATGCCTCATGTTGGTTTTCAGTTCTTTCCATGTTAGGTTGATTCCTCGTTCCTGGCTGAGAAAAGTTTCCACCCACTTCCATGCCACCCCTCGGAGGAAGGAGGATGCATATCCCGTCTTTTTCTCATCTTCGTCGAATCAGTTCCCCTCTGTCCTGAACTTCAGCTCACTCTGAGCCAGGAATGTTTTGAATTTTGCTTTTTCTCCTTCGACCGGTTCGGGATCCCGGAGCTTTTGGTAACTGTTCTGCGGCGGTCTGTCACGTGCTGCTAAGAGTGTTTGCAGCATCTCTGTAGTTAGCAAGTGGGGTCCACTTCCCTGTGTACCTGATCCTTCCGCCATTCTTCTGGGTTGTTCTGGTGACTCGAGTGTCAGTGGTCTTGATTGTAGTTCTGGTGTCACAGGCCTCGGGGCCCGCTGGTCGTCGTGGACTTCCCTGAATTCTCGGAGGTTGAGGGGGTCCTCGGAGTCTTCGTTGTGGTACTCCACTATGAGTGTTGTCTTGCTACGTCAGGTGTCGATTTGGAGACGCAATCTAGTATCAAGATTCTGCCTTGACTACTCCGTGCTGCTCGACAGGTAACATAGGGTTGGTTTCTTCGGGGCAAACTTGTAGTCATACTTCCGTCGTACTCACACGCTGCTCGTAATCACACTTCCAGCATACTCACACACCGCTCGTAGTCACACTTCCAGTGTACTGACGTGCCACTCATAGTCTCGCTTCCGGCGTACTTACGCGCTGTTCGTAGTCACACTTCCGGCATACTCATGCGCTGCTCGTAGTCTCGCTTCTGGCGTACTCACGCGCTGCTCGTAGTCTCGGGGAATCCATCACGCCCGGCCTGATTTCGTCACGGTCTTCTCACACGCCTTGCGTGGGCTCATTGTTCTCGTGATATCTGTCACGCCTGGCGTGGTCTCGTCGCGGTCTTCTCACACGTCTTGCGTGGGCTCGTTGTTCTCGTGATATCCGTCATGTCTGGCATGGTCTCGTCATGGTCTTCTCACACGCCTTGCTTGGGTTCGTTGTTCTTATCGGGGGTGGTGGTTGCAGCACCGGTTCAGGGGTAGAGAGAGGTAGGTCTGTGGAGAGAGATAATATGCAACTTCGATCTATTGCGCTTTTACACTACAGGTAATATGCGCTCCTCCTCGCCATACCACCCCCATGGGGCTTCCATCTTTCCCTTCCGCCGAGAACGTATTCGCACCAAGGAAACAGAATTCCAATGCCATGAGAGACACGCTACAGAAACGTTCGAGTAAGGAAACACTCCGACAGTACAAAGGAGATTCGTCCCTATCCATCCTTCTTCAGGCTGCATCGTTTCATTCGTGAGATTGTTTTAATTTTCGAAGGCGCTGAAGTCTGGTTCAGGTGAGTTTGAACCTGAGTCTTCAGTGTCTTGTGTTGTAGGTTGGTCCTCCACGAAGCGGAGGTGCATTGAGTGGTCCAGGCCTGTGGCGCGGAGGAACTTGCGGAGTGGGAGGGCATTTTCTGGTGCCGTGATGAATTGTGGGGTATGGATGTTCCCTGTGGTGGTGGGTTGGAGGATTGTTCACTGCAAACTCAGCAGTCGGCATTCCCGGAGGAGGTGGTGTGATGTGACAAGGTCCATGCCGCATGGGTAGGGGTCAGCGGTGATGTTGGGGGGTGGGTCGGTTGGTGCATGGTTGCAGAAGTCCCGCCAGAGAGCTCATGTGTCGGCCCATTCCACCTCTTGGAGGTGTTTGGGGAACATGAAGGATGGCGTAGAGAGGGGCAGCTGAGTCTTCCATTGTTCCATGAACTGTGCTCGTGCTTGTACGAGTAGCCAGGTTTTTGTTGTAAGTGTGAAGCGGCACGGAACCGAGCTGCTGGCCCCTTGCTTGGCGAGTGTGTCGGCCCTCTCGTTGCCTCTAATATTGCAATGAGACGGGCACCAGGTGAGGGAGATTTGCCAGCCAAGGGTGCACAGGTCTTCGATAGAGTCGAAGGCCCGTCGGGCATATTCGTGGTTGTGTTTGTTAAAGTTTAATGTGGCCATCGCCGCTTGGTTGTCGATGCAGATGAAGACTGTGCCCCATGGGGCTGTGGTGGTGAGGAGAGTGGAGACTGCTTCCTGGACCACGTGTAGTTCGGCATCATACACCTTGGCCCGGCTGCCTAGGTGACAGCTGCCCTCGTCCAGTCGGTATAAGTGTTGGTCGCCACAGTGGTAGATTACCCATCCACATCCCGTTGACCCATTGTCGAGTTTGGAGCCGTCCGTGTAGATGATTATGGTGTGGTTTCCTTGTGATTCGAGCCATTGTTCGTGGAGTTTTTGAGGTCGGGTTGTTTTGTCCGGGTTTGGGGATGGGGTGATGGGGACCCCTTCCGCCAAGGATGTACTTGTCCGGTTTTCCGGTTTGCCCATTACCAAGTGTTTGCTTAGATTGTATAGGCAGTGGAGCCCCGGGAGGCTGGGGGAGGTGTTTGGTGCGGCCCGTGGGGGGCCCAGTACATGATGGGATGGGAGGAAGTGGAGGCGTATGGCGTATCGTAGTGACAGGTAGTCCAGGTATGCTTCCAGGGGTGGTAATTTGGCGAGTGTGAGGAGGTTGGAGATTCTGGTGTTGAGTGGGAGACCTGTGATCCATCAGGTGATCGAGTTATAAGTGGTGCTGAGAGTAGCTGTTACCATTGGGGTGCCTGTTCACCATGCTGGGGACGCCCAGAACATGGTTGGCAGTATCACCGTCATTGCCAGATGGTGGGCGATGTGTGCGGGGATGCCATGTGACCGGTGACGTAGGAAGCCTAGGCTGCCAAGTGTTTTGTTTCCTTTGGCCACGGCTATTGTGGCGTGGTGGAGGAAGCTGAGTGATTGGTCGATGAACACTCCCAGGTATTTAACCTGGCATGTTGCCATGATGGTGTTGTTTCCGATTCGGAGGGGGGGGTGTGAGGCGAGGCTTTTGTTTTTATCCTTACTGGTGAGGGGGAGGCAGTACAGGAGTTCTATTTTTGGGGGGGCAAAGGTGAGTCCCAGACGGGATCCCCTCTGTAGATGTTGGTCTGTCCTTTCTTCGAGTAGGGTGTTGGCTCTGGACACAGTGGGTGACATTTGGACCATGCAGACGTCGTCTACATAGGAGGTGTCGGTTGCGTCAGAGGGGTGATATTGTTTTTCTAGCATTGCGTTGCTGTAGATGAGGAAGAGAATTGGTGAGATGGGGAATCCTTGTGGTAGGCCGCACTCGTACGGTTGGGGTTGCTCGGTGTGTTGGTCAACGCCAAATGTGAGTTTCCGGTCCGTGTTGAATGCTGTGACCCAGTTCGTGAGGTAGAGTGGCATCCGCCGTTGCAGCATGACTTCTCGGAGTGTTGCTGGATGAACCTGGTTGAATGCGCCTTCGATGTCGTGGGTGAGTACCACCAGTCGTGGTGGGAATTTATTTGTTGCTTACTTCTGGCTGATTGCCTTGGCGATCGGATCGATTGTTCGGAGGAGGGTATCGACTGTGGAGTTCTCTGCCTGAGCACCCATCTGTGAGGGGTGTGTGGCCCCGCACATTTGTGCGGCGTGGCCTAGTCGTTTCGCGATTATGGTTTCTAGCAGTTTGCCGAAGCATGATAGAAGTGAGATTGGCCAATACGATTTGGGTTGTGAGTAGGATTTCTTGCCGGGCTTGGGGATGACCACGCAGTTGGCCGTCTTCCATTCTGGGGGGTGGACACTCCAGGTGAGGCAAGCTGTAAAGAGGTTGGGGAGGAGGAGTGGGGCTGCTTCATTGAAGTGCCGGAGGGTGGTGTAGGAGTTGTGGTCTGGTCCTACCGATGTACCGTATTTCAGGTGTGCGATGACCAGGCGTGTTTCGTGTATTGTGACTGGTCTTGTATGGTGGTGTATGTCTCTCGTGTGGGTGAGAAGGTTGCGGAGGAGGGGTGTCCGCGGGGCCATGTTGACTGGGGGGAAGAGTGCATTCCGTAGGGCTTTGCACTTGTCTCCGAAATCGGATTGTCCCTTGAGTGGGGGAATGGGTTTGTTGTGGGTGCTGTGGCGTTGGATTGTTTTCCAGATGGTTCTGGTTGTTGCGTTTTGCAGTCGGTGGACGTGGTATGTCGTTTTTGCATTGCATACCATTGTCATCCATTTGCGGTGTTTGTATTGGCTGTGTTGTCTGTTGGTGTCAGTGGGGGTGAGACGGGCTCTTCTATCTGCCCATTTGGTGGCTTCTTTTGCCAGTGTGAGGCTGTGGTTCCACCAGGGTGCCTCCGCCTTCCATTGGCTTTTATACGGGAAGGTGGCTTCTGTGGCCTGGTGGATGAGGAGGGTGATGTTGCTGATTGCGCGAAGGGTAGCTTCCGGGCCTTGGAGGTCTGAGAGGTCCATTCGCGTGGCTTGTATGTAGCTGCCGAAGCTGTTCCAGTTGGCTTTTGCCCAGCATCGGTAGGGTTTAGGTGGTGGGGTGGTATATGGTAATGACAGGGTGAGGGTCAGGGAGCTGTGGTCTGAGGTGGTATCATCGTCGATTGCTAGTGAGAGGGCAGACCTAGTTGTGTCCCTGTGGGTGAGGTATAGGTCGATGGTGGAGGGGTTGCTTCTATGAGTCCTTGGATGGTGGGTGGGGATTGCTGGTTTGTTTTGGAGGTGGAAGTTGTTGTGTTCAAGCCAGTGTGCGATGGCATAGCTTGTGGGGGAGGTACGGGCTGCGTGGGGCAGGGGACCCTGCCACCATAGGTGGTACGCGTTAAGGTCGCCCATTATTGGGCAGTTTGCTGGGATGTTAAGCGAGGGGAGGAGGGCTGCCAGCGGTTCTGGTCTTCCGGGTGAGTACAGGTTGAAGATAGTGAAGCTAGTGGTGTGTTGTTCTTGTTGCAGTGTGATGGTGGTGCCTAGGAAGGAGTTCCGGGCTGTGAAGGTGGTGGTGGCGCTGAGCCCAGGGAGTTGGCGTACGTATGTGACCCATCTGGACTTCGTAGGTGTTGGGAGGTAGAGGTTGAAGTTCAGTAGCAGTGGTGGGTTTCCATGTCTATCGCACCATGGTTCTTGGATAAGGCAGATAAGGTTTTCTGTTTTTCTCGCAAAATCTCGAAGTGTTGAAATCGTAGTCGCATGGCCTCTTGCACAGTTGAACAGCTGCACGGACCCAACGGCGTGTGAGGGCATTTTATTCGGTCATTCCCTCCATGGGGGCGTCTCCCGGGGTGGTCGTGGCTGTCGTATTCGTGTTGTTGTTGAAGGATCGGATCTTGATACGTGTGGGGCAGTTGGGGTCGTTGGCCTTGTAGGGTGCATCGCAGTTGGCACAGCAGATTAGTGGGTGGGTGCCGGTGGGGCCTTTCTTGCAGGCCGGGATGGTGCATGGATGGTCTTTTGTTTCATGGGTGTCCGCACAGACAGCGCAGCGGGACGGGTTTTTGCACAGGGCGGCGGTGTGCCCGTAGCCCTGGCAGTTCTGACACTGAGTGCTTCTTCCGTATGAGATGTAGTCATCAAGTTGGCATTCACGGTTGCAGATTGTGAGGTAGTGTCGTCTAATGTCAGCCTTCTTGGTGCTGCTGCTGAGGGTCATGACTATCGTCGAGGTTGCTTTCTGTTCACATCGGTCTGCCTGGGTGAGCTAGCGTGGCGTCTGGCACTGGATCAGCTGGGGGTAGTTGGTGGTGATGCTGTCAGAGATATCGGGCAGGAAGAGGTGGGTTGGGACTCCGTGGAGCAGGAACTGGCTGAAGCGCTTCCCAATTTCGACCTTTTCGCACTTGCCGTAGTGGAGAGGGCATCAGCGATGATCATCGTGTAGTCTTCATCGATGATATTCTTTTGGGTGTTGGTGGTGGTGAAGATGATGGATCCATACATGGTTACCCGGGCGCGGAGGAAGGGTGGGGCGGTTACATCCTGGTTGTCGACCAGGGCTTTGTTGACTCGGTGGAGGGCTGCGTCCATGACGACTTGGCGGGCGATGTAGTCTCGTTCAACATGGGTGGCGGCCTTAGTGGGGGACAAGGCCGGAAAGTGGCACATGACCTTGCGCTCGGCTTGGGGGTACATGGTCGGGATAAGCTTGGGTGTGGCAGGCTTCCTTCCTTGGGTTTTCTTCTTCAAGTTCTCCCATCCTTCAACATTGGTGGCGTTTGTGGCGAGTTCAGTAGGTTAGTGTGATTGGGCGATGGGTGCTTTGGCGGCATCGGCGTATGTGCGGGTGCTGGTGCCGTTATTGGTCAGAGGTTGGTTGGCATTGTATTTGTTCTCGGTGGCTCCCTTCCCCTTTCTCTTTCTCTCTTTCTTTGGGTTAGGGCCGATGTTGCTTGGGCCCCCGTTGTCATAGTGGTGGCTGGCAGGGCCCTGTGCGGCCGAGAGGAGTTGTTGTTGCATTTTGGTGACTCGGGTGCCCAGCGTGACAATTTGCTTGGTCAGGCTGTTTGTGGCGATTTGAAAGGTGGTGTTGTTTTGGGCGAAAAGCACCGAGATCTCGGGGCTAATGGTTCTGGCAAATTGGTATAGCAGGTTGCTGGTGATGATTTCGATGTCGGCATGGAGTGCAGCGTGCTCTGGGCTGAGTGGGGCTGCCATCTGGGGGGCAGTACTGGTGGGTTCATCCATATTGCCTCCAATCATCTGCATTGCAGTGACGTGTTCTGTGTGGTGGAAGTCCATGGCGTTGTCGTCGTCTTCTTTCCTTCCTTCATCTTAGGAATCGTCGGAGTTGGAGTCGGAGTCAGAGTCACTGTCGTTTCCCTCGTGCGCTCGCTTTGCGGGGGAGGGTGACCGTGAGGCCGCGACCGTAGGAAGTTGAAGGTGGTGTCGGGAGGGGTGCTGCTGGGAGCGGGCTCTTGGGGTGCTGTGCGTAGAGATTTCGGCAGTGGCCAGGGTGTTCGGGTGGAGGAAGACGTTGAGGGATCCTTGACCAGGGTTGTTGGTGGACATGAAGCCTTTTAGCGAGGTGGTGATAGTTTGGCAATGCGAGCCAAAATCATGAAAAGCAGATGGCGACAGGAGGGAAAATTCCCAGGAGGGTTCAGGAGGGGTGCGGCCTCTAGTTAATAAATTATTGACTGACTCCTGAGGTGGGTTTCCAGGGTTGTTGAAAACTTAATTGGAAAAGAAGATTTTTGGTGTCGCGAAAACAGTGAAGTTTTGGGGGGTGTTGTGAGGATAATATGCAACTTCGATCTATTGCGCTTTACACTACAGGTAATATGCCCTCCTCCTCGCCATACCACCCCCATGGGGCTCCCATCTTTCTGATAAACGTTCCCCTCCTCCTGCTAGCCTATGAACAGTCCCTCTGGGATCGGACCACCCTCTCAGTACCCATCTAGCTACGGCGCGAAGCACAAAGTATACAGGCCCGGGCTTGCCTTCTAGTCATCTCAAAAGGAAAGAAGAGGCACCAAGGAAAAACAACAACCCAAGGAAAAAGGAAAAGGTGTGTGGTCGCGCATGCAGGAACCCGCCGCCATGTGGTGGGTTGGTCGTGCGTACTGAAGCCCGCGACCGTGTGGTTTGGTGGTGACGAGGCCAGAGCCGTCCGTCACCATGTGGTGGTGTTTTGGGGTTCGGATGTGCCGGGGCACTCGATTGCCAGTGGTGTTTGGGGCAGTGTGGGCTGTGGCCAACAGCTGCCGGGTGGTGGTGGGCCGTCGCGAGCATACGTGGGTGTATGCAGCTGTCAGGGGAGGGGTTGGTTCGCGTCATTGGCTGTATGTGCTGGGTATACGACCGCCAAGGGGGCCTGATGGATGCACGAGCCAGAGCCCACGACCACTGGGAATCGTGGTGGCGGTGTTTACAAGCCAAAACTCACGGCCGCCAGGTGGTGGTGGGCCGGTGGGCACATGCATGGGTACGTGCGGCCGCCGGGAGGGGTTGTGGTTGGTGGCTGGCAGCCAGGACAGGGGTCCTGCTGTAGCCGAGGTGTGGGTGCGTGTGGTCTTGGCTGACTTTTCAGGGTTAAAGCCATACCCCCGAAGTTTTTGAGGAGGGGTCTGGTCGCGCCGGCGCAAAAGACGCGACCAGAGAGAAGTTGTCGTTTTCTGTACCGCGAGCGCGACAGGAAAAGAAAGAGTTGGATCTGTCATGATGGCACGTCAGAGGAAGTGTTGTAGATACCCTCAGCCATCAGAGGTAGACTCTGATGGCCGTGGGGAGAAATTGTTGTTGTTGCGCTCGCAGAAGGTTTGGGGTGTTGGAGTGGATAATACGCCATTTAATTCTCTAGTGCTTCAGAATTGCAGTCAACATGCACACCACCACGTCATTCCACCCCCATGGGGCTTCCATCTTTCCCAGCCGCCAAACAGCAAATTCGCACCCGCAGAAATCAAAACAGAAAAGCAGAAAGTATAGTGTGGGTGACAACGAATAGCAGAAAAGGGGTATCAGACGGGTAGGTCCCATCCACCCCGTCTTCCATCCGTCTTTTTTGTCGCTTAATCATGGCTCAAAAGCCCCAAAGTCTGGTTCCGGCGAGTCCGAATCCGAGCCTTGGTCTTCTTTGGAGGGTGTGGTTAGCCTGTCGTAACAGATTTCCGCAGTGTAACTGAGTCCTGTGACTTGCAAGAAGTGGCGGAGACCCAGCCAATTTGCCGGGTTCGTTAGGAAGGTGAGAGATTGAAGGTGGCCACTAGTGGAGAGTTTCATCTTGGCGCGTCGTCGGGCGAGGAGGGTACAGTCTTGTAGGTGATGGTGGGAGGTGTGCAAGTCTCGGCCGCAGGGGCATGGGTCGGCGGTTTTGTTCGGGTGTGCATCCGAGGGAGATCTGTTACAGAAAACCCACCAGAGTGCGTGTGTGTCTGCCCAGTCAACTCCGTGCAGGTGGGTTGGGAAGCTAAATGAAGGATTAGAGAGGGGTAGTTCTCGTTTCCAGCACTGCAGTAGCTGGGCTCTTGCCTGCGTCTGGAGCCAGATCTTAGTCGTAACGGTGTGCTGGCAAGGATCTGGGAGTGAGGTTCCTCGTTTTGCGAGAGTATCTGCGTGTTCGTTTCCGACGATACCATGGTGTGAGGGGCACCAAACTCTGTTGATCTTCCACCCTAGTAGTCAAAGTTGTGTGGCGGATTCGAGGGTACATTGTGCGTACTCACGGTTGTGTCGATTGAATTCCAGGGTCTCGACTGCAGCTTGATTGTCAATGCATATGAAGACTGTAGTACGAGGGATGGTGATGGAAAGGAGGGCTGAAGTGGCCTCCTGGACAGCGTGTAGTTCCGCGTCGAAAACCTCAGCACGACTGCCAAGATTGCAGCTTCCCTCCTCAATTCGAAAGAGTTGTTGGTTTCCAATGTTGAAGATCACCCATCCACATCCTGTCGCCCCACTGTCCAGCTTGGAGCCGTCAGTGTAAATGACTATGGTGTGGTCGGAGAGCGAGCGGATCCATTTTCCGTGTAGTTCTTGGGGGGTGGTTGTCTTGTCGGGATTGGGCAAGGTAATTTTCGTTATTCCATCGGCAGTAGAGCTGGTAGTACGATCTTCGAGCTTTCCTGTGATCAGGTGTTTACTGAGATCATGGAGGCGGTGAAGACCAGGAAGATGGCTGTGTGTACTCGAGTCTGCGCATGGTCGTCCGAGGGCATGGTGGGGGGGGAGAAAGTGGAGCCGAATTGCAAAGCGTAGAGAGAGGTAATCAAGATACGCCTCTATCGGGGGTAGGTGTGCCAGCGTGAGGCGGTTGGTGATTCGTGTGTTGTACGGAAGGCCTGTGATCCACCTTGCTATTGCATTATATGTGGGCTTCAGGGTGGCTATCAGCGTCGGAGTACCAGTCCACCAAGCAGGTGATACCCAGAACATGGTGGGTAAGATTGCTGCCAATAACAGGTGGTGTGCGACGTATGCTGGAACCCCCCGCGATTGGTGTCTTAGGAAGCTAAAGCTGCTAAGTACCTCATTTCCCTGACTGGCAGCCATGGATGCGTGGTGGAGGAAGCTGAGTGACTCATCAATGTAGACACCCAGATATTTAATCTGGCATTTTGGAATGATAGTGGTGTTCATGATCCGGAGTGGAGGATGGGAGGAGAGGCTGATATTCTTGTGTTTGCTGTTAAGGGGGAGGCAGTAGAGGAGTTCCGATTTGGCAGGCGCAAAGGAAAGTCCCAGGTGCATCCCTCGGCGTAGGTGTTGCTCGGTTCTATCTTCCAGCAGAGTGTTGGCTTCAGCTATACTGTAACACATCTGTACTAGACAGACATCATCCACATAGGATGTGTCAGTAGCGGTAGGATCCTCTTGTTTTTCCCGCATGGCATTACTGAAGATGAGAAAAAGGATGGGGGAAACTGGGGAGCCTTGGAGAAGACCACACTGGTAGGGCTGGGGATCTTCAGACTGTTGGTCGAAGCCAAACACGATTTTCCGGTCCGTGTTGAAGGCAGAAATCCAGTCCGTCAAATAAGTTGGCAGGCGTCTTTGGTGCATAACTTCTCGTAGCAATACGGGATGTACCTGGTTGAATGCACCTTCAATGTCGTTTGTAAGTACCGCTGGACGTGGGGCACCTTTCTTGGTTTTCTTTTTCTTGCTGATAGCTGTGGCAATCGGGGTAATAGTATGGAGGAGAGCATCCACGGCTGAATTTTCAGGCTGTGCACCCATCTGGGAGGGGTGAGTGGCACCGCACCTGAGGGCTGCACTGGTAAGACGTTTGGCCACAATCGATTCAAGCAGTTTGCCGAAACAGGACTGCAGGGAGATGGGCCGGTATGACTTCGGATGGGTGTAGGATGATTTGCCTGGTTTCGGGACCACGACGCAATTGGCGACCTTCCATTCCGGTGGGTGGACCGTATAGGTCAAGCAAGCATCGAAGAGAAGGGGGAGGATGTTGGGTGTGGATTCGTGAAGGTGGCGGAGCGTAGTGTAGCTGATCCCATCAGGTCCAACGGAAGTGCCATACTTCAGTTGGGTGATTGCAAGGGATACTTCGTGGGTGGTAACCGGTCAGGTTTGCTGGTACATGTTGACTTTTGATGTGAGAAAGTTGGGAGGAAGGTGCTGACGGGGGAGGTTATTGACTGCAGGGAAGAGGGTGTTCCGTAGTGACATGCATTTGTCTTTGAAATTCGTGTGGCCCTCCAGTGGTGGGATAGGCCTCTGGTGCGTATTGTGGGCACAGACAGTTTTCCAGATGCTTTTGATATTCGCGGACTGCAGCTGCTTGATACGGTATGCAGTCTTGGCTGCCTGTACCATAGCAGACCAGTGTTGTCGTTTCTTTCGACTGTCTTATTGGTTCACTGCAGTAGGATAGAGTCGAGCTCGTTTGTCAGCCCTCTTGACGGACCGTTTCGCGAGTGTCAAGCTGTGGTTCCACCATGGCGCCTGAGGTTTCCGTGAAGTACCTGAGGGGACTGCAGCATCGATAGCTTCGTGAAGTATCGTCGTAATGTTGGCAGCAGCACGTAGTATATCTTCCTTGCCCTGGAGGTTTGTCAGGTCGATACCGGTGGAACGAACATGTTCCCGGAGGGTTTCCCAATTTGCTTCCTGCCAGTTACGTCGGACAGGAACGGAGGAGGGAGCGGAGGGAAGCGCCAGTGTGATGGTTATGGAGCTGTGGTCGGAGGTGGTATCATGGTCTGTGGCCAGTGAAAGGATCGTTGCAGTGATCTCTCCACGGGAAAGGCAGAGATCAATTGTTGATGGGGTGCTTCCATTCCTGGGATGATGGGTGGGCAGTCCCGGGACGTTATGCAGTTGGAAGTTGTTGGATTCGAGCCATTCTGCGAGGTCGTGGCTCGCTGCTGATGTGCGTGCAGTCTGGGGGAGGGGGCCTTGCCACCATACATGGTGAGCATTGAGGTCGCCCATTAGGATGCATTCCTTCGGAACTGGGATGGAAGGGAGGAGTCTGGCAATCGGTTCTGCGCGGCCAGGGGAATAGAAGTTAAATAGCATGAAGGTAGTAGTTTTTGAATTGAGGGTTGAGGTAATAGTGGTTCCCAGGAAAGAATCTTGGGCTGTAAATATAGTCGTTGCTGTAAGGCCAGGTGTGCGTCGCACATAGGTTACACATTTCGGTTTGAGCGGTATCGGAGAGAAGGTGTCGAAATTTGGTAAGATGGGTGGTTGTCCATGCCTGTCGATCCAGGGCTCTTGGAGAAGAAGAATGAGGTTTTCGTTGTGCCGGGCAAAATCCAGTAACGCTGAAATGGTCGTGGCTTGGCCTCTCGCGCAGTTTAGCAGCTGCACGGACCCCACGGATGCAAGGAGGGCCATTTATTCGGCCACTCCCGCCATGGTGGTGTTTCCCGTGGTTGCAGTTCTGCCGAAAGTTTGGAGCTTAATACGCTCGGGGCAATTTGGATCATTAGCCTTATGGGATGCATTGCAATTCACACAATGGATCGGAGGGTGGGTGCAAGCCGGATCTTTCTTGCAAGTGGGGAGGGTGCACGGGTGCTCTCGAGTAGAGTGGGTACCGGCGCAAACGGCACAGCAGGTATCGTTTCGACACAGCGCAGTAGGATGTCCATATGTCTGGCAGTTGTGGCACTGGGTGCTCTGTCCGTAGGGAATGTAATCGTCCAACTGGCACTCCCGATTGCACACGATGAGGTTTTGACGGCCGATTGTGTTCTTCTTGACATTTCCTGTCAGCATCATTACAATCGTAGAGGCTGTTTTATGCTCGCGACGTTCCGCAGGTGTCAGCCAGCGTGGCGTCTGCCCTTGTATGAGTTGCGGATAGTTGGCAGTGATGCTGTCTGAGATTTCGGGTATTGAGAGGTGCGTCGGAACTCCATGTAGATGGAACTGGCTAAATCGCTTGCCAATTTCGACTTTTTCGCATGTTCCGAAGTAGGATAGGGTGTGCTTGATGATCGTAATATAGTCTTCGTAGACTATATTATTCTGGTCATTGCCGGTGGTAAAAATGATGGCACCTCACACAGTGACACGGGCACGGATGAAGGGTGGTGCGAAAACATCTTTCATATCGGAAAAGGCAGTGTTGATCCGGCGGAGTGCTGTATCTGCCATGATCTGCCACTCGGCCTACGTTTTCTCGGGATGGGTGTTCACGCTGTCAGTGTTGGCATTCTCGAAGAAGCATGTCACCTCACGTTCGGCTTGCGGGTACTTTGTCGGGATGAGTTTCGGTGTTGAGATCTTCGTCTTTGGTCTTGGGGGTACAGTTTCCCATCCGCGAGTATTGGTCGACGGTGCTTCTGGAGTGTTGTTCGGGGTGGCGGTAGCAGCGGCAGTTCCGGCTATCTCTGCTTCAGTGTTCTTCTTTGCAGGTTTCAGCTTGAGGACCTTCTTGGCTGGAACTGTCATCAGCGCCTTCGTCGGAACCTGGGCAGATGGTTGGAGGGTGAGGATCTGTTGCTGCAGTTGTGACATTCAGGCATTCGGTGAAAGGATCTGTCCCTCCAACTGACTGTTGGCCTTCTTGAGGGTTACGACCGCATCGTTCTTGGACTTCTTGGTATCAGCAGTGATACGGGCATAGAGACCCTCGATGGCCGCTCCCGTTATCATCTGAAGGTCGGCACGTAGAGCTGCATCCTCTGGCGAGAGAGGGGGTGGCAACATGGGTTCGAGATGACTCAAGTCATCGTTGGTGTCATCAAGCGCCTGAGTCTCGGTCATATACTGGGTGTGTTGGAAGTCCATTTCGTTGTTGTCTTCTCGGTCTGATTCAGGGTCGCACTCCTCACGGGTGCGCTTGATCGGCAGGTGTGGTTGGGTTTCAAACGGCATGGTGCTGGATCTAAACAGCGTTATCTCTGCTCTTTTGAGAGTGTGTTTGGGATGGATCGCTCTCCTCATGGGGAGGCTTTGGTTTAAGACACACAGGTGTCACAACCACAAGCTTTTTATTCACACAATGGGGAGGATCCAGAGAGGTTTGGGTCCGTGTCGAGATGGTGGTGGCAAGGTACGCAATGCCTAGAATCACCGCCACTGGGTCGGGAGAGGGTCGAAAAACAGAACTCGTGCAAATCGGCCCGTCAGTTAATGAGGCTGAGGTCAGAGATGCAGAGGTCGGTTTGAGGAGGTTTGGACGAGATCGATGGTGGTGGACAGAAGTTCTTTGGGAAAACGTCGGGGGGGTGGTCGGAGATAATAGATTGTGTGGAGAAGAATCTTCAGACTAGCTACCACACCCTTCCTTTATACTTTTCCTTCCCTCTGTGGAATCACAGCTTGCCCGCAAGACTGACACAGTTCCTCCGTCTAACATCATGACTCGATCGCCGCACCCAAGGAAAACACATGATCGCACTCGGCCACTGCGCGGCCAACACTCTACTCGCGGCAACAGGAGAAAGGACGCGCAAGCAGTAACAGTAAAGGAAAGGAAGACTGACATACAACTTAATCAAGGGAAAACAATACTCATAACGAACATGGGAGAAGGACGCGCAAGCTCAATCAATGGGAGACAACAAACGTAGCGGACAGTAGAAGGACGCACTAGCAACATAGAAGAAACAAAGGAGAGAGGTCTAGACCGGCCAGCGGTCGGTGTAACACTGGGGTTGTATCGTAACCGGAGTGTGGAGAGAATGAAAGGTAATCAGGCTACTTTCGATGATTCACAACGGAATAATCTTAGATCTTGTATGTGGGTTTCGTCGGTAGTGTTCGGTCTTTCTCCTCTCTAGTTGGGGCGAGAAAGGCCGACCCATATAGGTATGGGGTGGGTGAGATCTTGTGACTCAGGCTAACTATTCCTCCGAGGTCAGCGAACCCCCACCTGAGCATTGGTCCGTCTGAGACTCTTATTGGTCCTGGTCGGTACTGGTGATAAGGTGAGAGGCCAGGTCCGATTGGCACCGCGGAATTCCCTCAGTTCTAGACTGAGTTCTTTTCACGGCCCGGTAGCCATCTGGAGCTGGGTGGCTATGACAAACGAGCTCTCTGGAGAGTCTCGTCCTAGCACCTTCCCTCTCATGTCTCCGGTTTGCCGTGGCCCCCTCTCCGGAATTAATCCTTACGACCGATTGGCGGCCGTAACCTTTAACTTCGTTCTTATCTCCCACCTAGACTCTCTAAGGTCCACCCATGGAATAGCTAGCTACCGGTATGCATCTTCCCTTAGTACATACCTCTCTAAGGATACGTACCTCCCTCTGGTACATACCGGAGTATGTATCGTCCTGTGATATTCCAGTGTAACACTACCTCCCCCTACTCTTAGCTTCATCCCGAAGCTACGGGTATTTTCCTATCGAAGTAGCCTGCCTCTTCCTGAATAAATATTGCCGGACATAATGCTTGCCCGCTGAATGCAGTCCTCCTCCCCTGCATCCCTCCCGGTCACTGGATAAGGCACGTCCTTTAATCCATCAGAATGACTGGGCCCTCAGAGTAAGCCGGTGCGTACTCTTACTATCTTGATGAACGTTGATCGTGTCGCGCATTCGCTATGACTGCTTCCCGTACTCAAGTTCCGGGGTCGACAAAGGTCGTAGAGGTTCGGCAGAGGCATGGTATCCTTCGTGGCTAGTCTGGTATCCCGAATGTGACTGGGCCTGATCTAGGGCTCTACAGTGTAGGTAGGAGTGACTGCGCCTTATTCAGTGATCGCATGACCGTCTTGCTTGCCTTGTCGCCGGTTCCTTTTCGGGGTAAGGAGAATATGACCGTACAGGAGCGCATCAAGTTCATCGGGTTGGTTCGAGTTTTTCCATCGGACACTTGGTCAGCGGTTTTTCGTGGGTGCCCGAGAAGCAGGTCCTTTTGTCGGTTAGTAGTGTTTTGGTGCTGAAGACCTCCGCCCCTTCAGCCCACTACCGCCAGATCCTCAGTGGAACTGGTCTAGCCCTCGGTGAGCCAGTAGTCTCTCGGCGCGTCAGGATTCCGTCGATGAAACTCTCGGAGTTTCTCCAGGCTGCCTACTGAGAAGTTGTCGAATGCATCAGCAAAAAATTTGAGAATTCCTCGGGAGCTCCCATAGCTCCCGTAGCTCCCATCAGCATTGCTAACTCCCGTAAGAGGAGAAGTTATATTTTGCTCCCGTTAGGATTTAAACAAAAAAAAGTGCTTTATTTTTAGCTGAAACCTCGAGAAATATTAGTTCAAATTTATGTCTCACATGTAAAAAAAGCAATATACTTCAACTTTTCATTTTTTTGCTGATGTGGTTCTTCCATCCAGTCCTTACGTTCTGGATAGTCGAGCCATTTGACGAGGTAGAGGATCCGTCTGCTGCACCTGACCAAAGACATGACTTCCTCCACATCGTATTCCTCACTTTGCTCGATGTTGTCCGCTTCTCGGAGTACCTTCGATGGGTCCGGCGGTGCCTGGTGTTCACTGGTTTGATAGGGTTCGAGGAGCGAAACGTGGAAGACGTTGTGAATCTTCCATTTCCAAGGTAGCGTAAGGTGGACAGCGAGCAGGGAAACGATTTTCTCAATTTGGAACAGACCATGATTTTTGTGGTCCAACTTCTTTGTAGGTCGGTGCCTCTTAATGTTGCAGCCGTTGAGCATTACCAAGTCTCCTACTTGATATGCCGGGGGTTTCTTTCGTGCCGGGTCAGCGTAGCGCCGTATTCGTTCTTGTGCTGCTTCCAGTCCTTGTCAAGATTCCTTGTGTACCGTCTGTATCCAATGCCCGTAGAACATGCTGGCTGGGTTGAGAGGTTCCTGGGACGGCGGATCGATTGCTGCTGGGTGAACGCCGTAGTTCGCGTAGAACGGGGTCATTCCATTACCGATCGTGACTGAGTTGTTGTAAGCAAACTCCGCCATTGGTAGCAATGCCACCCAATTATCCTGTTTTTGACTGACAAAGGCTCGGAGATAGGTCTCAATGGTTTGATTGAGCCGTTCTGTTTGACCATCAGTTTGGGGGTGAAAAGCGATAGACATACGTAGGCGGATTCCAAGCAGTCCCAGAAATTCCCTCCAGATTTTCGACGTGAAGCGTGAATCCCGGTCTGATATTATGTCGGTTGGGAGCCCATGGTACTTCCAGATTTCTTTGGCGAATATCTTTGTCAAATCTGCCGTGGTTTTTTCTTTGAGCGGGATAAAGTGAGCCATCTTGGAGAACCGGTTGATGACTACCCACAACTGATCACATCCCTCGGAGTGTGGTAGATCCGTGATGAAGTCCATCGCAATCAACTACCAGGGAGCATAGGGGAGTTCTAGTGGCGAGGCTAGTCTGTAAGGTTGGTGTCTGGATGCTTTGTTCTGCTGACATTCTGGGCAGCTTCGGACGAAGTCGATTATTCGTTCATTCATTTTTGGTCACCAAAAGTTCCGTCTAATGAGCTCGATCGTTTTATCCTGGCCCATGTGTCCAGCCACTTTCGTGTCGTGCTCTGATTTCAGGATCCCTTGAACCAGTTCCCCTGGTACCCAAAGCATGCTCTTCCTGTAGAGCAGCTCATCTCGGATTTCTAATTTGCTCCTGGCCTTTCGGTCCATCTGCTGCTCTTCCAAGAGAGCGGCTTCTGCTTCTTTCCACACCTGTTGATAGGCCGGGTCCTTTTTTCCTTCGTTCCGTACTTCTTCCATGAATTGCGTATTCCATTTCCGTGTCGGGAGGGAAGCGAGTTGGACCGAAGAGCAAATAAATGTCCGTCCATGTCGATTTGGTTCTGTGAAGTGATCTTTTCGCAAAACTGTCGTAATCGGCTGGTTTTCTACCCCCCCCTTTTCTGGGCGGTACTCCGAACACCTTGACAACGTATCCGGTTTTCCGTTTTGTGTTCCTGGATGGTAGTAAATTCGGAAATCGATTCCAGCTAGTTCCTGCGCCCACCGTGCCTGTCGTCGGTTGAGTACCTTAGACGTTGTGAAGTATTTCAGGTTTTGGTGATCCGAGAAGACTTGGACTTGGTGCGTCGCTCCTTCGCAGTAGCGCCTCCAGTGTTTGAAGGTATCCACGATGGCCAGAAGTTCTTTGTCATGGATTTCGTAGTTGATTTCCGATGGCTAGAACTTCCTCGAGTGGAATGCCACAGGGTGTAGCTTGTTATCGCTGTCCCGCTGCGACAGGACTGCTCCGATTGCGAAGTCCGAAGCGTCTGTCTCGATGATCACCGGGTTCTTGGGGTTGAAGCGGGCTAGGACAGGTGCCATTGTGAATCGTTCCTTGAGTTCCTGAAAGGCTTTTTCCGCTTCCTTGTTCCCGGAGCATTTCTCGGTTTTTTTCGTTCGCTCTGTTAAGGGTCGAGCTACTCGGGAATAGTTCCGGATGAAGCGTCTGTAAAAGTTAGCGAAGCCTAGAAAGGATTGTACCTCCATTAGGGATTCCGGAGTTTTCCAATCTAGCACGGCTTCGACTTTTCGCTTTGCCATTGTGATTCCGTTGCGACCTATGACATAGCCCAGGAATTCCACTTCCTGAGCTCGCTACACGTATTTTTCCGGGGATACTGCCAGCCCATATTCCTGCAGGCATTGAAGGACCTCTTTGATGATGTGGTCGTGTTCCTCCCTTGTGTTGGTGTAGACCAGTATGTCATCCATGTAGGCTAATACCCCTATGTCTAGTAGGTCGGAGAGCACCTGATTCATCATGTCTTGGAAGGTTGACAGTGCATTGGTGAGTCCGAACGGCATTACCTGGAATTCGTATAAGCTGTATCTGGTTCGGAAGGCTGTTTTCCATTCGTCTCCCTCTCTTATTCTAATTAGATTAAATCCGTTTTTTAGATCCATCTTGGTAAACCACTAGACTCCTTGTACTCGGTCTTGCAACTCCTGCATCAGTGGGAGTGGGTATCGGTTCGGAATAGTGACGTTATTCAGTCCGCGATAATCGACACATAGCTGGAGTCCTCATCCATTGGGTTTGGGGACGAACAGGATTGGAGATCCCGCTGGCAAGGTGGATCTCTTGATTTTTCCTGTTTTTTCCATTTCTTTCAGCCATTCCCTGAGGGTTTGGAGCTCAATCTCAATGAGGGGGTAAATGGGTCCCCACGGGGCCGTGCTTTCTTCTTTGAGGTCAATTTTGCAATCGTAGGAGTGATGCTCGGGGAGCATGTCGGCCGCTTCTCTGCTCATAATGCGCAAGTATTGGTGAAATTCCAGTGTTACTTGTTTTAATGGGTCTCCACTGTATTCCACTGCCGAAACGTATCCGATGAATCATGCTGACGGGTCCGTGGCCACCGAGGGGTCCCATGTAAGGGAGAATTCATTGCTCTCGTACTTCGTGCATTGTTTCAGACACCTGGCGCTATCAAAGCGTACTTCATAGGTCGTCCAAGTCCCTTGAGGGGGGTGTTTCGTTATCCACCAGAAGGGGAGGAAGATATCGATTTCCTTATCCATAGGTGCAACTTCCATTACTTCCCAGGTGAAATGTCTCTGGTGTTGGAGCATAAGCGGGTTGGTATAGAATTCTCCTGCTCCTTTCACAGTTTCACCTGTGAAGTTTTCGATGAGCCGCTGCTCTTCACGTTTGAATAGCCTTAGTTGCAGCCGTTTTGCCATTCCTTCGCTGATGAGTGGTACCGAACACCCCGTGTCTAGTAGCACAGTGACCAGGTGTCGATCCTGGCCTTGGTGTAGGATCATACATATAATAGGATGGGTGCCGCTGGTGGGTGTCTCTTGTTTTCGTTTTTTATTCAAGGTTCTAGCGCTTGGTATCTGGTGTTTTCGTTTTCAAGATGTTCTACAGATTATCGCAAAGGCCTGCGTTGGCGGCTTCGGCGGGCCTTCTAAAAATCCGACTGGTCGCTGTCGTCGGCCCATATCGGTAGGGTCCCGGACGGCTCTTCTTCCATGGTGTCGACGGCGGCGATCTTTTGTTGTTTGGGCGCCGGATTTTCCTCTGGCTCTTCCGAGCGCTTTCGTTTTCCTGCTCCCGTTGTTGTCACTCCGGCGGCCTTCCAAGGTGCTCTTGGAAGGGGGGTTCCGTGTCGGGTGGTATGGGCGAAGCATTCATAGGTGCGGTGTCCTTTCTGACCGCAGCGCCAGCAGCCTTCCGGGGTTTTGAAGTATTCCTTGTGTTCCTGCGAGGGTACCCCTTTCAGGGCAGCTTCCTTAGTGGCCCATCGGCCTGGTTGTCCCCATGGGCTCGGGCGGCCCGTCGGTGCTTGGTCCGCTCTGGTATTCCTTGCATCTTCCCTCTGTTTCCTTCTGTCCGTCCATTTTTCTTCCATTTTTCTTTCTTCTGCTCTAGTGGTGCTGCCAGTGACTCCTGTTCTCATCTGTTCTCGGGCCTACTTAAGAGCCTTTTTCTTTTCTACTTGTAAGCCTGCTTGGTGGGTGGCCTGCAGGGAGCCTTCGTCGTCCGCGAAGTCCTCCAGATAGTGGGCGAATCGCATGTCGAGCAGTGCGTCTGGCATGGCTAGGTCGACTTTTTCCTGTAGCGTTTCCCTGGTTGCCCGCGCGAAGTTGTTGAGCGCTCAGAATTCGGTCAGGTAGACGCGGATGGATCCTCAGTATTTGAGCTGTCCCAGCTTGAGTTGGGCGTCCGCCACCTCGCACTCGTTCCGGTATTCCATCCGAATGGCTGCCGAGTAATTGGCCTACACGTCGTTCTCCCATAGTTCGCGGTATTGGTGGAGGTGCCATACCAAGGTGGTGTCCGTCAGGAGAGTTCCGACCCAGGTGATCTTCTGGCAGTCGACTGTTTCTGGGTAGAATCCGAGATACATTGTGACCGATTCCCACCATTGGTTGAAAGCAGACGAGCTTTTCCTGTCAAATTTCTTGGGGTTCTCCATTTTCAGCCTTGATACGTTTATCCGGGCTTCATTCGCTGGCCACTCCGGGGCTCGCGCGGCCACAATCCCTGCACCCACAAGCCTTGCTATTTCTTCCAGCGTAAGCATGGTGGCTATCTGTGTTCTCATTGGTTCCCTTGTACCTGGCGGGGGTCTCCCTGTGGGAAGGTTCTGTTCGTATAAATCGTCGTCGTCTCTACTGGGTGGCGGCGCGGGCAAGGGTGATCTTGACGGGCACCCCGGCCTCGGTGGCATTCTGCCCCCTCTTCCCCCTCCGCCTTCAGCCGTTGGCCGTGGTGGGAGTGGTGGTTCCGGTGGGCTGGACAGCGGGAGCGCCAGTCGTCTTTGTCTTCGTGCAGGGAAGACGGGCGCGAGTCGGATAGGACTCTGGAGCATTGGTTGCGCTGGAAGTGGAGGGGGCGCGGCTGGTGCTGTGGCGGCACTGGTGCTTGGAGGCCTGACTGGGCTGCGCCATAGCTGTAGGGGTTCCGGAGACGGGCGTCTGGTCTTTGGAGAGCCAGGGAGGGGTATTCGGGTGGCCAACCACCTAATTTCGTTCCTGGTCTGCCGTAGCTCTTCTTCAACCTGGGTCATTTTCCTCTGGTGGTCCGCTGCCCACAATTGTACGTTACCTTGGAAGGTGGCTAGGTGCTGGCTTCGAGCGGCGTTAGCCTCTGCCAGAAAAGCGAGGGCATCGTTCACGCGAGTGAGCTGGGTGGCCTGGCATATTTGCCGCTGTTTGTCTTCGTCGGTACGTTCCAGGATGGCCTACCAAATGTTCTGTACCAGTGTTTGGTACGCGTTGGCGGCATTTGCCAGCTCGGTTCGTACCCAGGTTTCTGCGATTTCCTCGTTAGCGTGCACCCGGTCATATACGTACCTTGTGCCATCAGCCAGGGTTTGATAGGCTTCCTCGATTCGGACCATCCGTTGATCGGTTTTGTAGATCGTGTTGCCGCACAGTTCAGTGAGCTGCCGTAGGTCTCTTTCCGCCTGTTTTTGTTGTCGTGCCATGGTTCAGACCCAGACCGCGGGGTTGGCTAGCTCCAAGGCTTGCTCCGGCGGGGCTGTTCCGTCGGTGATCTGCAGCAGGTCCCTTGGGGCCTCGAGTCTGAGCATGTTGAAGTCGGAGGATGTCATTTTTCAATACTGATCGAGAAAGTCTCCGCTGTAGATGGTTGAGTCGTAGTCGAAGTGGTAGTCAAATAGGTTGAAGAGTTCATCTTCATCGAAGTCGGCAGGTTGCGACAGTAGCGCACAGTTCCACCACTGCTGGGTATACCAATGGTATGGGGCGCACTCGGTTATTTCGTGGATCAGCTTAGGTCCGTCGAAGAATTCTTCCCACTGCTCGTGTTTTGAGATTTCGTCGTTGATTGACTGAAAGGTGTAGTCGAAAGAGTATTGAGTCTTAGGCTCCAAGAAGGTAGATAGTTCGAGGAGATAAAGGTGGTCTTCGAAGTAGGTGTCGTCGAAGCAAATCATAAAAGTAAGGTGATTTGAGATCAAGATTATAGTGTGACACTGGGGTTGTATCGTAATCGGAGTGTGGAGAGAATCAAAGGTAATCAGGCTACTTTCGATGATTCACAATGGAATAATCTTAGATCTTGTATGTGGGTTTCGTCGGTAGTGTTCGGTCTTTCTCCTCTCTCATCGGGGCGAGAAAGGCCGACCTATGTAGGTACGGGGTGGGTGAGATCTTGTGACTCGGGCTAACTATTCCTCCGAGGTCAGTGAACCCCCACCTGAGCATTGGTCCGTCTGAGACTCTTATTGGTCCTGGTCGGTACTGGCGATAAGGTGAGAGGCCAGGTCCGATTGGAACCGCGGAATTCCCTCAGTTCTAGACTGAGTTCTTTTCACGGCCCAGTAGCCATCTGGAGCTGGGTGGCTATGACAAATGAGCTCTCGGAAGAGTCTCGACCGAGCTCTTTGGAGAGTCTCGTCCTAGCACCTTCCCTCTCATGTCTCCGGTTTGCCATGGCCCCCTCTCCGAATTAATCCTTACAACCGATTGGCGGCCATAACCTTTAACTCCGTTCTTATCTCCGCCTAGACTCTCTAAGGTCCACCTATGGAATAGCTAGCTACCGGTATGCATCTTCCCTTGGTACGTACCTCTCTAAGGATACGTACCTCCCTCCGGTACGTACCGCCGGAGTACGTATCATCCTGTGATATTCCAGTGTAATAGTCGGGGATATCACTACCAGAGCAATATGGCGGAGATCAGTCAAGTGTAATGGGTGGGTCTGGGCAAGGCTCCAGGTAGCGATGCGTGGCGGTCAGGCAGGCGGGCGTGATGGTCGAGCGGAATGGCACGGCGGTTGAGCGGGATGGCGCAGCAGTCAAGCTGAATGGCGTAGCGGTCAAGCGGAGTGGCGCAGCGGTCAAGCAGAGCGGCGCGGTGGTCAAGCGGAACGGCGCGGCGGTCAAGCGAGTCAGCACGGCAATCGAGCGGGATGGCGTGGCGGTCAAGTGGAATGGACGCGGTGAGGACCCGGACAAGGACTGAGGCCAGGGACAAGAACACGGCGACAGCGTGGACAAGGGCACGGACAAGGACAGAGGACAAGGATGCGGTGACAGCGTAAACAAGTTGTTGCGTGTGGATCTACAGCGGACGGCTACCCTCGTTATATACAGGAACTCAGTATCCACACGCCCAACACACACACGCAACATATACGTGCAACCCACATGAGCAAACACCAATACGAGCAAACCCCCACTCCCATCATTCCGGCACTTCCATATCTCATTCCGGCACATCCGTAGCGCCGCGTCATGGCACTCCGTAGCGCTGCATCCCTCGCTTCCGCGACGTGGCAGCCTGTGGTCCGGCGCCGTGACAGTAGCCCCACTTTAGGCTCGAGTTCCCATGAGAGCGAACTGAGCCGGTGCGGGTCGATGGGGGTAGCGCTCGTGGTAGTCATCAACAGCCTGTACTTCAGCCAAGTTCTCCTCAGGCTCCCATGTTGGTGCCGCGAATCCCCTCCATTTCACGAGGTACTGCGGTCGACCCCGGATCCTTCGGCTGTCCAAGACTACCTCCACTTCCCACTCCTCTTCACCCTCAACGATCACTGGGAGCGGTGGTGGGATGACTTGCCCCGGGATTGGGTCGTTGGTGGCGGCGTGTAGTAAGGAGACTGGGAAGGTGCGGTGCTTCTGGATGGCATTCGGGATGTCCAGCTGGTAGGCGTGGGTCCTGATCACCCGGATGACTTGGTAGGGCCCATGGTACTTGTTCTCCAGCTTTCGACTTGGTCTTTCAGTCTGCCAGTGCCTCCCGTCCACCCAGACGAGGTCGTTGGGTTGGAAGGCAGGTGCCGGGGTCTGTCGGACATCTGCGTTGTCCTGTTGTCGGGCCTGGGCATACCACATCTCGCTTCTGGCCACCTCATAGATTCGGTGCAGGCATTCGGCCGCAGTCTGGGCTTGGTGTCCCTCGGGGTCGTCGACGCGGATGTCCAGCTTGAAGTCACAATGGGGGTGGTAGCCCAAGTTGGCGAAGAAGGGGGAAAGCGTGGTTGAGTCCGATACTTGGTTGTTTCCGGCAAACTCGGCAAGGAAGAGATAGTCGTGCCAGTTGTCCTGCAGGTAGTTGACGTAGGCCCGAAGGTGTTGTTGTATCACCGCATTCATTCGCTCGGTTTGACCGTCTGTCTGGGGGTGGAATGCAGTGGACAGGTGTGGGTCGATCTTCAGGCAGGAGCATAGGTGTTTCCAGAATCTGGATGCAAACTGCGGACGCCTATCCGACACAATGGTTTCCAGCAGTCCATGATAATGGAAGACCCCGCTGCAGAAGAGCCCGGCCAGCCCTTCCGCTGTGATAGTCGTTGTGCAGGGGAGCAGGTGTCTTTGCTTCGTCAGGCGGTCTACGAATACGCAGATGGCATCGTATCCCTTCGATGGGGGCAAGCCTGTAACGAAGTTGACGGATATGTGCTGCCAGGGCTGGGTCAGTACCAGTAGGGGGCAAAGGACGCCGTACGGGGCGTGACGGGTATCTTTTGTTCGTCGGCAGGTGTGGCAGTTCCTCACGAAGCGGTCAACATCCTTTCGTATCTGCGGCCAGTAGTACTTGCGTGTGAGGAGTTCGAGGCTCTTTGCTCGTCCTGGGTAGCCAACAGCTAGTGGTTCGTGGTGGTCCTGTAAGAGCCGCAGCCTAAGGGGTGTATAGTCTGGCACATAGATACAGTCCTGGTAGATCAGCCTGTTGTCCCTTACCTTGCAGTCGGCCAGAGAGAATTCCCTCGAGTGCCTGGAGCCTTCCTCGAGCTGTCGGAGGATCCGGTTGGGCAGCGGGTCGATTCGGTAGGCTTCTATGAATAGGTCTGATATTGCGGGGCGTTCGGTGTGGTCGGCAACAGGCTGGACGTGGTCGGCATGGTCAGCAACGGGCTGGACGTGGTCGGCGTGGTTGGCAACAGGCTGGATGTGGTTGGCGTGGTCGGCGTGGTCGGCAACGGGCTGGACGTGGTCGGCGTGGTCGGCGTGGTCGGCGTGGTCGGCAACGGGCTGGACATGGTCGGCGTGGTCGGCGTGGTCGGCAACGGGCTGGACATGGTCGGCGTGGTCGGCATGGTCGGCAACGGGCTGGGCATGGTCGGCGCGGTCGGTGTGGTGGGTCAACGAGTGGAGTGCTAGGTCTGTCACATTATGGGGTTTCAGGACCGCTTGCTGGTTGGCGAGCAGCTGTTCATCCCCCTCCTTAGGGAGGTCTTCCTACCTCCAAGTCAGTGCATCCGGTTTCCCACCTGCTCTCCCAGGTCTGTACACAATCCAGAAATTAAAACGGGAGAGGAATTCGGACCAGCGCGCTTGTCGGCGGTTGAGGAGCTTGGTGGACATAAAGTATTCCAGGTTCTTGTGGTCGCTAAGGACCTGGATTTGGTGGCTTGATCTCTCCAGGTGTGGTCGCCATTCCTCAAATGCTCATACTATTGCCAGCAGTTCCTTGTCGTAAATCTTGTAGTTGTATTCGGCCGGGCTGTGTTTCTTGGAGTAGAAGGCCACAGGGTGCAGGATGCCCTCATCGTTATATTGGGACAGTACGCTGGCCGAAACATAGTCCGAGGCATCGGTTTCCACAACTATCTCGCGGTCGTAATCAAAGTGGTGCAAAATTGGTGCGGTCGTGAATGACGTTTTAAGGCCATCGAATGCCACTTGCTGGGCCGGCCCCCATACGAAGGGGCCATATTTCCCACCTTCCTTCTTCGTCAGGCTGGTTAGGGGGGATACTACCTTGGAATAATCCCGTATGAATCTCCGGTAGAAGTTGGCAAACCCAAGGAAGCACTGGATGTCGGTCACATTCCTCAGGGTTTGCCAGTCTAGGATGCAGGAAACCGTCTCCGGGTCCATCCTGACGCCATTGGTTGTGATGATGAACCCGAGATACTTCACCTCCTGCTTGTGGAAGTGGCATTTTTCCGGCTTGAGGTGGAGTCCGACGTCCAAGAGTGCCTTCAGTACCTTGTACACCTGCTTCTTGTGTTCTTCCAAGGTGTTGCTGTATATGAAGATGTCGTCAAGGAAGGCCGTGCAGAAGTCATCCAGGAACTGGCAAAGTACGTCGTTGATGAGAGCCTGGAAGTCGGCCGGCGCATTGGTAAGGCCGAACGGCATTACCAATGATTCAAACAGACCGTATCGAGTCCGGAAGGCTGTCTTCCACTCTTCCCCCTCCGCCATTCGTACCAGGTTGTAGGCGCTGCGGATATCTAGAGTGGTAAAGTATTTCACTTTTGAAAGTCGTATCAGCGTTTCTTGCAGCAGCGGGAGGGGGTACTGGTTCTTGATTGTCCCTTCGTTGAGTCCGCGGTAATCCACACAAAGGCGCAGCGAACCGTCTCCCTTTTTGGCGAACAGGATCGGTGATGCGGCCGGAGAAGAAGAGGCACAGATGAATCCCTTGCTCAGGTTCTCCTCCAGCCACTCCTTTAGTGCCTATAGCTCGGTTTTGGATAACGAATACAGCGGTCCGAATGGGGGCGTGAAACCTTCGCGGAGAGGGATCTTGTGGTCGTACGGCCGGTGTGGCGGTAAGGCTTTGGCCACCGCTTCCGAAAATAGCAGCAGGAACTCGTGGTATTCCTTGGGCACATGATCCACCAGGTTTAGCTGCTCCTTTTCCCCCCCCGACTTGAGCGCGCAGTTGACCTCGTAGAGTGAGAGCGAGAAAATGGCAAGTTTCTCCTTATGGGCGATTCGACGGAAGGAACGCCCACTGAGTGCGGCAATCCGGAGCGGTCGGGCATCGAATCCGGGTCCGGCATGGGCATCGAGTCCGGGTCTGGCGCCATTGAGTTCGGGTCCGGCACGGGCGTCGAGTCGGGGTCCGGCACGGGCGTCGAGTCGGGGTTCGGCACGGGCGTCGAGTCCGGATCCAGCACAGGCGTCGAGTCCGAGCCCGGCGCCATTGAGTTTGGGTCCAGCACGGGCGTCGAGTCCGGGACCAGTACGGACGTTGAGTCCGGGCCCGCCGCCATTGAGTTTGGGTTTCGCTGGCCCACAAGGGGCTGCTTTTGACACAAGGGAGCAGAGTGCTGGCTCCGGGGGTTCGGAGGTGATGGTATGGGCCACGGTGGGGACTGGGTTACAGTGTGCGATGCAGTACTGCGACCCGAAGGTCAAGGTGCGGGAGCTAAAGCGTATTGCGACATCATGGAGTTCCATCCAGGGCATACCAAGTACAATTGGATAGTGGCCGAGCTTGGTCACGAACATGGAGAGTTGTTCTTGGTGTTCGCGGATCAACAAGGTGATGTTGGCGGTGTGGGTGATGTTTCCGGATGATATTGGGCGGCCGTCGATGACCTCGATGGCCCTTGGGTACTTGAGTGCTGTGAGGGGTAGTTGGTGATGGCGGGCGAAGTTTTCGTTGACAAAGGACACTCCTGTCGCTTCACAGTCGATCAGAGCGTGGGTGGCTATGGTTTTGTCACCGAAGGAGAGATTGCACAAGATAACCAGATACTTTCCTTCCATAGCTACATTGGACAAACTCGACAAACGAAAGACAGGAGGGGAGAAGGAAGAAGAAGAAAACTTGCCCTGAGTGCGGCCAACAGCAGTACCATCATGCGGCTGCTGGCCTAGGCTTTTCCCGCCAGGGCGGCGTCGCCACAGCAGCCGTACATGTGCCGGTAGTGTTCTGAGGACGCTCCCGAGGAAGTGGTGGATTCGGAGTCGGAGATTAGAGCCACCGCGGCGCGGAACAGGTTGCAGCTCTTGTTCGGGCATTGTGCTGCCATGTGGCCCAGGCCTCTGCAATACAGGCAACGGCCCTCCCTGAGTCGGGCTGCACATTCCTGCTCTGAGAGTTTTCTCCTACTCGCACTGAGGTCCATTGGACCTGGGGTGGTCGCGCTCTGATTTGTTGCTGGGGGGTTCGTTGCGGTGTTCTGGGGGCAAGGTTGGTTCTGGCGGGAAGTGTGGTGCCTCCCTTCATGAAGTTGCAGGGCTCGTATTTCCGAATCCAACTCCAGGCAAAGACCCACAAACTGGTCGAAGGACAGGCCCTGGGTCCGTCCCAACAGTTGGCGGCGAAGCTCTATCGACACCCCTTCCTTCAGGGCGTCCAGCTTAGCATGCTCCCCCCAGTTGAGTTTGGACACCAGCATCTGAAATTCGGCGAAGTAGAAAGTGAATTCCTTCTTCCCTTGCTTCAGACTGAGGAGCTTGGTGCGGGTGGTGGCAGCGGGGTCTGGGTCACCGAAGGCGGCTTCGAGGATCCGGATGATGTCATCGGAGTCGTTCTGCTGGAATGCCCCGTTCTGGACAAATGGGAGTATCTGTGCCTGGGCTCTTCCTTCCAGTCAGTTGAAAGTGTAACCCATTCGTAGGGCAGGTGTAGGGAATCGGGAGGGGTCGCTGAACAGTTTGATCCGCAACTGTGCGACAAATCCTTCGAGTTTCTCACGGCTTCCGTCAAAGGTTGGGGGGTCTGGAACGCTTTCGGTACGGGGTCGTGGCAGGCCTTCCAGGGTCGCCAGTCGGTCATTTACCCGTCAGGTGGTGGCGAGTTGCTCCTCCGTATCGTCCAACCACCAGGTGGGGACGGCTTCTGGTGAGTTGAGGATGGCCATCGCCAGGGTGCGAATCTGGTCGTAGGCAGTTTGGAGGGTGGCTTCGGGTGCGAAGGCCTCATTTAGCGCAATTCGGCGCAATTGTTCCTCGAGGGTGGGTGGGATTTCCCAGCAGAACGGAGGTTGTCCGGGTTCGGGTTCGTTCTTAGTTGACATGGCGTCGCTAGATGGAGCGGTTGGCGATGCAACAAAGTGTAACGGGAGGGTCTGGGCAAGGCTCCAGGTAGTGACACGTGGTGGTCAGACAGGCGGGTGCGACGGTCGAGCGGAACGGCATGGTGGTCGAGCGGGATGGCATGGCGGTCACGCGGAACGGCGCGGCGGTCAAGCGGATCAGCACGGCGGTCAAGCGGAATGGCACGGCGGTCAAGCGAGTGGGCACGACGATCGAGTGGGACGGCACGGCGGTCAAGCGGAATGGGCACGGCGAGGACACAGACAAGGACAGAGGACAGGGACAAGAACACGGCGACAGCGTGGACAAGGGCATGGACGAGGACAGAGGACAAGGACACGGCGACAGCGTAAACAAGTTGTTGCGTGTAGATCTACGGTGGGCGGCTACCCTCGGTATATACAGGAACTCAGTATCCACACGCGCAACACACACGCGTAACACACATGTGCAACTCACACGAGCAAACACCGATACGAGCAAACCCCCACTCCCATCATTCCGGCACTTCCGTTTCTCATTCTGGCACTTCCGTAGCGCCGCGTCATGGCACTCCGTAGCGCTGCATCCCTCACTTCCACGACGCAGCAGCTAGTGGTCCGGCGCCGTGACATTAAGGCGCCTAAGCGCAGAGGATGACCGCGGCTACGGCAGCGGAAACGAGGATGAGCCACAGGGCGACAAGGGTGAGAGTGGCACCGGTGCCGGTGCCAAGGAGCCTGTTAGCCAGGTTCGTGACACAAAGATATATGTATCGGTATACAGTATATTCAGTGTGAAGCAAACGTCGGGGTACGGGACGCCCCATTATATCGGTCTCCGTAGCTATTTCACCTGAGACTGGTATACCGGCGCTATCAGTCTCATCTCTGAGAATGTGCCCGGATCCCGTCCGAGCCACATCTTATGACACCAATCTGAGGATAGAGGCCGAGTGAGATTTCATGAGTGCCAGTCTCAGGCTGGGGCGAGCTCTGAAAGAGGAGTATTACCAACCCAACAGCAGCTGGGTGGTAACTCAAGGTTTCCTATGGGGAAGGGGATGAGTGACAGCCTCAGGTGAGGGCCTGGTCACATCCTTGGGAGGTGTCAAGGTTATCCTCCACAAGACCCATACTAAAAGCTACTAGTTGCTGTATACCAGCAAAAATGTTAACTTTTTCTGGGTACAATATAACTCACAAGCGGTTGTGTAGGATGCGTGAGGTGGAGCGGGTCCGGTGGGTATATGAGGGGAGCCTGACCATCTGTCAGTTGTTTGAAGAAGATCAGACCTTAACTTGTCAAGTTGCAGAGACATATTCTTCAGATAACTACGATTGCTGCGGCACTTGTACTGACGTCACCAGACATTCCGGGAAGCATCTAGACTCATAGATTGCGACCCTGAATGCACCTGAGAAGCATTTAGCCAGTAAGAGCTGTGGACAAGAGCATGAGAGTAACGACACCTACAAGGGTGTGCAAACGAAGATTGTTCGCAAGCACCTGGATCGATCTTCTGGGTCCATACCTATCAATCAGTGCCATGTCCCAATCAACCCTATCTCCTTCTGATGAGGAGAGACACTGTTGCATAATACCGAAGTATTGCACTTTCCGAGTCGGCCCGAGAGCAGATGGCCAACGAGTCGACGCGACATTTAAAGAGTGCCAGTTTCCTACATAGAGAGGCATCAGCAATGATCAGTCGGAAGTTGAGTCTTAATAATAGTACATTGTTTCTGGGATCAACTCTCTAGTGATATTTCGAACGCGAATCTCTTTGTGAATTTTCCCCACTGCTCCCGTGCGAATCCTTCAGAACTACACCGTCGCTCCACTGCCATCATACAAGTGTTGCCCGCTTAAGGGTAATAGACTGTTGGTGACCACCTGGGTGATTGTACCGTTGGTGAAACACCCCAGTGTTACACACGTACTTACGGGATCAGTTCCTTGTGCTTATACCTGGACAAGTAGTTCTTACATTTGCGCGGTTCCAATATACACGTCAAGATAAAAGTTGAGTTTCTTTCTTGGATTTATTGGATCTATGTCTTTATCGTTTTCCCATTCTACAACACTCTTTTTCCTACTGCGGGTTTCTCCCACAGGATTTACCACAGAGGTTTTAATGAGGCTATTGGGACTTTATGTTTTTCATTTTCATCCTTTATGGTGTTTCTTTATGTTGTTCGGTCTTGCTTGCATGCTTGCTGCCATGGAGCGCAGCAAGAGGGGAAGTGTTGCAATATCTCACTCGTTCAGCTTTGTCACGTCATATACGTGTATTCAGACTTTTCACTTTTCCTTCCTTTCTCTCTAAGACAAGACAATACACACAAGACTTCATCATTCCATCAAACTTCCATCATAATCTTGACACATATCTCCAAGGCAAAGTACTGTATGGTGAAGAGCCAGAAAGCCGATAGCGTAGTAGCCGACAGCACCAAGAGGCTCACCTCAAGGTTCTACCAGCTGAAGATGGGCCTCGTCCAGATCGGACAGTACCTTCACTGGGCCAAGGACCGCCCCGACAGTGCCCAGTGCTGGCGGTGTAAGTGCCCCTCGCAAACGAGAGACCACCGCTTCAAGGTGTGCCCGGAATGGAAGGTGCAGCAAAAGGTGCAGTGGGCGGAGGTGCAGAAGGAGACGGGATGGTGAAAGAGCCAGTGGAAGATCCGGGACCTACTTGCCGACAAAAGGTGCGGAAAGGCAGTGCTGGACTCCCTCACCGCAACGGATGTGGGAAGGCTGGTGCCACCTGTGGAAGAAGACGGCGCAGGGAGCCAGATGTCAGAATGGGAGCTCCGAGAGCGCCGGGAGCGGGAAGAGGAACAGGAGGCGGAGGTGGAGGAGCTGGGTGCTGCGGCTCGGGCGCCGGGGAAGAACTACCGCTATTCTTACCCACGCCCTCCTTCATGGCATCGGCAGGCGAGGAGTAGGGGGACGGGGTGCGCTTTCCTTTGTTTCTTTCCCTTTGTCAAGTTCCTTGGGCGCGTCTACTCTTTCTTGGGACAGGCCTGGGCGGAGGGCAAAGAGAAGCTTGCAACGAGCCGCCACTGCGCGGACTGCGGACAGGAAAACCGGGCAAAATGTACGCCGCCATGATCTACATAGGTCGAATGCGAGTATGATCAAACAAAAAAAAAAAACCTAGTAGTCTAATACGAATTCTTGACAATCAAGCCAGACTTCTCGCCGACTCGCTGGGCCCATTCTCTATGCAAAGTCAGTCATCACGCTCACACATGCCGTGGACCTCGGGGATCCTCACGTCCACGAGCCATCGTAGACTCTCCTCTTCCCGTCAATACCAGCCAATTCCAGTGCAATATCCACAACAACTGCGGTGACGCCAGTCCCACACATCAAGATCTTTTCGGTATTCGCCGACGGATCGATTCCCTTCTCGAGAAAGAGAGCGTGCAGCTCTGCCGCAGTCTTGAGGGTTTTCGTGGATGGATCCACAAGCTCGCTAAATGGGACGGAAACCGCGCCTACGAGTTAGCCTAGATTAGCGGTGTCGTTCACGGAGATGGGTAATATTTATGGAGGTGTACCTGGAACATGTCCTGATGAAAGACCTACGTAAAAGTCTCAGTCCTGTTCCACACGACCACTTTTGGAGTCCACAAACCTGGCCTCGGTTCCGGATCCGTCCCCAGGAACCGTCCATTTGGTCTTGCGTCAATGATTTGCACACGCCCCGTAGTTCCCCTCTCCGAATTGTTCACCATCTCCTCAAAGTCGACAACCACACCCTCGTCCATGCGTGGAACGGGGTACTCCGTTTTCTCCCATTTGGGCACATCTCCACTCTCTGTAGGCAGCCCCTGCGCCATCCACACCTTGAAGTTATTAAGTAGATGCACCTTGGAATGGCCGAAGGTCTTTAGCATCCACGCGACACGCGGGGCTGAGAATATGCCGACATGCGGGGAATCGTAGACGACCAGGGTATCCTCTCTGGTGATCCCGAGCTCGCTCATCGCGTTCGAGAACGTCTGGGAATCGGGAAGCATGTGGGGATATGGAGAATCGCCCTTGACAGCATCGAGATCGAAGAACCGCGCGCCGGGGATCCGCTGCTTGAGAAATTCTACGTGGCCGTCGCGTGCATCGTTGGGAAGGTACCATTCCGCGGAGAGGGGAATAATCTTAGAGCTGCTTGGGGGGTTGCGAACGGCTGCCAAGAGCTCGGTGGGGCTGACGATATAGGAGGTGAGACTGCGGGTAGACATGGGGGTGTAGAAGCGAAAGAACGAGCGGGGAAGGGGCGGAGAAGCATGGAGAATCCGTGGGAACGACATGAGGGCCATGTGGGTTGGGTCGTTGTGTCACTGCTGGGCTGGTCTGTTGAGACAGTTGTGGTGGCGTCGCTACTAGTGTTTCACCGAACGTTACACGGCGTCACTGCCAAGTCCGGTAGCATCGGCGATGATCATTCAACGTCCTTGCTGGTGAATAGATGCCATGTGCGTGAATGGTCTCAAGGGAAGTCGGCGGTCCCACAGCCACAATTCAAACTCAATCCCACCACCCGGATCGAACAAACGTAATGGGTTGTAGATATAACGGAAATCCACTATCCCGACTATTATACAGACGGTATTCTACGGAGCAAAACAAAAGAGAAAGAATTCAATACACCAAACACACCATCCCAAACGCCAACGCAAGAAGGTACCCTCGACATACGAAAACGCACACAGTGATGTCCAAAATAGAGAAAAGGGGAGAAAAACAAACAAATGGTATTTCTCCACTCCTACAAACTCGTGGGATTATGTTCCTTCAATAGCTCGGTCAGTCTTTCAAGCTCCCGGTTGAACTGAACAATCTTGCCGAGCATCCCAGATCCATCAGCACCACCGCCTGTCACGAGAGGTGCAAGCCGGTATATGAGTGCGTCGAGACCACTTTCGGCGCTGGCTTCCAATTCCGATGGTGGTAGGTCTGCGAACTTGACTGCGGCACGCTCGACGAGATCGGAAAGTCCCTCATAGGCAGAGCTTACTCTTTGCCGGACCTACCAACAGCCATCAGTTTGGTGCGCAAAAATGAAGATTTGAGCGATAGGACAAACCTGGTTTTGCTTGGACGCGTTCTCATACTTATTTCGGACTTCGTCTTGTTGGACAGCCACAAGTTGGCGTTGTTTTTTGATCTCTAGTATCTCTTGTTGGAGATGCAGTTTCCGCTTGATAGCTTGGCGGTTTCGGAGCTGGAGGTTCAAATAGTTTTCTATGCTATCCGTCTGCTCTTGGTCAGTATATAATCTGTCTAACTTTCGAGCGTGGTGTGGCATACCAACTGGCGCAGTTTCGCCGCCAGTTCCTCTTTAAAGATTTCCACAGCCTCTTTCTCAACCTTGGTTTGTAGCGTCGGATAGACGCGGTCGATCTGCTCGATCAGAAGTGTATAGACGATGTCTGCGGGATTGACACCTTTGCGGTTGCTTTTTGGCGGGGGTGCGATGGTGCCAATGGCGAACCGGTGGATCAGGATCTCAACGCCATCTTCAGGTTGTCTCTGGCGGGACGCATCGTCTTCCTCCACAGCATAGTCCTCATCCTGCCGTTTCTGGGCAAATGGCTTCCGAGTTTTCTTAACTCGTGAAGGAGGGGTTGCATCATCCTCCTCTGCTGCCTGAGATTCAATTTCTTCCACCTCTACCTCGTCCTCGCTCGCCTCCGGTTCATGCTCAGGCTCTGGCTGTTGTCTTGCTTTCTCCTTACCCTTCGCTTTCACCCGATGTGCCCTCTTTTCCTGAGCCTCAACCTCATCCACAGCCTCAGCCTCATCCTCAGCCTCAGCCTCTGCTGCCAACCGCGCTTCCTCTTCGACCTTCCCTTTTGCGCTAGCCTTCTTTGGAGCGACGCGCGCTACATGCGCGTCCTTAGCCGCATCCGCTTGTGCCGTGCGCTTTACTCGTTCAAGTGCAGCGCGCTCTGCCTCCTCTGCTTCCCGCTCTTCCCCCTCACTAATCTTTGGCGCCGCAGGCTTCTTCCCGAGCGATCTCCGCGGAGGACGTGAATATGGGGTTTGTTTCTCGACTATGGGCGAGGCGGTCGGCGGAGGGAGTGGTGCTATTGGTGTTTGCTTCTCGAGCACAGGTGAGTCGGGCGGTGGAGTTAGTAACTTCTTTCGGGTTTGGCGAGGAGACCTCCGGGCGATGGCTGGCACCTCCTCCGATTCTTCCGGCTCTACTTCTAGTACAGGTTCGGACTCGAGGATTTGTGCTTGCTCCTCCTCCGGTTCCGGCATAGGTACTGCCATACCATCGTGCTGCTCCCCGACCAACGCATTTGTCCCATTCTGGTGGTTTACCCGTTTCTCTCCCTTTTGAAGTACTGGTTCTGGTTCTGGCTCTGGTTGTGACTCTGGCATGCGTTCCGGTTCCAACCCGCGCCGTGGCGTCTCAATCCTCCTCCTCTTCGCCGGCGACGCCGGCGACTCGAGCAAGCCACCGATATCAAACCCAGCGTCAGCCACCGTTCGCGTACTATTCAATATTTATCAGCACATCCCCTCCACTCGGAGCTCCTCCAACATACCCAGCACCTCTTAGTCGTGCCTGCCTCCGTGTCTCCCGATCGCCATTAACCAACACCCTCGCTTGTTGCCCTTGCTGAACAGCCTTCGCCTCTGGAGTATTCAAGAACTTGTCGGGACTTGGCTGTCGCCTTCGCTTCCCTCTCGTCTGCGGCGTATTGCCCTCGAAGACGGGCTGGCGCGACTCGTCGGAGTTGGTGTTGTTGTTCGTGCGTGCATTGCGCAGCGAGGTACGGCGCGTCATTGGGGTCTCTGCTTCGAGCAGCGTCGGTGTGGTGATTGCTGGTAGCTGCGGCGCCGCCACTGGGGGAGCAGATTCCGGTGTCGCCAGCAGGTCGAGATCGAACCCGGGATTCGCAACCTTGCGCGCTCTTCCCAAATCTCAGATCACACACTTTCTCTCTCGCATTGCCCACAGGGAACGGGAAGGATTTACCCAGCACCTCGCAAACGCGCAGCAAGTCGCTCCTGGTATCTTTCATTTCCTGTGCGGGTAATTCAGTTAGTGTGTTTGGCGCAGGCCCTTCGGAGGCGGGATGGGATTCCGTACGAGAGGCCATTTAGGGGTGGTGCATCAGGGTGAAATTCTCGTCGCCGATCTAGGGGAGGAGTTGGTGGGTGGCTGGGCGGCGGGCGGGGGGCGGGCGGCGTGAGCTGGTGACGCGTGCGTGTAGATTTCCGTTGTGGCTGGGCATTTGCCGGTTAGGTTGTCGGATTGAAGTCTTGGCTCGGTTCTGCGTAGAGTGATAATATGTGACGCGTCGCGAAGCAGGATGGTGTAGCGGGTTGTTACCTGCTTAAGTAAACTTCAAGAACTTCTAGTATAATAGGTGCCTTTGCAGGTCCTATCCTTGAGCGAACTTGGGTGCATTCCCAACTTGAAGTCTGGAACGGGCTATTGCAAGGGGTGACAACAGTCCATACGGTTCGCTGCAACTAGGACGGTGCAGACCCCATGGCAGCGGTTGTGGGTGATACATACGAACTTTTTGATCTGGGCATGTTTTGTTTTACCTGAATCGAGACCGAACCTAAACTTTTGTTCGACAACCTACAAAGTAAGAGAAGGAAAAAAAAGCAGAATTACACTGAAGTCATCCTATCAAAACCTCATTAAATCCCCCTCCTCACTAGCCGCCTTCCTCGCGATGTCCTCCAAAATTTCGCTTTCCGCGCCGGTCTGTTGGACCATGTCATAGAGGGCACCCTTCGATTGTAACAGTTTCCATGGAGAATCGAATTCCTACAGCAAACACTATTAGCTACGGCTAAAGTAGCAGAAGAAGAGGGGGATGATGAGTTGTTACCAAAACTTTTCCGTCACCGAGAATTAAAATTCGATCGTAGTCCATCACGGTCTGTAATCTATGCGCGATAACAAGCGTCGTGCAGTCTCTGAACTCCTCCCGGATGCTCTTCTGGATGAGAGCGTCCGTCTCCATATCAACCGCGGACGTGGCCTCGTCCAGCACGAGCAGCTTGGGCCGTGCAACGATGGCTCGAGCAAGGCAGAGCAGTTGCCGCTGCCCTTGACTCAGGTTGAGACCTCCCTCGGAAACCTGGGAGTCCAAGCTTGCAAAGACGTTCAAATTTTCGCCACCCATCGCCGAGGAGCCGGATGTCGAGGACGAGTCGGCGGCCAACGATCCAACAACGTGCACCCGTTGCAGCGCCTCGTGGAGGTCTGCATCGGTGTACTCATTGAATGCGTCCAGATTGGACCTGATGGTTCCGGAGAACAGCACAGGATCTTGTGGGATGATCGCAAGACGACTGCGGAGTTCACGAAGGTTGACAGTGGAGATGTCGACGCCGTCGATGAAGATTGTGCCAGAAGTGGCTCGGATGAATTGGAATAGTGCCAACGTGAGGGACGACTTTCCGGCGCCTGTTCGACCAACGATTCCGATACGTTCTCGAGGCTTGACGTCGAATGTGATTCCTTTAAGGACCGGGGGCAAATCCGGTGCGTAACTAACATACAGATCGTCGACTTCCACCCTGCCATCTGTCGGCCACGCAGCGGGTGGATGAACACCGCCTTGGTCTTCGGTGGGAAGCGATGTGTATTCCAAGATCCGTTCGGTGCTGTTCATGTCTAGCTCCATATCTGCATAGCGTGCCAGCGACCAAATGACGTATCCAGTGTAATTGAACGCGAAGCTCAGGGCAAAACCCGCCATGGATGCGTCTATCTCACGCACCAAGACCACGACGACTCCGATGAGCACCGCGAATACCGTACCGACAAAACTCATGCGAAGTCCAACCCATCGGTTGAAAACCGAGTTGTACCATGTGCGCTGCCCGAATACGTCGATCTTGTCGAACATCCGGTCGATGAACCCTTGCGATCGCCCGAACGCCCGGATTGTGGCGACACCGGACAGTGCAGCGCCGAAGAGCTCGAAAATGGGACTTCGGCTGTTGCTTTCCAATCGCTTGATTTCGCGTGCGCCAGTTATATAATGGAAGGAATATTGGATATTGACGGCGAGGCCTACCAAGGCAATTAGCAGAACGTAGGGTGAGAGGTAGACACTGATATAGATATTAGTTATTGCTTTTTGGATATGGGGCTTGTGGCAGTTACGCGGCGATATTTATTCCCACCACCCGGAAAGAGTTCCACAAAAAGGAAACGATATCGTTCGTTAGGCGCGAATCAACAGTCTCGAAGTCCTTGCTAAACCTGTTGAGTATCCGTCCTTCAGGTACAGTATCCAGCCATCTTCTCTCGTGTTAGTATCTGGTGCACATCTTGGGGGATGAGAAAGGGCATACCGGAGAGGTGCCCGAAGAACCACGTTGAGTAAGTCGTCGAAGAGTACTCGAGACGCCCGAAGAGAAGCCATGAAGACATACCCTTGAATTCGAAAGCTTCAGCCAGGAACAGAGTAAACACTTGAAGGAGGAGGATTGTACCATATCTCAGCGTGCCGAAAAGGCAAGAGATAAAACTCAAAGCCGTGTATGCACCGATCCAGTAGACCAGCGTGTGATTCTCAGATGCCACGACGGCAAGTCGCTGCAAAGAGTATTGGATCAGGCTGGGGGTATGGTATGTAAACCCCCGGGCCCATTCTGAAGTCCAGGACTTGATCCACCATTGCTAAACAAACATAATCAGCACCACCACGTGGTTGAAGTAGGAGTAGTCAGTTTACTCACTCTTCCCATGGACAGAAGCTCCTGCAAAGCAAAGAAAAGCACAATGGATGCCCACACCCACCACCTGAGCATAAATCAGTAAAGGGTAATCCAATGGAATAACGACACTTACCCTCCGCTGGAGGTCAGATATGCTTTGTACATCGTCCACTTCACAGCGCCGCGTTCTCTCTCCTCGTCCTGGACGAATTGCAGTGCTTTAGGGATGGCGATAGGAGCGTGGTCGGCGTGACGAGACGTGGCGCTTTCTCTCGTGATAGTCCTCCGTAGTCCGTGGTCCTCCTCTATCATCTGCTCCTCCGCCTCTTCGCCACCCTCTTCCGCCCTGGCGATAATACGGTCAAGGATGCCGCGCTCCTGCAAAGAAGCCACCGTGCCCGCATTTTCGACGGTACCATTTGACAGGAATACCGCATAGACGGCTTCGGATATACAGAGTTTGAGGTGGTGAGTAACCAGTATACGAGTACGGCCACGCATCAGATCACCAGTGAGACCGTTCTCGAAGATGTGCTTTCCGACATGTGCATCAACAGCCGAGAAAATGTCATCCAGAATCAATACTCCAGCTCTTGAGTAAACCGCGCGGGCAAACGAAACTCTCCAGCGTTGACCACCACTCAAGTTGATTCCATTGACACCGATTTCGGTCATGTCTCCATCTGTAAGCATCTCCAGATCTTTTGTGAGCGCACATGCTTCGATGGTTCGACGGTATCGCCGCTCGTGGAATGGCAAACCGGAGAGAATGTTGCCCTTGATCGTTCCGTTCTCTATCCATGGAATTTGCGCCACGAATCCGACGGCATTAGGCAATACCTTAGAAGAAACATTAGCCCACTCGCGCCACAGAATCGCGTCTCTTATCGATGCTCACCCAATTGTTTGGTGTCGCTTTGGAGTCAAAACGCTCCTCCCAACTTGGTGCCGGAGGCATCTCGATCCTACCACTGATCAGGTCCGCCTCGCCCAGCAGTGCCGACAGAAGCAGACTCTTGCCGGAGCCCGTACGTCCCGAAATAATGCTCAGTTCACCCAGCGGGAAGTCCAAGTTGACGTTGCGTAAGGAGAACCTATCCGCCACATCGTCTGCATCCGTCTCCGCCGACCATGTAAAGGTAGCATTTACCATTGCGACATTGCGCGAATCTGTAACGGTCTTGCTTTTCTCCGCAGAGTCAAGATATTTTTGTATCCTCTTAACGCTGACCAATGCATCGAAACCATCTGTGACCATTTCTGGTACGATCGAAAGCGTCCATTCCAACTCGCCGAAGATGCCCAATGCCGAGAAAGCAACAGACGGTGAAATGGAGCCATGAATGATTGCGTAAACCGATAGCGCTACAGCTGAGAGGAATACCGGATTGATTCTTAGGTCATGATTAGGCCGGGAACAAAGTTGAAAACGCTAGAGGACTCACATCCACACCGCGACGACCGCAGTATCCGCAAGGAACACTTTCTTGAGAATACTTAGTTCCTCTTCGCGGACATCCCGGATCTTTTTCTCCCACTTGTCTTCCAAAGCAGAGAATTTGATTTGTCGAATGCCCTGCAATGCTTCCGAAACAACGGCCATTTTCTTGTCCCTTTTTGATCCCAGGATCAGTGACTGTTAACAATTGACCTGAGTGAACCCTGTGCCTTACCTGATCTTCATCAAGTCGTCCTGGGCCTTAGAATATTTCTTCGTGAAGTAGATGTTCATGGGAGTCGTAAGGACTATGACAACCATACCCGCAAGCAAGCTTTGCCACCTGTAGCCGACAAATCAACACCTCACAAGATGTCCAGACGGAACCAGAGTACGAACCCGAGGATGACGATAATAAAAATGAAGCCGAGCGTTGTCCCTATGAATGACTCGACGAAGATATTCGAAAGGGCGTAGAATGTGGCTATGCGTTCAGAATCTACAGAAAGCAAGTTGATAACGCCTTGCTTGGTGTCTTTCAATTCGTGTTCATCATCCTCATTTTCCTCGTCGCCGACAGGCCCATCCGCATTCTGCGTTCCCTTGATGTCCTTCTTCCGCAATGTCTTCGAAAACACGACTGCAGCCAGCTGGTTTCGAATTGGGATCAAGAGACCCATGTTCGTCAACCTGCACCGTGAATCGTGAGCATTGTATACAGCATAAGACAGGAAGCCGCGAGGTTATTGAGACCAACCAGTAGACGTATGACAGTACAAGAGTTTCGAAGAGCTTGATGAAACCGAGCGCTGCGACCCATAGCCAAGCCTGCCTTATGTCTCCCTCTCCTCTATCACGTTTTTCCAGATACTTCAGGAGTTGATTCAAGATGAGTGGTGGTGTAAACGTCGCCAGGACCCCAATGGCGGTCATACCCCAATTCATCATGAACGCATTCCAGTGCACTCGCACGATATGTAGATACAGCTTAGGAGACCTGCGGATGGCGTAGAATTCTTGATGAAGTCGCTCCGCCCGCCTTGCACGATCCAGAACAGGGAGATCCTCCTCGTCGAAGTGGCCTTTGTCTACCGCCTTTTGGAGGATCGCAGTTCCCCAGCAGAAGGTGTACCGCGAAAGCAGACATCCAGTCCGCATCCCGTCGACTTTCTGGCCGTTGAAGTACACATCGGGCCGGCGCGGAATCAAGATTGTCGCCGTGGCGACCGTGATCGTCGAGACGATCTGGATTATCGGGAGCCAGAAAGCTGGTGTCTTGTTGCCCGACGGAGGTCTCAAAAGCAGCATCGCCGATTCCGCTACCAGGAACGTCATCGCAAGCATGAATACACGTCTACAGTGTTCAAAAGTAAGCTCACAGGCTCGCTCAAGATACAGAAAGATGCCGTGAATAAAGAGACAGGCCTGAAGGATCAGTTAGCGTCATACTGCAAACACCTGTAGAATTATGACAAAGGTACCCACCCAATTGGCCGCGAAAATCCACGCGATTGCCATTCCATGGTTGGTCGTCTTCGCCGGAGTCGCAGAAACCCAAATTCCGAACGCTGTCGATGCGAAAAGACCACAGCAGGCGGTGATGAGGATAACGACCTTCTGTGGCCGTACAATGTACTCCGCCATAGATTCTCGCGTAGCGATTCCGTCTTCATCTTCGTAGCGTTTGTTTAGTGCCTCCATGTGGGATTCTTCTTTGTCGGATGCAACCCTGCGGATAAGTCGAGGCAAACATAGTAACGTGGAACCGACAATGACGGCAGCGGAAATCACCGCCACTGAAACCTCTGCGCCTTCAATGGTGGCCATCGTGAGAGTTACGACACAGCGTGTTCTGGCAGTTGCCGTCTCGACAGGCTCTGTCGTCGCACCTTTACCGAACTGTTGGCAGATACCTGTTTTTCCTTCCTTTTCCCGCTTTTTATCGTTTTGGGCAGGATTTTGGTGATGCGTTGCTGAACGGTTCGTTCGGTCAAGATAATATTTCGGATCGGAGGCGAACCCAGAATCCCTCCGTACTCACGCCGCTTTATATCGGTCTGATATTTTCCTTATTTTGCTTTTGTACTACGTCCCGCTGATCGTTCGAATCAGCGAGACTAGCTCTCTGATCGGATGCAACGCAAGGCAACCTTGAGTCAAAACAGGAGCGATGGCTCATAGTGAGCAAGCCAGCTGCAGAAGAGTAACTGAGTAATACCAGATGACGAGCTCCGGATTTTGGTCTTGGCCTGCAGCGGGATTCCAATCTATGGAATGGATACCGTTTGCATCATGAAGAGCTGACCGCTTCCCGGGTCTAACTACCTGCCACCCTCAATCACAAGTGGCCAATACTAGTCTGGTCGCGACACAAACCGGCCACTTATTCAACCTCCAGGCGCCCGTGACGAGTGTTCTGGTGGTACGTCTCGGGGAGGGACCGAACAATTAGAAGAGCTAACTACCAATCACAAGAGCTACATAGATATGCCTATGGATATGTATCTGTTTATTGCGAACTTCGAATTCGGCTGGGTGGGACAGGTAGGAGGACTTCGGGCTCCAATTAAAGGCTCCATTTTAGGCCCCTGGATGGAACTCATTTGATTCGTACTCAAGATGACAGAGTTCTTATGTAGATCATGCACTGACATTTTGCGCTACATAGAGATTCGTGTATCAATACGCATCTCCCGCGGTGATAGCAATGGGAGGGGCTTTCTTTTACCCGCAGTCTGCCATCATGTCGGTAGGATCACTCAGTTGAATTCTCCTTGCAGCCCAGAATGCCCGTCATGTCCATCGTGGATGTTACACGCGATCACTGGACGCCTCAAGTACGGACGGAGTTTTTCTTTGGATCTGTACGGGCCACCGCGGCCTTCCGCGGAGGACGTATATCGGGAGTATTAATGGTCGGTACGTGGAATTACGTTGGTATGTACATAAAACGTAAGTTCATGCCTTAGGTTGATGGCGATTCTTTGTGTATGTATAGGTCCTGCCCGCGTCCGCCCTGATCTTGATCAGTCTACAGGCGGTACGTAACTAACGGCCTTTCATACCTTAGGTAATGCGTATGTGTAGAGTAGTATTATTGGAGGTCCGGTGATTTTTGGTGGCGGCGCCGGTGCAACTGCCCTCCTCTGCTGAGACCTGCGCGCCAAGACGCCAAGGCGCCAAGGCGCTCAACCAGAAGGCTAGGCTGTCCTCAGTTTCTCAGGGCTCAAGACTCGGTTGCCTGGCCGATATGTAGCTGCAAGGTCCTCCACGATGAGTCGCAGGATCGAGACTCCGAGCCTTCTGGGAATCGTGTGGCCCCGAGAAATGTTTGAAGTTCCTGCAACGCCCGACCGAAAGCCCTGAACCCTAATTGTAGCGCAAACTGGTTACGTTCGGCAGTTGGGCTCTGGTTGGTGGAGCGCATGTTTAGAACGTTTGTATTGTTCGGTGCACTGGGGGAATCAGGACTCGGGCTTCTTCCTCATCGGGCTACGATTGGATACTTGCGTCCTGCTACGGAATATCGATTTTATCCGTGCATAATTTTTTTCTTTTCTGTATTTTCGGCGGCCATAGTTTGGTTGCTGGGCCAAGGACGAGCTTTGGAGCTCATGTCCTGTAGTGCAGACCAGCGGCGTCCCACTGCAGCGCGTTCGATCCGTCACATATACCCCCCCCCAATCCCACCTTCTCCTACCACCCCCGACTTCCCCCCCTCAACCTCTCTCTCTGTGTATCCTTTCGTTTACCAATTCCACAACTTTTTCACACAACACAACTACACTCTGGTTCTCCCAACATTGATTTACGTACTCGTCCCATCGCCCTTCCTGCGCACCTCCGTCTGCAGAGCAACCTTAACGACCACCAAAGTCGCGACTCATATCGCAGTCTACTGCTTCCTCACGAGCTCGATTACCTTGTTGTCGCGCATCCTATAGGCCCACTCAAGCATGCCAGCGGCGCTCGCACTTACCGTCCACTGGAGTGAGCGCGACGAACCTATCTATAGTGCCCATTTTGAGCCTCACGGGAAGGGCCGGCTCGCAACGGCAAGCGGCGACAACAATGTCAGGGTATGTCGGAGAGTCCTATTGTGCCTCTTTCCGTGTGGGATCAATTGCTAACGTTCTTTACTCCTGTAGGTTTGGAAGCTGGAAGGCGAGAGTGATGAGCGGAAACCGGTCTACTTGAGCACGCTCTCCAAACACAACCAAGCGGTCAACGTCGTTCGATGGTGTCCTCGAGGTTTGGGCTCCCTACCAGCTTACGTGTACCGTCTCCGGCACGGTGCTAACGTGACTTATGTCTGGCGACTTTAGGTGAAATGCTTGCTTCTGCTGGCGACGATGGCAACATTATCCTGTGGGTGCCGGCTGAACCCAATCATCGTCACGTAACCGCTTTTGGAGAGGAAGACCTAGGAGACAAAGAAACATGGAGACTCAAGCACATGTGCCGGTCCATGGGATCGGAGATCTACGACCTCGCTTGGTCTCCTGATGGCATGTTCTTCATCACGGGAAGTATGGATAACGTTGCCAGAGTGTGGAATGCTCAAACCGGTAGGGATTTCAACGATATGAGGCGCTATTGGGATGCTGAGATTTGTGGGTTTTGAAGGCCAGATGGTTCGCCAGATTGCCGAACACAATCATTACGTGCAGGGTGTCGCTTGGGACCCACTGAACGAGTTTGTTGCGACGCAGAGCTCCGACAGGTCGGTTCATATCTACACGCTCAAATCAAAAGACGGGCAGTTCTCGCTGTCTCAGCACGGCAAGATCTCGCGGATGGATCTTCCTCCCCCGCGCAGACGGATATCCTCCAACAGCCCAGCGCCACCAGACATTCCAATCCGAAGCAGTGATTTCCCAGCAAACTCCTCTGCGGTGATAGCTTCACCTGCTCCGTCAACGCCCGGAACGCCTACGTCGTTTTCACTGCCGATGAATCCGCCCATGCTTACGGCCAGCCGCCGTAGCTCCTTCAGTTCTTCGCCGTCGTTGCGCAGGTCGACTTCGCCTTCCCCTGCTCTCCCGCTTCCGGCGGTGAAGCCGATGGACTTTTCCCCGAAAGTTCACGGACTCGGCGTGAGGAATACCAACATCTACTACAATGAGACTCTGACGTCGTTTTTTCGGCGTCTGACGTTCACGCCCGATGGTAGTTTGCTGCTTACTCCTGCAGGACAGTATAAGGTGTCCCATCCTGTGGCCGATGGCACTAAGTCGGATGAGATCATCAATACTGTTTACATCTACACACGGGCTGGGCTCAACAAACCACCAATTGCCCATCTCCCTGGACATAAAAAGCCCTCGATTGCGATCAAATGTTCTCCGATTCTGTACACATTGAGATCGACGGGTGTGCCCACGAAAAACATTACCGTCGACACCTCTTCGTCGGATGATGCCATTCCCTCCCTCCCACCTCCGGCTGTTACCACCCAGATGGAGCCGCCTTCAACGCCAGGAGCGTCCAAAGACACCCCATCCACGCCCAGTACTCCAACTTCCGCTTTTTCACTCCCCTACAGGGTAGTCTATGCGGTTGCTACCCAAGATGCGGTTCTTGTTTACGACACTCAACAACAAACCCCCATCTGCGTCGTTAGCAATCTGCACTATGCTGCCTTTACAGATCTTACTTGGTACGTTGTCGTTTCCCGATCGTCATTTGATGTCATGCTAACCGTTACCGAGGTCTACTGACGGTCTGACACTGCTGATGACTTCCACCGATGGATTCTGTTCCGTTGTGATGTTCGCTCCGGGCGAGTTGGGAGAGAGGTACACTGGTATTGTCCACGGACCAGCCACACCAACTTCTGTGTCGACCCCAACTTTCCCACTTACCTCGACGCCTAGCAATCGGGCAGGTTCTACACCCATTCCCCCACTATCACCGGCTCAGCACCCGACCCAGCGTCCAGGTTCTCCTGGGTCTCCATCGGTCTCCTCAATAAACTCAGGCACAGCAGTTAACAACCCAACACCCACTCTTGGAACGCTCCCCGGCGTGACGATATCGGGTGTTTCAGTAACCACTCCGCCGCCAACCCCCCTGAATGGAGGTAATTGCAGCAGCAGCGTTCTCGGTAAGAGGGATGGAGCCCCAAAACCATCCTCATCAACCCACTCAGAAGAAGCCGTGAATCGGACTGATGCTCCCGAAACCCCTGCTGAGCAACCGGGTGGGGACAAGAAGAGGCGCAGAGTCGCACCGACACTGGTGACGAGTTCTACGCGTTAGTCTAAGAGTACAATCATTTTCTTGTAGTTGTAACACTATGGTAATTCGAATTTTCGGGAGGGGAAACTGATTTGTTGGGCGCCCTTATATCTCTTTTCTGTTTTGGTTTCCTAATAAGTTTTACGGTGTTTTTGGCTTGGGATTCGGTTCCCGCAATTGTTTTATGTACGGCTGGATTGTGGGCTCTCAATGTACCTGTCACCTCTGTTATGCGTATCTACATTCCTTACCCTTTTCGGTGTCTCGTCATGGTCACTCGCCTAGTCACTCGATTCGTATTACTTAGAGGGACCGTCGGATAATCCAGTATCTAACGTTATTTCGCTCGCCATTTCTCCATGATTTTGATGTAATGAAGCAAGTTGAAGTTTCGCCGCCTACATACCTTGCTGAAGATTTTCGTACCCCGCACCTAAAAGCTATGTATCTAGACTGAGGTTTCTGGCATGCATGTCAGAAAAGCTTGGCAATGTTGTGGTTCTGACCCTTTGTTTACTTCGCTCTGCACGCCAATAATCGAAGCGAAGCCATCCCACAACGACCTTACTCCTCCTCCAGTCGACTCAACGTAGATACTGCACCACCTTTTTGATTGCTTCTAGGACATCATCGAACACCATTTACTTGTACACAACATCAAGTCAACGCATACGCTCGCCCGCTCGACACACCCCTCGCAATCTTCGCAAACTCTGCTGCGCGCCCAAGTACCCCCAACCCCACAGAGCCATGAATGGCTCTTCGCGTCTTCAACCAGGAGGTCTCCGAAAAACCGCCGCCCAGGGATCAATGCGAGCACCAGCACGGCTCGGAGCCTCCTCGCGGAGCCACAACAGTTTCTTGAGCTCACCAGCACACTCGACTCGATCACGTGCCGGAACTGCGTCGCCGCGCAAAACGTCAGCGGAATCACATGATGACCACCACGGCGCACCACCTCGCGGGGCCGGTGGCGCGAATATCAACGTGGTGGTCCGGTGTAGGGGACGGTCGGAGAGAGAGAAGGCGGAGAACAGCGCGGTCGTCGTGTCGCATCCCAGCACGACGGAGGTCGCGTTGGCGCTTGGCCCGCTCGCGTCAATAGAAAATAAGATATATACCTTCGACAGGACCTTTGGGCCCGAGGCCGATCAACAGAGAATCTACGACAATGTGGTCCAGCCGCTCCTTAATGAGGTGAGTCGCTTCGAAGGGGAGAAAGGTGGCGATAAGAGTTTACGATGGCAGACGGCTCACTGGTGTGCGATAGGTGTTGGATGGTTACAACTGCACCATATTCGCGTACGGCCAGACCGGTACTGGAAAGACATACACGATGACCGGAGACATGTCGGACAACTTTGGCTCGTATGCCGATTTCGCTGGAATCATCCCCCGTGCCCTGCACAAGCTCTTCGAGAAGCTCGGAAAGGATAAGGACGACACTTCGGTGAAATGCTCATTTATAGAGCTCTACAACGAAGAGCTGCGGGATCTCCTATCCGTGGACGAGTCACAAAAAGTGAAGATATATGACGCTGCCAATGGCAAGGGCGGTGTCGTGGTTCAGGGAATGGAGGAAACATACATCATGTCTGCCAAACAGGGTGTGGCATTGCTCCAGGACGGTAGTCACAAGCGGCAAGTGGCTGCTACGAAGTGCAACGACCTCAGTTCGCGATCGCATACCGTTTTCACGATCACGGTCAATGTGAAGACTATTGCGGAGGATGGTGAAGTTCTTATCAGGACCGGAAAGCTGAACCTTGTGGATCTTGCAGGATCTGAGAATATTGGGCGCTCAGGGGCAGAGAACAAACGAGCACGAGAGGCAGGCATGATTAACCAGAGTTTGTTGACTTTGGGAAGAGTCATCAACGCGCTGGTCGACCAGGCTCAACACATCCCTTACAGGTGTGATTCCTGAAATCCAGAGCCTAGGTCGAGGTAGACTAACAGCCGGTGTAGGGAGTCGAAGCTCACACGTCTTTTGCAAGATTCCCTTGGGGGACGTACCAAAACCACTATCATTGCGACCATTTCGCCTGCTAAGATCAACCTTGAGGAGACGATGTCGACGTTGGACTATGCGGCGAGGGCAAAGGACATCCAGAACAAGCCTCAGGTGAACCAGATGCTCAATAAGAAGACCGTTATTGCGGAGTACGTCGCAGACATCGAACGATTGAAGGCTGCTCTACATGCCGCCCGTCTGAAGAATGGCATCTTCCTTCCACAAGAAGAGTTTAGCCGCTTGAACGAGACTGTGGAACTTCAGAAGGCGGAAGTTGAGGAGGCGAGGCGTGGCGAAGAGCTGTTGCAGAACCAGATTACCCGTTTGAGAGAACAGTTTGAGCATACCATGGGAGAACTTTTGGGCACTAAGGCCACTCTGGAGATGCAGATCCGCCACACGGAGGAGACGAAGGAAGTTTTGAAGAGCACTGAGATCGCTCTGTCAGAAACGACGACAAAACTCGAGGAAGAGACTACATTGAAGAAGGCACACCAGAAAACCGAAACGGAGCTTGATGCGGCGGCGCATGATCTGCTTGCTACGGCCCGTTCCACCACTTCCGACATTGAGGGGCTAAGGGCTAAGATTGGAAGAATGGCATACGTAGAGGTCGAAAATCACTCGTCGTGGATGAAGAGCTCGTCCCAGGTTTCGCAAGTTACCTCGACCCTCGAAGATGCTGTCGACACCTTCAAAGACGAGCAGGCCACCATTTCGAGAGACATCTCCCAGCGGATTTCATCGCTTGTGGAAGCCGAAAAGAACACGCTGATGGAAGCCTACAATTTTGTAGAGCAGCGCTTTTCGGATTTCCAGGCCACTGCGGATGCTGGCCTTACCACAACGCATGAGCGCCAGCGCGATACGGATTCAATTCTCCAGGAGATCTTGACGCTAAGGGAGGATTTGAAGACACGGATAGGAAACGGTCTCAAGGGATTGAATGATGCAGCGAAACGAATGGCGCAGGATGTTATCATAGACCTTGGGAAGTTCGGAGCTGAGGTACGCGCCTACCGCCCTAATTCCACAGTCTATTACTTATCAGGTTTAGTTGTATGGCTCGTACGAGAGGTTTGATATTGGCTTCCAGGCCATGGTCAATGAGGCTCAGAATCACATGGCTGCGCAGAAATCGGAAATCGAGACTCTCCGTAGCCAACTTGCCGAGGCAACGGCCATCGCAACAACTGCCACAGCAAACGCCCAGTCCAACTTGCAGACGATATTGGTCGAGGAACGAGTAAAGGCTGCGGCGGATCGCCAGAGCCTGATCTCCCAGATCACCACTCTCATCAACAATACTGGGGATGCACAAGACAAGCGCTTGACCCAGCGTGTTGAGACTGTCAAGGCAGATATTAGCGCCACACAAACCCGACTCGAAGCGGCTTCGAAGACCCACGAGAGGATAATTGAGTCATGGTCTGCGCGGGAGGAGTTATTCTACACTAGGCTATGCGATGCAAAGGAGACAGTTCGGTCCGTTTTGGACGATGACTGGAAGGTGGGTTGGGCCCGTGGAGAAGCCAAACCCTTTGCAGTTGAAGCTAATGATGCGCAATAGAAAGTGGAATCCCGTAATTCGGCCATCAAAGAAACGACAAAGTCGATCCACGCACAGACCATCAAGCTCGTGGCAGAACAGACGGAAGATGTCGGTGTCCAGCTGCAAGATTTGGACCAGGCAGTTGCAAACGCTCGTTCCATGAACGATAAGTACCACAACATTTCGATGGAGAGCATCAACAAGATCGTAGATGGTGGCCGACAGTTCGTTCAGAAGTTCTCGTCTCTCATCGACACCCTTCGAAACGAAATGGGCTCCTTCGAGGAGGCGTCAGACCTTGCTGCCCAGAGTATCGATGCTGTCGAATCGTTCAGCTCCAACACTCGAGAACGCCTCTCTCAACTCCGCACCGGGATTGAGTCCGCGCCACTCAAGGAGTGTCTCCCTACCGGTCAAACGCCTCGCAAGAGGAAATACACATTCCCGACCATTCTTCCAAGCACGGGTTCCGCGGAGGATGTTCTCGCGAGAGCGCGCGGTGGTGTCATCCGGACGGTTTTGGAAGAGAAAGAGGTCAACTCTCCACAGAAATTGACCCCCGGTGTCTCTTCCATATTGACTGATCCGAAATCAGGTGGGGCAGGAATCGGCGCGGCCTTCTACCCCACCGTCACCAACAACAAAAAGAAGGTGTTCCGAGACCAGCCTAGCGCTCAGGGAGAACCAGGTGGAGGCGTAGCGGAGTCCCACATGCCTTCTGGGTACAAGGAGAATGGCTTTTCTTCTGCGACCAATGGCGGCGACCCCAAGAAAGGTCTGTTGAAAAAACGGAAAGCTGGGGAAACGGGCGCAGAAGAGGGCATGGCCGGGATAGCGGCGATCACAACTAGACGGCGAATGCGTTAGATGGGGATATACTCTACCTCTCTTTTAATCATAGGGTCTTGCTTTCCATTCTGTAATCCTTTGTTACTCCACTTCTCTACTTTCTTTGCAGGTGTTGGTCTTTTCCTTTGCGTTGCGATTAGGGACGGGGTTGATTTCGGGCTTTTTCTTTTGCTTCCATGACCTCCAATTGGCTGTATATAGTGGGTGTTCTTGGTTGGATTGGGTACCGATGTAGGTTGATTGTACTCATCTCTATTCTTACGGGATGTGAATTATCGATCCGTTATGTTTTCTACCTGTGGCTCCGTTGTGAGATTGGTCTCAAACGTCGCAATGTCCCATTGCGAATGGGTGATCCCTGCACACTGAAGCACCATGCAACATAAGCTCAAGCTTAGTTACCCCCAACCAAGCAAACTCGAGCTTCCCCCATTTCAACCTGCACGGCACATCTACCATGTCCTCACCGCAACCACCTCAGCAGCCTCAATACCCGGGTCAAGAACAAGGCCACCAATTTACCCCCGTGCCCCCGAACTTCCAGCCGTTTTTCACTCTCATCTCCCCGACGACCAGCAACCCGTCACACGCGCACCCTCACGTCCACTACATCTTCAGTGATGACCCGACGGACCCAACCCTCGACCTGCCCCCCGCCACCCCGAACTCTCGCGTGATAACAGTCGACATCGACGTTTCCACCGACAACTCCACTTACGTTCGCTCGGCGCACTCGCTCTCGCGCGACTTCCAGCTCGTGGCTGCCGAGATCACCGAGGCGCCGCAGATCTCGGAGGGTGGGGGTGGGCTGATGCTTGTCCTTGAAGGGGTAGAGACTGGACTGAGGGGCGTCAAGGTGTCCCAGGGCGTGCAGGAGCTTGCTAAGACGTTCGACGAGAGGATGGAGGTGCTGAGACGCGTCGTCAGCTTTGGCGGAGTGAAAACTGCGGAGGTCAAGAGGGCGGAGCTGCATCCGAGCTATGACGAGAGTACGGCGGACGAGACGGTTACCGAGACGGAAGATGAGGGCTGATTCTGATGTCTGATGCCTGGGATTGGAGGGGGTTTTATTGTGCTTGGGAAACTCGGAATTCGGCTTATGATAACACGGTTGTAATGGAAATGAGCATGCATGCCGGGGTGACAGCGGGTAGGCGTATGCCCGCTTCTCCGGCTTACATACTATTGCAGAGGGATACTCTGTAGCACAGGACCATACACGATAGCACATATATATATGTATGGCATTGTCAGTTCCTAGATACACATCTACTGTAGTCTCCACGTCTGTCCCACATATCCCAAAAGCGGCTAACTGCCCCCGCAACATAAAGTCCACGCTTCCTCCCAGGAATCATCCACGTCTAACTAGTTACCGAAGGTCTCTCCCCTAACCACCATGTGTGACATCCACGCCCACAATGCCCTTTTGCTCCCCTCGCTTCTTCCGTTCCTCCCAGTAGTGCCACCGGACTTATCGATAACACTGCACACGTCCGCTACCATCCCGCAAGAGACGCTGACAGCATGCTTCAATCTTGTGCGCAGCAACATGCTACCGATGTACCAGCGCAGCGAGATGGGATGGAATGATCAGCGTAAGCGAGCGGAGATGGAGAATCGCGATATGCGGTATCTCATTTTCTCCCGGCAGAGAGAAGGAACGGGGGGGGGAGAGAGAGAGAGAGAGGAGGGGGGATCGAACGACGAGGGGGTAATTGATGGCTTCCTCAGTTTCATGGTTACTAAAGAGGCTGGAGATGAGGTTATCTACTGGTATGTATTACCTTTTATGCTTCCCCTGGGTGTCGCAGACTGATCGGGATAAAGCTATGAGCTGCAGCTAGCGGATAGCGCAAGGAATAAGGGACATGGTAAGACGTTGATGTGGCTGATGGAAGGGTTTGGGAAGAACGTGGGGCTGGCGAAGGCCATGCTCACGGTTTTCTCGGAGAATAAGGAGGCAGTAAGGTTTTATACGCGGATTGGGTCGGTTGCCACCTCTTCTTACTCCAGGTGCTTCGGAAGGGCGGCTGATCATAATTGAATGGAGCAACTACATAGGTATACTATCGACAAGATCTCCCCAAAATCAAGGCTTCTTCGAAGCGGGGCCAAGCAAGAACCATCGTATTACATCTTCTCCAAGATGCTCTGAATGCAGTATTGTTTTTTTTTGTGTATAGTATCTAGAACCCAAAGAATTTATATCCGCACAACCTCTTTCCCCCTCATCTCTGGGCGCTCGGTCTCCCACTCATCGCGGAGCACGGCAAAGAGTGCGTCGGCCACTATCACCGTCACGGCGAGACACCATACCAATGTGATGGCGTAGAAGAAATTGGCGTTGCCGGAGCCCGCGTAGATCCATAAATAGTAGAAGGCAGGGCCCAACAGGGTCGCGTAAAGGAGAGTTGAGGTCGCGAAGAAAGTGTAACGCATTACTGGGAACGTGTCAGCTAGGCGAGTGAACATACGGGGGATTGGAATACCGACGTGGGAATACGTGTCGGTACAGTGACAGGAGGGATATGTACAATGCCATGTCACCGATGGATGGATATGACTTGAATATCGCACTGATCCCGAGTATGGTTGTGATCACGAACAACGGTTGTTTCCTATCCCCAGCCAGACCGATTAGCCACGCCCACTTCACCTGTCGCATCACCCCTCGCTCACCGTATCCGAATACACAGCCCGCCAACGTATATCAATAGATGTAGCTGGAATACGCAAAGGAAGAACTCGCGGAACGAGTCAAACATTTCGATAAAGAAGTACCACCACAGGCCCACATTCGGCGTCAGGTCCGGTAGCAGCAGGTGCACTCCGTACGTAGAATACAGGAACTCCCAGAAGTTTCCGGTGATCATGAAGGATAGCCCCAGTAGCCCCGCCATGGCGGTAAGAAACACACCCGTCATAGTCGCGGCATAGTTGGCCAGCGCGGGCTTGACCGCCACGGTGGAGAAGCGCATGTCGTACGACAACAGGACCAACGCCGGCAGGATCAGAACCGGGTAGAAGGATAGATACGAGGACATGGCGAGGGCGAGGATCGCGGCAACGCCATTGCCCCGCACAGCCTTTGCCACTGACATCAGGATCGCGGTGTTGGTGAACACCAGTGTTGACCGGGAGAGACATGTTGCCACGGTGAACGGGTTCAACAGGAACGCGGCGCCGGCGGCCCAGGGCGCAAGGGAGTTCTTCGCACGCGAGGAGGTGTGGAGAGGCGTTGTAGCCGAGACGCCAGATGCCGCGATTTGAATCAGAGCGAGCGCGGATTGTACGTCCGCGAGGATGTAGATGAGGTTGGCGACGATCGGGGATTTGGGGATGTTCGTGAAGAAGGCGAGTAGTAGTGGAGCCTGTGTCTCACGTGTCAGAGGGTGAAAGGCTGTGGAATGCGGAGCTCTAGCTTATACCTGGTGAAAGATACCACCATCGTAAGGAGAGACGCCGTGGGTGTAGAGAAAGAGGCCTTCCTGTAGCCGTTTGAAGCTGGTAACGGGTGTCGAGAGTTCGACGCGGTTCGTCAGGAGGTCCGGGAGCGACGGAAATGCGGTGAACAAAAAGAGACGCAATGACACGGCAAAGACGATTATTGAAATGCTTCGCCGGTCCATGGCGGCGAAGGTGTAAAATCGTTCACTGATCACTACGTGATAGTTGGTGAAACGGGCACAGTTTTATTGCGGCGGTGCGTCTTGCATGCTAACTCCGGAAACGTGTTCGCTTCTTCTCAGCCTCATTTCGATACGCGTCATCATCTTAGCACAGGGCCTCTCAGCTCTAATAAAACAGAGGCAGGTCCTGAGTTTCCAAGCTTCGTTCTAAGCTTCGTTCTCAGCTCCATTTTGTCCATCTACCGTTGAATAAACCAACCAACACCCTGCCTCTCGTCTTGTCCCTCAGTCGCTGCAGCGCATTCGCTACCACCCCGCCGCCCTTATCTGCGCAGCCTGCTCAGCTCCCGGGGCTACTTGACCCTTATTCCCTTTTTCAAGTCAAATCAAAGTGAAGATGGCTATTGTCAACCCCTTTCGTGATATCAACATCACCGCCGCACCTACGCACTATGTTTTCAGATCTCCCTCGTCTCCAAATGCGCCAGCTCTCGTTGTCAACCGTCCCTCGGGAGACGTGAAGATGGTCGAATCACCTATTTCGGGAGGAAAGCGGGTCACCAGCATCGCCGGGATCTTGGGAATGATCCGACTGCGTCTCGGTGTGTTTCCTGGAGTGGAGCGGGATTTGCGGACTCGAGTCGCTAACGCTCTAGAAGACAAGTATATCGTTATAATCACGAAGGCCAAGCTCATTGGCCGCATCCGAGGCCACACGGTCTACAAGATCGAGTCAACCGAGTTCTTGCCTATGCAGGAGCGCGCACTGCATGTTTGTTTACCTCCCAAGTTGCGCATTCGAGTTCGCAAGTTGGCAGTTGTTTACCTCGGCAGGACCCTGACGAGGACACCTACCTTGCACTGCTGCGTGCACACCTCCGGACTGCGCCAATGTACTTTTCGTACTCTTTCGACCTGACGAATACCTTCCAGCGACAAGTTGTGGCCGACCAGTCTCTCCCGCTGTGGCAAAAGGTGGTTAGACCGAATTCCGCATGGCACCCGTGGCATGGAACGAGGAGAGTACACTAATGCTAAGCTGGTCGTGCAGACTGATGAGAGGTTCTTTTGGAACAGGTACCTCCAGTCGGACTTGATCGACCTGGGGAGTTCGCAGCCACAGGTTGGTCACCGGCTAAGCCCCGCCACTGGTAGGTGGACTATAAAGGAGCGTACATTGACCGGGGATACAGGTCGATCCTTACATTCTCCCTGTGATCTTTGGTTACCTCAAGATCTCGACCATTGTGATCAAGAATACCCCTCTTACCTTTGTGCTGATCACACGGAAGTGCCGCCATCGCGCCGGAACCCGTTATCTTACTCGCGGAGTCGACGAGGCGGGCAATGCTTCGAATTTCAACGAGACGGAGCAGGTGGTGATAGTTGGTGACTCTTCCGGTGGTCTCGGAGGTTATGACCAGAGCACCATCGGCGGAAACCGTGAATCGGAAACCGTGCAAGTCCTGAGTTATGTCCAGACCAGAGGAAGTGTTCCTGTGTACTGGGCCGAGGTGAACAACCTATCGTACACACCGAAATTGCAGATTCGCGGTGTGGATACCGCCGTGAAGGCTGCTCGGACACATTTCGACGAGCAGATCAGGCTCTACGGGGACAATTACATGGTCAACCTGGTCAACCAGAAGGGCAGAGAGGAGCGAGTAAAGGCTGCCTATGAGCAGATCGTCAAGATTCTTGTTTCAGCGCCGGCAGAGTCCAAGCAAGCCTCGGAGAAAACTTCGGAGAGATTCAGGGAAATCGAGTCCACCACCAGGGAACAGAAGATGGATCGCCTTCACTACATTTACTTCGACTTCCACCATGAGTGTAGGGGACTGAGGTGGGACAGAGCGCTGCTGCTTCTGGATAGACTGGGCAGTGGACTGGTCGAACAGAAGTACTTTCACTCAGTTAATGGTGGTGCTACCAGTAGTGTTCAATGTTATCAGCAAAGCGTCGTGCGGACGAATTGCATGGACTGTCTCGACAGGACCAATGTCATCCAGAGCATGTTGGCTAGATATACCCTGAACCGGCAAATGGTTGACATTGGCGTATTGGCGCCCGGGGAAAACGTTGAGGGCTATGCAAATTTCGAATTCATGTTCCGAAACGGTACGTATCATTCGAACCACGAATAGATTCTGATTGTGACTAACTATTCCTTTTCAGCATGGGCCGATAATGCCGACGTCGTCAGTCGAGCGTATTCCGGCACCGGAGCACTGAAGACCGACTTCACGCGTACCGGCAAGCGTACTAAAGCTGGAGCACTCGCTGATCTCTCCAACTCGATAACCCGCTACTTCCGCAACAATTTCGCTGACGGGCCGCGACAAGATGCCTACGATCTCTTCCTTGGCAACTATCTCCCTTCGGCCAACAACATCTCCTCGACGCTCCTTTTCGTCGACCGCCGCCCCATCGTGGTCCAGAGTGTCCCTTACATCCTCTATGCGGCGCTGTTCTTTGAGTTCGCCACGTTTGTCCTTCCTCGTCAGGGCGAGGGCACCAGCGGTCAACTCACCATGCGCGTATTCGTACTATTCTGGCTCGCAGTTGCTCTCTGGGCCGCTATGTTCTTGAAGGAGTACGGAATGCTCTACGTCAGCTGGCCGAAGCTGAATGTCCCAGCGCACGCGGCGGAGGGCTACAACGATGCGCTCAACCGCGCCAAGAAGGACGTGATCGTTGGCAAGTGGATAGACCACATTCCTGCGGGCGGTCACCACAGCAGGGGAGAGAGCCTCGGCGGCGGCAACCTTAGGCTGATGCACTTGGAGGAGGGGAAGAAGAGGATCGAATAGACATAGTGGGATGGAGCGTTCGAAGGAGCCGTGCCAACTGCTTGCGGTAATTCTTCTGACTAGATGTTGAGTTTGTAATCGGTGAACCGACAATGTTGGTGCTTTTTTCTCACACTTCTGTTTTACTTTACTTTTTCACTTGCCTGCTGGATAGAATTTTTTCTCTTTTCCGTTCGTTCTCTACGTGTACCACTTATCTACACATGCCTTACTCCTAGTCTACCCACCTATGTTACAATGCATTTTACATTAGATAACTACCTGTGTTGTGTGCGTATGGTTACTTGACTAGGTAGCTATTGCACGTATGAGCGTGTCAGACATGAGCAACGACTGTTAGAGCAACCGGTGTGCATCTGCGCCCTGACAAGGCCTCCACTCGATGCATGCATATCTAAAGGGCGGGCCCCACCCTGGGCTGTGCGACACATTGTACGAAAGAAAAAGAAAACACTATGACACAAGCCCTGCTCCCCATCCTCTTCCTCCAAAGTAAAGAATAAAATGCCCTATAACAAAGTACGACTCGCGCTGTCTACATTCTTCCTTCCCTCCGTACATACATACTTCCTACATACATACAATTATTCATATAATCATACATCATACGTACAATCATACATACAATCATACATGCGCGCCTACATTGGTAGCTCCGACATACGTACTTCCCACCCTCACACATAAGGAAAGCATTCTAAAAAAGGTAAACCGCTCCACACTCAAGCGCCAGGCGCATTCGCGTAGATAGCATAAAGGAGCAATTTTGCTACGTTTCTTGGTAAGGCAGTCGAGTGATGAGCGATGATAATGTATACGCATCGTAGATTCCCCTGATGCAGGACTGCGTTGGGACGATTTCAATTTGTGGTTTTCCATCTATTTTTCTTTGTCACATCCGGAGCGCCAACGCACTTCGAAGGGATCGGAGAAAAAGCAAACGCAGCTACTCTCCCAGCAACACACGAAGGAGTAAATGAAAGCAAAGCAAAACCGATATTTAAGCAAAAGTAGCAGTACAATAAGAACTTCAAAGCACGCAGCCCCTTACAATGAGGAGGCCCTACGGAAATCACCTTCACCCCACCACATGCTGCTGGGGGTGTGATCTAGCTGTTGGATCCGTAGATTCGTGCTCTAGTTGCAGCAGGCCTTCAGCCGAAGCATGCCCAGCACTACTTGCATACCTCCCTGTCTGTTGTTTAGTGATGGTGATGAAACATGGGAAACGCGGGAGAGCCCACCATCGCGATCACTCTCTGCAGCCACATGCCCTCTCCATGCAGTCCATGAGGGACAAACGGTGGCTTCAGATACTGACTTAGGGCGTTATAGCAGTCAACCAGCCAATTCTGCGTATCCACTGACAGCTCCATCAGATACTGGTCCGTCGCGATCAGGTCGCGGAATGTGTATCCCTCCAGGAGACTCGCGATATACCCATCCGTGTCGTGACTATAGCGTTGCTCGGCGGACCAGAGGTGTATGACCATTGTACTGGCAAAGGACATGCATTCGATGTGGTTGCGGAAGCCGCTGAAGTCGGCCACGGTTATCAGGATCTCGGCCACTTGCTGGACAACCGAAGCTTTGCCGCCTAGACTATCTATGTATGCCTCCACCCGCGGGACCACGTGGGGATCGCAGAGCATGTTGATCAGGTCTTGCGGCTGCGAGGCACACGCATGCTGTGCTTGACGTCTGCCGTAGTCATCGCGCCGGAAGAATGACGGTGGAGACCAGATCTTCATGAGTAGCTCGGCGTGCTGGATGCCGGCAAGCTTGGAGCGGAGTTGTCTGGCCTGCAGGTCGCTGGAGGCGGCTGAGAGAATACGGTTGGTGGAGGACACATGGTCGAGGTTGTCAAGGAAGGAAAGGATGTTGAGGAGGAGCTCAGCGGGGAGACTGCCGAGGGGCATGTTTGACGCTGAGGATGGGTAAGTTTTGCTATGAATTCTCCGCGTTGCTTACTGGAGGGGTAGGGCTCTCGACCTCGAACCGACTGACAGAATTGGGGATTGGGATATCCGCAGGTTTGGCAAGGGCAAGCAGTGTGCTGGTGATGAGAGCAGCAATCCGGGAGCCGACTCCGAGTCTTATATACGCCCGGGATACTAAGCCTTTTCCCTCCGTAATGGATCCCGATGTTATCAGTGATATCCAGAGGAGTGCACCGCCAGGCCATGTGTATACGCAGTCTAACTGACAGGGCAGTGTGCAATGAAAATGGCGTGACTACTCCCTTCTCAATAGAGATCGCACTGGTTAGATTGACCCCAGGTCTCTACTCGGGAAAACAATAAACCCCCCGCAAGTGTCGGGTCAGACCGAGGAACTAGGGAACCGCGCATGTAGGAAAGACCGCGGAAGGACTGAGCTCTGTCGAATTTCAGTTTCCGGGGTCTTGTCCGCAGACTGACCTCCTTCCCGCCGTTCTCCACCCAACCCAGTATCAAGCGTGCCTTGCGACGGTCACATGCAGCGGGGGCGCTGGATGCCAAATGATCCAATGGCACCTCATGCCGCTGATGTCATTCTCGCTGATGTAGACATGGAGAACATCGGAAACCCGCACACAGACCCGACCGTTCCCATAGGTACAAAAAGCGAGTAGTTGTGACTAAAAGCCTACCACCATGAGCTCACTCGGCCTCTGGCTGTGGCTGGAAGATGCCGCTAGGGTGGCTGTAGCAGTTTGTTGCGCGGAGGGCAGGATCCCCTGTGAAGGTGTGCGTATCCGGATGCAAGCCACGGATACGGTCAACATACATATCCAGACGGCTAGGCAGTGTGTGCACTCGGGTGAACAGTGTGCGCGAAGTAGATGGATCAGCGCACAAATCCAACACGGGGGAGAGATGAGATCATTGCGAGCACAACAATCGCTCAAGGACCCATGGGCTTTCGGCAGATGGAAAGACGACACCGCAATCGCTCGTAGCCAGACGCTCGTGAGCACCAATCCCGAAGTGCGTAAGGCTGCGCCGTCATATCTCCTCGATGTGCCTGATAGGAATGTGTTCGGTCCACAGGATTCGACGAACAGAGAGTTGCGAGAACGGTCTTCCGTTTCGCCATGATGTAAATACGGAATGGGACGCGCAATGGGACAGGGCAAGTAGAGAAAGAGGGGGAGCCTTCCCATGTTGCACACCGAGAGGCTTACACCGTCTCGCCCGTCACTCAGGTCGGCGGTAGGCTTCAGTACGATGATTGGATACTGCAGGAATTGAAGTGTGTAACAATTGAAGTGTGTAACAATTGAAGTGTGTAACAATTGAAGTGTGTAACAATTATAGTGTGTAACAATAGCCAGTGCCTAGTCGGTGTGCGAGGCACGGGACCGTCAGCGCAGAAGGCTTGACTCAAGCGGTGCCCAAAATGTGGCGTGATGGGGAGTAGAATTCGTCGATGACGTCGTAGGAAGTCTTGGAGTGTTGGGAGCGGATAGTGGGAGGTCTCCAGCAGTTGGAACGTAGTGGTAGGGTAGTAGTGGTAGGGTAGTAGTGGTAGGGTAGTAGTGGTAGGGTAGTAGTGGTAGGGTAGTAGTGGTAGGGTAGTAGTGGTAGGGTAGTAGTGGTAGGGTAGTAGTGGTAGGGTAATAGTGGTAGTATGTGCATAGTTGGTAATAGTGTTGGGTGTGACAGGTAAAATGGTGGGACGTTTGAACGGGATGCCATGATAACGGCGCGTTGCCCCATTAGGACCAGCCCGGCTTTTCACTCCTCATGTCAACGCACTACCACAACCACCACCCACCCCACCACGCCCACGCCCACGCCCGTCCAGTCATGCTGTTCACTCCCCCGACTCTCCTCCGCCGTCTCCCTCGGATGGCGTCTATCTTTCACCTTCCCACTTCTCCGGCGGCCATCACCCGGTCCTTCACCTCTATCCCGAACACCTTGAGCTCGCGGCCTCGGATTCCACGGATACTGAGTGCCCCGCTCCTGTCCCAACAACAGGCGCAAATGCGCGGCATGAAGGTGCGGTCTTCGGTCAAGAAGCTTTGTGATGGATGCATGGTATGTCAACCCTAAAACGCCACTCATCGCCGGAAGGTGACATCGCCCACATTTTCTTCTCTCAACTTCTAGCATTCGTACCGCTCGCTGCCCGCTGGAAGGATGCCTCACTGACGAATCTGCCTCGCAATAGTCCGTCCGCAGAAAGAACCGGGTCTACATTATCTGCTCCAAGAACCAGAAGCATAAGCAACGACAGGGTTGATTTCTTCCTGTTGGGTCGAAGGTGGCGGGCCTTCGATTCTGTACGATACCGCTCCGACCGACTTGTTGGCATGCGGGACGAGATTTGAGGTTGCTGTAATTAGTGCAATAGAGGCGGGCGTGAATGCTTCCAAGAGTCGATTGTGAGGTGACTCTTGTATTCTTACCAGAGACTCGTTGGTGCATACGATCTCAGCCTTGGGGATACAGAGCGGCTCCCAGGCTCGACAGCGCTTGGGCACGCATTCTGGCCGGAAAGTGCCGCGCGAATGAAACAGAAGCCCGATCATCACTCCTTCGACAGGAGGATCCCACATCCACCCCTACAGCTAGTTGTGAAGATCCCGCGCCCGGGTGGGCGCTTTCCAGTATTTGGGTCCAGCGGTACATAAGTCAAGCACTTGCTTCCGATTGAAAGACTAGTGTCCGGAACTCTGCACACTGGCGCTCGCCAGTTCAGAGTCTTGTCATGCCTTAAGCTAAGCAGATGGCAAATCACCCATGGGCTTGTACCAGTAGGCCGCCCTACAACTCCAATGAGAGGATGATACGATTTCCCCATGTTCGCAAGGCTCTGAGCGCATGACACTGCCAAGATCGTAGAATGGGCCTGACTGCTCGCTGGCAACTACATACATCATTTTCCGGATAAATAGGATTACCGTTTACTTTGTTTTCTCCTGGCCTTGACATCATGCGGTAATACATACATATCATCCATAGCCCGGTAGCGAGAACTCACTGCAAATGAACGCCAGGCACCGGAAACACGCAACAGCATTCATCGTTTCGAATCGCCACCGAAGAAACCAAAAGGAAGCCATCCGGTGGGAGGCCCACATCACACATATCATTACCGCTTGTAAGCAGAAAGTATTTATCAACACGGCACCCGAACAATGTCATTCCCGGTCACATTCGCGAAGACCTGGAGCCTGGAGCCTGTTCTCACATTGGTCTTGATGACGGATAGTCTATGGTCGATGTTCGATGGCCAATGGATGAGCCAGTGACGTCGACACGGATTGCTCCTCTTGCATCCGTCCATCACCGATCACGGTCTAGAAATTAACCTGCCAGAAGAAAGGGAAGATTCCAAACACAGATCTCAAAAGAAAGAAAGAAAATGTGGTACACATTTCAGCATATATTTTCCACCCAAGGGTATGTACTGGTCTGTTTTCGGGAAAGGGGGGAGGGCGGAGCGATGACCCTTTCTCCGTGGAACGGTAACTAGCCCATTTCCTTCCAGAAAGAACGGAGGGGAATTGGACTTCCAGAGCTCTCAGAGGAAACGACGACTGTTCATCAGGAGCTACTTCCACAAGACCTACTGACCCCCATGTATCCAACTCAACATTCTGCTAAACCGCAAAACCGGAGTGAATCACAGCTTCGTAGCCGGGTTCATGTACCTGTTTCCTTCCGCACTTTCTTCCGTCTTCCAGCTTTCCTCTGCTCGTTCGCCCTGCCGTCATATTGGAAATGAGTACTGTCTCCCGGTGATATCATCGCCGGATACCTACTTCTCTGCTCACATCTACTGGGCGAAATATGTGTTAGAGAACGAGAAACCCTTTTAAATACCTGGAAACACAATTCAACACAGTACAACCACAGGCCACAGAGAAAAAGAAAGCCAGTGCACCCCCGAACGTAGATATGTATGTTTTTGACTTGTCAATTTAACCTATTGACTAGCTACATACTTAATCACCCAGACTTGTTAACTAGCCACTCAAAATAATTGACTAGCCATTCGAAGTGAATGACTCTTCATTTCCTTTTCATGTGTGCTCGCTTTGAAGTTCATCCTTTTTTTTTCGGATGCAAGACACAATGTCGCTGCTTCGCAACAGAAATGGATTGTTCCGCCGTATTTTTATTTACTTTACTGGAAGCGACACCAATTGATCCTGCGCCCGCCCTCTCTATCAAATTATGCCTGGTCTCATTTATATTAAATAGGTAAAATAAATAGCATACCTGCATAGCGCTCATCTCGTGTTCACGAGCGAACTGACTTTGTCTCGCTGTTGTGGCTAAAAAATCGCAAGGTTTTCTCGTTCGAGAACACTTGATACCGTATTACTGTACTCACGTAAGAGGCACTGTTTTTTTTTAGCGGTAAGCGATGTCTTGGAGCCGAACTTACGTGTAATTAGTTACTAGTGTGCTTATGGCTAGCGCACCGGAGATCCTGCAACGTCACGGGACTCAACTTTCGGCGGTGAGGACACTTCCGACCAATGGAACCCACCACGTATTAAGATAACCACCAATGGGAGTAGGATCATACATAAGATGTACTCTATCGAATGTCATGGACGATATGAGAATACAAACGCCGATTGAAAAGCTGATGAAACCAGGTCACTATCCATAATCGCGACGCCCCTGCTGTCGACTTCCATACCCGCGTTCATCACACCTCCGTTCCTGACTCCCTGGTGCCACCTGCACCTGTCCACGAACTCTCAAGGATATTCTGCGCCGCCAGTCCGCTGCCAACGATGAGTCAGCTAGCACACAAGATACCCGTTCCCCTCTGAAGTTCTGCCAGCGGCCAGGCCCCCGTACGAAGGGGGTCGCGAGTGTGATGAATCATGACGCATTGTGTGGCTAGGGTATGAGAGAAGTTTTGTAATGGGCAAGAGGCCATCGTGCGGAGTTTCCGATGCTTGGGGATATCTCCCAGCGCAGATGCTGAGATTTCAGTCAACCTGTCACTGTCCCATATTGTGGCTTCACGCCCACTGGTGACACTACGGCGGCCTCACTCGCCATTGACGACTCATGTGTGGCCTCGTGCATCATCGGCGACTCAACCCTGGTGAGCGTGGGCTTCGCGCGCATGGCCTCGATAGGCGTGGTCGAGCGTGGTCTCAGCAGCCCTCATACTTGGCACCAAACCCGAAAGCTATGTAAGAAAGGAAGAAGTTGCTACTAACGTACTGTAGGGGTTACCCGGCTACTACCCATTAGTCGGACACTATTAGAAATGAGAAAAAACGACGATACTCAACAACCATAGATCGGAGAGACACAAAATTTTGCAGACCGCATGTT